>Ga0179591_1346706_pt1 | contig 13071 bp, 9 predicted proteins | sample CZOMad2_1_08_16f_FD_182891 | JGI IMG/M metagenome (GOLD analysis project Ga0179591, IMG submission 182891) | Vadose zone soil fungal communities from Angelo Coast Range Reserve, California, USA - CZOMad2_1_08_16fungal (PacBio error correction) | ecosystem: Environmental > Terrestrial > Soil >...
CGAGGCTCATTCTCAGGGCAGGAAAGTCTTTGGAAACATTCAATTTTCGGAGGGGGAGGAGCTGAGCGTGATGAACAGAAGAAAGAGGACCATAAAAAGCCAGCTGTTTGCGACTTCAGAAAAAAGTGAGACAAATCCCCACCTACAGCGGCCGGAGATGGAGAGAAAATGACGGTCCAATGCAATTCTGAAAAAAACATCAGACTATACATCTCAGGCTTAAGGGGTGCGGGAGTAGGAGCCTGTAGGGAGAAAAAAAACGTGAGACTTGCCTCGGGAAATGAGAGGTAAGGAGAAAAAAAACTTCAGGGAGGGACGGTCGTAGAGCCAAAGGGAATCGTCATAGCGAACTTCTGAGGGAAGGGGTATCCGAAGTCAGAAAAAATCTGCTCTATACGGAGGCCGAGAAAGAACGTTGAAACTTGGGGACGTGAGCTGACCTGCGGTTGGCAGAAGAAAGTCGGGAATCACCCAGGGAGACTGCTGAGTACACAAAATCTTGCGGGGGAAAAAAGTCGCTTATGGCCCAGGGAAAAAAAAAAGATAACGGTACAGACCCGCGGAATGAACCGGCGGTCCGCCGATCGTGAGAGAAAGAGACAACGGGGAGTCGATAGGGAGATAAACCAAACCAGGTGCCGCCTTAAATGCGCAGGGGCCCTGAAGGGGGGGGGGGGGGAAACATGCTCTGCCAGACTCAGGTAAGTGATCGAGAGCGAAGGAGCAGATCTCGTCCCGACGGAAAGGGGAAGGGGGGGAGAAACCATTGGCGTTTCCCTCTGTCAAGGGACAAAAGGACAGCCTGGGGTGAAAAGACAGGTCCAAGGGGATAGTAAGTTTTGCGTCCTTGATGAAAAAACTATAGGACCTTGTCGGGTTTTCTCTGACACAGAGTTGAGGAAACTAACACCCGGCAAGAAACCGGGGGAAAAGGAAATGATGCGCATGGGGGGACAAAGGGGGACGAAATGCGTTGCAGCCGCTTCTTGACGGTGAGAAAGAGAGGGATTAGAGAGGTGCTTCGTGCCTTTCCAAGGACTGGCTTCGGGGGAGAGTGCTTTTAGATAGAGGAGGAAACTTGTGGGGGGAAGTGCGTTTGAGGAAAAAGGGTTGCGTGCTGTAGGGAAAGGAGAGTTAGGGGGGTATTACAGGAAAAGGGGGGGTCAGGAGCGCCATCCGTCGCACAACCGAAGTGGCAAATCACACAGAAATTGCAGTAAACGACTAAGACTCCCCCCATAGGAAAAAATCACGCGAGGCGGAAAAGAAAAGTGGGGATCAGTTGCACGCCATTTTGGGATGAGGTGTTCAGTGGGGGAAAAATGAAGACTTGGGAACCCTGGACAAGGGAAACTGTTGGGTAAATAAAGGGGAAAAAAAAAAACTTGCGACGAGGAAATTGGACCCTTTGTCAGGCTTGTTAGATAAAAATTAAAAAGGGGGTTCAAACTAAAAGCCAATCCGATACCGGAGCGGGGGCTACTTTTCATGAAATAGAAGGAAAAATGGCTACTCTCTCCACCTGGGGGGGAGGGGGAATTTAAATTTCGGCGAATCATTTTGAGGGAGCACGGTCCAAGGACTACAAATTCGCAACTTACGGCGCAAAAAGTGTACCTAGTGGAGGAAAAAAAACGTGGTTGAGAGGAGTGAGCGGGTGGACATGAGGAAGGAGAGTAGTCAAGCTGTCCGAACTGTGAATGTCGATTACAGAACACCACGGTAAACCTATTCTTAAGAAGCAGAAAGTCCTATAAAAAGAATTCCTTTTATCGCAATCCGCAGAAAATTGTTGAAGGCCTCCTTTCCTTCCGACTGTTTCCTGAAAGCAAAAGAAATAAATTGACGCAGAACTGGCAAAGTAATATACCCGTAAGAGGGGAGGAACCGCGTCACGAGGGGGTTAGGGGACACGTTAGCCCCAGCTTTTAGGACAGGAAATTAAAAAATCTTCTAGCGCCAAGTTAAGATACAACCAAAAGGGATGAAGTGAAAGAGAGAAAAGTTTCGCTAGAGATCTTGAGGGAAGAAAGGAACGGCTGGCAAGGGGAAAGCAAACTCGACAAGGGCGACGAAACCCTCTGAATACAAGGTGGCAGGAGTTCCATGCGTTCCCGCCGGCGGGGTCTGTCTGCAAAGGTTGAAAGTCAGGACGTCATCCAGTCGAAGACGAACCTTAACGCTATGCAAGAGGGGAAGATATAGAGAGGACGGTCAAGGGGGTTAGGGGAGAAGTCTAAGCATCAACGCAGTTTCGACAGCTTGAAATCCGCCCAATAACCTAAAGCCAACACCTATCAAAAAAAAAGCAGGACAACCTGGACCATTGGTGTAGTAAATGGTTTTCGAGTCGGGGAAACCCACAAAATTTATTCGCGAGGCCATCTCCCATCTTGAGGAAGGTACACACAATTTATCAAAAAAGGGGAAAAAGATTCGATCGGAGGAAGGGGGGTTCGTTGAACCACTTGGCTGAGTCAACCGAAAAAGTCTCCAATTCTCCTGGGGGGGAAGGTAGACAGTTGCCCAAAGACCTTGGAAAAGAGGATGTGGTCCGTCGTGTTAAAAAACAGGGAATAAAAAACCTCAGAGAATAGGGGAAACAGAAATTGCTCACAATGGAAACTTGTCTGGGTGCAGGAGGGGATGTTTGGAGAAAGGGGGGGGAGGCTAATGCGCGAGGGAAAAGGCAATTCCCGCCTAATTGAAAAACGGGGGGCTGAGGGGTGAGAAAAGGGAAGGGGGAGTCAAAAAGAGGATCCCATACCAAGCCGAAATCGGATGGCAAGACCGCCGGACTGAAAAAAAATGTCGCAAAAAGCCAGAAACCTAAACCGCATCTGTCGTGCAGGGGGAAAAAAAGAAAAAAAAATGATCTAGGCTAAAAAAAAAAAGGACAAACGATACGAGGAGGGGAAAGAAGGAACCGACGACTATGGGGCAAGGAATTGAGGGTTCTTTGCCGGTGTCGACCTGAGAGGCCTGGGGTTTTAATCGAGGCAAGTAAATCGCCTCAACTGGGGGGAATCGAAAAAAAAAAAAACTGGACGTTAAAACTACGTCAAGGCATAATTAAATCACCTCAATGGTCAGGACGACCAAGACGTCTGGGGGTGAGGCGCATCTGCACTGGAAACGATATCTCAAGGAATCGTTCGAGGGGGAACCCATGTTTTTACAAGGAAAAAAAATTCAAAATTGAAGGCGTCACCAGTGGTTGCGCCGACTATCGAATAAAGTCTGAGGATCATGATAACAAACAGTTCATGAAACTGTGGAAAAAGGGAAGTTGAGGGAAGACCCGCAGTTAAGAGGGGACAAAAAAACGATGGGCTTAATCCCGCACATTGGGGGTCAGTAAGAGCGCAGTCGCACCGGGTGATGGGAGGAAGGCTTTTGCCTGGCACGGGCCATAAAAACAAAAAACGCACCTTGAGACTCACAAAAAAATGGGGACGGTCCGATGCCTGAGGGGGAGGGGGAAGACCGGTGTAGTCTGATCTACCGGACGGGGTCGACTCCATCCATCAGACAAATTTGGGAAAAAGGATTGGGGGGTCTAGGGAGAAAACTTAAAGAAAGCGGGGAGGGAAGAGGACCGACCATCTTCTAAAAGAGCAAAAGTCAAAAGAACGCCACGCATCCCGGGCAATCCGGAAGCATGGAGAAGAAAAAAAGTATTGAACTTGGGTTCGAAAAAGGGTGGGCCGTGAAAACATTTGCACGAGAGGTGGTGTGATTGGGAGGGACAAATTAAAAAAAAAGGGCGGGGTCCTCTCCCCACCAAAAAGGGTTGGGGTTTAACAAAAAAGGAGGGGTCAGCAGATACGAAAAAGGGTCGGAAAAAAATCTTGAATGTTCCAATGACGGAAAACTGTGCGGGGAGGCCGCGACGCATCTGAAGAACAACAACAAAGAAAAAGGAAAGAGGGCGGACCTGGGGGAGGAAAGAGTCAAAAAAAGTCAAATTCAGGTTTCTCAGGGAAGAAAAACTGAAGGGACCTATCGAGGAGACCAAGCCAGCACCCGCTGAGGGGGGGAAACAATCCGTCAAGGCGAGAAAACCACCACCTCGCGGGAGGGTCGCTCAAAATGTGGGGAAGCGCACAAGGATTAACCAATAAAAAAGAAAAAGTATCGAGCGCCAAGACGAGTGGTGGGGGGGGGGGGGGTGGGGGAGGACCCTGGCGGTTAGACTCGGAGCCCTCAAAGATAGGGGCAGTTTAATGCCTGAAAAAGAAAGAAGAAAATTTGGTCTGGAAAAACGAGTGAAGGGAAAACTCCCTCAGGGGGGAAAGGACAGAACGGTCTGGAGGGAGGGGGGGGGTCTTTAAAAAGGGACGGCAGACGATGTATTCTGATATCCCTTAGGTAAGGGGGAAATTACCGGTATTGGTTTCAAGGGGTTGAGACCTTGATGCCTGGAAATAGTTAGGGCCGGGAAAAGACAAAGCCGTCAGCCATCCCTAAAAATAAGGGACTGTGGTCAGAAACTTACCAAAATATGCCTTATGGAAGCGAGGGAGGGAAATCTGGGAATGGACAGCGGGTCGAGGGGGAACAAATCGGAAAAAAAGCACCTGGGGAGGGTCGACAAATCGTCTCGAGCTAGATAGCAAAAAATTGATAATTCTATTACCAACAAATGCCAAAAGGGGAGGGGACCAGGGCCGTTGAAACAGGCACTCTTTCAAAGGCACGGAGGAATCTGAGATCGAGACCGAACAGGAAGGGGAAGTCAAAAACTCAAACAGACGTGCTTTCGAGTAACGAAAAAGGGGAGTTTTTTCCCTGCATCGGTAAGGGGGGGGAATAAAAAAAGTACGAAGTTGGTACCTTGATTCGATAAGAAAAGGCTGTGCTCTGAACCAGTTGAAGAAAAGGTTTCGCACAGCAAAGGACGCTCACCGTGGAGATGGCCATGGGAAGAGGAGGGGTACGAGAGAAGGAAAGGTTGCGCCTGTCAGGGACTGTAGCAATAGGCGAAGGGGATCGAGAGGCACGGTCTGTTCCGTTCAGTAAAGTGAAAGAAGAAAATATGTAAAAGGGAGGGGAACCGATTGCTATCTGATGGGACTTTCAAGGGGTGAAAGGAAGGTACGCGGCTTTATGGCCTCGCGTTTGGAGGCAATACGGAGTTTTTGCGCGAAAAGAAACCATCGCACCGAAAAAAAAAACTGGGAAATCACCCGGCATGTGAAAGGGAAACAGGAGGCCGCCCCCCAAGCGCCACAAAGCCCCAAAAATCCGAGATGGGGAACATTTGTCCCTATTCGGGGGGAGGGGGCCCCTTTTCGAAAAAAGGGGGCACGAAATCCCATGGACATTTGGATGCTGGTGAAAGCAGAATGGTTCCCGGAGTGGATGCGAAGAAGGAGTTGCAGTGATATCAGGAAGAAGGACTACCAACGTCAATTTCCTGGCTGGGAGAAGTCAGGGAAAGACGCTTCCCTGCGGGAGATCACCGGGGGGAACTGTTAGAGGCTCCAAAAAGTGATCGACCTCACATTGTGATTGGGTATAGGGTCAAAAAAGAATCATCGGGGGAGAATAAAAATGAAACGGATCTGGAAGTGAGCCGGGACTAGGATGGCGCTAGTTGGCGGAAAGGAGGAAGGGCGGTTCGTCAAAAAATAAAACTGGGTGGATTTTCATAGGCCCTAGACAACACCAGGGGTACCTATTCAATAAAAAAGCTTGGAGAATTTGCACTATGACGAATGCCGGGATCGCAATCGCGAATGGGGGGGGAAGGCATTGCCGCACCTTGGGAACAAGTCTCCTTGACAATAAAGTGGCACTTAAGGGCCGACGATAGACCGGTATCAGGTGGGTTGGGGAAACTCGGTCGGGTGTGGCAGGTGCCTGCAAAATGAAGAGCCGGCGTTGAGGGACCTATGAATCTGAGCCAAGGGGTCGAGAAAAAATCAACCACGTAAGGGGGGGAGAGAAGCGCTAAAGATTTAAGAGGGCACAAGGCCGACGAGGAAAGGTATCAAAGGAAAAGGGAAACCCTCTGATACCGGGGGGGGGAATTCGGGGGGCGTTCACCGAACTTAGTGACGGTCAGGGGGGCAAGGAAATGAACGGAGAATCAGAATTCTTCGATTGCGAAACACCGTAGTCAATGGTTCAACTTAAATCAAAGGAAGGGTATTGTAGCAGTGGGTAAAGATTCACCATTGCGAAAACATATTGACGAATCAAACCGAACTGAAAAGAACCGAAAAAGCGAGAAAACAAGTATTTCTTCAGCATAAAAGGAAAACCGGTTGGCCATTTATATGGGGGGGGGAGAACGGGGGAACTCTTCAGAAAAAGAAATGGGAGTCGACTAACCTTTGCCATCGCCACAGCCCGTTTAAAAATTCCAGCAGGATTCTGGCTGGAATATCCCCTATCAAGAGGGCTTGTTTTTGAAACTCTCTTGGGAAGGGGTAAATACTAAAGGCGGGGCTGCAAGGAAAGTCGCTTCGAAAAAATGTTCCAGTGGTGAAAACAAAACATGTTCCTAATTGGAAAAAAGACTTTCAAACAAGGGGAATAAGGGCCGACCGAGAAAGAGGGGGGACCACAAAAAGAGCCTCACAATTGATGGGAGGGGGGGCTTGCCTGCTTGCGTGTCCTAATTTTTGGGGATGAGGGGAAAAGGAGGGGAAAAGAAAAAAAAGTCCAGGCCGGGTGTAGTTGAAAAAAAAGGGAGGGGGGGTGGGTCGAGCGACAAACCCTCATATTAAAATGAAAGAACGAGAACTAAAGCCGCGACAAATTCGGGGGAAGAAAGTCCAACAAGGATCAGAACACAGAACGCCAACACGGCCCTCTAAGAAGAAAGAAAAAAAAAAGCATAGGGGGAAAAAAAAAGACATCAGAGAGCACAGACGCCGGCCGACTAAAAACGTTCACATCTTAGAGCTAAATGTGCAAGCAGCATGAGAGAAGATTTGGCTGCCAGGGAAGGAAGGAATAACAGGGGGAGTCAACTGGGTGTCAAGAACAAACCTAAAGGGGGCGAGTATGAGAAGGGAAAAAAAATGAGTCTGCCAATAAAAAAACAGGCGGGCTTGATGCGGGCAGAAAAAAAACAAAGGAATGGGTACCGCGACCAAGGAAAGTCTGTTAAAGGGGAGAGCATCTGGGGCGGGGTCTCAATCGAGGACTAATGAGGGAAGGGGAAGAGAATTGCAAGGCCCGCCCTGCATTAGAGGAAAAAAAGGGTTTGGCGGGGGGATCGTCCTGGTCGGGGTTGTGATATGATCGATCACTATACGTCAAGCGGAGGAACGGGTGGAGAAGGGGAATTCTGGGGATTCCCCTACTGGAAGAAGAAGCGAACTGAGCCCTTAATCCCAACGGGGGGGGCACCGGGAATGGATCGACAGTCAAGAGGAGGGGATACGGTCTTTGAATGTAAAAAGACATAGAACAAAAAGGTTTCGCCTGCTAAAAGAAAAGCCATGAAACCGCGCCGTGAGGCAGTTCCGGAATATAGGGGATCGATGAAGAAAAAAAGCGCCAGAAATCCAAGAAAAATCGAACGTTGATGATACCGAGACCGGTTGAGAGAATCCCGAAAGAGGTTGCTTTCGTTAATGAAGGGGAAAAAGGCCGAGACCGATTGCCAAGAAATACATAAGCCCAGACTCATCATCAGCAAGAAAAAAAAAAAAAGATGTGGAGATAGGATGGGCCTGGGGGGGGAAAAGGGAACAGGGGACAAAGTCGGGGGGGAAACACTCGGCAAGCAGGTGGCAAATGCGCGCCACTGGCCGAAGGGGGTATGGGGAAACAAGTCGCGGGCTGGGGTCTTGGGCTCTGAAACAGATACTCTCATCTCCGGCGGGGAGGGGGGGAAAGGAAAAGAACATAGAAAAGAAGAGAAGAAAAACAACGGGTAGAGGAACTAAAGAAAAATATCGACATATGGCAAAGGGACACAAGGTCGTCATGGAACTACACTTTCGCGATCGCGCTGAGCGAGCTATGAAAGGTCTCACCAGCAATCCCGCTCTGGAGTAATAAATCTGAACTTGCGCATAAAAAAACCCGAAGGGCGAGATAAACAAAGGAGGGCCGGGAAGGGCGGAACACACGGATACAATCTACAAAAGGGAGACCGGGGACGAGGCTGATGCTCTTCTTGGAAGAGACGGGGACACTCGGCAGCGTCTCTTTAAGGGGGGGGGGGAGTCAGAGACAATACTACGGGTAGTGAATCAAAAGAGGAAGGACTCCACGTCATAGCGAACCGGGGGTGTAAAAAGTAGGATGTTTTTAGTAAGTAAAGATCGGGGAAAGATTCTTAGCAAGGAGCAAAGGATCGGAAAGGGAAAAAGGGGGGGTGGCCGGTTTATGGAAGATTTGAGAGAGTGGAAGAAAGGGATGGCAAAGTCCAGGCCAAAAGCAGGTAAAATCACCAGCACCCAATCGGATCCCTTCACCGTCCAGAGATTAAGCTACGGGTCTCTTCGGGAAAGGGGACGAGTCGGGCGCCGTACATGAGGAATCGAAAAACCAGGGTCGGGTAAAACCTGCAGAGGGCAGCTTGAGCGAGGATCTCAAGAAGGCGTATAGGCAGACCGCAAATGTGAAAAGAACAGGGGCCGGCCTTTGAAACATGCTAGGGAAAGAAGGCACGTGACTTTTAGGAAACGATACCGAGAGGTCGCGATCGAGGGGAAGAACAATCTTGGAGAGAATTCCGTTCCTCTGCACTCATCACAATGGGTTAACCGGTCCAGACGAAGGGATGCAGGGAAGGGAAAGAGATAAAACTCGCCCCTTGTCTGTTGCGAGAAAAGGTTGAGATAGGTTCACGGCACAACAAAGCCTGCAAAGAATGGCTGAAAAAAAAAGGGGGGTAGTAGAGGTGACGAATAGAAGCGAGCGGGGAAAAGAAAAAAGGGGAGGCTGGCAGAGATGATGCAGTCTTTCCTTGAAGTGGCTAATGGCTTCGACGTGCGGGGGAGTGCCTTCGGGAGGGTGGGGGAGGGGTAAGAATTCTCAAGGGGGGGAAGAAGGGAAGGGAATGTTATCGTTTGCGCGACTAAAGAAGTCTAAAAAAAAAGCACAAGGGACTGTTTAAGGGGGAGGGGGGGGGGGGAGGGGGGGGGGGGGGGGGGGGGGGGGGGGGGGGGAGGGGGGGGGGGGGGGGGGGGGGGGAGGGGAGGGGGTTGGGGAGGGGGGGGGGGTTGGGGGTGGGGGGGGTTGTGGGGAGGGGGGGGGGTGGGGGGGGGGGTGGGGGGTGGGGGGGGGGGGGGCGGTGGGTGGAGTGGGTGTGTGTTTGTTGGTGGGGGGGTGGAGGGGGGGGGGGTGGTGGGTGTGGGGGGGGGCCTTTCAACCCGACTCTCTCCGTCTACCCCAATTCGAAAAGCCCACCCAGAAGACCAGCCTGTGGCAAGCTTGTCAATCAAGGACAAAAAAACGCGATGAGTCTGATTTGGTAAGAGGAGGCCCCCAATCAATTAGGGGAAAAAAAAGGCTTGAAAGCGGAGGGAAAATACGCTAGGGTGCAAAATCCAGCCTTTTGAAGATAAAAGGGAAAAAAGCTTGGGTCCAACCCAATTTCCTGAGGCGGGCTAAGTGGTCAGAAGGATTTCTTGAATTGGAATGGTGCTATTCACAAAAGGTGAGCTAAATTGGGGGGGAGGGAGTGCAAGTTCCCCAAGACTGAAATGCGAATTTCGGTCGGAAAAAAGGTACGCGGGACCTCAAACTTTGGGGGGGAGTCGTGTATGTCTATGTTCTGGCGGGAGGAAAGAAGTCGGAAGGGCGAAAAACTTTTTAGGGTAAGATAGGGTAGCCGCCCAAAAAATTGTACCCCTATTCAAAAGTCAGCTTTCTGATGGCGTTACCTCTGACCGAGGAGAGAGAAAAAGGATTTGATAAAGGGAAGTTAATGGAAACAACGGGGTGCCAAGAAAAGTCCATCCGTTCCAAAGAAAAAAAAAGGGAACGCATTGACTCTGCAACGAGGGTAAACCCGTTATCATAGGGGGTATGATACAATGGGAGTGGGGGGCATGGAGACACTATAGAAAAAGTCCAAAGGGGGTGACGAACTCTTCTAAAAGGGAAACGAAACACAAAAGGGAAGGAAAATAAATAAGATCAAGAAAATTCATTCCGGTCCATTCAAAGCCTTAAAGAGCACCGCCTGCCACAAAAATCTAACACGATTTTCGAAAGATACCGGGGGATTATGGGCAGTTCCTGCGTTAACCGAAAGGGACAGAGGGGAATGACGGCAAAGGGTTTTCGTAGTTAACGAACGGCTCAAATAGCTGCGATTGCGGAAAAAGAAACCTTATCAAGAAGCATAGTTGCAACGGATGATCGCAGGAACTTGAGGAAGTTGTAGGGGATATTAGACTCACCAGTTGAGAAAGCTGTAGAAATCCAAAGACCTCCAAAACCGAACAAACTAAAGCTAAAAGAAGCACCAACGTAGGCAAAAGAACCTCGGTCCCGGTGCTCGAAGAGGGGACATTTTCGTCAGTAGAAGGGCAATCAAAAAGGGGAACGATACTTAGGCCCAGCCCGGTGAAGAGCGGGGAACGAAAAGGAGCTTAGTTCTAACGAACAACTTAGACCGCTCCGGGGAAAATCGTAGTGGAGGGGGAGGTGGGACCACGCCTTTCCTGAGCTGAAGGCGAGGCCCTAGCCGTGAATAAGATTCAAACAAAAACAGACATTTGTCAACTAGAGGGGGGTCCTCACTTTGACAAAAAAAGAAACCTCAGAGAAAAACGTAATGAGCAAAAAACACTTTCAATGTCTGAAAAAAGGGTGGGGGCGTGATTGCCGGGGGATAAGGTGGACGGGGCTAAAGGCTCGAAAAAAAGGGACTGCCCTGCCGGGGATGTGAGGGGGTGGTGTCAACCTTAGTCGAAGGAAAACGGAAAAAAAAAAGGGAAAAAGGAAAAAAAAATAAATCGATCCTAAAGAAGAGAAACAAAGTGCTTTCACGAACGTCAAACAATTCCAGAGAAAAAGCGACCCTGCAAGCATCGTCTAAGCACGGGCAAAAAAAGAAAAAAAAACATCATCGCGATTGGAAAAAGCATACTCAAATTCTATCTTCTCGAAAACGCTACTAAATGGGAGACATCATTGGAAGTCAGAGTCGTCCCGGAAGAAACCTCTCCTAAGGGGGGTCAGAGCACCGAAAAATGGTTTCGAGGAATAAAACGGCAAATCAGGAGTCCGCTGGGTAAAAAAAAAAGTGTATTCAATATAAAGGGAAGGGGGCTTACCTAACAGGAGATGGTGAGGACTAGATGAAGACAGAGGGGGGGAGGGTGAAAAGATCTCACGACTGCGCGAAGGGAAGCATGTTTCAATCCGACAAAAGGTAAGGGATTCAACTTTTGTTTGGCGGGAGAGAAGGAAACAAGGCTGAGGCGTGTGCAGATCGGAAAAAGAGCGATGGGGCGTGACTTGGAACAAAGGTTCGAAGGAATCTGGGGAAGAACTCCCGCCTGGAAGAGGTTGAAAGAAGCAAAAAAAGGATCCCGGAGAAATTTTTTAGGGAGTAAGTCTCAAAACGTGTGTGGTGGAGGGGTGAAAGAAAAACTGCAACTATGACAGAAAAAGGAAAGGGAAAGAGAAAAAACTGGACAAGGAAAGGTCCGAGGAAATTTCTTCGGCCTCGGGATAGAGAAGTCGTAGAAAAGAAAGGGAGGCTAGGCCAAAGTCCAGACCAACTCTTTTCTCTATGACATGGAGGAGAAAGGTGTGCAGAAAAAGAAGGGAAACCGAAGAAACAGCTGTTGGAAGGGAGGACCCTTAACTGGCGAGGGCCACGTCGTCAACGGAAAGAAACAAATCAGCTCACGGCCGAAGATGGGGCAGTGGGTCATCCTGGGCCGGGGGAACACAATGAGTTGAAAACATCGAAAGGAAAGTGGGGGCGGAGCACTTGCCTGAAGGACACGGTCTGAAACAGCGGCGGGCTGGTCTTTGGGTGAAAAAGAAGCTATCTGTCATCAGAAGATCAGCGGAAGGGGGAAAATTTAAGGTCATGAAGACGGTCTATTTTCCATAATCCGAAAAGAAGAAGAACCAAAAAGAGTGGAGAAAAGAATGAAGGAAAAACATAACGACTAACAGGGGGGGGAAAATAAAAAGGGGCAGGAGAGAAGGGGCGCTGAAAAACGTATCTATGACGGCAGTCGAGGAAACCCAGGGTTTGCGATGGTCAAAAAAAAGGAAGGGCTGACATCCCCACCACCGAGAAAGAAGAGAATGGCACTCATGTAGGTGTCCCCTTCCCAGAACAAGGAAAATCCATCATACGAGAAAAGGGAGGACAGTAGTAGAGGTAGGGCTCGGCGGTAGACGCCGTGGCTAGGGGGCATCTGCGGCAGAAGTCATACCGGAAGACTCTTCATTTCGGGAGGGAGGAGAAATCCAACCTTATGGCCGCAAGAAAAAGGAAGAACTGTCTGATGGATTGGGTCTTGGGAAGCCCTCACTTCAGATCGATAGAATCCCTGAGGCATAAAGACCGTTCCTTGGAACCTGTGATTTATGGGGGATTCATATTTCTTGCAGGTCCAGGAACCGTCAAAAGACAATGAAACATAAAAAAAAAAGGGACTGTCGATCCAGGAAAGGACAGAACTTGCCTGGGAGGAAAGAAATGGGCCGGCTTCGGAAGAGAAGTGGGGTCTGGAGGCCAGGACCCCCCTTCCTTGCAAAAGGGAAAAAAACTGCCAGCCTCTTCTCGTAAAAGAGAGAAGCAACGATCAGCCTGATGGGGGAAACAACAGGGTGGGTCGCAAGGATATTTTAAACTCAAAAAGCCGGTCGTGGAGGGAAACGCGCAGATGCGAGAGGGATCACATAATGAGGAAAACGAGGGCATGGTCTGCGTTTCTTCAAAGGAGCCTAAAAATCAAGCTCCGGGGAAAACCTGAGACAAAGACTAGGGGCGTCCTTGAATGAACTGCCCCCTTGTCGGGGGGTGCGGGAAAAGTTGATACCGAGTTGGAAGGTACGACTAAAAAAGGTCACCTGTGTGGAGGAAATTAGGACTTGGTTAAGAGTAAACTAGCGGGGGCTCCGGCC
>Ga0179591_1333663_pt1 | contig 13070 bp, 8 predicted proteins | sample CZOMad2_1_08_16f_FD_182891 | JGI IMG/M metagenome (GOLD analysis project Ga0179591, IMG submission 182891) | Vadose zone soil fungal communities from Angelo Coast Range Reserve, California, USA - CZOMad2_1_08_16fungal (PacBio error correction) | ecosystem: Environmental > Terrestrial > Soil >...
AAGGTCGACACATAAGACTCATCTGGTAACAAAGCCTCCATAAGGGAAGACGGTCAAATAAGGGTGCGCAATGCGGAACGCAGAACATTTTAATCTCTTTCCGTCAAACCTATAACCATGAAAAGGCGGTCCTCAGTTTAAGGAGGAAATCACACAGTCTCTTCAAGATAACCGGACGCCGGTGTACTGTCAACTCTGGGAGTAACAGGAGTCAAGGCCCGAATCTGACGGCGATCTGGGTCGCAGAAATGAGGCAAGACAGGACAAGCGAAGGACCTAGTGGTGACCTCGGGGGAAGGGCCGGCCAACGGTACACCAACCAGTATCACGGGTAGGTCAGCAGAAAGATTATCAATAACTGCAACGACCAGGATGCCGCGACGCGTAAGTAGGGGACATTCACCCAAGAACAGACGCCAGCAGCCACGGATCCACTTTCAAAGAAGCGGCTACGGTCCCTGAGGCTAGGTTGACAGGCTGGGGACAGTAAACATGAAAAAGCGGGGCAGAATGGCTTGTTGGCTGCAGAAGCATGGTCTTTAGATTACCCTTAAACTGTCTCTGGTAAAAAAAAACTCCTTCAGCCTTAATACACCAGTACAAAGGAAAGCAAGGGCACGCCAGCTTGGGGCCCAACCGAAATACACTAGTGTAAAACATGGGTACCCTGGTAAATCAGCCGCCCCAATCTGATCCAGGGCCCTGCAATGCAATGTATCTTATGGAGGTCGTCCCAAAAAAGTGTCAGGAACCCAGAGGCAACAAAAATCCAAACCGCAAAGAGTACGAGGGAGAAGGGCGAGGGGCCGCGAACCAAGCGCTGAAAACCGTCGGAGGGGTACTGGGGCGGCTGGGGTGCCTGAAATATTCCATGAAAGCTGCTGCGGCGGGAAAAAAACAAAGGAAAAAAGAACGATACGAGTCGCTGTAAAAAAGAAGGTGGAGGCCTCGCCAAATCTTGGGCTTACAAAACAAAAAAACACCATGCTGAGAGACAAAACAAAGGAACTCGACCAAACGACAGAAAAAAGAGAGGGAGTGTCGTCAAGGAATTCCTCGACGAAGGGGTTGCCTGGTAAGGAAGTCGGGGCAGCCGGGATCAAAAAAGGAAGATTGAAAAGGGAAAATTGGCATCAGGAGGGAGCAAGGCGGGGAGCCAGGAAAATGTTCAAATTCTACTCAAAAGGCAGATTTCAGGATGAGAAAGGGAAACAAAAGAGCTCTCCCCAAGATAGCGGCAGACGAAGAGGGAAGTCAACGGAAAAATAAACGCCTGATAGTGAGGGACACCGCGGCAAAAAGAAAAAAAACAAAAAAATTAGCCCCTACGCTATTGTAAGTTGAGGGGGGGAAAGGGCATCGAAAAAAAGGACCGACAGGGGGGGGGGAGGGGGGAAAGGGGGTCACGCAGGTCATCAAACGAAAGCGCTTCGGACCGCGCGAACCGAAGGCCAGGGGGGTCGGCGGGAAAAAAACTTGGCTGGAACGGAATGTACCTCTGAGCAGGCGGGTTAAGGTAAAAAGGGAGAAACAATAATACAACCGCATCAAAGAGACGGCGGGGGAAAAAGGAACTAACGTCCAGACGTGAACGCCCCTTTTCGGGTCATGGTTTAACTGAAAAACGGAAAGAGGAGTGGGCTCCAGGACTTCCTTGAAAAACAACTTTAGATCGGGAAAAATAGGAGAAAAAGGGGGTGAAAAAAAGCTACCAAATCGATAAAATGAGCAGTTTGAGAAAAAAACAGGTGGGATGAGGAAAAAAATAACTCCCAGGCCGATCGCCGGGCACCAGGGAGGGGGAAGAGTGTGCTGGCAAACTCTTCAGGGAAAGCCCTAGCAGATAAAAAGAGGAAATTGTGTTGGGGGGCAATATTAACGAAAGTCAACAGGGGGACACGAAGAAGAGGACTCGCCGAGAGCGGGATTCGTCAAGAAAAAAAAAATTCCTGCTGGTACACCAAACACCGAGAAGAACCCGGCATAAAGCAGAAAGAACAGAAAAAGGGGACCTCTACCAATCTCCGCATGAGGAGTAAACGGATAAGAGCCGGAGGAGAAAACCAAGAAACTATCGCCGAAACAAGAAATTAAATTCCCGCCGAAAGATGCTCTTCTCAGGGGTTCGGAATCGCCAAGCACACATTTATCAGAACCGACCATGAAAGGCCAACGGCTACCGGGGAAGAAGTTCGGAGGATATAAGCTCTCCAAGCAAAACCGCGACATCTGCTACACGACCTACATCGATGAGGCCGACAGAATGAGAGGTGAGCTAGGGGGCTCAAAAGAACCCGATAACCAACGTTAAGTACGCTCCCATCTGGGACGGGGAGAAAAAAGTCGAGAAAAAGAAGAACGAACGGCACTAGAAACCGTCAAAAACGCTAAATTGCGGCGGGGGGGACTAACCGGAACTGGCCCTGCGCAAGAAACGTGGCAAACAGGAAGGGGAGCGGTCGTGGCAAGCTGGGTAATCAAAGGGCTAAGGCGAGAGGGGGGAGGAAGGGGAAGCCCAAAAGCGCATTAATAGGCCTCTGATCTGCAGCACCACCCAGAGCTCTGGTGCGCAGGTTGGCCCACCTGGACATCATCTTAGAAAACTCCCAGGCACTGACCCGAAAGGACCCCCCGAAACAGGACAACGGCGTACACGTAACATCGGAAAGAAGGAAACGACTTCATAATCGGACCCTTTCTTTCCCAACAAATACCCGGCTGGCGGATCACCGGGGGTAGTTCGAATACAGATTCGTTCCTGGCATCGTATAAATTAAAATCGCCGTCGTCGGGGAGGGGGGGGGGCGCTGGAGGAAAAAAGAGGAAAAGGGGCAATAAAATTAAGAGTCCGGCCAGCAGAAGTAACCTTGCCCGATTGACGGTACAACAAGGAAAACAGCGGCGAGACTGGCAGGGTCGAGGGAAGGCCAACAACGCGCATGATGGAGGGGGAGAGAGGAGAGTGGCTCAAACAGAAGAATAGGGGTAAATTTTCCTATCACAGTAACAAACAGACTATGCTCAACTCAGGGCGGAGCGGCAGGGCGGTGTCGGCAGCCAGGGCATACGGGCATTAAGCACGAGTCCTTACGGTTCGACGCGCCAAAGAGGGGCAGACAGGAGGAGGGGAGAAATCAAAGGCATATACGTCGCGGGTAACCAACTATTGGGGACGAGCCATCGTGAAGAGAAAAAAGCTACAAGCGCGGGATCAGGAACTCAACAACACAAAGGGGGAGAAAGAGAGAGGGATCCGCCTCTTTGTCGCCTAATGCCAGGGCGCAGAAAGCCTGGAAAACGCGCTTCCCCGATCTGCCTTTTCGACCCTAAAAAGATCCCTCGGGGAAAAGGAACCATGCTTAATTCGAGTACATTCCCGGCTGAACACGTCCACCGAAAAGCAGCAAGCGACTAGAGCAGGAATATGGTGTGTCAGGGGATCGGCAAAAAAAACCAACGCTGTCAGGAAGGCCGAATCCGCCACTCTCAACCACGCAGAATCGGCGGGGTACAACGTCAGGAAGGGGTTCAAAGACTGCTGGTTGCGCGTTAGTGAAGTAACGAAAGGGCGCAAGGCATGCCCTGAAGGGATATCCGTATCAGGAATATGGGGTCCTTTATGAATTTGCTGGCGAATTCAGCGAACACACCTAAGGCACGGATGCCAGAATTCACGAGTGTGCGAAGCCGCAGGAAAAGGCCGAGCGAGGGAAGCGTGTCAACCCGCCTGTCTCGTCAAGTTCGGGGGAAAAGGGGCGGCGCGTACCGGAGAAAGTCAGTTGACCAGAGGCAGATTAACAAAGGTGGAGCTGAATGGGAAAAGACGTCCGGCTGGTTAGGCCGGGATCGCCGGCCGTTCTTAAAGCTCTAGCGAAGGCAACTTGTGTACCCCGGAGCAGATCGGACCGAAAAAAAGGGAGGCAGACATCCGAGGCCCTCAGAAGTGCTCCATCGCTTGTAACTAAACCGAGCGGAATTAAGAACGTCGCCGGGAACCATTGAATTCTTCTGCCAATCAACAAGCCCGACAAAACTTGGGAGACGACGGAAGGAATAAAGGCCCGTCCAAGGCGCGGTAGTCCACGGTAGAAAGCGAGCTCGTGGGCCGGTACCTGGGTCAGTGGGGGCCTGGGAAAACGGGATCGGGAGGGGAAAAACGGGAAAAAAACAAAGAGTCCAGATGTAGGAGGAGTCCCTACCTAGGACGTTAATGGGAAGGTCAGTATCTCGATCAGAGTTCATCTTCTCCGCTGAGAGAGTAAAAAGGGGGGAGCCGTCGTCAAGGGTGTGCCGGTGTAGGGTGGACTTAGAGAGGGTTTTGGAACGAAAAAGGCAAAGTATCAACGTTCCAAGGGGAAGTCGGGGGCGCATGACAACGGGTAGGAGGGGTCCGGCACCGGCCGATCTCTGATCTGCGGGGTGGGGTTTTTGGTAAAGTCAGTTCAAATAACGGGGGGTTCCACTAACGTATCGAAGAGGGCAAGGGCTCTGGGTGTAGGAGGAGCAGCGACTGGGTCCGGCGCGCTACCGAGCGGAGGCTGGTTCCGATGTGAACCAAAATGGGAGAGTGAGGTGGAAGTATTGACGGGGAGGTTAGGGAGGGCCGACCAACAGGAAAAGGGAATGTGCCTGACGGGATACGCCGTACGACGCGGCACGTCAGCGCTTCGTGCCAAACATGTTGACTACCGTGTAACAAGATGAGGGGACTTAGTCCATGACTCCGCTAGAGAGGAAGAATGACCGCTCGCGCCACTAACATATCGGTAACTGTGGGATCCCAACAAGAAAATGGAGCGACATGTCAGTCTCGGAACTTTACACTAATGGTTCAAATTCAACGAGCCGGGAAAAGACCGTGTTGCGAGGGGCACCTGGACGCCTCGGGTGGAAAGATCTCCAGTTTGCGACGCCCGGCAGGAGCGGAGAGATCGCACCGAATCAGAAGTTTAAGTGAAAGGTGGACGTGAAAAGCGACGTTCATCGACGGACACTCAAAAAATCAAGCGGAACGGTGACCAGAAAAAGGTGTGGAGGGGGGGTATGGGGTGTACTGGGGCCGCTCCACGAGGGGAACCGTGCCAGTCCATTACCAGCCTCGTAAAGCCCTGGCGGAAGCGTCAAATCACGGAAATTGCTTGTCGGAGGAAACGCGGAACAGATCAAAGGAGACACAGACAGCGACCCTGTCCGCTCGCGGGAATCTCACCGGAAATCCAGACCTCCTTTAACTTAAAATATTAGGGTTCGGGGAAGCAAGTTAAGGTGGAGGGATTAGAGCGTGCAAATAATAGAAGGGACTCGAACCGGGAATGCCCGTAGGAGCGACTCAGGAATGTCGGCTTTTGTGGGGGAGGATGACAGACTAAAGAATTGACCAACTCCGCGAGAGAACGTTCATAGGGCACGGAACCGGCCACTGCACATCGGGGACGAAAATGGGAAAAAAAAAGCGCGGGTCCGGAGCTAAGCGCAAAAACCATAAAAACGAGAGAGTAGGGAGCAAAAGAATCGGCATTAAACTCCGGCCCATCTCGTCCTTGCAGCAAAATAAAACGAACTACGCCTGCAACCCAGAAGCAGGGGGATGGGGACACCACAGACAGGGGGGCACGGGGGAGAACCTGTCATGGGAAAAAAAAGGGGAAAGGGAGCACTCAAACCATGGGAGCGAGGGTAACAAGGGCCTACGTTGACTGGAAGCCGACAACTTCAAAAAGTCCGTCCAGGACCTCTACTCACAAACCAAAAACGGTAAAAAACACGTATGGAACACCGCGCGTAAGACGCCACTGACAAGAGAAGCTTAAGGAGTAAGTGCTGGAAAACGCCGTGACTCCTTGGGAGGTAAAACGCCGAAAGGGAAACACGGACAGAGATCCATGGAGGAACGGGTTATCATAGAGAAACCCGAGAGCGGAGCCAGTGAAAGGGACGGGAACCAGACTGGATGCCTGGGAAACCCGATGGAAACAGGGGCCTGAACTGACGGAAAGTGGGGGGTCGGGGTTCACTGACCGGAGGTAAGGGGACCCGTAGTTCCCAAATCAGGCCCAGAGAAAAAAAAGCCGAGCGGCCGCAAAAGAGACCCCGCGGCTAAAGAAAACTAAAGGGGAAAGAGAAGTACAAGCCCTTAGCAGCACGATGGGGCCGTGGGAGAGTGGGATTAAGTCGCTCGGGGCGTGGGGGTTGCGAGATCTGGGGGAGTACGCGGGTAAAGACGGAGGCGTTTCCAAAACAGTATTCACAAATGCTTAGCGGGGAACTTAAAAAAAGGGGGATCTACGCTTACCGTTGAACGGGTGCGCTTTTCTTCACCGCAAAGTTGCCAAGGGGGAAAGACTCATTGAAGGAAAAAGGGCAAGATAACGGGGGCTGCAGACTACTCGCCGCCTTGCGCAAGGAAATTGTAAAATTAAGGAGCCCCGAATGGAGGCCGGTCCTAAGCGACCTAGGAGGAACTAAAAAAAAAAGGTAAAAGATAAAAGGAACCAAAGTAGCAATTACTCTTTGGCGTTCGAAGGTGCTACTTAGGAGAAACTCTTTCGTTCGTCCACAACAACAAAATGAGGCTTCTAAGCACTACTCCTACTTTGAAATACAAGGGAACTTAGGCTTCTATAGTCCGGATGAAAAAAAGAGGTCCAGACAAAGAGGAGGATCACGGCAAAGCAAACGAACCTCGGGAGCGGCGCAAATGCAAAAAAAACCCGAAGGCCCTGGAGCCGGGGAGATCATCAGAAATCTGAGAAACGGCAAAGACAGCGAAAAAAGAAAGAACCCGAGAAAAGGGCCGGCGAAGTCCTCCTACGTCTCAAGCACCAAAAACGGGCCTAGGAAAAGGGGAGGGGCAAAGCAAAAAAGAGCGGTGGCGGATTAAAACCGCTTGCTGGGGCTTGGAGACTTCAAGCGGCCCTACAGATCCGTGGACAAAAACGCCACAAGGGAGCCGGTGCGGGGTGGAACCTTGGGAGAAGGGGGGGCATCAAAGGGGGGATCAGGAAAAAGCAAAGTCCTCCCCGGCGGCCTGCGCCCACGGGGAGAGGAAAAAAGAATACAAACGAAGAGGCCACATGCCGACAGGATGCGTGGGGTGCGTCCGGCCCTACGCAGATTGCTTTCAAATAGGGTGGGGGGAGACGTCGAAAAGTCAGAAGACCCCAAAGAGACTAAAGGGGCCTGGGCTCTAGAAACAACAATGGAGGACGGTGATAGGGGTTGCCGACCCAAGCAGCTTACGCTGAAAGACTCCACGTTCTGGAGGGAAATACACAATAAAACCACCAGCAAGGGAAAAGGGGGTCGACTCGCACATAGCCGAGCTAGCTTCTGGCCAAATCTGCAATGGGGAGGACGATGTAAATACAAGTACGAAGGAGAATAAAGAGCTGAAGCTGGCAAAACGACACCACATATCAAAAAAAAAAAAGCCAACAGTGCTAACAGGGTTCCTAGATTCACAACCATGGTAAACTAAGAGGAATGTGTGTCCACACATCGGAGAGCAAGAACATGGGAACGTGGAAACTGGAGCCAGATCAAGAAAGACTGTACTAGAGACATTAAAAGAGATGCGGCCTATAAAACAAAATAATCGGGCGTGTAAGGGGATCTTAAATGGTGGGGGGGTAAACTAAAGGGCCTTTCTTGGGGCGATAAGAGGCCTCCCATCGTTCCTTCGGTCCAAACCAGTGAGGTCCATGAGAGGAAATATTAAGTAGGGGTAAAGGTAGAGGATTTTATCTTATATTGAAGAGGGCAGTACAGGAAATTCCGAGAATCGGTCGAAGAAATGCGATGAAAACTTGAATTATAGGTGGATTCTTTAGAAGCATGTTGGGGACTTTCCCTCTACAGAGCGAATCCTTGCTCCCTGAAGAAAGCGTCAAGACCCAGATGAAGCCTGAGGAGAAAAGATTAAGAGAGAAAAAAAAGGGGAAGGGTCCACCGGGGATTATAATCATTGCTCAAATAAAATGAATGTGTCTTGCTGGTTGAAGAGGACCCAGACGTCGATAGAATCCTGTGGTCAGAAGAGCAATAAAACAAAAAAGGAAAGGAGAGGAATAAGATGAGGACACCGAGATTCTCTCGATCCAGATCGAGTACCAAAAAATCTTGATAGGAGAGGAGTAATCAAAAGTACTACCGAAAAACTTAAAGGGGGAATTGGGCTTCCATCTTCCAATCAAGGGAATCACTATGCACCGCAAAACGTCAAGAGCAGACAGTTTCGCTCGGAAACGGAACCGGACCGATGGAGCCGCGATAGCACCTGGAGGGGAACAGGGACAGCAGGGGCAAGATCTGCCACTGGTTCTTCAATGGTATTCTATGACGGAGAAAAGGCTCAAATTCAGCTCAAAACGACTCGTTTCAAAAACAGAGAAAGAAGGTTCATCTACTTAGATCCTGGAAGGGTATCAAAAAAGGCAGAGATTAGGGCGGGAACCGAAGAAAGGGGGAACGGTCAACCCTTAAACTCACATTAGCAAAAATCGCAGGCAGGGGGGGTATCGCCGGAATCTAAGGCCGTATGGCTCGCATAGATAAATTGGGAGGATCGGGGGGGGTAAAATTGCCCGTCAACTGATTGGGGGAGGGTAGGGGGAGGAAGCCGGTGTGCAATTCGGCGAAGTGAGGCCGCTTGGACTAAGCAGGGACAGAAAATAGAAAAACGGGTTAGCGGTTGCCGAATTGAAAAAGGCAGACGAAAAAATGCTGAGCTCTTCACGTGAGCAGAGAGGGAAATCAATATGGACCATCGTCAGGTAATAAAACTCGAGGGAAACTGCTCCGGGGTATCTCCTTGCGGTGGAGGGTGTAATGTGGGGAGGGTGGGGGGGGATCCTCAAAAAGAATGGGAAGTTAAGCTGACTACGCGGGCCGGGTCGAACAAAACAGCGAACGCTAGGGGGTGGGGGGGACGGGAGTAGGGCAAAATCGGAAAAAGGGGGGGGCGGAAGACTTAGGCCTGGCCCACAGGACGGCCAAACCGTGGTATGCGGGGGAGACGCCGGGAACCCGCAGAGGATAAAGGGGGGAGAGATCGAAAACGCCTGTACATTTCCAGAAGAGGAGGGACGGTCTCGGACGGTGGCAAGGGGAGAGGAAGCACTTGATGCAACTCAATTGAAAAAAGAAAAAAAGGGAGCCAATTAAAGGTTCGGGCTTGGATTGAGGCAAAGAACCAGTAGCAAAGAAAAGGGAAGGCCGCGGGTTTTAGCCAAAACGAGGGGGAGCACCGGCCTAGACGTTTGGGGGGATCGCGCGTAAGGAGGACGCGGCGCGGGAAGACTGGTTGAAATGTCTCTAAAAGGGGGAGTATTATGAGAATGGGAAGACACGGAGCAGTTAAAAATTACGGGGGGTAGTCTCAAAAGGGTTGAACAAGTGAAAAAGTATTAGGGTGAAAGTTTAGGGGGAAAGGGGGGGAGATAAATGTATTCCTTCAAGAAAAAGTTAGTTTCTCTCTAGGAGAGAACGGGGAAAGGTGGGTAAAGAAAGGAAGAAGTAGGTTGGGCGCGGATAAAGCACGTAAAAATCATAAGGAGGAGCTAAAAAAAGAAAGTAGCGAAATTCGCGCTTGCGGCTCGTCAAGAGTAGGGATAGTTACAGGGACGGCCTTCGATGAGGAAAAACCAGCGTCTTCACCAACCACGAAAATCGGACAGGAGGGAAAGACAAGGGGGGCTGCTATCATCACCGGGGTCCGCCTTTAGCAGGCAAACGAGAGAAAGCTGTCACAGCTGTAGATCCCTGGAAGGGGAAGAGAAAGCTCTAAAGGGAAAATCCGAAAATGTAAAAAGCAGGGAGTCCAAACGGGGACTTCCTCACACCATGAGAAGAGAGTCAATAAATAAAGCATGCAGCAATCCGCTTAAAAACAGACGGATTCAAAACTCCTTTACTCCAAAGCGTCACCCCCCACGAAAAAAAAAGCACATACACTTAAGACAAGCAAAGGTGCTCGCACAGCGGGAGATTTCCTGATCGGAAACTTTTGAGGGTTCGGAAAAAGTATCTGGGAGGAGCTTGACCAGGCGATGGGCGAGAGGGGGAAAAGCACTGAAATCTTGGCCACACCTAAAACTTTTCCCACAGGGGGGAACCGACAGACCAGCCAGAACGAGCACCTGGACGAAATGAACCAAAACAACACACTATGGGAAAGGCACCCTTGTAAGGAAGGACCTTCATAGTTTCTATTAAGGATACAAATGAGACCAATGGGTCTAGGGGGGCCGGCAAAGGCGCAACATGGCAGGTCTTCACGCACCAGAGACTAGTGCGGGAAATGTGTCATTACCTCAGAAGGTACGATACTGAATGGTCTCGACACAGCCAAAGACTCGGGCCCTGCAAGAGGTCCGGTGGGTCGATGAGATAATCTGGAAAAAAGACCGGACTGGGGGGAAGGAACGGAAACTGAAACGAAGGCCTTCCCCATAGGAGGGAAAGTTTGGTGAGATGATCCATTACAGTTCATTCAGAGGGGAAAAAAGAAGGGAGCGCAACATCAACAAGGGAGGCGCGAAATGGTACATTGTATAGGGGAACAAAACACGTGACTACTAGTGAAAGAATTAGTTGCAGTGGAGGGGAAGCATTTAATCGTAATCCAGGGGGGCATTGGTAATGGGAAGAAGGTCTATAATACGGAACCTAACAGCGCTGGGAATGGACAGAAGGCCGGGAGAATAAATGCCTAGGGTCGTCCGGGAAACTTGTCAAAACGCGAAGGGAGAAGAACAAAGCTCGTGCAGGAGGAAGCACATGGTCACAATCGGAACCGTAGATTAGCCGGGGGGGGAGCGGGAAATCAACAGGAATCTAAGGGATCTTAGGGGAAAAGTCGATCCAGAAAACGTACTGAGAAGAGGTCTAAAAGAAAAAGAAAAATGCGAACAATGGAAATTTTCTTGAAGAGTGAAAAAAGAGGGGATCGCAGTGTAGCTCTCCGCCAGAGGCCTGGACCGCGAATTAACGGGAGACCCGAAATTTTGCGCTGCATGCGAAAGATTGGTCCTCTGAAGGGACGTTAAGGGGGAGGGAAAAATTCACTCCTTCTTGGCTCTAACCGTTCTCAAACTGAAAAAGTAACACGGGGAGGGGTCAAGAAGGAGCTGGTGATGATTAACGGGAGACGAATTCATAACTAAATCCTTCAATTAAGGGAAGAGGCCAAAAAGGTTGGGGGGTTTTGGAAAGTAGAAGAGCTCGAGAAGCGGGACGGCGGAGGAAAAAGAAGATATCTGAAAACCAGCGAAAAGTGAGACTCCAGAGGAAAAAGGTTCTTCGGCGCGTATCTTGGAATTTAGAAAAAAAAGTGACGGCGGGAAGAGCCTGCAAGCCTCGAGAAGAAAATTCCGAGGAAACCGGGGCCAAAAGAAAGCTGGAGAGAGAAGGTCAGGGGAAAAAAAGATATCCCTGATCTCATCCGGGGACGAAAATTCACTATCCTGTGGACACGGGGAGGGGGCAACAGTGGGGCAAAAGCGCGGACTTAGAAGTATTAAAGTGCTACACCAGGGGAAGAACAAGCGAGGGTTCAGGGGGAGGGGATCGTCATCTACAACATAAGCCTCACGCAGATACCACACAATAAAAAGAGACAAAGGGGGTGACTACTCCAGCTCGTAACCCGTCGGGAGGGGAGAAGGATCAGGAAGAATAACTCCCACAAAGAACACCGAAAGAGACTCGAAAGAAATGGGGAACCCACCAGACATGAGGGGTACCGGACCATACCCGCCTAACCTCCAATACAGGGGGAAGAAGATGCAAACTTCAATTTCGTATAAAATGGAAGCAGACAGGGCCCGAGAAAAGGGGGTAATATTCCGTGTCCGAGAAAAGATCAATCTCAAAAGAACACCGGAAAACTGCAGACCAGAAGGGAGAAACGACTCATACTGAGTTACTTCTGCAACCTCCATTCCGGGATCAAAGAGGGAGCCTGGAATCCCCCTATAACGTAGAGGATTCCGAACGCTCAAAAGAACACGTGGGAGGAACCCACGTTCTCTATACCATAAAGGAAAGATAAGAACGAAAAAAAATAACGGGAAGACAGGGATCGCTCTGACGTGAGACTGTTACCAGACCTGAAAGTTTAACTTCCTGAAGAAAGTCCGGAAAGGAAAAGGGAAAAATTGGAACTTGGAAAGTAGGGTCTAAGCTTTCAGAGGCCTAATTGGCTTCATGAAATAGGGAGATGAAAGGAGGGGGAAGGTGGGGGGACTCCACCATCTAAGAGTGAATGAGATGAATATTAGCTGGAGGAAGCCAAAGAGCTAGGAAAGATATTGCAGAAAGGGTTGAACACAGTACGCTCCAGAGTAGAGAGGGACGGGGTAGAGGAAGGAAAGGCTAGCCTTCTGAAAATATACTCTACTAAACAGGCAACTGCTACCCGGTCTCGTAAAAGCGGCACGGGAAAAGGACTTAACTAAAAAAAAGGACCCTGGATAAGGTACGCGGGGGAAGGGCGAGTTATTCACGAGTGTCCATCTCAGGCCTAATGCGGAGGGAAGAAGAAACAAAAAAAAAAAAAAAAAAAAACCCAAAAAAAGAGGGGGTCAGGGGAAGAAAGAGAGAATGCCGTCGGGGCGGTTGGGCGCAGTACCAGCAATATCACCAGTGTCAAAAAAAGTACTTGCTCAAGGAGAATAACCAGGGAAAGGCAGGAAACTGGAAGCCTCAGGAGAACTGGTAAAACGCTCCAGCATGCAGAGCAGACCAAAATGCACCCGACGCCTCTGTACGGGGGACTGGAAACACACGCGATTTCAAGAGTCTGTACGGCGGAGTCGAAGGAAAAAGGAAAGATAGGTTTTCTTCTGGGCCACTCACCATAACCCACACATCTGAGATGAAGGAGAAGACTGAAAAGAGTAGTTGCGAAGTGAGGGCATCCGAAGGGATAATTCATTAACAAAGAATTCGGTATATCGGGAGGACAAGGTGCAATCAAAGAGGGGAGAGGAATCAGCAAGAGAGGGGAACTTCTTTGAGAGGTTAGAAGAATTCTTAAGCAAGGGAATCGGGCGCGAGGAAAAAAAAGAGGA
>Ga0179591_1152477_pt1 | contig 13069 bp, 9 predicted proteins | sample CZOMad2_1_08_16f_FD_182891 | JGI IMG/M metagenome (GOLD analysis project Ga0179591, IMG submission 182891) | Vadose zone soil fungal communities from Angelo Coast Range Reserve, California, USA - CZOMad2_1_08_16fungal (PacBio error correction) | ecosystem: Environmental > Terrestrial > Soil >...
CCGCTTCAGGGAACGCTAGAAGCGAGAACACGGGAAAAGCTTCATCTCATGGGCTATCCTGTCAATGACAAGATGGGAACGAGGGGAGGGATCTTAACACGCACGCCTATTAAAACCTTTAAATGGGCCCAAACGAGGGGGGGGGGGGGCGACTAATGTAACGACCAGTACGTTCATCATACCACGGTGTCTACCGACCGCACACTGCGAAGTTGAGGAAAGGAGAGGACCGCAGGGGAGTGACATCTCTCGAACGGGTTTGTGGCTGTTGGGAAGAAGAAAGCGCAAAGGTGGGGAAAAGCCTTTTGGGAAATCAAGACCAGATGAAGAGAAGAAAAGGGGAACGAGGAAGACGTCATTCTTTTCTCAACCCGAAAGGATCCCGACGGGGGGTAACGGGAGGAGGGGAAAAAGGACGGGTATGACCGCGAGAAAACCGAACTACATAGCTTGCTGAAAGCAACGCACTACCCTATTTAATCTAGGGGGCGCCAAAAAGGGAAAGGGGGAATAAGGGGTTCAAGGAATAACGAAAAAGGGAGATGTTGGGGTTGAAAGCAGGAAATGGGAAGGACAGGGAAAATTGAAAGACGACGGCCCAAGCCGGGGCCGTAGCGGCGAAGAAAAATCCTTTCCGAACGGAGGGAAAGGAGGAGATAGGGGGGGGGCGAAGCCTTCACCAGAAAAAGAAAGTGGCTACAGGGGTTAGATTGGGGAGGCAGAGGCTTGAAACCCCGGGGGACCGTGGGGCAATGAGAACGACATATCCAAGTACCCGAGGCGGAGTCAGAAGGTTGAAACGGCTGGCGTCAACGAAGCTTCAGAATCAAACGAAAATAAAAAAAAAAAAAACTGAAACTAGCAAAGGAAAGGGGTTCCAGGGTTGGACCGTTCAAAACGAGATTCTGAATTCTATTAGGAGGGAACGCAAAAGAACTCTTCAATCTCCTTTATAGGGCGCGGCATGGGCCTTTGTAAACTGGGAAAGCGCAAGGAGAGCATACCTGAAACAGGAAATATGCGAAGACCTGGCTTAAGTAGACAACGGCAAATTTAGGCCTCCTGACCAAGAGAGAAAAAGTACGGGGAAGCCGGCTGCGAAAGAGTCCCAAAAAAATAGGAAAGCCACCACGAGATAAACACCAAAAAAGAGGAACAGATATAAGGGGGTTTCCGACGCGGGGCGTACCAGAGGGGAGGGGGCGTCGAAAGGAAGACAATGGTAATAACCTCCGGGGGCAGAAAAGGAAGGAAGAATCTCCAAACAGGGATGGAGCAAAAAAAAGTCAGACATCATCATCGACCGATGCTGAGCAGTCTAACAATCTCCCAGGAAAATGACTGCCACCAGGAAAGAGAACGGATCTTTGACCGGGGGTCCTGGGAAAAAAAAAAAAACTAGGGGGGAAGAGGACCAGGCCCTGCCCGCAAGAGAAATCTTAGCAGGTTTTGATTCTGAGGTTTCTCCGCGTCGGCCAAATTTCAAGGGAACGGGAAAAACCGCGGGAATTAGGCGCAGGGGAGGAGGAGGGGAAAAACATGGGTGGCAACCACCGGGCAAGGCCTCACCCCCCCGGTAGCGCCTTTAACGTGATCCCTTTTCATCTGCAGACCAAAGGAACCCGAGGAGAGGGGGAGTGCGAAAGAAAAACTGAAACTTTCAAGGAAACTTGGAATTAAACGAGCCGAAAGGCGCACAAAATAAAACAAGACAAGTGTCCGGTGAAGGTGACCTCTTGGGAAAAAGGGGCGAGTGGCGAGGGGGGGGGGGGGGTGTGGGGGGGGGGGGAGGAGCTGAAAGCGGGAAAGTGAGGGAGATTCAAAAAGGATGTCGGGGCGTTGATCGAAATCAACCGGAGGACGAAGAACGGCGAACCAGAAAGGGATCCGAAAAGACGCGCCTGGGAAATGAAAAGGGGAATCATTCAGATTCAATCTGGGAAGGCTGACAAAAGGCTTCCCCACCGGTGAAATCACAACGCCCGTCAGAAATGCCTCCTTTGAGTCTCAAAGGGGATTCCTTCACGTAAGTGGGGACAACTCCGGAGGACCAGGAGGATTGAGAATTTGGACGCAAAGCAGGATACCGACAACATGGCCAGTCAAGGATCACGATATGAAAGGGAGAGCATGGCGTCCTTGCCTTCTGATGAGGTCAAGGGTGGGGGAAAAAAAGATCCTGGAAAGGAGAGAGAAAAAGAGAGACAAAAGCGTATGTGATTTATGCTGTGATGGTGTGATAGAGGACGCGGGTGACGTTCAGGGAGTCCCAAAAAGACCATTCAGAGTCAACCAACGTCTTTGGGGAACTAAGAGAGCGGGAAAAGGGGGAGGTCAGGGATCTGGGGAAAAGAGGGAGGAAAGACAGAAAGGTCAAAAAAAATGACGAGGGGGGACTTGGGCAAAAGTGCCCTGTGCGTATCTAAATGACAGTCCGCCGGAGTCGTCTGTCCCAGAAGAGAAGTATTGAAAAAGAAGTCTCTTCGGCACGGGGAAGAGGGACGCCTGGGGCAGACTCGTATGACTCCATGAAGATCACGCGTGGAAAAGGGTAATGAGAGGAAGCCTTGTGGCGGAGGGGAATATAAACTTCACGTCCTGTGCCAGCATACGCATAGAAAGGACGAGAAAAAACCGGAGGGGGAGGGGACCGCGCCTAAAGACCAAACTCAGGGAAAACAAATTTTCCGAGCAGAGAGAGGACCGAGGCTGAAAAAGGTCCGCCTTTTTTGTCCCAATAGGCTCAGTATGAGAGGAGATGTCTTACAAAAGGCGGAAAAGTTATTCAAAAGAAAAGGAGGAAACGAAAGATAGGGGAAACGGGGGTTGCCGTCGTTGGTCGAGCGAACTAAAGACACTACGTGAGCGGAGTGATGAGATTAAAAATGGCGAATGTAAACGAGGGGAAAAGAGGGACCAAAAACCCCCTGTCGCAGCGAAAAAGTGAACAAACGCCTGGTTGGACATGCTTCCTGGAGGCCTACCTCCAAGAACACCGGGGACCTCAGACGAAGAAGAGGATGAACAACTGGGACACGGAAGAAGCCTGCAGAGTTGACTGACAGTCAAACTCCAGAAAACCGATGAAGGAAAAAGACCAACGGATCTTCCGATAAACGACCTCAAACTCAAAATGTAACGCTGATTAGAAAGAAAGGTAGGGGAAAGGGGAATCTCCAATGGTACACATTGTTGAGTTGACGCGCTTAAGAATGCGGAAAGGTCAACAATTTCCCATCTAAAACGAAGAACATGTCATCCGCGTCCTTCCGGCGCTGCAAAGAGACCGTAGCTCAGTAGACTATCCGCATCGAGTGAGAGAGGGAAAAACGCAAACTATCAGTGATCCTTTGAAATTTGAACCAAAGGGGGGGTTAACGGAGTAACTAGCGGTCGAAATGGAATCAAGAAAGAAAAAGGGCGATCCGAACGTAGGACTATATACGCACTGACTGATCCATTCTTATAACGGAGGAATAAAACGCAAGGGGAGGGTTGGATGGTGTAAAAGACACACGTTTTTTTCCTTACTGTTTGAAATCCAAAGGAAAGTTTGAAGACCCCGTGAGCAAACGGCCCAGTGGGACGCTGCCCAAACTGCTTGGAGACCATAAGGAGAAAGGAGTTGAAGGGGAGGAGGAAGGGAAAAAAAAAACCCGCGACGGCACTGAGAGGAAGGACTCCAAAAAAAAACAGGAAACAAACAAAATCCTCCTCTGAATAGGGTAGAAGAAAAAGGATAGAGGATGGGGGGACTAAAGAAGGCAGGTTGAGTCATGGTACAAAGAGGGACGGAAGCGTGCAGATCGAAACGGCAAAAAACTACAAGGTCCGGATAGTCTTTGAATGCGGAGACAGGTTGTAAAAAAGTGGACACCTATAATACGAAAGGGATACCGTGTCTATGGTGAGTCGAATAAGGGGTAAAAGTGAATTCCCCGCAAGAGCCGGAGAAAATGGACCGAGGAGGGAATTTCTGTACGCTTCGTCCTAATCTGGGGGAAGGAATCCTGAGCAAAAAAATGTGAATCGACTCACGCGTAAATCGGGCGGGCAGGTGCAGTACTATCACTAAGGAGGGATACCAGGAAATAACGTGCAAGATGTAAGAACAAATATGTATCTAGGCGTAAAAGGACAGGTCCTATGGTTGGTACGATTATCGGGTCGCGCTCGAGGATGGAAGGATTCATCTTTCTCATCCAGTTGAGGCGAATGATACTGGGTTTGTAATGGATGTCGTGCCAGTTCCAAGAAAAAGAACCATTCGAAGCCAGCCAGGATTTGGGCAAAAAAAAAAGTCCCGAAACAGGAAAAAAAACTCGAAGAAAACAACAAATTAAGAGGAGGAAAGAGAAAAAGGGGGGGGGCGCTAAGGAAGACTGGAGATGGCCCTCATTCTTGGAGTGCGTAATTCCAATCAGAATTTAAATTGGAACCGGCCTGGCAAACCAACCGATGAAAGCCGCAAAGACAATGGGGAAGAGACTCTACAGGTAACGAAAATCAAAAAGACGCATGTCACTAAAAAAATACATTCCAAAAAGAATGAAGAAACCTAGGATCCATAGGCGAGGGAAAAGCGGTAATTGAATGTCCGCTAGCTAAGAAGGGCCGCAATCGGGCATCTGAAGGGTGCACCTGCAAAGAGGAAGCTGGATCCATGGTTGACTTCGTTGATGGTCAATCAACGCGGAGGCCTGGGAAATCGTTTCAAAAAGAAAAAACGTCCAGACGAATTTTCCAGGTTCTCCGAGAGGAGGAAACGACCCGGGGTCAAAGGGGTCCTTCCCTCACCCATCCGAACCGTAAAAACCTTGGGGGAGGATTCGCGTTTACCACTTTAGAATATAGAAAATGACCAGAGGACGGAAAGTGGGTAAAAAGGGTACGCCGCAGCCGCTGTAACGCTTGAAGGTACGAAAAGTGAAATTGGGGGACAAGGAGAAACGGGGGATTCCTTAATCGAAGAAAATGAAAAAGAGGAAGTGTAGGAGGTAACCCTCTTTGGAAAGTATGCGGCTTTTGCGGGGAGGGGGAAAGGAAAGCGGTTAGGGGCCGGGAATGAAAAGTGAATGAAATTGATCGCGGAATCCAGGAAGAAAAAAGACATATAAGAGAACCAGCAGTTATCCTTACGGGGGTAAAAAGTGCCGGCTGACTTTTCCTCTTTCTCACGGGGTCCGCCTAAGAGAGAACTGGAGAGGCTTCCAAAGACCCCCCCAGGGACCCCCCCCAACTTGTGAGGAGGTGACGGACAAAGCCACAAATCCTTGGCGAGCGATGACCAATGGTCATCCGACAGGGGTCCTTCAACTTCAGTTAGGGGGCCGCTGGATGGGAGGGGGTGAAAGCTTGGAAGAGGTGGTCGAGGGGTACTTTTAACATAAAAGAAATCAAGGGTGAAAACACTGAAAAGGAACGGATAGAGGCGTTTGCTCAAATCGGCAGGGGGAAGAGACGTTAAACATAAAAGAGGTAAAAACTTATAATGTAGCGAAGAAAAAAATCCTTTCCGGGCAGGTCAAAAAAGACTCAAGAATCAGAGAGGAGTTGGTGATTGGTATGCGGTTGACCAGGGGGGGAGCTCTGACCGGGACTGTTATGGGAAAAGAAAAGCCGTTGCTATGTGAGATTCTGAAACGGGAAGAATACGTAAGTTGGGGGAGGGTCGCCTAGAGCGGGAAAGCTTTCGGCGGTCAGAAGAGTTTTTGGAAAGGCGTGGTGGGCGAGGATTAACCCAAAGAGGCGTTTTCCATTTACACGCAGGGGGGGAGAAAGTTTGCAACTCGGAACGGTCAGCCGCAAGGAGTCGGAAAAAGAAGCTCAGATAAGGAAATCTTCAACAAGCAGAAAGGAAATAGAGGGAATCCTTGTTCGCGAAGAGGCCTAAATGCACAAAACCATTCGTGGGGGGGAAAAAGATTTAATGAGGAGCTGGAGCCGGGGGGGGTCATGGGGAGGGAGAGGAGAAGGGAAGCTTGGCACCTCAGTCCACTTAAGAACGGTCTAAGAAAAAAAAAGGCAAAAAAGGAAAAGTAGTGCGGAAGAAGACCGCAGAGAGCGAAACATAACCCGTTTTCACAAGAAATCAGGAGTCCTGACCCAGCGTCAAGAAAAAAGAAAACGCAGGGGGGTCCCGATCAGCGAGAAAAAAGGAGGGAAAGAGAGAGAAGCGTTAACAACCGGTAGGGCAGCAAGCACGGCGTGCCTAGCGTTCGGGACGGTGGATGTTTTACACTAGTTGTCGAGAAAAAAAAACAATCCTTCCGCGGGGAGGGCACGGAAGTTTTGCGGAGACTATGCTTGAGGATGGATTACATTCGAACGAGAAAACAAAAACCAAGGCTCTGGGACGGAGGAAGAGAAGAAACACAACGGGATGGGTTTTCGAAAAACTCCGAGGGTCAACAATGAGAGGATTATAAAACTATGCTAAACGGCACGAAGAAAGAAGAAAAAGAGGCGTTGGAAATACTAACACGGCGGACGGGGGAAAGGGGTGGCAAGATCAGGAACGTCAGAACCTAGAAATGACAACCTCCCTCGCAGAAGACTAGGAACGAGGGAAAGCAAACCAAACAGGGGAACTCAAAATATCTCAAAAAAGAAAAAAGGACTGCTGTTATAGTCGAAAAAGGGGGGGGGGAAGCGGCTGGTTGGTGACGGAACTAAAACTGAAAACAATCGTCGAGGCAACAGCAAAAACGCGAACCTACAACTAAGCGCTGATGATGCCGCACTTGCAGGCACGCGAAAATCAAAGAAAGAGAGAGGCGAGACGGAGGCGATCAGGGGAATGGGAAGGCCGCGGGAGCTAGAGGCACAGCGACACACCAGCAACTGAGACAAGGGTGAAGGGGGGACCCACACCGGAGGGGGGTGTCACGTAAAACTGGGGAAAGGGATTCGACAAATTGATCCTTAAACGGGAAAAAAGGTAAGACCTAACGCGACATGAGAAGAAGAGGGGAAAAAAGGTGGAAAATGGAACTGCTCCTCCTCACGGAAAGACGAGACGCCCGAGGGCTGGTGGCTACAGCAACAACACCTTGGGGAAATTCCAGGTGGGAGAGCCTCATGTAGGAAGAGGAATGGGCGAACCCCCACGCTGAACCACAGGGGCTAAAGGCAAACTTGACGTCGGGGTCTCCCCAAAAAGGTCCCTGCTTGGGAGAAGTTAGGGAAGAGGGGGATGCAACGCGAGACCCGCGGTAAACCTAGCAGATAGAAATATCCGGAAGGGGAAGCTAGTCCGCAAGATCCGAGAATATTGTAGAAGGAAAAGTGTCTATGGGGGGCGAAGCGCATGATCCTGGAAAAGGAATGTAATTGACAGGGAGACGAACGTGGAACTACGAAGAGGGGGACGAAAAGAAAGAACGGTCCGGAACGCAGAGAGGGTCGAAAATCCTGGTCAAACAGAGAGGAAGAAAAAGGGCTACCGGGGGGATGAATTTTAGAAGGGGGAATCCGGGCTCAAACAAGTTGTAAGGGCCTCCTAAATCGGAAAATAACCAGGAAGAAAGGAAGGGGACGTTTGAAACGGGGGGAGCTTCTTTAAGATAGAAAAAGAATAAAAAAAAAGGGAATCTGCACGCGTCAGAAGGGATGAGTGATGGAGAGAACGTATTCAGTCGGAAACGAAAGTAACAGATTTCCGGCAATCTGAAGGAATGGGAGGAGGCATGTCCGTTTTAATGGGGACTCGATTTTGAGGTTCGGGGCGCTCGAATGCGGCTAACGGGACAGTTAATCGAAATAAATGAGTGGCGATGATCACAAAAGGTGTCAACGGCTGGCACTTCCATGCATAGACCGGAATGCGAAGGAGCATTAGGAGAAGCTGTCCCAACGAAGGATAACCAACTCTATAGAAAAAAAAAAAACGGGGGGAGGAGAAAATAGAAGAGGGGGGGTTCGGCAACGGGGTGCAGGATTCAAAGAAGGTAAAGTCTTTAATGACTCAGCGCGAAGGGAGTTCCTACCTGCCGACAGATGAGCAAGAGCATCCAGACAGGACACGCTACACATCTAAGAGGGGTGACCGCAGAAGGACGTGAAAAACCATTCCCAGAAAAGCGAATAAGCATAGCTCAGGGGACGTGTATGGGCTGGGTAGATTCGGGGGAAAGCAAAAAAACCCACCCCAAAAAATCTGAAAAGAAAATAAAGCAAATGACAGTGAGACTAAAGGTGGGTTTAAGAAAAGATGTTTCCAAGAAGAGTGGGCGACAGAAGGGGACAAAGAGGGGATTCAAACATCGTACGGGGAGGGGAGAGGGGAGCCAACGGAACACGTTTAACGGGAAGATATAAAACCACTAAAAAAAAGGGTAAGAATTCGTCTTCCTTAAAACAAACGGGAAAAGATACGCCGCCGGAGCCTCTACGATTGAAGGTACAGCGTCCCGACGTGAGAGAGTCACCAAAAGGCTTGCATTGAGAGGGGAAACAGGGAGTCACCGTCGGAGTAGAACCGAAAGCCAAGCGGAGGGAATACTCTTTTGAACAGAAGGGCGGCTTTTAGCGTATCAATATGGTGAGTCATTAAAAGGAGCCGGACGGAGCGGGGAGGTAGGGAATACCCCGGGAAAACAACACAAGGAGAAACAAAAAGGGATCGCTTCGGGGGAACCAAGAGGTGGTAAGGAGACGGACGCTGGGGCGAACGGGGTCGCCACTGGGTCATATTTCAGTAATGGTCGGAGGGAGGGAAAAAGGACCCAAGGATGGTCTGGAAAAAAAAAGCCCCAACTCAGCGAGCGATGCCTCATGGATGATGGGCTCCATCATGATTACTGAAAAAGTAGGAGGAAATAGTGAAAAGTCCGGATCTCCCTATTCGGGGAAATGGGGAAAGGGCGCGGATAAAGTTCCATATCCCAATCATTTAACAACACTAAGGCGTGCTGTCAAAGCGGAGAGAGGGGGGCCGAGAAGTTCCCATCGACTGATCGAGATAGAAAAAAATGATAAGGGGCGCGAGTTCATCAAGGAAAGGAAAGCAAGAGGGCGGGGGGTGAGAAGGCCTTGGGGGTTGGGCTCGAAGAGGGGGAAGGGAAGGGAGTCCCACAGAAAAGCCGGGGGAACCGGTTAAGTTTCAAACGGTACCAAACTTTCTGGTCTCCTATATAGGAACATTGGGAGGATGACCATGGCGCGTACCATCGTGAGGGTCTATGTGGGGCGGGTGGAAGGGAGCATGGGGTTTGAAGTGCCCTTGTGCTTAAACTAGTGGAAAAAAAGAGGAAAAAAAATCCCTTCGCAGTCAAGTCAGGCACGAATTACAGAGTACCGCCCATGTTTAGCATAAGAAAAACTTCAAAGCGGGGAAAAAAACGAAGGAGGGCAAGAAAAAAAAAGAACGGCGGTAAATCGTAATCAGGTTCTCGGGAAAAAGAAGGGGGGGAGGCGGGAGAGTAGCCGGGGATCGCACCTTCACTCCACATAGCCATTAATGCCTAAAAAGGAAGCATCCCAGGGAAGGAGGGCTTGTACGGGACAGAGCCGCACCGACACTCTAGCACAGGAAAAAAGAAAGAGGTAGTCCTGCCGAAAACGGATAGAAAATCCGTTTGGGGCAAACGCGCAAAAAACACAAGGGGGAGAGGAAAGGTATATCGGGGGCGGAAGGGGGAGGAGAAAAAAGCGGGAAGGAAGACTATAGAAGAGGGGTATGTTTGGGAAGCTTGTCGGGTCAGGAAGGAACAACAATCATAAGGGAAAGGGGGATAGAGTTCGAAAAAAAAACTATGGGGAATGGCTAAGGGGAATAAGGTGAAGATCCCCTTCTAAAAAAGGGAAGGAAACAGAATACTACTGAGAAAACGAAGGGGTGGATGTTATGAACGGAAGGTCAAGCGACTTAGGCCTAAAGGGATAAACGGGCCTAGAGAAGGTACGTGTGATCTGGAGGTGAAAAGAAAAAGCCGCGGAGGGATCATGGGGGAATAAAAGAGGAAAGACAACCCTTAGGAGAACCAAGAAGCGCTACCGGAGGAAAGAATCAAAGCCTCGACCGTAAGTATCTCCTTCAGCAGCAAAGGGTAAACGAGCTAGGAGAAAAAACGACCGGGGGCGGACTAATAAAGAGAAAAGGGAAAAAACTTTCGGATTAACTTGGACTCCCTAAAGGGGGAAAACCAAGGAGGGAGAAAGACAACAAGGCCCAACCCCTCCTGGATATAACGTCCGTCAGGAGCGCCCCCGAAACGAGAGGGGAAGACTATGGGAGGGGGAGGGATACCGCAAGGGAAGACGCGACTATATCTCACTAACATGATAGGGATGACCTTTGATTTTTCCCACCTGGGTGGAGAGGGTAACTGTCGCTAGAAAAAAGGACTCGTCAATTCCTCCAAGGCAGTGAATACGGAACGCAGGATAGACTACTCTAGGGGAAGGAATCCCAAGTGCGAGGACAGAAACGTAATCAACGAAAACACTTGAATTTGTGTGAGGTGTGGCCGAGAACGGAGCAAGTGGTTGGGTAACTGGGAAAGAGACGACCAAATGAAGATGAAAGGCGCACCTTGACAAGAGAAGGGGCGACGCAAAAAGTCAAGTAAAAACGGATACCTCTGGGTAAGCGCACGGGTGAGTGGGCCGACTATTCACAAAACCCGGCGATAACACAGCGACAGACAGCTTGGTGATCCACGAAAGAAGACCGGGGTAATGTAAAAACCTACAAAATTTGTTCCAAAGGGGGGAAATGACTCCAAGGGAACGAATTATTGGATTTTGGGTACTCCTAAGAAGGTACGTGGGGAAATGTTGCCAGGGGAGGAAAAAAAAAAACGCAACTCAGGGCGGCTGCAAATACAAGAAAAAGAAAGCAACGTGGGGGGAAACTCCTAACCGGGGAGAATGCGGGAACAAAGGGGACAAAACCTGGGACAGGGGGGGGGGTAAGCACTAAATGCTACTGGCGAGGGTGCGGCGAAGCCGGGATACCCCCAAAAGTTTTCAATTTGACAAAAAAAAAAAACACTAAACCAGGACCCTCCTCAGAGTCGTACTATTTTAAACGGAGGGGGCGGAGAAGGGGGAGAAAAAGAAAGACAGAGCCTCAAAAAAATAAGACTCACGCGTCATGAATGGCAGGCAGGTCCTGAGAAGTCGATTCACATCTTCGAAAGAACAACAATTGAAAAAACGGTCAAGATATCTAGTTCTCACGGAAGAGGTGGGTGAGACGATTCATACGTTCTAACAGAACGCAATGGGGAAAAGGACCAGTGCTGGAATAAAGGTGCTTGGCGATGAGAATCGGTGGGATGAAAAGCCACTTGCCAATGAGGAAGACAGCATGATGGCAGGAAAAAGGCACAAAGGGACAAAGAAACCATATATCGAAAAACAAGTAGGTAGAGAAATATGATGGTGGAGGAGAAAGTGGCCTTACGGACCAATAAGGCTGATGAAGTACAGGGCTAATACAAGGTAATTTCCGCACTGGGGGTCGCAACTAATAAAATACATCCATGGATGGAAACGAAAAGTAACTGGAAGAAAAATTGTAAGCGCGAAACAAATTCCTATCAGTAAAAATCTGAAACAAAGGAAAACCGCAAAGAAGAACGATTCTCTGGACGCTTGAAAGAGATGGTCCAGAGAGACGGTATACGCCCTCGTGAAATTCACCCCGGACAGGGAACGCGTGAAGCTTAAAGTTTGGGGGGGTTCCTCGTGAGGGGGAAGGAAGCGGTCGACAGAAAGAAGCAAATCGCCTGGAAAAGCGCTCTGAGGGGGAGCCGCAGGAGGCTGAGAGGAAACTTAAAAAAAGGGTGCAGTGTCCCAGACAAAAAGAAACGGCCCTTTTTAGTCCTTATCAGGGATCGTAAAAAGAAATCACCGCGAGAAAGAATTGACAAGGAGGGAGTCTTGGAAAAAGAGGCAAGCGAGCCTGCCGTTTCCTTAAGGAAAGGTGTAAAAAGGAATGAAAGGGCTAAGCTAAATCATACGAAAGGGAAAAGAGAAAAGAGGGAGGCGTTGGGCTAGAGCCAATCGTGATAGGAGTGATAATCAAAGGAAAAAAGACTGATGGGTAGACGGGGAGCGCGGAATCACACAGGAAATAATGCAAGGAGAAACAAAAGGAGAAGTCGTAAATATGTTGGCTTCGGGGGGGGGCAGAGGATAAAATGGACAGTTACACTCTGGTAGGGGCTTTACAAAAAAAAGGAGTAAAACAAGTGTACGCAGTGTCTTCCACCAGGCAACGAAACTTTCTAGCATGAACGAAGGTAGAAGGGACGAAATAAGGGGGTTCACTTCCTCTTAGGAGTGAAAATTAATGAGAGAAAAGTGGGAAGTGAGAGGAAGGTGTCAGCTATACAGGAAGACACAAAAAGGGGGGGACAAGGGCAAAGGAAAGATCGGGGAGTTAGTGCTGCCATAAAAAAAAAGCCTCGGAAGGAAAGGAGAGATACGCTTCATTGTAGAAGAGATACTCCGGTGAGACTCGTGAAAAAATGAAGCGACTGATCATCATAATGTTTTGAGGTTATGGGACTTGGTGTGCAGACAAGCCTCTGTTTTCCGGGGGAGGTGGTCCCCCGCAGAAACAGAAGGGAACCTTGGGAGATGATAAACGGGGCGTTTTTTCAGACCGGCTCTTGACACTTGGAGGGCGGCAGGAGTACGGGGGAAATAAAGGACGGAGAAAATACTATGACGGCTGGTTTACTCAAAGGGGGGTGATGGAAGGGGGTTGGGAAGTGTGCTTCTATTGCCAGGAACGCCGCCGCTGCACAAGCCAGCGCAGACAAAATTCAAAATCGGAGAGGAGCACATGCGAAGAACAAGCCATGGAACTAGGAGCCGGTAAGAAGTCCAGCAAACATCAGGGGGCCGTGTAAAATTGGACGATCAAGCCTTGGGGTTAGTCTAGTAAAGGGGAGCTGCAGTCAACGTCCATTATCATACCTAATCCGGCATCAACCTGTCCGGCTTGTCAACACGTAAAAAAACGAACAAAACATCACCTTTTCCCCAAGAGCAGAGGGAGGCCCTTAACGCAGGGAGGGGAGAAAATAAAGTCAAGAATTTGTTTGCAAACCAG
>Ga0179591_1208353_pt1 | contig 13068 bp, 13 predicted proteins | sample CZOMad2_1_08_16f_FD_182891 | JGI IMG/M metagenome (GOLD analysis project Ga0179591, IMG submission 182891) | Vadose zone soil fungal communities from Angelo Coast Range Reserve, California, USA - CZOMad2_1_08_16fungal (PacBio error correction) | ecosystem: Environmental > Terrestrial > Soil >...
CAAGGGAGGTGGGGGGCAAAGCATCCGATGGGCCAGACTTTGGGGGATGGCTTTCATTATCAATTGAAGGCGTTGGCTTAGGGACAAACTGAAATCACTGTGACGAAATAGGTGACGGGTTCCATGGGGAGGGGACAGAGAGGTTTGCGCTCTTGGGGGGGGCTCTAGGCGCGCGCAACTCCAACTGGAAAAACGAAGAGGGCTCCATCGCGTAAACTCGAGACATCATGTACGTGGGAGGCAAGAGTCGAAGGGGGATGACAAACATCGGGGAGGAATGAAAACGCGAAAGTGGGGGAACTCTCCACGAAGCAACCGAGGGAAAGCCAAAACTAGTCGACAAAGGAATAAGTGACAAGAGAAGTAGAACGCCGTTCGCAGAGGCTTCGCGGATAAAGGCGAAGAAAAGTTAGGGGAAAACAACTCCCAACGCAAAAAAAGTTTCTTACACTCAGAGAAGAGAAGGAGCGATAACAGGTGCAGAACCGATAGTACGTGTTGAAAGGAAAAGGGGGATGGGGAAGGCTCCGATCGATTTACCATGCGTAAAGCAGAGAGAGCCATGCTTGCATTAAAGGGAGCTTCCGAGCCACTAATAAACAGGAGGATCGAACGGCAAATATCGCCGAAGAGCTTCGGGACTTGCCGTCCTAGCTAGACCAGACTGGCATAATCTGGTCGATGAAAAGATCCGTATTGAGCCAGATACGCCCGGAAAGAGTCACTTGGGGGGAAAAACCGCAAGGGGGATTACGAAAAAAAAGAGGGAATTGACTAAGAATCAAACGTTCGACGGAAGCGGGAATTCACCCAGCCAAACCGTTAAGCTGACGGGGTCGTGGAGGCTGGACAGGAAAAGCAAAAAAATGAACAGGTTCAAAGTAGGCGACAAAAGACCTCATAAAATTTGGACTCAATCAGGTCGCAGCTAAATCAAAAAGCACACAAGGGAGTGGGTCGGTCAACAGGAAAAAGTCTCTTTATCAAAAAGCAGGAGGTCAACCGCGCGGAAAATCTGGATGGGGTGGGAGCAACTTACGGCGGAAGTGTTCTGAAACGGAGGGCCGATCAGAAAGGGTTGATCAACCGGGCTATACCGGGGCAGGTTGTTTAGCACGTATCGAGCGAAAAGGCGTGGGCAACCGCTGCAGATGTGGAAGAAAAAAAAAGACTCCACGGATACCACTCTGGGAAACCGCCTGTGTGCGCAAATGGAGAGGGGGGGACATCGCCGTCTCGGGGAGTTTTCAGAGGGTTGGTGTGGGCTGATCCGGCGCTCAAAAAACAACCAAGAAAACCGTCGCCGCGGATATGGAAGGGAGAGAAGGGAACGCAGTCCTTGGACGGGTAGAAGAAATAATACAAATTTATACGAAGCGGAGAGATAATCATTCGTCACGACATAGACGTAACTCAGGAAAAAACTCGGCGACCCGTAAAGGGGGAACAGAAAAAACCGTAAGGACACGTGACAAAGAGCGGGGCGTCATCAATGAGGTCCAGGGGTGTGGCTTTGTCGGGATCATACGCGACAATCCCGAAGGGGATCAAAGAGCAGGAGGAGGGGAAAACAGCAGTACGTGGCACGGTCTGAAAAAAGCTGGAGCGTGAAAAGCGCACAAGGAAAGAGAGTTCTCAACACAACAAAGAGAGGAAAAGAGATTTACTATGTGGAGAGGAAGCTCCATCTGAGGGGAAAAATCAAAACTTCGGGGCGACATATAATAAACGGAATGCGGGACCGGAAGGTAAGGCTGAAGAGACCCGCTGAGAAAAAAAGATCGCCAGCAACACTGGACGGAAGTGATTACCGCCTACCTAGGGGTGGTTCACTTGGACCGGAGATTCTTGGAGATTCAAACAGGAACGCTGAATTGGGTGTCCGAAAGGGACTTACTCGTGTCAGGGCGGAGCTTCATTTGAAGAGGAACGGAAAGATCAATTTGAAGGACGGCGGGATTCGAAAATACAAACGTTTACCGGGGAGGAGGAAAGCAGAGGAGCCTTAGGGGAAAGTTTTTTTTTGCGTGGGGTAGCAGCAGAAGATCCAAAAACAGCATCTCTACAAAAAAGACCTCGAGGGCATCAAAAAATTAGGGAAACCCAGAGTTTGAAGGTGAGGGGTTATGTGGAGAATATTTACAATCATTAAAAGTTTGAACACGGCCTTTAACGCGACGTGCGGCAGAGTCTAAACTCAAAGTTTCGCTATAAAAAGAAACGGCGCTCTCGGTAAGTACAAGACACAAAGAACCGTAAGAAGGACGAAACACATCCATTTCAAAAAATGTGAAAGGAACTCAATGCGATAAAGGGTAACTCTTTCCTCCGGTGAAGACTTGGAGACAGAAAACTCTGGGGGGGGACCCTATGGAGAGTAAAAGGAGCAACATCGTGAAAAGGTGATGAAATTTTGACCCCGAAGATGGAACCCAGGTTAATTGTGTCACACGAAAAAGAAGGCCGGATATTAAAGGGTTGGGGGGGGAGTGAAGGTTTCAAAACACTGATCAGGAGGAGAAGTGACGAAAGTGTGGGCGGTTAGACCGCGGAAAAAGAAGTAGAGTCGCTTCCGCAAGGGAGCTGTTGCGCAAGACTTCTTGGGAAATGTGAGCGAAAATCACGAAAAGAGCGCCAGGTCTGGGAGCATGGAGAAAAGTTAACAGAAGCGCCAACTGGGGGAGATCGGGCAAGGTTCGAGGAAGAAGACCTTTCCTCACTTCGGCGAGAAGCCTACGAAAAAGGCAGACACATCGGATGTCGACTTCGATACAGACTCAATCCGTGTAAAATGAAACGAACTCAGAGCAAGGGGATAGCTCCTTCGATGGGAAAAAGCGGCTTCAGTCGGGATAAGGAGGTTTGCCAGGAGAAGGGTTCATCCAATGAAAAATGTTACGCATGGCCGGGAAGGGGAGAAAGCAAGAGCCGCTAAAGTCATCGGCAAGCAGAACGACAGTAATGAGGGGAAATCGCGGGTATGGCATTGTAGAAAAAAAAAAGAAAGGGCAGCGGCGGGGGTAAACATGGAGAGGGCTTCCGGCCCCGGCGGTTGTCAACGTCGACTAAAAAAAAACATAACACAGAATCGGAGTAGAGGGAAAGACTCGCGGTGAGGCCACTTCGCCTGACCAAGTGTGGTGGCTGGTCGTCGCGGATAAGACAGTGTGCAAACACAAAATATGTCCAAGAGTAACTCACGGGCAATCACGCTGGGTGGGGGGGGGGGGCTTACATGCCAGGAGCGAAGATGGGGGGCTCAGGAGGGGGTGGTCGGTTTTCAGTTGGCTCCCGCATAGTGTTTACCGGAAGCACGACTGAAAAGATGGGCGGGGGAGAACGGGCAAAGTAGCAAATGAACTAAAATGGTAGGTTCAGTTGTTCAAAAGGAACTCTCAAACTCAGAACATCTGTTAAAGGAGGAGGCAAAAATACACAACTTGAGGTTGAGGGGAGGAAAAGAGGGGGAGGATGCGAGGCGCGTGTGTGGTAGGGTGTGTGTTCATCTGCACACACAGGTCCCAGCGCTAGGGGGGGCGAGAACAGCTTAGGGGTCTTGGGTTTAGCGACGCTAGCGGTGCTGTGGGGTTCATTGGATGTTGTTTAGGGGGTCTCGTAAATACAGGACAGCCGACAAAAGGAGGGGGCTCCGCGGGTGCGTAGATCTAAAATCATGTATGACAGAAAGCGGAGGTGTTTGGGGGAAGCAGCGAACAATCCTCTCTTCTCAAGAAAGCATAACGATTTGGAGTCCACAACAGAAAGGGCGCAAGGAATGTCCCGGGAATACCTATCGTGTGTACAGGGTGGGTCGGCATCAAGGGGGTAGGAGTAGTGAGGGAAACGCGTGCTGTTACAAGGGGGCATGAAGGGCGGGACCAATGTGATTGTGTGTGTGCAAGAATTGACGGGGGAGGGATGAACCCATCTCCACTCTCAGAGACAATTGACAAGTAGCACGGAAAGGGGGAAACTGGCAGATAATGAGAAATTCGCTCGCGAGAACAGGGCGGCAGGAGGAACCATTGATTCGAAAAAATCCTCCTGGCAAAGACGGTCTAAACGAAATGGAAGAAGACAGGGGCAAGGAGCGGGATCAATGGTAGAAGGCCGGGAAGGAGGTGTGGAAGTGAAAACGAGGGAGAAGTCACGAACGTAAAAAGGCAGAAAGAAAAGGGACGGGGGGGGGACATGCTTGCTGAAGACGGCAGGTCGAGCCCGAATAAGAAAGCGGAGCAAGGATAAACTTCTAAACGAAGGCCCCGCGAGAGCAGCAAGCTCTAACGTCTGCCGAAGACAGAAACTGGCCGAGCAGCGGGCGAATTATCCCTGGGAAACCGACAGGAGGTAGCAAAAGAAGCCGGAAGCCTTAGGGCGAGGTAATGAAAAACAAAAAAGGGGGGACAAGGCCTCCACCGAAAAACGCGTTCCGCGAACGTACCTAAGACACATCCGCCAAACCTGGTAAAATATCGGGGGCGGGTGGGGGGAGCATGGACCCTGCCAATCTTCCAAAACCAACCTTCAACACAGAGGCGCTGGGGTCAAGCAGATAAATTCGCAAGAAAATCATTATCCGGGTGGGGACCGGAAACACTCCGCAAGAGGTCAAACAAAGGTATAGAAAGAGGGCACAGGAAGGAATCTTTATCTCAGGGGAATTCTGCTACCATTCGAGAGAAAAACTTGCCTCAGGAAAGGTACGGGGATGTGAGACATTCGGACGGATGCCGGCAGCGCCGTTACATCGATAGAGGGGAACGGCGGGTGACACGTACTAAAAAAACGCAGAACGTATAGGGGGGATCGAAAATGGGCTCCCTTCCCTTAAGAAGAAAAGGAAGGGAGACAAAATAAAAAAGCGGGTAGACAACCGGTTTAGCGAATCGGACCGCTCTCGGGGTAGTAGGCTAGGGGGGGGTTGACTTAGAAAAAAAAAAAAAACACTAAACGCGGGTGTCACGAAAATGAAAGTCCGCGATGAGTGAGGGCTCCCGCTCGGGACGGGTCGAATCCCCAAAAACGGAAGTACAAATGACTGGAGCTGACGATCAAGAGGCGCAATGCAAGAACCGTAACTAACGAGAGGCCAACTTCGAGTTCCACGGGGAATAAATGAATAAAGAGTCCCGTGACACAGGCACGTATGCAAAGGAAGTTTCGGGGGACTGGGGGCAGAAAATCATGAATCCAAAAATGCAATCGGAATAAGAAATTCGCCGGAATGCGGAAACAAGTGACGCTTAATAAATAGAAGCAGAACAAGAAAAATGGAACGGAGAAAACTCGTAAAATGAGAGCGCACAAACAAGAGGAAGAAAAAAAAAGAGGAAATTTAAAGGTTGCGAGGAAAGAACCTTATGATGCTAGTGAACGCCAGATAATACGGAAAGGCGTTTAAAAAGAGGAGAGTAGCTGCTTAAGATGACAGGAGAGGGAATTGGGAATCCAAAAAAAAAAAGGAAATCGCAAGCAACCCCGGAAAAGACGCACGCAGGAAAAGAGGTAAAAGGGAAACTGACGTTCAGGGGGGCTGGAACCTAACTCTAATGGGACTACGGAAAGACCGTGTCGTACAGGTAGACTGATTTAAGAATCGACAGAAAAGAACAATTGGTTAGGGGCCGCTGGGGAGTCTACCAAGTCCAAGGGAAGGGGTTTACCGTCCATTCAAAACGGGACATATACGGGGAACGGGGGGAGGGGTTGGACAAAACAATATCCAGCAAAACAAAAACAAAAAGACGGCGATGGAGAGCCATTTGGCCAGAAATAACCGAGGGGAAGGGGGGGGTGTTCTCCATAATTTTCAACGGTTCAGGGGCAGGGGCCCGGGAAGAGCAACATACGGGGGCGGAGGCGTCAGGAAAAAAGGGTGAGGAAGACCCTTTTCAGAGAGACGATGTACGCGCTGCTACGACGAAGAAAAAAGTCCAGCGAAGGAAAACACGCTGAGGGAGGCCGAAACCACATCAATGTGATCGAGGTAGAAGAGACGAGGCGATAAAGAACAGCTCGTTCAATGCGGGGGGGAACAAGAATTCAGAAAGTGGAGGGTGGTCAGGAAAAGGAGGCGACCTGGCGGTCATTATGTCGTAGGGGTGCCGAAAGTGGAAAAATGGTTCCGGTTGGGGGGGGCATGCAGCGACAAGAAGAACGAAGATTTAAAGGTTTGGGAGATGGGGGGGTTCCCGGGCTCGAAAAAAACGCGGAGAGGGAGAATCCGATGTTTGGGGGGGAGGTAAATACCTTGCGAAAAAAGGAGAGACGAAGAGAAAGGGCAGGGCGGGCGGAAATAAGTCTGTGATGGTCATGTCAAACCGCCCGGGCCAACGCGGAAGACCTGAAGGGGGTCAGCTTCCGATCAGAGAGCCGGGTTCGATCCCTGAGGCCGCAGTGAGGAAAAAGGGAGGGGAAAAGGAAACTTCTGCTAAAGGGCGATCTCGGCTTCGCATGGGAATCAAGGTAGACTACTAAAGGTTCACCCAAACGTCAACTTCAAGAAGGCGTCGACGTATCGCGCCTGACGATCGGTGGGGAAAGAGTTTAAGAAAAAAGATCTTGGAGGGAGGGGGGGGAAAACGAAAATTCCAGGTACGCACAGGGAAAGGATAAAGAAAGGGGAAGCGCCATGCGAAAGGGACTGCGGAAAGCATAAAGCGTGTAAATGGTCTCGCAAGGTGGGAATACTGTTTGTGGACTACCTCGGTAAACGCGGCATGCCAAAAGTAGAGGGGGAGTCCCCGATTGTTAAAAGTTCATCCAGGCGGGAAAGAGGGAACCTTCCAAAGGAAGATAAGATTTGAAGCGGAGACCGGAGTGCGGCACGCTGAGCGGACTCAAAAAAGGTTTGGAGTGCGGGAGGAAAGACGGAGGGGGGGCGACCAAGCCCAAACCGATCGCTTCCTGGAAAAACAAAAACAAAAAAAAAAAAAAGAACGAGGGCAGGGGGTAAAAGATCGAGGGGTCGTTTGCGAAAACTAGTTTTACCGAAACACGCGATAAAAGCAATACAAAATAGGGGGTATTTTGCCTGAACTCTACCGACCCAGGATCACAAAAAAAACGGAGGGGGAAAAGATAGGAGAAAAAATGTGAGGTAGGCGTGCAGGCAATACTAAGGGGAGTTTCACTGGTTCTGATTGCGCTTCAGCGTGTTACCCAAAACTAGTGAGAACGACAAGCTCGCCAAGAAAGACGGGGCAGCCCTGTCATGGAGGTAACAGAAATTGGTTAAACGAGGAGTGCAGCACTTCTCTCGCCGCGACAAAGGAAAGTGATACACGCGAGGAGACAGTGGGGCGCAACAGGGGACTATCTCAAATCACCCTAGGAAAGCCTGGGGGATGGATCAAGGAATGGGGTAGGACAACCGCTTTTTAAAACACGGGATGAAAGTCCAAAGGACCTGGGGGGGGGCATACTCTCACGGCGAACAATTATCAACACAAAAAAAAGGGACCACGCGCGAAGACAGATGTACACTTCTGATGCCGACGATTTCTCAGGAGATGTCGCGATGCACCCTTGTAACCTGGTGAGGGGACACGAATCCTTGAAATCAGTCTTACTAAGGGAGACCGGATTCCGCTAAAGATCCCTGTTGCAGCGAAAGGGCCGATTTTGGAAGTGAACGCGGAAAAGAGTACTCAAGCGAAACCGGATCGGGCCATATGCAGGAAAAAGGAAAAGCTGCAAGCTTCGGAAACACGAAGAACTGCTGAGACAAGGGGGGGAGCGAACAGCCACTCGCTCTCCTCAACGATAAGGCTCCTGACTAAGGCACCGGTCTGAGCAGGACAAAGGCCTGGCCGGAAAAGCGAATTCAAAAAGACCCCGTCGGGTTCAGAAAGCTGAAGACGAAAGGAGAAATCTTCAGAAGTTAAATGAACGCCCCAACAGGTTGCACAAGAAGCGGGGGGGGAAAGCCTCCTCCCAACCTGGGGTAACTTAGTCCTCGTGTGAGGGGAAAATGCCATTTACAACAAAGAACGCAGGGGTAAAAAAGACGAAAGAAGACATCAAATTCGGAAACGGCGGGTAGAATCGTGGACCTGACACGACCGGGGGAAAAGTTCACAAGGATGGGAGGTTGGTCATAACGAGGGAATCAGTGGGGCGGGTCGCGACCAGGCCCGAGAATGGGGGGAAGGCAGACCTACGGTAATCGGGATGGAACTGCTGACATGAGCCGAGAGAGAAGTACAGAGGGAGTCGAAACGGCTATACAAAAAAGGTTTTGCTACGAGCACGTCTGTCGAGAAAGGGGAAGTTGCCGGGCAAGATTATGGAGAAAATAACGTCGGGTAGACCGCCTGGGTCTCCATAGAAGAGCTCAAGGGATTTTTCGCAGGGGGGAGGGTTTCTGATAGGGGGAATCCAACGACGTTAACGGGACCATGGCCGCGAGTGAGGTGGGAATCTAAACGCAGGAGACCCTTGGACGGGTCGAATCGAAAACCGCGGAGAAAGAGGGAAATCGTAAAGCAAAAATTCGCACGAAAGAAACGAACGTCCTGACGGCTAAAAAAATTCGGAGGTTCCGAATCGTAAGCAACCAAGGTGAGAAAGGTAAAAGAAACGAAAAAAGCTCGAGGCGGCAAAAGAAAGAAAGTTCCAGTGGTGCTGGCGGGAATGTGAAACGGAAGAATACGTCAAAAACAGTCGCAGCGAAAACGCCGAGTCGAAACTCATTAGGCTGGCTTAATAAGAGAAAAGAAGCTGGGAGGACTCCAACCGCGTGATCACCAAACACAACAAAGGGATGGGAAATTGAAAAGTTTGGAAAAGTTTGCGCGTCCTCTGAACAGCGGATTGGGGGGGTGTCGACAGAATAAAGGTACGCAGGGTTCACGCCTCGGCGATTTCGCCCCTGGGATGGAACCTCTTGGATGGTACGCGGGTTCAAAGAAGGGATCAAAATCACCAGGAATCCTGTGATGGAAAAGAGCCTACTAATGGGGAACGGGATTGGCAAAGGTAAAAGGCCAAGGAGAAGTTTGTTTCCCCAGGAAGACCGTTGTACAGAGGGGTCGGTGTAAAGGTTCTAAACTTCCTTAGATGGAACAGAAAATGTTTGTATGCCGCTGGGGAGACGAAAGAGCGGAGTTTAAAGGGGGAGAATACATTCAAAAAGCAAGGACATTGACTCCGGAGGGAACGTTTTAGTAGCAAATCAAAAAAAACTCCAACAAAACCTCAAAAAGAGGGGGCGGGCGAGGAGAAGTCAATTGAGCAAAGGCGGGGCGAGAAAACGATGTAAGTTGGGGTTGTTTTAGACATAATTTGAAGGCAGGGAAGGATGTCCCACTTGTCGAGCCGGGATACGTGATGCGTAGGCGTCAAAAAATCCCCCGTTCTATCTGAATGGAACGGCGGCGGGGGGACTCGCCACGTCCAGCAAATAGAAACAAAACGTACCAGAGGTCTGAAAACCCAGACGAGTTCGCGCAGGCAGGGGAAGAACATCCGAGGCGTAAAATATTCTAGACCGGTTAAGCAGGGGGGGAGACGAAAAAAGAAAAGATTTTTTACATAATTCGGAGTGGAAAGTCCACGCTATACCAGTTCTTGCCTAGGGAGGAGTCCGGAGAATATTGAACACTGGAGTGTGGAAGAAAGATTGGCAGGGTCCAGTCTAAAACGACCTCATAGTTGTAAAGTTTTTGGCGATGGGCAGGAAGTTTCCTCACGGCGGGAGAGGTGATAATCGCTGGGGGGGGGCGTTTAATAACGGAAAATGGCGGAAAAGAAAAGCGTCCGAGTGGGGCGATTCACTGTACTGCGAAGCCGGAGGGTGGAAATGTCTATGAGGACCGCTGCGCAGGCAGACTTCTGGCGAGGAAAGCAATTTTCCATAAAGGGGGAAAACCCCCGTTATCGGAAGAGAGGGCGGGACGAGGAACTTGAGCCAACGCATGTCGCAGGAAACTACGCTTCTTTAAAAAGGCAAAGGGCTATCTCGGCAGGTCGAAACGTAAGAGTCAAGAAACAAAAATCTCAAGGAATTCATTCATACGTGAATCGCGGCGATTGATGCGAAAAAAAAATCGGCGGGAAGATAGTTTAGAAAAAACACTCCTAATTGCCAGAAGGGGGGAGTTGTCAACAAAAAAGGTCCAGGGTAAAGAGCCAAAGGTTCAACAGAGAAGGACGGAATGCGAACTTAAAGCCATCAGACGATCTGGTGTGGGGCTCGCGAAGTGAGCGTGAGTGGGCTAGTGATAGGGGGGAGGCTAGGCCAAACAGGTCAGAGTACTTTAAAAAATTGAAGGAGGGGTGTCTCCACAGGAGAATTCCTTGGCCAGCACCTTCAGAAAGGGAGGGAAATTTTGAACGGAGACGCGCTGCGCAAGGAATTACGCGAACTAAAGCGTTTTGCGTGGGGACGGAGGAAGGGGTTCGACAAAGACGCGAAGGCAAAAAAAAGCAGTCTGGTCAAGCAAGGAAACAGAGTAGTCTTCAAGATCAAAGCTTGCGTTGGGAGGGGACACTGGAGAAGCTAGAAGCGAAAGAAGCAATACAAAAAGAGGGAAAAAAGCGGATTGAGGGGTGCATGAAAAGAGAAAGCGTTGAGCTACTCCAAAAAAAAAAAAGGAGAAGGAAAAGAAATAGACAAAGGGAGAGTAGCAGGGCACAAAAAAGCCGATTTGTAAAAGATTTTGTATTGCTGTTCATTGAAGCTTCTAGCGGGGGAGGGGGTAACCAATGAAAGGGAACAAGCTTACTCGTTTAAGTCGATGACGGGTAGGGGTTGAGCGGGAAAGTTGGTGGGGGAGGACGCGCTTTGAGAGGCATCCTCTACTCACAAGCGAAACACCAACTAGAAGGGGAAGGAGCAGTGCGAAGAGCGAACATCAAGCAAACCTCAGAGGTCAGGGGATGCTAAACGCCTTGGAGAAAAACGGGGACCTCAAGGGGTGACAACAACCTATGGCAGACGCGCAGCAGCAAAAGATCAACGAAACGAAAGATTCCACGCAGAAAGACAATAGGAAAGAATCTTCCTGGAAGCCTAAGGGGAGAGGAGGCGGATACCAGGGTCTCCAGGGGGAATTCGGTAAAAAAAAAATACTGAAATCGTTTCTTACAATTGGAGGACCCGGAAGCTAAGGAGAGGAGACAACTGTCTCATCATTAAGTACTTGGGGAGGGGAACCGGAAATTGAAAAAGAATTAAAAAAAAGAACGAAATCCGAGCATCGGAAGGAGGGACATTAGCAGGAGGCGAGCCGAAGAACATAGGAGCTCGGAACAGGAAAAAGCTCTCTCCCTATAAGGGAAGCTCTTTAAGGGAAGGGAAGAAAAAGGGGGCGCGAAGAGGCATGATCCTGGGAACGCCGAATTGCGCCAGCAGGGAACGGAAACGAGGACGCTTATGTTTACGAGTTGGGAACCCCCAAAAGCATAATTCAATCAACATTCACAAAATGGGAAAGCACACATCCCGGAAGCAAACCTTTAACAAGTCTTTAGGGTTGTCGCTGTACTCTCCAATCTCAAGTAACCAGGGTCATAGGTCGGGAAAAAGCCGACTCAATGAAGCGTCATGTACAAGCCGTGGACCTGAACTAAAAGCCCGAGGTCACACAGTCAGTGGCGCAAAGGAACGAGTGAAGCTTTAGACAGGGGACGCGACCAGAAGAAGGAAAAAAAAAAGAGGGATGTGGTAAAAAACCGACGGGGCGGGTTCCTAGGGCATGGAACGATTGCCGAAAACATTAACATCGGATCGAAAAGTTCCGCTACAGCTCAGGAAACTACGCAGCACGTATCGGGCTCAAAAGGCCGTGGGACACAGGAGAAAGTGAGGAAAAGCTCAAGCTTATACCAAGGGTCTACCGCAGTGGCAAGGGCGAAAAAAAGCCAAGGAGCGAGGTCGGGGGGCGTGGGGGAGTTCGAGCCGCGCTCCAAAACCACGAACAAAAAAAAACAGAGGAAACCGCTGGAAGGGATATAGGGTAAACGCAGCTAATAAGTCGAATCCCCCAGCGGTGGACAAACTGAAGTGAAGATCTAGAAGGCGCAGGGGAGACGAAAGAAGAACGGTCGGTAAGGTAAACCAAATCGCAGGGCACGGATAGACCCAATTCTCGTCATGCAAAGTGAAAAACAGAGTATGGCGCGTCACGCATTCCATTGGGGATTGGCGATCATTGAAAGCGGGAACCCGACGGCAATCAAATGGAAAAAAAAAGCCGCTGCGGAAACGCAGAGGGTGGAGATGCGGAACGAGAAGGAAGAGCACAAGAGTGGAGCTGACTACAACCGAGGACCTCTCTCAACAACAAACGGGAAGGAGGGGGTCTTATATTCGCGTAAGGTCCAGCTTCTTGTTCTCTTCTTCAGGGACCCCCAGATAACGGTTTTCACGCCTAAGAGTTCGAGGGTTTCTGAATGAAACGCGAGATTTGTCCTCGTTTAAAAGAGCGCCAGCCCCCGAGTCAAGGGGATCAGCCGAACTGTAAAAAAGGACGGGAGAGTGGGGGCTGTAAAGTACAAAAAGAAGTGGGGAGCAGTAAGGTCAGCGGAGCGTGCGAAGTTGCACAACTAAGTTGGATCGCAGAGGCCAGAAATCAATTTTGGGTAAAGGGACGCTGGCCGCAAGTCAGGGTAAAAGAGTGCCATTCCCCCAAACAGACGAGGGACAGGCACCGGAGGAACGGGGAAGGTTGGGGTGAAGCGGATCGAAACAATCTCCAGCCCGCAAATAGCGCGGGGGCGAGGGCTATAGGTGGCATGCCTTTACCCGAGTTGGAGGTGAAAAGTAGGAGCAAAAAGGGCTGATTCAGTGGCAGGGTTGAACCCAAACAGAACCGAATCGTGGAGGAGTAGGCGTCGGAACAAAAGTCGTAAGCCCTTTTCGAAGATCGAGGTAACGGGCGCTCTGGAGAGGTCACACAAGGGAAAACCGGAGGGGGGGGCCTAAAAAAAAAAAGAAGGCGCGGGGAGCGAAAAAATCCGCGAACAGAAAGACTCGTTCCTGTGAATTGAGACCTAAAAGGGGGGGGAAAAAATCAGGGGGGGAGAAAATGGAACGGCTGCGGAAAAACCGGTTGGTCGGAAAGG
>Ga0179591_1271105_pt1 | contig 13068 bp, 12 predicted proteins | sample CZOMad2_1_08_16f_FD_182891 | JGI IMG/M metagenome (GOLD analysis project Ga0179591, IMG submission 182891) | Vadose zone soil fungal communities from Angelo Coast Range Reserve, California, USA - CZOMad2_1_08_16fungal (PacBio error correction) | ecosystem: Environmental > Terrestrial > Soil >...
AAACGTCGGGGCGGGTCCTGGAGCTAACATAGGTCACTCCCACCAACCTGGCAAGAAGCAGTTCCTATCGCCCAAATACAAACATTCTATGAACGCAAGGACAGTAATTGAAAATAATGACTTCTCCGACATAGGATCTAACGTCGAGCGGGTTCAAACAGTAATAGAACGAGGAACAAGTAACGCATAAAAAAGAGAAGTCCACTCCCTGTTTAAGTGCATCGCTTTGAAGTCGTCCGTAAGGGAAGTGTATTAGCCTTCGGCTTAGATCATTCTAGGGTGAGAAAACGGGACCAAGAAAAACTAAATCACAATAGATTACTGGTCCGAGGAGGAAACTCCGGCGAGTCGAGGGAAAACATTGGATAAGGGGGGGTCTAGGCCTTTGGAAGACAGAGGGAAGATGCAAAAAGAAAAGGCTAATAAAGGGGCGGCAAACTGCGGCGAAAATTCAAAACTAAACTTGGGCGGGGGGTCGAGCAGAACTCAGGAGAAAAAGGAAATCAGGTCACGCTTGGGGTGAGGGGAAGGGGAAAAATAGTAAATAAACATGACATATGTCCGGTCATCGTGGGCGGATTAGGCAGCCAGGAAAAATTGAAAAAAGCGTGGCGTGGTCGGGATACATAAGAGGAGGAACTCAGAGAGGGAAAAAGAAGTGGAAACTTATAGTAACACAACCAGAGGAGCGTCGTTTGTGAAATTGTGCGAGTCAAGGCGAAAAAACAGGTCAGAGGGTAAAATAAAGGACGGCTTCGGGAAATACTCAGGGTAGACATCCGTGAGCGGGGGCAATTAAGTGGAAAAACTACGCACACACGCGCTGAAAGCCAGGAAGGGACGCAAGGGCAAATAACGGCAATCACAAATCTAGGGGAACAAAGCTTGTATGGAAAAAACAGTAGGGACGTCCTCGTAGGGAAACAAAAACAACCTGAATGTCAGGAACAAAAAAGACGTTCAGCCACTCGCGTGAACGAGGGTGGGCGGCAAGGCTCCATAGGGTCCGTCCAGGGGTCGGGGCCTAGACACAAGTATGAAAGAAGGAAAACACTCCGTCCAAAAGTTCGAGGCAGACGAAAGGGGGGTGGGATGGGTTCAAACTTGCCGGGGAAGTAACGACTAGCCTGAACTGAAAAAAAGAAGGCAAAGGAGACGCAGTGGGGAAAGAACCATAGCAACCGGGTAAATGGTCGCGCGGTGAAACTCGGGGGGACCAACCAAGAAAAATCGGGGGGCGAACAATTGGATTGGCATCGACGAGAAAGAGCTTCTCAAAGAACGTTGGAAACGACAAAATAGACCAGTCCGGTCAGGGGGGGTTCAAAAACGAAGATCAAGCTTTTTATGAAGAAAAAAAGGTAAAAAGTCTAATCGGATGCGTATAAGGACATGAGGGGAAAAAAAGAAAAAAAGACGAGCGGGGCGACTAGTGAGCACCAGCTTCACTGGGGGCAACGAAAGGGGGGACGGGCTGGGGGAATCAAATGCGCGAACAACGAGGGGGGATGAACCGTTCAAGACGATGAAAACCTGAGAAAAAACCCCAGGAAGTCACAGCTAGAAATCCTAAAAGGTGTTCATCGGCGTCGGGCGGGGGCTGGATGTACTCGACTAGGGGAAAAGAGGGGGAGAAGCGTCAAAAAAGAATTACCAAAGCAGAGGAAAGTGGGGGAAACGCGGCGAACTAGGAAGCGGGCCCACTATCGGAAGAGAGAAGTGGAAGATGCAAAACACCATAGTGAGGTGAGGATCGGACTATCCAAAAAGGGGGACCCAGTTCCGGCAAGAAATTCGCAGGTAAGGTCGTAATGTGGGGGGGAAAATCCAAAGGGTGCTCTAAAGAAAAACCCCCATTGAAAGGGGCGAGGTGGAGGGTCAAAAAACCGATTGACGTCGAAACTGGGCTAAAAAACACTGAAATCGAATTGTAGTTTGGGGAAAGAGGTCGGTATCCGATCGTGAAAAAGAAAAACCACGAAAACGCAGCTGGAAAACACGAACGACAGATGAGGGGGGGAAGATTCCCTTAAAAACCAGGGGGGGAGGAAGAACGGGGTAGGGAGAGTCCAGGCGAAAAAGGTTGTCAAGCGACTTGGAGGAGGAAGAGCATGTACCCTGAGTGAATCGACAAGATGGGGAGTGGATGACAAAAAAAAGTACGAGAAGCCTCTACGATTGAGGGAAAAAGAGCTCCGGGAGAAATTTCACACGCAGGGACAGAACGGTCAAAAGGGGAAGAAGGCCACGAAACGTAAACTCCTGGCGGGAATTCCTTTTGTGGAGGGAGCCTATATTCCTGTGGAAAGGGCGAGGGACATCTTTCCGCTGGGGGGATCTAGAAAGATGACGTTTCAAAGGGTACTTGGACCGGGAAACTAATACAAAGGGTCCATAAAGTAAAAGGAGGAGGTTTTAACACCGAAGAACCTTCAGCTTGTGGCAGAAAATCCTCTTCAAAGGGAGTTGTGGTAAAAAAAAGGAGTGGGTTGTGAAAAGAACAATCCGCAAGGAGGTTGTGTTTGCCACATGGGGGGGGGGGGGACGGAACAAGGTCGCAGGCTACCTTCCGCTGGAAAGAACTCTTGCACGGCCATCATCCTACTAGAAAGGAAGGAAAGATGGTTAAGGTCAGCAAGAGACCGCCGAAAAAGGGGGACGCAAGTCGAAGAATGGAAGCAACAGCAACCCCAGAGTGGGGGGGAACAGCCCGCACTGGAAGGGGGGTGGGCTTATCAGCACTACCTGGGATGAACACCATAAGGGGAAAAGGCCCAAGGAAAACCGGGGCCAAATAAACGTCGCACAAAGAAGAACTCCTAAATGCATAGGGGACCGAAGCACCAATTAAGAAAAAGAGTAAAAGGGAGGCGAGGACGTTTTATAAAAGGGGGTAATCTCCGGGAGGTGGAGGGAAGGGCAGGAAAAGCTCACAGGAAAGATTCCCGAGAGGGGAGGAAAGAAGAAAACTGTAGATAAGAATCTGACTCGGGGACAGGGGAAAAAAATGGTTTAGAAAGGGATCGAAAGTCAACACAACAAGATGAGGGGAAGATATATTCGTGAGTCGAAAAGAAAATCATCCATGTGGGAAAGGGAGGAAGCCGGGGAAGGTAGAGCTGAAAGCACCTGATCAGTGGAAAGAAATCAAAATCTGGACTGCCAGGGATCCGAACTAACGCCAGGGAGAGGAAACTAATAACCCCTCCCAGCTACGCGGGAAGAATAAAAGAAGGTTCCCTGGGGCAATTCCTCCTCCTCCGAACCTATTTCCGTTAGGAGCGATCGGGGAGAAGGGTTTTCCCTTAAATAAAAGGCGCGTGTAGGGGGAATGCTGTGTGGCGGAAAGGTGGACGTTTATTGCGGAAAAAAAAAACTTGCTGGAAGACCAAGTTGTTTCGTGAGACGGGATTACGGAAGCTTGCGCACAACCTGGGGGGGGTCATGAGGTGGGATCCGAAAAAAAAGGACGGAGCCAGGCGGAAATCATTCGTGATGGACGGAAGGTGGAAAACGTCGGTAACAAATCAACTTGAGAAGAAAAAAGAGGGGGGGGGGTGATGCTCAAAGACACACCGGAGAAAAAAACGCCAAAGCGTGAACCCCTTATGTGGAGAAAATTAACTTTCTGGGGGAGACAACTCAGGATAACGACGACGAAGGCAAAAAAAAAGGGAAACCCGGAGTCGTGGTCACACACAAAAAAGAAGGATCTTGTCTGACAAGGGAGCTTAAGGAGGGGGGACCCGTCAAAGGAGTAGACTAGCACTTAGTTCATCGAAGAGAGGGGAAGCCCCGAAAGCCGCCGGGAACGAAAAAAAATAGTCCACCATGAACTAAGCTGGACACAAAGAACACAGCATTGACTGCTTCTTTCTTTTGAGGAAAGCTTCATTAAACCCAACAGCAGAGAGCTCTGCGTGCGCAGAAAACCTCCGCAGAGGGGAAAAGCGCCCTAGTCGGGGAGAGACAATCGTCCCGGTGGGAGGGGACACCGCGGGAAAAAACAAGGTCAGGGAAGGAAAAGGAAGAGGCCTTAAGCCCAAAAGGGGGACGACCGCAACGGTCAACGCGCCCCGGGAGAGGGATGAGCCCCCCAAGGGGGGGGGAGGGGTTGACGGTGGCATCAGAGAATCCCTCAATGGTAGGACTCGGTTCAAAGCGAATGCTTGGGCAGGGGGATCGGCTACGGTCCAAATACCAAAAGGCATCGAAGTCGGGATCTTGGTGGGGTTCCGGGGGGGAACCACGAGGAGAAGAGTAGTATCGTTAGGGGGGATTAGACATCAAGTTGATTTCTGCTATCAAAAAATCGTAAATTTGGGTTCATATCCACACCTTTCTTCTGCGCGTTCTTGGCTCCCCTTGTGAAAAAAGGTACGTAAACCCGCGAATAACAAGAATGAGGGGGGGGGGCCCATGCTCTTTGAAACATTCTCATCAGAAAGACTGGTGGAAAAGAAGGACCGCGATGTCAAAGGGAAGAGTGCTGTGAAACGCGGCATTGCTGAAGAGATGCCGGAAAAAAAAAACAGCCGCCACTACACGACAGGAGAGAGGCACAAGGCACTAAAAGAGGAAACTTTGTGGACTGATGGGGCACGGAACAGGGAGCCGACATAGGGACACACCAGGGGCGTTGGGAGAAAGAGAGACATAACACAGCACTAACAAATCGTGGCCTAAACACTAAGGGGTCAAATCTTTGTGAATGTAGTCAGAAGAAAGAAAAGAAAGGAGCTCTTCGGTAAAAACTAGGGTTTTGGACCGTGGAGAAGAAAGAAAAAGATCGAAGGAAAAATTCCATGTTAGAAACGAAAGTCTGCAGCTGGGAAGAGACTTGCCAAAAAACACCCACGCGGACGAAGTCTAGAGAGTGAACCTCACTCTGAACGAAGAAAAAAAAAGGAACGCCCCGGGAGAGCCTCTTGGGTGGAGAAAAGCGCGAAGAAAAAGCAGCCGGGTTTGGGAATTGGCCCTCGCAGACGGGGCAATTGATTAAACACATACGGCCGCAGGGTAATTCACAACAAAACAAGGAAAGAAAAAGAGCCAAAGAAGGGGGCAGAATCTTCGCCAGAAAAAGGGGGCGTACGGAACGGGGGTCTGCAAATTAGCAGTGTGCGTGCATATACCAACCAATTCGCACAAAGGATAAAGGAAGACTAACTGAACGAGCACAAAAAAAAAAACAAAACAGGTGGTGTGGGAGCCATGATTCCCGAAGGGGACGACCTGCAGAAACTACCGGCGGGAGAGCCAAGCTGGGTTCAAGGGGTACTGGCGATGAAGGGGTTCACGAGGAAACCGGGGCAAGGGGAAGACCAAGCGAATCTGGGTATTGTGGCCAAGAAAAAGGGATGTGCCGATGAGCCTGGATTTCTATAGGAAGGACGGACCAGAAGAAGGCAACCGGAGCTGGAGAGGGGTGGGGCTCCTGATCTCACAAGGTCAACGTAAAGGAGACCACGTTGCGGGAAAAAGAGGGTGAAAGTCAACTTTAATACCGATCGGGAGACTTCAAGAAGAAGATAACTGGGGACTAATCCTAAAAGAAGGAAAATCTCTGGAAGAAAACGAGAAGCCCTTTTACCCAACGGGGTCATTAAACTAAAAGAAGACAAGGACGCCTGCTGAAGAGGGGGGCAAAGGAAAACACAATCGGGGGGCTGGACTGGTGAGGAGGTGGGCTCTTGACTACCCTTCACAAGGGGGGAAGGAGAGAGTTACCCTCGGGGAAACTGGGGCCTGAAAGAGGAGTGCAAAAGGACGGTGCTTACATGGGAATGAAAGAGACGCCACTGCTTGCATGTGAGAGGGGGGATCTACAGGGGGGGCAAAAACGAGCAAGACTCGTATTGACGGGGTTTCTTACCGGGGAAGCACAGAAAAAAGTTGAATCAGCAAACATCAGCCCTCACTCCACGAAAGAAATTCTCTGAACGACGCGAAGCGACACCCGCATAAAGCGCTTCTCTTTATCGCGTTCAGGGTCGTCTTAGGTTTGCGTTTTTACTGAAGGCTTACCGGCATTAACGAGTTTCGAACCAAGGGAAAAGGCAAAGGTAGGCCGGAGTCGTGTTCACACGTACCGTCTCAAGGTTATGGTCTGAGAAGGGAAGGGGACGGGGAGATCATAAATCGACGCACCCAGCAGGACTTGGGTGGGGTTTCGTGGGGAAAGGAAAAAAGAGGGGGAGACCTCATTCGGGGAAACCCCCTCCGTAGGAAGGACTCTCAAAACTCGATTCTAGAAAGAAAAAAAAAAAAAACAACTATTAGGAGAACAGATCGGCAAACAGGTGGACCTTGGATGAAATCGGGCCTGCCAGAAGCTCCACCCAAGGGGGGCTCCACCAGAAGGACAGGTAGAGATGTCCAGAGCGCCTCCAAACGTAGATAAACAACGCCAAAAGTACGTGGGACCAACCGTCTCCGGAAGGAAACTCTAGCAACGTCGGGGAGCTGCCAATAATGGAAAGCCCAAGGAAAAATGCTCAATAACTCTTAATCGAGATCTTAGCGCTTGAAGCATATCGCGGGCATTTCCGGGAAGAGGAAAGTTAGAGGAATGGGGTCATCACTCGATATCTAATTTCTTGAAAAAAAAAAAATTACAAACAAACGCCCTACGAAGGATTCTGCGGGTCAGAAACGTAGGCGTCGACGGTCAATATGTGTGCCATGTCGTTCGTCCGGTTGGCTCTGACTTGAGGCTTCCACGTAAAGGATTCCGGAGGGGGACAACGAAAGGGTGCAATGACAAGGGAACAACAGAGCAGGAACAAATGTTTGGATCGGGTATAGAGGAAAGATCCTAAAAAAAACTCGCTCGGCCAACTCCTTGGGGGGGGAGGGGGGTTGTGCAACTGAGGGCAGGTCCCGGAAGCGGCGTCATCTTTGCACTCGTAGGGGAAAAAAGGAACCGCGCGAGGGGCAGCGCGTGGAACGTGCGGGAGATAGGAGGCGTGAAGGCCAATCGTATCGTGGCCCGTGGGGCTCAAAAACGGGAGCGGGCTGTGTAACTGTGTTGCAGGGACTGCTAAATCCCCTCGTAATATCTACAAGATTGCGGCATGTCAGAAGGAAAGAAAAGGAGAAATAATGCGGAAGCAAAATATACATCTAGAACTACGACGGAAAGACTGGCTGCCTCCCTAGGGCCATGGTTCACAAAAACACCCGGCAATCGCAGGACCTATGACAGCCAATCTTTCGGAGGGGGGGAGGGGTCAGCGGGGAAGGTGCGTCGAGCGGGAAAAAGAAAAGGAAGCGGGGGCGACGAAAAACAAGTCTTGCTTCAACTAAGGAGCCAAACCGCTTTCGTCCGGGCACTACGGTCTCGGAGGGATCTGGGCCGATAAACACACATAATATGACGAATGACGCCCCACGAGGGAGTCCCAACCCGCAATGTTCTAGGAAGAGGTCCGCAAGGGGCTTGCAGGCTTGGGGAGGGCTTGCTAAAAGATCACGTTGACTGGGGAAGACACTCACTGCTGAGGAAACACCTCCGGGCCCTAGGCCGAGCCACACCCGGAGTCGGGTGAAAACCCGCATTGTTCCTCGTACAGACACACCAAGGACTACATGCCTTTTGATGTGGGACTTTTGCCAGCTCATCGAACTGTACAGGCTGAGGGGTCCGCGTTACCATTAAGGAACTACCTGGTGGGGGGGTACTTTCTAAGATACATCGTTGGAGTTTTGAGGGATTTTGCTCCATTACTGCGTGGGTTAGGGTTTACTCATGGAAAAGGGGGGCAGCAAACCGTGTGACTATGACAGCGGCGGGGGGAGTTTGGATTCTGATCCAAGGGGTCAGAGAGGTCTTGCAGTTGATTTTTGTTCCAAACGTGTTTATCAGCGTCAAATTTTCTCGATTCACGCTACAGGAGGAACTTGCAGGCAACCTATTTGATGACTCGGGTTCCACACCGTTTGGGCAAGTTATTCTCTCGATACTTTGAAAGTCACGGATATTGGGTCTGTTTTGATGCGTTGTTCACGTACTGCGGGGGACGCGTGAAATTGGTCACTTTACCACCCCCGCCCGGCGGACCGGCGAAGCCGTCCGCTGCACAAATGATGAGAGACAGGGAATCATTGGCGCACCCCCCAGGGCGTAACCGGGGGGGGGTCGCGCGGTAGCAAGCAGGGGAGGAACGCCCGGCCGAGTGTTAGGAGACCAGCACGTTATGGACGAGACCCTTGAGTGGCTAGCAACTCTGTTGGGCGCCAGGAAGGGACAGCAGCACCGGGAGTTCGGTGGAAAAAAAAAAGATACGTATGAATCTAACGAGAGTGCACAAACAGATAAGCACTCGCTGGGTTGACCACTGGAAGGGATCCGCAAGTTAGCCGTAACACGGGCCAAAAGCGAACGACCAGGCAAGACAGATAAGAGATGCCGTTAACAAACAACCATGGTAGGGCAGGAAGGGGATAGTCGTCCGTCCGTCGGGACCACTGCGTGAACGATGGAACTGGCAGGCGGCGTGATCAGGGGGCCCCTCCGCACCTTGCAGAAATTGCACAAAAGAATACCCCGAAACACGGAAAAGGGAGCAATCGGACTGGGCGGCGACAAATTCGCGAGGAAAAAAAGGGGGGACGCTAAACAAAAGGTCGAGCTGGGTCCGGCACCGCAAAACCCGAAAGGCGGGAAAGGGCATGCGGGGGCTTTGTTCCCGAAAGTTCAATGTCAAAAGACGGATCTGGGGAAGTATAGGCGAGCGAGGCTTAGGCTTCCTATCACGACTTAGTGTCTGAACGGGGACCCCATAAGATCCTTTTCAATGAAAACGGAAAGAGGTGTGAAAAAGACACCGCCCCGCCGAGATTGTCCGCGAAAAAATCTCCGGGTCGAGCACTGGATGTGGGGGCGCAAAGCTTCTTTGGGACGGTAGGCCCAGCCGTTTCCCCCTGGGGCAGGTGGTGGGCCCTCCGGGGGGTGGCAAAGATGGCGAAAGCAAGTCCGCAGGTCTATCCTGGCGTGAAAGGACGCGGGGGGGAAAGACGGACACGTGACGCCGAAGAGCCTCCGAGTTCCAAGAACTGTAGAACGCAGCAGAAAGAGCTCTTATCCAAGGTTGTTTAAGAAAAAGAGGTCGAAGATAAAAGGGGAAAAAACAAAACCATACCTGTTGGCCATCGCAACGGGGGCGGGTGGGCTTGCACATCGTCCGTCAACGCCAAACCAGGGGGCAACAGTAGGATGTAGCCCCGACAAACATGTGCCGTCTGCCCGTGCAGGACCCTGGGGTTTTCCCAGTTCGCTTGGGGTGTGCAAAAGTCCCCGCGGCGAAAATCGCCTCCTCAAAATGGGGGAACGGGGAACGGCCAGAGGCAATAGTAAAAGTGCCCCGCGGAGAAAGAGGGAGGGTAGCCGGAAGATGGACCCATGAAAGGGGGGGAGGTTCGGATCGGCCCGAGTCAAGCACAGCTCGGGGGTACTACCAATGTAGGATATTCACGATAAGGGCGTTAATCGCGAAAACTGAGACTCGACAACGAACGGGGGGTTAGGATCCGGAGTCTCACCAACCAAAAAAAAATGTGAGGATCTGTACAAACTAGAGGCCCTTCCTCCACACGACTCTCATTTGCCCTGGAAGAAACGGCGGTCAGCAGTAAAAACAATCGTTAATAACAACTAGGATCGGAAAAAAGTACACGGGAGAAACTGGGCGATCCGGGACAAACCAGTCGCTGACCTCGTCCCCGGTCATCAAAAGCTCGCGGGGCAGTCTAAACGATTGGCGTCAATGCCGGGTACGGCAACTGAGGACGTGTGAGGGGCAAAGAGGAAGCAGGTGCCTGTGGAAAGAGGCATAGAGTCCGTTTCCAACTAGGTGGCGGGGGAAGTGCGGGAGTGCTGGGACGAACCAACCAACGGGGGGAGGGAGGCCAGACGTTTCGTGTTGTGCCTCAACCGCGAGATCTTGGCACCAAAACTGTGTTCTTCAAAAAAGCCTGTAACTAACGGAACAGGTGCAAAATGGCCCCGGGGTGGAAAAAACGGGGGACGTCTGACGGTGGAATGGTGCACCCCGGGAAGACGCGACGGATAAGAACATGGGCAAAAACGGTGGGCTATGAAGACAACCCCCCCGACACTCCACGGTGCCCCGGAGTTTGTACCAATACAGCTGACGGACAACTGAAAAAATGGCGAAAACGCAAATGTTCGAAAACCCACAGAATTATTCGGCGGGGGGGGGAACACCCGCCGACTTATCTTTCGAAAAGGCATCTTAGTGACGGTTCCATTCAACACGCAAGGAAATCGCCCCCTTCTGCTACCTACGCTCGCCGGCCAAAAAAAAAAAAATTGAAAAGGCGCCCGGGAAGCCGAACGGACTACTTAAAAAAAAAACGCACCAAAACTCATGCCGAGAAGGGGGGTCTGGTCGCGTTTGCCTCTCTACCAGGCTCGACCTGGAGCGAAGGGTCCCCTCCTCTCGGTTCTCGGTCCGGACCTCGGACTAGACAAACGGCTCTAGTCGGCAGAAAGCTTTCCACCCGTACTGAGACAAGGTACCTGACCGTGAACGCCTAAATTAACTCCAAGGTAAGGAGCCGGGGGCCGGACGGAACCTGACGAGGAAAAGGGGACACCCCCCTTGGGGTATGTTGTACGGAACTCACGCCAATCAATACTGGTCGGACGCTGTCGCTCCGTGCGGGGGGGTACGGCTAACCAATGGGCGTACCCGACAGCAGGGGTTGTGAGACCAGCTAAGGACAAGCTTCTCTGAGGTTGTTGATTGTATCACCAAGTAGACGTCATAGAAGTAGCGGTTGTCGTGAAACACACAACTACCCCCGCGAGCCGGTGAGTGTCGCATCTGTCACACCCCCGAAAATCGTTCGACTTAAGCTCACCCCGAGACCGTGGACTACTCGTAAACAAGCCCTCTGGCCGGGGCGGCAAGGTCCGTAAAACACCACGCGCCAGGCATCACCTCATGACCAGATTCTCTCTGGGGGGGCGGAAACCAAGGCCTCTGGGTGAGATAATCCCAGAGGATCCAACGCGACTTGGCAGCGCAAATGGAAGGGGACAGAAGCGTAAGAGGTCCTGGATGCGTGGGGTAAAGGGTCGCAATTGATCGCCGTCGAGGTAGAAAAAAGCGACAAAGCCGCAACGGGGGACAAACGGGGGGGGACTAGCGAAAAAGGGGCAAAGGTTAGCGCAATTGGGACCCTGAAGTTCCCAAAACCAGGTCCATCTTACCCTCTTGTCACCTTCATGGGATGTCGCTGTTTTGCAGCCTGGTCAAGCTATAAGAAAGACATCGAAAAAAAGCCACGGAGGGGTCTAGTAGTGGGGTGGAACAACCAAAGTACAGGTTAAAATACCTGGTTGACGTTCTCAGTCAAAAACGAAAGAAAATCGGGATTCGTCACCAGACGGGGGGGGGGGTGGTACCCGAAAAAAGAATTGATCGCCGTGGCATACACCCTAAAAGGAGGGACAGTCAAAGGTCGGGGGGCCAGCACTCGCTAAAACGAAAATGCCGTTAAGTAGACACCCCAAACTTGGCTCCTTGTAGAAGAAGGTGGACACCTGGAAGGCCTGCCAATCTTATCACTGGCGCCACTCAACCCAGCTTGTGTTTTGGATATGAAATAGGAGACCATGCAACCCCTCTTCCAAGGGTTGTGGGCTACTGGCCCGCCCCACTCGTGTCGAGGTGCCATGAGGTAACGTAGGGGGGGGAAATGCCGACAGAGAAACATGCAAAGAAAAATAACGTGCGTCGAAAGATGGAGCAACCTTTGCTTTATAACGCGGGGGCAGAAGGAAGTAAATTTCTCAGCTTTTTTACTCGCCACCTAGACCCTCCTGCAAAAAACCGTCTGACTCTGAAGGGAAAACTCCCTTTGCCGAGTGGCAAGCACTCTTGGGGTACACAACAATGGATTGGGAGCGTATCCCGAGCGTGTGTGGACCTGTACTAGCCTGTAAAACACGTAAAAAGCAGGGGAGGCAAGAAGAGGTTTGTCCTTTCAAAAGAAAGTTGTGGGTGGGCCGAGTGGTGCCTCTCAGGGGAAAAATGCCCGTGGGGGAATTAACGAGCTGGGCTTAAAATGTCTATTGCCGGCGAATGAAAGATGTCTAACTGATTCTGGGGGGAAGAAAGAAAAGCGCCCTGGCAAATGAAGGGTGTCAAAAGTCAAAGCGCACGATCGGGTGCACAAGTTTAACCGATCAAGGAAAAGCGTTGTTGCTTGAGGCCCCGCTTGGTGGCCAGGGGGGGCCTAATAATCTCTCGTCAATGGGGTAAGTAAGACCGCTCCGTTCCGTAGATCCGAACGACACTCTCGACACTAGGAGGTGTGCCTGAAACATACGAACCCGAAAGCGGCAAAAAAAAACCAACACAAAGGGTCGGACAGGAGTCATGAAGACATTGCCCAGCGGGGGCAAAGACCCTCACCCAATCTTGGTCACCGAGCTTTCTCGGGGGGGGACCTTCTCGAAACCCATCTTCCAGAACTTTTGGAGCAGAGTGGCCCTCCCTAAAATCTTTGCCGCCTAAAAAAAACTGAGGCCCGCAGGCCTTTCGTAGTGGAAAAGGTCGAAATAAAAAAACAAATCTACTTCGGGGGAGGAAAAAACATCGAGAGAGGGGTGGTACTCAGCAGTACCATCGAATGGGAAAAACTGTTATCGGTTCCGATTTGTCTACCGGGTCCTAAACTGAGCGTCCTACACGGGTCTGTCAGGACCCGAAGTCCTAAGCAAGGGTCTCAGGTCAACTACTACGCCTCTCTCGCCCTGAGAATTGGAGTCCAGAACGGGTCGCGGTCCACTTTCTCAATCGTCTTTGGGGTGCGCTCATTCGCTCCTTGTTGCAAATCGGGCGGACAATTACATAAGGGCGTGCGCCAATAGAAGGGATGAGAGGTCGGCTAAAATTCGGGGTCCAAGACCGTCCAGTTGGGGACGAGATCACTGAGGGAGGATCTGCATCCACAAAAAAAGGGGGTCGCGGGCAAGTGTCCGGCTGCCTTTGAGTGAGATCTGATCCAACTCTCGGGGATTACCCCGAAGGAGTT
>Ga0179591_1324191_pt1 | contig 13068 bp, 19 predicted proteins | sample CZOMad2_1_08_16f_FD_182891 | JGI IMG/M metagenome (GOLD analysis project Ga0179591, IMG submission 182891) | Vadose zone soil fungal communities from Angelo Coast Range Reserve, California, USA - CZOMad2_1_08_16fungal (PacBio error correction) | ecosystem: Environmental > Terrestrial > Soil >...
AGCTTTCATGAAAAAGGGGGATCCACGTTGGGGGGAAAGGCCGGTCACTCCCACATATAAAGAGGGAAAAAGGGAACTCCATTGGTAATCCGAACGGAGGGGGGGGAGCGAGTTCATCCTGTCAGGGGGGGAACAGGGTCTACAGGACAATTTGAAAAGCGATTGGGAACCATCGAACAAAGACGGAGGACGGCCGGGCCTCCTGCTTCATGCGGGAGGCGGGGAAAGGAATCCTCTTGGGACGACCACGTGGGGGAGGTGGGGTGAAGCCTGAAAAGGGGTACACCACGCGAACTAAACGTGGAAAGATCTTAATTCGAAAAAGGCATCTTGCGAGTCTGGAAGGAATGTCCGCTGTTCGGGGTCTTTGAAAAGGAAATCCCAGGCAAAAAAAAAAATAAAAAAGGGGGAGGGTCTGACCCGGAAGGAAGTACTTTCCTTTGCTATTCATCTGAAAAACTGAGTAAAGAAGTTACACTAAAAAACAAGATAAGGGGGATCCTTAAATCGAAAGGAGGTAGTCCGGAAGGAAAAAGGGGGTTCAAAGGAGCCGAAAAAAAAAACTCAAAGGAGCAGGGGAGAAGGCAATCACGAGTGAACCTTGAAGGGCAGGATCGGAAAAGGGGGACCCTAAAAGGGGGGGAACAATCAAATCTACCATTCAACGTAGAAAACACTTTCCAAAAAAGGCATAAAAGGGAGAAAAGGGGGGGTACTCACCGGCGCGGTGGGGAAAAGGGGATAAACTTATTCTTTTGGGGGGGAAAACCCTAATTCGGGGGGGGGGGGAACAACTGCATGTTCATCGTAGCAAGAAAAAAGTAAAAGACTAACCTAAGCCTCCTTAAACTTAGCAACCGAAAACCTCAAGTCTGGCGGGACCTGGATGCCTAGGTCTGATTTTTGGTAAAAAGAGGACGGGAACTCTTAAGAAAGTTGTGAGGTTACCGATCTATAGAAAGGGGGACGGGGCCTAATGAAAAGAAAAAAAAACAACATTAAACTAAAAAATTGGTTTAAAAGTTTTGTTGGGGATTTCAAGAAGATCCATTTGGGGTTCGGGGGGGGGGACCGACCGGGGGGAGGAACTATTCTTCTTAATTCTGTACCAGGTAACGATGTCTTCTCATTGGGAGTGCGCAGCCAAGGGACCTGGGGGGTCGCTTTGTGGTCTGATGGGGGGTGAACTGTCTAAGAACAGACAAGTTCTTCTTTGGGGCAAGTTCCGGAGGGAATGAGACAACAAGTCCCTGAAAGTTTTGGGGGGTGTAATCTTTACAACTTCTGGCATTCCAGGGACTGGGGGGAATTGTTTGCAGGGAGGGGGGGGAATCTGCGCTAACACGAAACAACAGGGGGGAGAGGTGCGGGGGGTATCAGTCTTTCCATCAGGGGGTTGGCAGATGGAGCTTTTCGCATTGGGCTGCCGGGGACTCGGAAAGGTTGGGGGAATCCGGGAACAGGGGCCCGTTGTAATGAACCGCAGCGGGGGGAATTGGAACGGGGAAAAGGGGCAAAAAACTGTTTTTTTAATCAGATACGGGGGTGCTTTCTATGGGCTGCATGGGAACAGGGAAAAAAAGTATCAGAGAAGGAAAGGGTCAAGCAACAGCCGTTTAGGTTGGCGCAAAATTGTTGAAAAATAAGGGGGTGGCGGCGACGCATGCAAGAAAAAGAGTGCCTTATCCTTATAAAAGTCATCAGGGGGGGGATGTGTTGTGGAACACACCAATGTTCGTGGGGAATTGGGAATCAAAGCGAAACTTGAAAAAACACCGGGACTCGGACCCTTTGATGGGTGCCTGGGTTGTAGTGAAAAAAAAGAGAAGACAAGGTTTTTGGAGAAGACTACGGGTTCACGAGTCGCATTCAGGAAATTTACTAGGGGGTCCGAGGACCGGGGACTTCTTCAACCTTTTCTACTACTTTCGTCTGCAAAGGTACTACAAAACTCTAGAAACCGTAAAATTGGACAAAACCTACTTGATGATCGTCTAGCTTTCCACGAGGGTTCATGGGGAAAAGCGTCCGAGGGACCTCCGTCGAAAAAAAAGAAAGATGGGGGAATGGTCCGGGATGCAACCTATTATTGGACCCCTCATACCTCAGATGAAAAGCCACTTGGGCAGGGCCACCTTCAGTTCAATGGAATCGGCTCAACGAAAAGATCCATGACCGAAAAAGGCACACTCATTGTTCAGAAGCGGACTACCAAAAATAAAACAACATAAGAAAACAAAAAAAATCAGGGCCGAAAGGGTTCTATTTAAGGTAGTATTTCCGCCTAAAAGAAGGGAAGAGAACGAGCCGAAAAAGTTTAAAAAAACATGACAGAGGACACCGCAAATAAACAACACCACTTGGCGAGCGCAAGGATGAAAGCTTTCCCTCTTTACAACCCGTGCCTGAACTACCCGTGACAGGCGGCACGACCCAACCTGCCAATGCACGGGGGACGGAGGAAAATGCACGGTAAGGAGGGAATTCGTGCAGTGAAACCCTAAAAGAAGAAAATATAGTCTCCAAAAAAAGGGAGGGGGGGGGGAAAAGATGAGCCGGCAAATTTCCATGTCTTTTTTTTGGGTGTGCATCGGGGAAAGGCCGGAGACGCCATGCAAAAAAAAGGACCGGAAGGGTGTCAGGGGGGGAGGGAAGACGGGTTAGCACGGGTTCGCAAGTAGGTTTATCTGCGAGCGAAAGCGTTTGGGGGGGGGGGGAAAACGGTCGAATGGCGGGGCGCAGAAACGTTTTTTGCGATCACGAACGGTGGCGAATACTGATCATCGAACTCGGGAAAAAAAAAAAAGTGGGAAGAAAGGGGAGGGAGAGGGTCAAAATCGCGTGAAACGGTGGGTCTTGTGAAGACCCGCGAAGAATGCCAAGAAAGGACCCTGGGGACCACGGGGACCAATGGCGCAAGAAATTTCCCGCTGTAGTATTCCAGAAAGAGGTGTCAAAAAAAAAACCATAAGGGGTTGGGGAAAGAGGCCGTCGGGCCGGCACAACTACAGGCAACAGGAAGATTTCGTGAGAGGTCGAGAAACTAGCAAAATAATGGGGGGGAAAAAGATGTTCCCAACCGGCCCAAAGGACTTAACCCCAATGGGGACGAAAGAAAAAGATAAGGCAAAAGGAAAACGAACGGGTTTACTTCAAAAGTCGGAAAAAACTTTTGGTGTTTTTGGAAAAGGGAACAACACAAGGGGAATCCTAGTGAAGAGAAAGGTTGAGCGCAAAAACAAATCCCCTGCGCAAGAACGAGAAAACACAGGAAGAACTATGTAGGTTTCTCAAAAAAAATTTGATACGCGATAAAAGTTTCCTTCAAGAAGAAACCGCAATTAAAAGGGAGGGAAAAACAGGGCAAAAAAAAAACAAGCAAAAATTGCCTCCCCACACAAACAGAGAAGGGGGTCCAATGGAAGCAAGGGAGATCAAAGCCATCTGAGCTCCCATCTCAACGTGAGGAAAAAACAAGTGGGAATTTTTTCCAAAAGGTGCAGCTTCACCTAAGGAAAAAATTGGGGGGGGGAAAGAAGAGGAAACAGAAAAAAAGCACAGCTGAATAAACCCACAAATGTCAGCGAAGAAAGCATCGCCAAGGAAAAGCAGTTGCAGAAAACAGGGGAAAAAAAAAAAAACGCAAGAGTTAGGCGAAAACAAAACTAAACAAGTGCGATCCGCGAAACCGCATGCAACCATATGCACACTAAATTGCCAGAACGGAAATCCACCACAAAAAAAAAAAAAGGAAAGGGAGCGAAAAAGGGGGAGTTTTGTCCAAAAGAGAATCATCCCCACAGCAAAGGGCGGATGCCATGCGAAAGAAACATAATTCAAAGAAGAGGTCACAGAAAAAAGAACGAAATACCAGGGCGGGAAAAAGAAAGCCAGGGGAAAAAAAAAGGAAAGGAACCGGAAGCCCCGCAATACAACCAGGCCCGAAAGCGGCAACCCCGAAAATCGCCATTGAAAACGGAAAAGAGAGGAAGGAACAAAAAAAGGGGACAAGGGGTTTCATGGAAACTTTTGACGTGCGGTCCAGGTTTCATGGAGAAAGATGTCAAGTAAAGAAAAGGGGCGTTGGAAAACCTAGAAAAGGGGGGTCTGCCTCATTGCCTACTTGGAACCGCTCCAATTTTTCGGGTTCTTATCGGTGGCCTCCTTAGGGGAAAAGGCTGGCCTCGCTGGGGTAATGGGGAAACGGGAGGGGTCCGGCATGAACAGGAATGTGTGCCAGAATTCGGGGTTTATTAAAAAAGTGCAGAAGAGGTCGTTTTGGGGGGGAAAAAATAAAGGGGGGGGGAGGAACGCTTCCTGTTTTAGTCTTGGGCTGCCTACTTTGCAGGCAGAGGATGAGGAAAAGCTACGCAAAAAAAAAAAAAAAAACTCGAGGGGCCTTCACAATAAACAAAACGCGGGGGGGAAATTGCGAGGGGCGCGGACTTGCAAAGGGAAAGCCGATCTGCTTCAAGGCTTTTATTGTCGGGCACGACCCTGTCTGATAAGGGAAAAGGAAAAAAAAAACGTGGGGGGGGGAATTGAGTGACTTGAAAAAGGACTCTTGAGATGCCATGCAATTAAATATCAAAAAAAGGGGACAATCAAAGGGATGCCGGAAGGCGGGGAGTCCACGCCGCGACAGTAACAGGGGGTCGCGACCAGAAATGGGGGGAACCAGGAGAACCTCGTTACCGTTTCGTTCCACAAACAATTTTTTGGCTAGACCGTTCAAGGGGGGGGGGGGGGGGGGAGAAACGCAACTCCAAAAAAGGGAAAAGGCGTGTCAATCCAGGGACAATGCAAAGCGCGAATCTCTGCCGCACCCCGGAGAAAGGCCTTACAAAAAAACACAGAGACGATGGAGGGTCAAAGAAAAAAGGCAGAGGAAAAGGCCCGCGAAAAGGCCCTCCGCAGGGACCACCACGGCGGGGCTACTAACCAAAAAGGGGGGTGGTGTCCTGTTGTAAAGAGAAAAAAAAAGCGTGAAGGGGGGAGAAATTTAGGGGAGATAGTTAATAAAATCAACAACAACAAACTGGGGGGGGATGAGGAAAGAGAAGGATTACATCTTTCCCTGCGATTAATCATCAAAAGGGAAAAGTAGGACCGAGTAAATCAAGGGGGTCTAGAAAAGGGAAAACAATACGAAAGGACAGCAGCCTTTTTGTTCACCGCCCGAGAAAAGCGTTAACATCACCGAGCGTCAAGGAAGAGGGACGGCCTTTGGGAGGAGGGGGACAATTTATGGGGATCCCATGGAAGTCAAACCTGGGCTGGCCTTCGCCTTCAATTAAGTGGGTCTTCAAAAGCAAAGAACATTCGGGACACAACTACGAGTTAAGTGGGAGCTGCCCATAAAAGAATTATTGAAAGGGAAAAAGGTATAAATCCCAAGAGCGGAAGGGATCGTATCGATTTTGGAAAAAAAAATCTTCGCAGGACCTCAGTGGAACAACCCAAGGGAAAAAAGGGTGGGGAAGATTTTTGGGGAAAGCCCAAAAAAAAGAAAATGCGCCCTTCTCACGATTGCAAGTCTTTCCAACCATTACGAATTAAGGGAGAACTCCGTGACAACCAGTGCACTCGCAACCTCCGTCCTATAAGGATCGGGCCGAAACTTTGGAAACTGGGGGAGTCATCCCTTCACTTAAAGCGATCGGCTGCATGATCTGCACGGGTAGACTTACGCTCACCAATCGTTTCCCCGGTAAAAAGGGGGGGGGCTCCAGCTATCCGGTTCTTTCCGCTTACCGGCACCAAAACTAAAGAAAGAAACTTAAAAAAAAAAAAGAGACAGTACAGCTGGACCAGCCAGAAAAATTCAGGGAGTCGTCCACCGTTTTAAACACTAGAATTATGCGTATCTTTGGTTTCATAACACCCCATAGTAATCAGGAAAACTTAGGGTTTCAATGCAGCCCGTTTCCCCCGAAACCAATCCCAAAGAAAGAAGAAAACCCGGGGAGGAAAAAAACCACCTCAGGTCCAACTCCTTCAGCAAAGGAAAATAAATGCATAAGAAAAAAAAAAAGGGAAAATGGGAAAGCAACCTACCTCATATGTGCGATTTTGGGCCTGAGCTTCAATTGAATTCTATTACAGTGCGATACCGCGGACCAATGAAATCACTTCAACAGGTCAGTCAAAAAATTAATTGGGGAAGAAACCTTGGTTACACCATGTGGGCCAATTTCAAGAATCAGGCCATTTTGGGGGGGAAAAAAGGCAGGGGGGGGAGGAGCGTCGGTGTGTCGCGTGCCTTTTTGTTAATGATTCCGGCGGCACAAAGGTCCAAAAATCAACGGAAAAGAGGGCGGGGAAACACCTATGAAAAAAACAAATGGTATTTCAAGGCTAAGGGGGTTATGATGTTCCGGGGACTGCTTGCATTTTCCGTCATTTCGTGCAAAAGGCAATCAGGAAAAAAAGAAAACTGTGGAGGGAAAGGAAGAAATTCCAAAGAAAACCGGGGACGAGAAAAGGAAGTGCGGGGGTGGGGGGGTGATCCTGGACACCCTTCTTGTGGCAGTTCCCTTTGTGGCAAGGGGGGGGGATGCGGTGAAAAAGACTGGGAAGGAGCAAACGGGGGGGTGTGGGGCCTCGACCGCCAAGCCGGAGGTGGAGCCGAATTGTGAAAAGCTGAGGCCGGGGAGAGGAAAGTCCTGCTGAAAAACAGGTTGCCTTGGGGGTTTTCGCAACTAAAAAAAAAAGAAAAAGACTGCAAAAAAACAAAAGGGGAAGTGTATTTCGTGGCGGCCTGGCCTTTTGGGATCATGACGACGGTGGGAAGGGAAGCCTGGGAGGGAAAAAACTGGGCGTAAAACGGGGGCAAAATTGAACCGTGAAAAAAAAAACCAGTTTTGAAATCCAATCCATTGGGGCGTTTGGGGGGAGGGGGTTTTGAAAAAGGTGCTTGGTTGGGATCAGCCCCGGCCATCTTGAAGGGCAGTGCATACTCAGGTGTGGTTTTTTGTTGGGGGGGGGGGGGGCCAGGAGCTTTCTGTAGCTATGGGGGGGAAGCACACACTTACATGGGAGTGGGGAGTGAGACGGCCGGCGAGCTTGACAAAACGAAGCACGCGGCCTGGCTTGGGAAGGGTTACTACAAAACATCCAAAAAAGGTGGGGGGGGAAAAAATACACGGGGCAAAACGTTCGCGCAACAGGGGCGGCATCTCGGCCTCCGCCTAGAAAAAAAAAAAAAAAAAAAGGAGGGGGGGGAAAGAAGACCTGCGGCAGGGGACAAGAACAAAAAGGGAAGGGAAGTACTGGCTTCGGGGAACAGGACGCCAAGGGGATTTCCGTTGGGACAAGGAGGAAGCCGAAAATCAAAGAGGATCAGAAAACGACTTGAAAATTAAAACACCGAGGATGGCAAGAATCTACTAAAACAGCCACAAAACAACACCAAAAAACCCAGGGGAAGGGGAGCGCCGGGAGGGGACATGACCAATCTACGGGAGTGGCATCCTCGGCAGGCACGAACTATTGAAAAGGAAGGGGAGCCCAAAAAAAACGCCCGGAATCCAGCGCTAGAAACAAGCCGATCAAGCATAGACCCCCCCGGGGGGGGGGGCTATATCGAGTTATTGCGAACACCCGAGTATGTTGGGCGGAGAAGTGGGACGTGGGGTGAGCACAGGAACCTGGCCCACCCGGCAAATAACAAAGAGGAGAAAAAAGGAAACCAGAAGGTGCCCCCTAAAGGGAGGGGCTACAAAAACCCTTGCCTGGTTTGAAAAAGAAGTGGAAGAAAACGGCGAAAAACCTTCAAACCGGGGAGGAATCCCTGGGGAAGGTTTGGAAGGGGACTGGACCCACGAAGTCACCGAAATTCAGGCAATTTAATGCTTTCAGCTCCGGGAAACCAGGACCAACACAGACCCAGGCAAATGGGTCTCCCTCGAGTCACAACCAACAACCAGGAAGGAGGATTAAAATATAGGGGGGGAAGGCCGGGGGGAGGGGGTGAAAGGAATGAAAAAGGGGGGCCTTCATCATTGCAGCCGGGCGAGCAATAAAAAAGTCAAACTGTTTCTGGGAGCCTCCTTGAACGAGAACCATTGAAGGTTTTTAGGAAAGGGGCGGCCTCAATGATTGGGCATATTGCGCGCGGAGAAAAGGGGGGCTCAAGGGGGAAAAGTCCTGTGGCAAAACGCGGTGCGAAACGTCGATCAACAGTCTGGGGGGCGAATACTCGAGGGGAAAATATACACTCGGAATTTATGGCCTTGAATCAGATTAAAAACCAAAGGGGGGAGAGCGGAAAATCGCAGGCAAAAGGCGGCGCGGCAATTTGTCGAGGCGCGAGAAAAACAAACCTTGGCCGAGCCTGGTGGTAAATGCCGAAAGGAAAGGGGCGGGGGGGGGGGCGGAACATAAAAGGGGGGTTGAACTCGAACGACATATTTGGGACAGAGTTCGAATAGTCCGGCGGCGGCACGACTGGGGCAAATGCGATTGAAAAGGGGAAAAAAAGAAACCATACGGATCAGAAGGTTGGGGCTGGGGGAAACGGCTGCGAAAAATGTTGACCGGAGAAAGCGGCTCCGAGAATCCGTCCCCTCTTCTGGAGAACTGTGTGAAAACTGAAAGAAGGAAAACGGGGGGGGGGGTTTTTGGGGGGCGGGGGCAGGAAGGAACTCCTCCAAAAAAAGGTGCGCAACCCTGAGCACGCCGGCGCAAAAGACCAAAGGAAAAGTGCGGGTCGACAAAAACCCGAAACCTAAATGAAAGAGCCATTGCCAGGGGAGTATGCAGAATATTCCCTGAGGCTCCACAGCAAAAAATGAGAAAGGGGCAAAAAAAAAACAGAAGACACATGCAACTGAAAAAAAGGGCAGGTAATACTCTATAAAGTCTGCACGCCCAGCAAAGAAACGAATGCCAGGCCAATGAAAACAACGGGGAAAAAATGATAAAAAAAAAGGTTGGGAAAAAAGGGAACCATCCATAAGCTTGGGGGGAAACAAGGCCCAAGCCCAGCGATACCAAAATTTTCAGCCGGCAGCCATCTCACACAACAGGGCAGAGGGGCCCTGAATCCTCGACAAACCTGGCGAAGCCGGCATGTCCCAAGTGCCCAGGGGAGAAGAGCATGAGGGGAAAAAAAAAAAGCAACCAAAGAGAAAACGCGAATAAAAAAAAGTATGCCACCGAAGATGAGCCAACCAACCCCCCCCCCCAACCTGGGGAAATTGTTCACAGGAAGAGGGGCCCGGGAGGGAAAAGATGTCTGGGGGGAAGGAACGAAAAAGCAGCAAAAAAATCAAACACAGTCGTCCTTATACCATGTGAAGTCATATCGCCCGACATCCAAGCGCAGAGAAGTAAAAAATACAGAGAACGCCGCATCCAAAAAAAGAAACAAACACCTGGAACCATCTCATGCAATGCTATGTCTGAAAAAACACCATTGGTGTAACAAGGGGGGGGGTAGAAAACTTTCCCCAGGGGGCTGGAAAAAAGGGGATGGCACGATGTCGAAAATCAATAAGCGGCCGGCTTTTTTAACCCAATCCAAGTATGGAAGGAGAAAAAAGGGCTGAAGGGGAAGAAGGGCAAAGGGCATAAGGGGGAAGGCGGACCGCGGAAGCGGGCGGGTAGCTTTTCTGGGGGTGTTAGCCAGGATGGAAAGGCATGAAAAAGGAGGGGGAAAATTCATGACAAAAAGGTCACGACGTGGGGGACACTTAGCTGGCCCAAATTGGACTCGAGGGGGGTGGGGAAAAAGGGAAAAAAAAAAGAGGGGTTGGCAGGAGGCCGACAAGTCTCGGAGGGAGAGCCCACTCTCTCTTGAACTGCACACTCCAATGCCGCGGTATTTCAGGAAGGAAACCTTAAAAAAAAAAGGAACTCATGAGTGAAAGGTACTTCCGGACGACCTCGGGGTCCATACGGATATCAGTCAAGCTGGGGCGGGACGTGGGCAGTGGGCCATAGGTGGCGGGACTCAGTGCCGAATGCCATCGCAAGGAATCCAGAGAAAAAGAGACAGGGAAACAAGGGACGCAGGCGTGAAAAAAGTCCACAACAAAACCGGAAGGGAATTTGGGGGGGCGGGTCAGATTCAAAAATGAACCTTGAAAAAGCAAGGAAAAAGCAAGGGGGAGGAAGCAGGTGAAAAAAATATAAAAGGGCAGGAAATTGGCTCGTCGCCCAAAAACCTTGTAAAAGGGGGGGGCAATCAAAGGTCAGCGCTTCAATAAAGAGGGACCTCTCCCGGGGGACACGGTGACGCCTCCGATTTCCTATCGTTGTCAAGGAAAGAGGACAGCTTCCAGGAAAAAAGGGTCAAAAAAAAAATCGAGGGGGGACCAACTACTGGCTGAAGACGGGGGAGTTGCCCGGGGAAGACGCGCCCCCGGCCGAAACTGTTTGATGATGAAGAGACCATTCCAGAGGGGGCAAAAAGGGAAAAAAAACAACAAAAAAAAGAGGTGAAAAAGAAGAGTTCGGGCTTAAAAAGAGGATTCATACATCAAGGGGGAAAATTCGTTTCTTGCAAAAATAGCGGGGACTAGCAACAAGCATTCGGAAGAAGGGGTGGTCACAGGGGAGAGCCAGGGAACAATCCCCTATCTGAAAGTGGAGGGGTTCAATGAAAAAAAGAAAAAAACAAGTTCATCGGGCGACTCAATCCGAAACTGTTTCGAAGGGCGCCGGCAGGGGGCTCCGGGGGGGTAAGCGTAGAAAGAGACTTAGAGGGTCTAGGGGACCACGGTAGAAACAAAAAGGGGAATTTCCAGGCCCCGGTATAGGGAAAACCCTTGCTGAAGAAAACGGCACTCGGATCGGGGGGGGAAAAGCTGCGGAGGGAACAAAGGGGGGTAAAAGGGGGCGGGGGAACAATCTTCAACCCTGGCGCAAAATGGGCCCCACATTACTCCGATTTCATGACTCGGAGGGGAAGATTGGGAGAGGGGAAAGCCGTTGCAAAAAGGAGTTTGTCACCACGAAAACGGAAACGCAGCTGTAGTACTTCGAAGTAAAAGAACGAGGGAGCCGGGGGGGGAACTGAGAGGAGTTCAAGACGCCCAGGTAGAGCACGAAAAACATCACACGCGCCCCTGGGGGTGCCAGATCGGCGGCGGAAAGAAGTCATCTAAAGGAACACTTCAATCATTACAACTGCCCTGAAAGAGAAAACATCATGGGGGGAGCTGGTTGGGGGCCCCAGTTGGAAGGAGAGGAGGCAGTATTAGTGGGGGGGTTTCATACCCCCTAATTCTGGCCTTCAAAAGTGTAGATTCCCGGGCCAGGGGGGAGACACCCATACAAGATCGAGAGTACCCACTTCCTCCGACTCCCGGAAGCAACACATCAAAAAAAAAAGCTAAAAAGGAGGAAACACCGGGACCGGAATTTTAGAAACTTTATTGTCTGTATGGTAAAAATAAGACCGCCGAATTTAGTGGAGACAATGGAAAGGAAAGGGTGTAAATCAAAAAATCTCCATTTCAAAGAACTACCACCGGGACACCATTGTGTTGGAACTTCCATGCCCAAATAAAATAAGGGTGACCGGAGGCGGGGGGGGTCAAGGGTGGGGTTCGGGGGCGGCCCTGGTTGTATGCGGATTTCCAAGTAACCTGGGGGGAAGGGTATTGACGGACTGGGGACTGAAGGAGAAAAACGACAAAATGGTTATTTGCCAATGCAGCACTGGTTATGGGGGGAAAGGGCTGCTGAGTAGGGGGATTTCAAAGGAAAAAAAAATCCTGCCAAATGGGTGCCGGCCGAAAAACCTTCCCGAAAATACCCACGGGGAGCGGAAACATCAGGGGGAAAGTTTGGGGTGGGGGACCGCTGGGGGGGAAGGGGTGTGTGGATAGTATGGTTGCTGGAATGATCTGCTCCTCCAGACACGGGGGGCCACATGGTGGTTGGGAATGCGGCTCCCCAAGGATCTCGTGAAATCAACTGGGGAGAAGGGAGGGTCGGGGGCTGGGACGAGGCCTGACCATAGGATTTTTGTATTAAACGCTTCTGCGACTGGGGGTGGGGGGAACAAGGAAAAATCCCCCACGTGGTGGGCCACCAAAGGGGCATAAAAAAGTGTGGATCATTCCTAATGTGTTCTTTCTATGGAAAACTGGGTCATTCCGAGCTGGGTGTCAGGGGGGGGAAATGGATCAGATTACGGGGAGACCTGGAAAGAAACTGTTGCTGGTGGGGGGGGGAGGCAAATTTTGAAAAATCATGTGGTGTTGCAGGGGAACAGGGTCCGGAGGGGGAAATATGGTTAGACAGTATCAAGTCAATTTTGTGTGAAAAAGATCCCACCTAACAGGAGGTCGTTGGGGGGGAAAGGGAAGGGCTGCCGGCCGGTGAAAAAAAAGCGCACAAAAAAACCCTCGGCTTGAATAGAGCCGGGTCTACCGACAAATCACCAAAGGGGGTGGTTTCAAGGAAAAACGGAACAAACAAAACCGGAAGAGAGGATCGGAAACATCGTCAACATTGGACTAAGAAGAGTGGAGATGTCACAAATGTGAAGAGGGAAACAATGGCTCCGGCCGTGCGAAAGGGACCGATTTTCATAAGTCGCCGCCGCAAAAATGTCATCAACTCGTGAACAACGTAGTGTGGGCAAGGGGGGAGACAAGGAAAAACGAGGGCCGAGAAAAAAAAAAATACAGCCGCCACCAGTGAAAAACGGCAATGGGACCTGCAAGGGCCAACGCGGACCCCCAGACCACCTGAATCTTCAAAGCGGGGGGAAAAGCAAAGGGGGGACGCATGCATACCTAGAACATCGTATCAAGCAATCAGCCCGATTGCCCGAGAAGAGATTTGGGGGGGAAAAAAAACGCCAAATGTTGAAACGGAAGGAGGTAGCGGCGTGGTCGATACCTGGGCAAAAAAAAAACGGCGAAAAAACCTCTTGGTCGCCGAGATTAAAAAACTTGCAAACACAAAGGTTAAAAGGTGGCCGTTCTAACGCGTGCCAATTCGGCAAAACGACAAGGGGGACAAAGGCAGACTGCGTTGCATGTTAAATTCCGGGCGGCACGGACAAGGGGACCGGGAGGGGAAAATAAACATGTGCCCTAAAAGGATGGA
>Ga0179591_1360572_pt1 | contig 13068 bp, 16 predicted proteins | sample CZOMad2_1_08_16f_FD_182891 | JGI IMG/M metagenome (GOLD analysis project Ga0179591, IMG submission 182891) | Vadose zone soil fungal communities from Angelo Coast Range Reserve, California, USA - CZOMad2_1_08_16fungal (PacBio error correction) | ecosystem: Environmental > Terrestrial > Soil >...
ATAAGAGTCTCTTCGTACTACTCCAGAGGGCCTAGGACAGAGGAAGACGATCAAGAAAGAACGCTTCGATGACGTTCACTCCGAAAAGATGTTCTTCCTTCTCCAGAAACGTCACCCTCAGCCAGGGTGAGGAGGTCTACTTACTTTTCCTGAAACGTCTCAACATCCCGCAGTAGGAGGATCGCTACCATAAATTTGTCAAAAAAAAGATCAAGGAAGACTACCTTCTAAAGGAGACACGTCCTCATTCGAAGAAGCATCTCCCTCTCCAAGAGGCTCCAGGAAAGGGTGAAGTCGCGTATTTGTGCTCTCGGGAGGTCACTCGTCTCTTTCGCCAAAAAAGACGCCCGAGTCTTATTTCTATCGTGACAAAAAGGCCCGATGGAGGATAGAGAAGGGGGAGAGGCGTCGTTTCCGGAACTGGGAAAGCGCCCGTGAATTCTATCCAAAAATCGCCGTTTTGCTGGCACAACTGGAGGAAAGGCTAAAACCGGAGACGGGGTAAGAGGAAGGGCGACGAACTGATCTATCCGAAAAAGAAGGAAGCTCTACTTCGTCCGCCTCTTGGCGGGAAGGGGCGAACGCCTCCGGCGTCACCCTCGGGATATGGCGTGGGGACACGGGAGGGAAAAGAAAGGCGTGCCTGCTCGGAGGTTAGAGCACTTTTCTGAGGGGGCCGCGCAGGAGCACGCCACTAGATCGTAAGCGCCTCCTTGCCGGATCACGGGAGAAGTCCTGGCTCTCGACGGCCAAAAAACCCGTGGGGGCGCCTGTGGAAGGGGAAAGGTTATTTGCGGGGAAGACGACCTCCCTGCAGAAAGGCCCCTACCTTTCCGGCCCTGGGGGGGGCGCGAAGGGAAGTATATTCGTGGCGGGGAAAACGACGGCACCGGAGAATGCTGCGGACTCGCCGCCCTCTACCATAGTAGGGAGTCTAGGAAGAGCAGACCAGCATCGTGTCGCTTTGAGAGATGGTGCTCGCGGGCGTGCGCAGAAAAACATCGCGTCCAGCCTAAAAATTAGCTGAAGGACTGGCGGCGAAAAGGACTTCTCCGCCTGCGGGGGGGGGGAAACAACCGCGATTCGGGAGGGGGAATACACATTCTCTTATTGCCACGCACCCAAAAGGCCCGTGGGGGGGGGGCTGCAAAAAGGGAGGGATTACGAGCAACTCCTGGGGGGGAAAAGGGGGGCTTTGTCTGGGCATCTCGAAAAGGGGGGCAGCGCGACCAACCTCGACGGTTCGCAAAAAAAAAAAAGGATGGGTGAAGGTCAACGGGAAAGAAGTGAGATTCCTCTGTCCGAAGGAAACACCGGCTTCTTCTTCTGAAAAAGGAGCCTCTTCTAGCTGCACGTGGGGGGGCCAAATGCAAAGTAAGGGATTCGTCCTCCAATTCGAAAAAATGCGCATCTGGATCTGCTTGGAAATCTGCGCGGTTGAAACCCGGAACCAGCGAGATAGGAAAGGTCCGATCTCTAGTTTGAAAACCCAGCCTTCTCCATCCATCGGAGAAAAGGAACCTTGGACCCTCTGGTCAATCTGGGGAAAAAAACCTCACCCAAATCGAGAAGAAGAGAGCCTCACGTTATCTCTCTCAACAACACACCAAAGAAAAAAAAACAGAAGAAACTAACCAGCTGCCGCTTATCGTGGGGAGGGAGGCAGCCTGGCTCTCCTGTTTCCCCTCTTGCCCAGGGGGAAAAGCTCGCTTGCAGAAGGATGAGAGAAGGCCTGCACTCTTCCCAATGAGGGACTTGTTCTAGGGGGGTGACCGCTGGAGGGGAGGGAAGAGAAAGCATTTTTCAAATTCAAAAAAGACTACATCCTTCCGAGGGATACAGCCTTTGCACTACTTCTTTGGGAAAGGGTCCAGAGTAAGACGTACGAGATGTGAGGGGGAGTAAGGTTCTTCGCAAGCCAGTGAAGCGCTCAGGCTACTCCAAGGAAGATTCCTCCGAAATTTTCTCACCGGAGCGGATAGGATCAAAAAACGTCCTTTACAAAAAGGAGAAAAAAGAAAAAAACAAATGCGACGCCCTTTCGCAGAAGAAAAAAAAATGATCTTTTTCTTAGGAGGGGAAAAGAACTTCAAAAAAAAAAAAAAAAAAAAAAGGGGGGTCGGGGTGCTAAAAGGGACAAAAAAAAAAAAAAGAAAAGAGGATGAAGGTTATCTTCTCACGAAAAAAAACAGACAGCATACAAAAAAAAAAAAAAAAAAAAAAAGAGGAGCAGCTCCTGCTCTACCGAAGAATCCTATAAGCCTCGCCGAGGGAAACTAAAAGCGACGAAAGGAAAACACTCCCTCTAGCCATACCAGAAGAAAAAAGAACGTACTAAGTGCGAGGGGCCTACTATGAGGGCGTCTATTAAAAAATGATTAGCTCTTTTTCCGGAGACGTACGGGGCCAAAAAAAGGGAAAAGGGTTGCGGCCACACCACCACAAAGGTAGTCTTAATTCTGGAGCGGCGGCAGGGCAACGGTCTCTGCTCCCCTCCTAGGGCTCGCCTTCCAGTCTCAGGAAAAATATCCCTCTCCCTTGAGGGAAAGGAAATGCAGATGGATTGGGGATACGGCCAGTCCTTCTTTGAATATCTCTTCTGCAGAGAAAAAGAAAAAGATCTCCCCTTCGGAAAAGTAGACAAAAGGAGAGAAAAAGGGGAGAAGAAAACAAAAGAAAAAAGGAAAAAAGGCTTTTACTGCAGAACTCCTCCTATCACTATCACGAACGGAGATCTTCACTCCCACCTCACGAGAAAAGTCGAGCGAATCGCTCAAGATAACCGTTGAAGGAATAGAAGAGTGGCCCTCCTCCCGCAAGAAAGTCGTCTCCCTTCTCCCTCGGCCACCTAAAGCTTTGGAGAATTTCAAATTGGGGCCCACTGCGGGAGGAGTGACTTATCTAGGAGGGGAAGAATAAAAGTCGAAAGAAGCTACTTTGCCGACAGAAACAGACTCAGAAAAGATCTTCGTCTCTATACATACAAAAGAAAATCTCTTCTTGATCTTCGGGGAAAGGCCACGAGGGAGCCTCGTACTTCATCGAGAAGAAGCCGCTTTTAAGGCCGTCTCATCAGGGGCAGATACACGGAAAGAACATAAGGATGTCCGCCTCCCTTTCCCTGGGAAGAGGAGGGGCCATTCTCTCTCCCTCGGGAGGATTGATCTCTCTCATAGGGGATCAGGAGAAAAAAGGGGTGCCGTAGCCGTCGGGACTCAGTAAATAATAAAACAAAATAGAGCAAAACTAACAGACATTCCAACAACAATATAAAGGTATAAAAAACGAAAAAATAAGCTGAACGAGAAAGGCCAAAACAATCAAATCCGGACGGTCCTCGACCGTAAAATCCCGAAGTTGATCATCTGGGGGGGGAAAGGAACCGGGGCGGCAGGGGAGGCGTGCACGTCCTAAGGGAGCACCTGCTTCGTAAGGCATCTCTCATCTGGAGTAGGCTCGGAAAATCTAGAAAAAGGATGAGATTAAAATATATATCTGGAAAAGGACTAACTCCCAGATCGGAAAGCCAAAGGCAACTAAAGAGAAGGACGTTGCCTCCGCAGGAGAGATTTTCGTCCCTCCCGAAAAGAAAGGCCAAGATTATCAACTTCTGGAAGAGAGGAGGCTCGTACCTAAAACGCAGGGGAAGAGAGCTCAACCGAAAAAGGAGGAGTTCAATCACGCAGGGGATTCGCTACCTTATGAAGCGGCTGGGAGGGAGCCGCAAAAATCCAATGGAGCAGAAACACATCTCCAAACGCGAAAGGAAAAAACTTTGATTCCGTTCGACGTCTCGGAAAAGAGTGAGCGAAAGGTCTCTTCTCTAGGGGAATCAAGAAAAAAAAAGCCTATCTGTCTTCCTATTCGCCTATGAACTGGCCACTAAGAAATCCACGACTAGAGGAGGAGCTCTCCGAAATTGCTACTGGAGGCTCTATTCCGAATTATCTCTCCGTGTCCTCGTCCTAAGGCGAGAAGCACAACTTGCATGAAAAAAGAACCTCTCGACCACACACCTCTTAACAAGGCGGGTCTTTCTATCGATCCTCACTACTAAAGAGGGGGAATCTCTTACTACTTCTTCGAAGGTGTCATGGAGGGGGACGATGAAAGGAGACTCCCCTTTTCAAAGGAGGGCGTGCGCTCTCCTGAAAAAAGGGGGGACACTTCTTGTGAAGACGTAGAGAATGCCTGAAGAAGTGTTTACTATAGTCTAAGATGGAGGCTCTCACAGAGATCTCGGCGCGGGGGAAGACGGTCACGGATGAGCTCTGAGAGGACGAGGCGATTGCCCACTTGCAAAAAGAGGCCTATTGGTATTTTCGGGAAGGGACAAAAAAGAGTACAGAAGAAGAGCCCCGACTTTCCGCATGAGGAGCGATGCCTGGCGCCGACTTATATTCGTGGCAAAAAACGCAACCTCGTCTCAGAAAAGGTCCTCAACTAAAGATGAGGGAGGGATAGCCACGCTCTCGTCCTCCATCAGAGGAAGGGCGGTCTTTGCTCGCTGGCGTGAGAATCGCGTCCCGCGCCATTGACCTCGAGGAGGGGAGGGGGCTAGGAGGAAGGATCTTCTCCTCCCTTCTGGGGAAAAACCTTCGCGTGAACACAAAAGAGAAGATGACATCTCCCATTCCTCCTAGATTGGGGACACACCAAAACCATGAAAGGGATGCCACCAAAGTCATGGCGTCTAAGATCACGCAAGAATCCCTTTAGCTTTCGGGGGAGGGGGAACGGAGACGAGGCATAGAAAACCGCGACTTGTTCTCAAGGGAGGGTTCCGTTCCACTTGAGAGTATGTCCTCTTGTAGACAGCAAAGAGAAAAAAGTCTGGGGAAGAAAGGGCTGCGCCTCCGGAGGAGGGGGTGGAAAGGGGACAGAGTATCCCGTCCTGCGAAGGTGTCAAAAAATTGGAGCATGGAGGAAGCTGGATCTGCTTTTCGAAGAGGAGTGGTCGGTCCAGAAAACGCCGACCAGCTAGAGTAGAAACATGTAACGCTAGTGTGGGACGTCTAATCCAAAGGGAAGCTGCTCTTCCAGAGAAAGCATGCGGTACAGAGAGCGGGGGGGGGAAGGGCGATCCATGCTTCCGAGTAGATCACCGACTCCGGCCAAAAGGTCGGTGTTCGAGAGAGGAAGAAAGAGAGAAAGACGAAAGAGTGAAAAAGAAAGTTGATTCCTGAGGAGCCTTTGTCCTCAGCGGGTCACTTTCCGGCCATTGCGAGCTGAGGGAATTCTTTTCATCGGAGAGACGAGCTATCTGACCATTGTGAGAGAACGTATCGAGGTAGGGCGGGGGTAAAAAGGTGGCCGACCCTCTGAGATTGACAAAGAAGAAAGCATTTTCAGGCAAAAAAGCTGAAGAAAGAATTCAATAAAAAAAAAAAAGAGCAAAAAGGGGAATCCGCTGGTCAAAAAACAGTAAGAAAAACCACCACTTGCAGGGCACGACAAAAAGAGAGGAGGACGTGTGTCGGATCCAGTTTCGGGAAAAAAACTGACTCTCAAATCATTTAAAAACCGTTGAAGGCTTCATCCGAATTTTCGAGAAAGGTGCTGCTCGGGAAAAATCGCCTTTACAAGGGGTGGTAGCCTAAAAAGAAGTTCGCACCAGTGAAGAAGTCATCGCACTTATGTTTCTCGTGGGTACAAAAGAACATATAAAATACCACAAGGAAAAAAAAAAAAAAGAGCCGGCTCATGGTGGTAGGGGGGAAGCTGCAGTTATCTTCTCCGGGGGAAGCGCTGCCGTCGAGAAGGATCATCTCCTGTCAGAGACGTAGCCGCCTATTCCTGAGAAGGAAATAACGGAGGGACGCGGGCCCTCGCGGGGAAAAAATCCCGAGCGGGGACAAATCTGAGGAGGGTCTTCCAGAAATTTTTCTAGGAATACTCTGTGAGTGATAGTAGAGTATGTAGGACACGAAAGAGAGAAGTTTCTAATTAAAAAAGCCATGAGTCTTTCTTTTGCAATGAACCAAGCCACGAATATAGGGGGAAGAGAGAGTCAAGAGCTAGGAAAACAAAAGAACAACACAAGCCCCCGAAAGAAAGAACACTACATAAATCTAGAGGGACGCGCTGTCTTCTAATCAGATCAAAACAGAACTCAGCTTCTCTACAAATTGTCTCAATGGGATCTCCGGCGTCGTCCGGAACTCACTCTATCTTTTAGAGGAGAAGGGGGCCGTATTCCCGGATCTTCAGGGAGGTCTAAAGGACTCTCTTTATTGGAAGATTTTCAAGCATTTCTAGACTCGGACCTCTCCCTTAAGAGGGACACTATGCACGAGAAAGAACACTCCTCCTCCTCAGGAGTCGAACACCAAAAGGGAGGAACCGCAGGGAATCTCTTCTAACGATGGAGGAGTCTCTCCTCGGGGCCGGGGGGAAGAGGAAGGGGAGACGGTCTTTCGTCTCGATCGCACTTCCCTCGGAACCTTTTTACCCCGTAAAGCTTTGGGGGGAGGGGGAGAGAAGAGGGGGTTTTCCCGAAGAATGATCGATTGAGGGCTGGAGGAACTTTGGCCTAGGGGAGAACAAAGTTCTACTGGGATTCTCGATCTCTAAGGATCTCGGAGTGAATATGATCGAACCTCCTACTCGGGGAGCAGCTCTTTCCAGTGGGGACACGAAGCCGCGTGAAGAGAGCGGCCTTCCAAGAAGAACCATCGCACCTTTATGATTTCCGAGACACAGGGGGGGGAGGCCAGGAAAGGCTCTTCTTTCGAAGCGCGCAGCTCCGGGGAGGGCGGGCCTAAGCAGGTCCGGAAAGAAACGGTCGCGAGAAAGGGATTCGTGATGAACTCCTGCAGGGGGGCTCTCTCGATTAAACGAGAACTCTCGCTGGAGGTGAAAGGGGGACCGGGAGGACGTCCGTAATCCTAGAAAGACCTGGATTCTTGTGAAGTTCTTTCGGAAAGGACAGATCGCAGAGAAAGCCGCGGGTGAAGAAGCACCTGCTCGTAGAAGAGCGCAGCTCGATCTGGGAGTAGTTGACTGAAAACTCTCTAAAAAAAAGGGAGAGAGATGGGGGCAGAAAAGAAAAAAAAGACGAGCTGCGCCTTCCTCGAAAAAAAAGTTTCTCAAGGGAGGACACCCCCAAAAAGGCGAGATGTCGGCCTGAAAATGGAACACCACCAAAAAACTTCGGGATCGTCCTACGGACAGATCTTCGGACGTCTCCACAACAAAGAGGAGCTCTACGCTCAACCGAGGTGGGCATGGGAAAGGGGATACTACTTCTACGAAGACGTCCAGAAGGAGCTTCTCGCGCTCCATAGAATGGGTCAATTGCCAGAACGGCTGCTGTACAGAAAGGGTGCGCTCGTGGAAGGGAACGGCCTCTCCACTCTGCTCGGGAACAAAACGGCTGATGTAAGGGAAAGGAGGTCGATGCGTGCCACGAAGAAGGGGTGCGCCTCCTTCAAATTCTTCTACTGAGGGGCGAACGGGCCGAGAAAAGGAGCGCGCCCTTGAAGTCGAGGGAGAGGAACAGAGCTCATCGCCTTGTTCGGGAAAAGGAGCCGCTCGCTGCTTCTCAAATGAACAAGAGAGGCCGCTGGAGGAATTATCTATCCAAAGGGGAAGGCCGTCCACGAGTAGCTCTACGTCGGGAAGAGTCGACTCTAGATCTCGGAGAAAAAAGCTCGGCCGGGGGCTGCAGCGCAAAGGGAGGACACTTTCTTAAAGTGCGTTCCTGGAAAAAGTCCTCCTCCTGGTTTGCGGAAGGGAGAGCGGGCTACTATGAGATCCCTCATTCGCGTTCCTAGAGGGCTCAACTCCGCATCTCAGAGTCGAAACAGAGCCCTGGAAGGGGGAGCATTCTCTTCCGGAGGAGGATTTTCTTCCGAGGAAAAGAGACCTTCGCTACCTCCCCGAATGGGAAAAAACGGTGGAGAAAGGGAAGGTCGAAGGAAATGTCCTCTTTTACGCCGAGAGGGCAATCTGCTTTCGGACTCGCAGAAAATTGCGCACCTCGTCTGCTACTTTCGATAGACTGAAGGGAAGAGGTGAGGGGAGGAGTTCTTGCTCTGCAGACCGATTCCGCATCTGGGAAATCCAGCTCGGGAAAGGGAGATGGCTTAGAGGGTTCGGGGCGAACGCTTGGCGACTCGACGGCCTTCCACGGGCTATACGATCACAGGATGCAAGGCAAAAAAAACATGGAAGAGGGCAAGGGCTGCACAGAAGCATGCGATGAAGAGCACGCCCTGGGAGGGTGGAGCTTGTGGGCAGCAGAAAAAATCGAAGGCGGGAAAGAGACGGTGAAAGCAAAGGAAAAGGGTTTTCCCGGGAAAAGGGGGAAGAGTCCGCTGTCTCGGCTTGAGAGAGAAGAACGTCTTTCCTTCTTCTTCAACAGTAAGGCTTGGCGAAAAGAGTAAAGAAGGGGGGCACAGCCCCTTCAGGGGAAAGAAAAACTGCAGCATCGTCAGGAGTGGGAGACGAATGTTTGCCTTCCCGCATGAACTTTAAGAGCAGCAGAGAAGGCCCGTACAACTCCGACCGAGGGAAAGAACCTGCTAAAGAGAAGGAGTGCATACGTCCCGATCCCCGCCTGAGGGCGGGGTAGCAAGCCCGCTGGAGAAAAGAAGAACATGCCCACCGCATCTATCACCGACGAAAAAAATCTCAACAAACACAACGGAGGGGGAGGCCGCTGCCCCTTAGGAGTTTAGGGGGTCGCAGGAACCGGTGTCAAAAAGGATGCCCTTCTCCCCTACCCTCTTTCCTTAGAAAGAAGGGGATCGACCTTCTTCACGCAAGGAAAAAAGGGTCTTACTATCTCGCGCGGTAGAATGGTGGCCGACGGAGAATCTTCTACAAGCATAGGGGGGGAAAGTCCAAAACATGCTCAATTAATCTGCTGTGAGAGAACGGAAGGCAAAAAACAAACCCAGTGAGGAATGTTTCAGAATAATGTATACTTTTTGGGGGGAATCCAGCCTTATACAAGCTGACTAGAAAGGGAGCGCCACTTTTGCCTCTTTAACCAAGGGGGGATCCGAGATGGAAGAGCTGACGCGTGACACACTTTTCGAGGAGGAAGCCTTTCTCCCAAAGAAAGACGGACTTTGCTTCTTCTTGTTGGAGGGAAAGGGGGAAGAAAGGGGAAGGGTTTCTTTCACTCTCTTCGAAAGGGCAGTTGATCTTCCCGGGGGTTCACTCTCCAGGCGTGGATGGAACGCCGGTGAGGGGGAAAAGTCTTAGCCGAAGAGAGCCGCTCTCGTGAAAGACGCGCTTGTTTCCGCGACATGACAAGGGAAGACTCCATCTGCAAAGCAGGGCTGGCGGCCTTCTATATCAGCATGCGAAGGTAGATGGAGGGGGGAAAGATTGCCCATGATTAGTGCAGGACATGGTCCATCTCAGAAGATAATTCTTCTGCCAGACCGATGGAGGGGGGTTCGTTCAAGTATTCTGAGGGGGAGCGTTCCTCCCATCCTCGGGAAGTGTACTCTCCAGGAGGGGGGGGGTCAAATTTCTTCCTTCTATCTCAAGAGTAGTTTTATCATCCCGGGGAGGAAACCCTCGCCTGCTATCGTCGGAGGAGGGGGCGGTAGTACCTTCTGGATACTAATTCTGATTACTTCATCGGGAAGGGAGCACTACCTTGTCAGGATAAACCAGCTCCACCTCAGGCTATCAAAGGAAACTCCGGTCGAATGAAAGAAAAAGTGACAAAAAGGTGGCCTCCGGCAGGGGGGGCTGTCTCTATCAAGGGGGGCGGCCTCTATCCTTTTACTGCCGTAGAGGAGAAATCGGGCAGCCCACTTCGAAAGGAGCGGTCGGATCGCCTTCAAACGCTTTGCCTCGGGGAAACACGAGTCGAAGAAGAAAAGAGAGGCTCGCACCATCGAGGGTGTTGCCCTCTCTACCTCCAGACTCGTGCGCCTCGTAACAGGCTATTTATCACGATCCTCGTTGAAGGAAAATCTCATCGCATCAATCGAAAGGAGGGTCAGAAAGGGATCACCGTGTTGAGGAGGGAACCCTGCTCGTTTTGGCAGACGCTCAAGAATATGAGAACAGCTTGGGGGTCGCGCTCCTTTATCGTCTGGGGGAACCGTGGTAAGCTTTTGGGGGAAAGACCGCCTCCAGAAGGCCGTTCAGAACGGAACCCTAAGTTGACATCTTGGGGGGGGGCCTTGGTCCCACCTTTGGAGGGGGAAAAATCGCCTTCGTTTTCTTCGTGCAAGGGGGTGAAGAGGGGAAGGGGAAAAGACACCTAGGTGCTAGGACTCGCAGAGAAAGATCATGCTTGCTGCCCCCCTATAAGGAAAAAAGTATATGGTGGGGGCGCAAAAAGTCACCAGAGAGGGGAGACGTCCTCAAAAGGAGAGCAGTTGCTCAATGACATCTGAAAAACTCCTTCCACCGCAGGGGGGGGTCCTCCCTACCCCATGTGGGTGCAGATTAGGGAGGAGAGCTACAGGAGGAACATTCTCAACATCCCTCATTAGGAGCACGTAGTCGCTACCGGTTCATTATTTCATCAAGAACTATGCGAAGAGGCTGAGAGAGGCTCATGCTCCTCATAAAAAAGCGCCAAAAACGCTCCATCAAGTTCAACACGGTGTGGGGAGGCATAAGGGAAGGAGAGGGGAATGCTCTAGTCCTGCCTAGCAAAAAGGCCACACTATCTTTTTACACGAGGGGGAGCTCCCCTACTAGAGGCTCTGAGCCGCGCTCGAGAGAGGTCAGCTTGCTCGATGCGGGAATGTCGATAAAAAGTCAGGGAGAGAAATGGTCGGGGACAACTTGCTCCGCTGAAGGAAAGGAGTTTCAACTGCTACCTCGGAAAGAGATCATCCTCACGACTATACCTCGGAGGACACCCCGGGAAATCGGGAGTGCAAGGGGAGGCGCCCCGCGGCACCCTCTTGCTCGGGAAAAGAAGAAATTGCTTAGTATTCGTGACACGGGAGGAGATCGTCGTGCCTTTCGACCGCGAGAAGGGAAAGAAGACCTACCTCTCTTGCGACTAGGGACGCCGGTCCTCTCCTACAGGAAAAGCTCGGCGGTTCTTCCTGTTGCTCGACGGAAAGAACAACACGCCTAAAAGGATGGAAGCGGAAAGAAGGCCGAGGTACCAAAGGCGCCGACCCGCCCCGTAGAATCCCTTTTTTTCTCCTCTGAAGGAGGGAGAAAGAGGGCTGAGGGGGGCAACCGCGCTAAGGAGGCGGACTCCCGCCTAATCGCCCTCTTCGGAAACGGGAGTCACGGGAAGACAGCGAAGCTTGCGTCGTGTCCTTTCTCGAGGGGAGGGGACAGCGGGGCCACGCAGGGGGACCTCTATCTTCTAGGTAAGACGGGGGGGAGAGGAAATGAATGGGCGACTCTACTGCCTTCGCGGTGGGGAGTCTGAGAATATCACCTTCATCTAAAAAAGGAACGCCCCTACCACCATGAAAAGGGCTGCAAAAAGAGATCAGAAAGGTTCAACGACCTTTTTCTCACTCAGATAGAGAGAGACACGTGTTTCACGTCTATACCGAAGTGCTCAACTTTCTTATTGAAGGGATTAAAGTCGAAAAGCGAGTGAGAGAAAACAGCCCTTTACGACACCTGGACTGAGGGGGCGTCTTGCGGCTCCTCAGGAGAGAAGGGGGTGACCCGACTGGAAAAGGGGAGGCGTGAGAGGGAAGGGGAACTGCCCCATGCTTCAAGCTGGATCTGGAGGGGAAAAGCAGTCCGCGGTCCGTCCATAAAAGGAAGGAAAACGCCCCTGCCAACGATTTCGATCGCTAAGTGGGACGTAGAGAAAAGGAGAAAGCAGCGGCGAAGACCTGACCCGCTTTTCAGCTGGAAAAACGCAATCGATCACCGTACTCCGGAGAAAGGGTCACCAACAACAACACTTGATTGAGGACCGGCCCTGAGAGAGAGGGAGACATGCTCTCCTGTTTCCATCTTGAAAAATGCTCACCGCTACCGCTCTTTCCTATCCGCAGAGGACCTTCTTTCACTCTTCCACCTAAGGAAACCGTGTGAAGGAGAGACAGCTGGGAAGAAAGCATGACTACCTCTTTTCCGAAGGAGAGGGCATAGTCATCTTCTCATTTGGAGAAGAGGGAGTACCTACTCCCTTCGATATACAGGTTAAGAATGGGAAAAGGACTTGGGGAAAAAAAAAGGAAAAGAGGACGCCGTCAAGTCGTACGAAATTTGGAAGGGAGGCTCATCCGTATACAAAGGAGGTTCAATTCACTCCAGGGAGGGGATACCTAAAGGGGGGACCGTAGAGGGGTATTTATCTCCGTTACACAAGGGGAACAAAGCCAGTATAGCGTCCCAACTTGCTCTTCATCTCACTGAAAGAAATGGTGACAGCAAAAACGGGAAAAGGGGCTTTCACTCCTCTTCGCAGGGGAAGGCTCCGCCCTCTCGCGGGTGTGATCCTCTCGTCTCCCCAGAAGGGGGCAGTCTAAGAGCAGAGCGAGCGAAGGGGGGGAGGGACCCGCTTGGCTTACTCGATGACACGACCTAAGAAGGGAGGCCTCCTCTCTTTCGAGAGAGAAATTATGGGGGGGCGAGATTAAGAAGAGCGGTTCGTTCGGTTACCACGGAAGAACACTTCATAGCTCCACCCCGTTCGTTCTATTCAGTGACGAGCGGAGTAGGGTCCTCGAAATCTGCTCGCCGTCCATCGAAGGAGAATTCGTCCTTTCTTAAGAGGCTGTTATTTTATCAGCCATTAAAGAGGACCAGAGGAAGGAGCTTCGGCATCCGGCTCTTCCGCGTAAAGCTCTAATTCTTATTGAAGGAGCAACGTACGGCCAAGGACCGGGCTCGATTCGGAGCGCTGCACGAAAAGGGAACTCCGGTTCGGTCGGTCTATGACAAAGCAAAAAACTCTCGTGGGGCAAGGAAGGAAAACGAGGTCTCTTCTTGCGGAGAAACATGTCCCTCTTCCCGAGGGGAGAGTTTATAAGGGAAAGCGGCTCAGAGGGGACCCTCCACGAGGACGTCTCTGTCCCTTATAGAGAGACTTCACTTGCGCTCTACTGGAGTCCAGTTCGGGAGCCGGACTTCGACAAAAGGCTTTCGACTCGACAAGGGCTG
>Ga0179591_1376226_pt1 | contig 13068 bp, 12 predicted proteins | sample CZOMad2_1_08_16f_FD_182891 | JGI IMG/M metagenome (GOLD analysis project Ga0179591, IMG submission 182891) | Vadose zone soil fungal communities from Angelo Coast Range Reserve, California, USA - CZOMad2_1_08_16fungal (PacBio error correction) | ecosystem: Environmental > Terrestrial > Soil >...
ATGTAACTTATGATCGAGGCGACAAGCACGAGCATTTCCCCTCAAGGGAGACCGATCTAGATCCTCGTCGAACGGAGCGAGTTGCCGGGCCGTAACGAAGTGCGAACCAAAAAGGAAGCAATGCAGTCGTCGCTTCAATCCTGCATTCAGGAAGTAAGAGGGGGGAAACGTGATCGTCGCAGGAAAACCCTGATCGAGTCTACTAAAGGACGAGACAGTACCGCCGAGGAAGAGAAGGAGGAAGGGCAAGACAGTGTCCAACGTGAAGCAACCGCTCAACGATAGAGGGCTGACATAGGTAGCTGCGAGAGCCTGAGAACAGCCGAACCCAAGAGGCGGAGGAGAGGACGCCCTCAGAGCAGTTCGCCACGAGCAAAAGGGAATCGCTGCGGATATTCGCGATCACAGAAAAACCGGCCATCAACCGAGTCTGGGAAGAAGAGAGATAAGAAGGGAACAGTGAAAACACACCCTCTCTCCGTCTGATGCGCAAAATAAAGGAAAGTGTGTAGAGGCCGAAAGAGCGACCTAGGCGAGAAGGACCAGGAGACAAGATTTCGAAGCTCCGCAGGATACAGGAAGTTTAATTGCTCACTCAAAAAAAGAAGTACCCCGAAGGCTCCGCAGTAAAGAAGGAGCGAAAGCGCACCGCTATTGTCATAAAACAAAAAGCGAGTCCAAGGTGGACGGCGCGCAAGAAAGAATGGAGGGAGTCTAATTGTGGAAAGCAAGGGGGAAGGGCACGCGGGAAAAAAAGTATGTACAATTCTGCCCACGAAGAAAAAATGGGTTCTTAGAATGAACTTACAAAATTGCCTAAGGAAAAGACGGACGGTTGGGGTTCGGCTTGGGGGGAGGCAGGAACTTCGTTCAAAAAAAGGGTCCCTTCCAGAATCGCATAAACAGCTGGAATACTGCATCCCAACTTAGGAATTTGTCAAAAACGAGGTAGGAAATTGGTTCGCGAATGTCTTCGGTTCAGACCCGATTACGGAGAAGAAATCTCGGCCGTCGAGCGCTCAAATCTCCCGCGAGGCGACTGGGGGAAATAGGGAAAAAACAACCCGGAGGGGGAGACGGCTTTGCAGCGTCTTATAGGGATCTGCAAAAAGACGTTTTGTTTGTTTGAGCGGGGATCCAAGAGGGAAAGGCAAGGCTCGAGGAAAAGTGATTGATGTGGCTGCCGGGGGCGCCTTTGAACGACACGGCCGATGAGACGAGACTAAGGAGACGACGTCGGCAAACGAAAAAAAGAAAAAAAAGGGGAGTTCTGCTCAAGATGACGTAAAAAAAAAACAAGAGCCGAATCATTTGAGGGCGAGCGTCAAATGGGGGGAAAAGCGTACACCGGGGGGGGTCAGGCAGTTCACGGTCTTTTCCAAATCTTAGAGGAAAGGGGGCTCAAGCGAGAAGGGGGACAGACGGTGGGCGGTCCCCGGCCGTATTCAGGGAGGAAAGTGAAGATCGAAAAAGAGCCCGATCATTCTCTATAACCGGGGGAAAAGACAGGGCTACCGAGAAAAAACAAGGAGAAGGGGGGGGAAGTCATACGATGGGGAAAAGCCCCTCACTTTTCCGCTGGGACCGATCCGTTTCCGAAGAAAAAAGAAACGGAAAGGGGAAGAGGAGAAAGTGGGGGGACGCATGAAGGGAAATCCAGAAAGTGCTGGCGTTACTCTCAGGAGGGAAAAAGGAATGGGGGGACTCTCAAGGGGAATTCATTGAAGCCGGCGAAAGGAGAAAGGGGGGAACTCAAAAAAAGAAACTCTCCTCCGCGAAGGGAAGGCATCCGAAACTGAAAAAAAAACAAATCGTTGCCGCGGCAGACTAAAAGAAGGCGGAATAGAAAAAAGAGGTTCTGGAGAAAGAAAGGTCGCCCTTACGGCCCTAGTCAGGAAATGAAGCTGGCAGACTGGATGAGTTGTCGGCAAAACAAAAAAAGGAGGATACCGAGAACTCATTACACCGAGCGGGAAGGGGGAACCTCCCAAAGGGTCGATCTTTGGAAAAAGGGAAAAAAAAAGAAACTCTACAAAAAGAACTCTCGCCTCGGCGAACTAGAAGGGAATATGCGTAGAAAAGGGTGACATTACCATCACTGCCGTAAGGGGAAAAAGGAGACTCATAGAAAGAAAAAGGAGAATAAAAAAGAGGAGAGGGAGGGGACACGCTCTCCCATTCGCAGCGAAAAGAGAGGTAATATCCGTGCGATTAGAGACATCTAAGGCCTTATCTACATGGGAAGAGAAAGGGAAGGAAAATTGAATGTGCACAGAGAGAGATAAAGGAATGATTGGGAGAGAAAAATGCGAAGTCCTTGTCCGATCACTGCCTTCAAAAGAAAGGTCAACAAGAGCCGTTTTTCCTCGATTAGGGGGGCGGACGAACAGGAAGAAAAGGATCTTTCGGAGGGGGAACGTAGTAGATGCCACTCTAAGAAGGGGGAAGGGACAGGATCAGCTATGATCAGGACGTAGAGAAAGGAAGGGAGGAGTCTCAGTCGAGAGAAAGCAGAGGGGTATTTCTGGGTCACTAGAGGGGTTTCTAGTCTAGCAAGCTCGGGGAGGAGGAGAAGTCGCGGAATGCGCTGATCGCTGGGGAAAGCAGGGCCAAGGAAGCAGGAACAAGATGTGGAAAAGAGGCTGCCTTGGTAGTCAGGAAAAAAGAAGGACGACGAGGGAGGAGCGAACACTGGCGGTACAGGAAGGAAGGGGGGGCATGGGGGGGGGAAAGGGAGGAAAGAGGCCGTATGCCGCGAATAGGGAAGAGTCTCGAGGAGGGGGGGGGCTTGAAGGGAATAGCATTTTGCGCTCACGGAAAAACATCCAGAGGGAAATCGTCGTTAACGGTAGGGAGAGGGGAGCAAAACAGAGTAAGAAACGAACGAAAGGCCGCGGCTTCCAAAAGTCAATTCGAGGACGTTTGCTTCGGCCACGCGGAATGAAATTAGAATTGGGGGAGGGGGGGACAGGGCGGCAGCTGGGGAAGGAAGGCCCTCTCGGTCATACGATTGGAGGAAAAAAGAGGGGTGTCCGTAAAGAGTTCTCGTACTTATCTGAAAAGGCGCCTAGGAAAGTCACAAACCGATTAAGTGCACCTTCTACAAGAAGGCATTACAAGGTAATTCAGCGTTCCCATAAAGAGAAATTGTCCGAAATGAAAAGAACTTGAGAGGGATCTTCCTTATGACGGAGCGGAGCGGTGGAGTCTCTCGATCAGAAAGAAAAAGCGAAAAGGAGGAGGACACTTGACAACAAGGCCATCTCCCTAGGAGGAAGGAAATCTTAACCGAGAAAACCAGCATCCTCCATAGAGGAAAAGGAAAGAAATTCAGTCTTGAACATAAAACAGCAGGAGGAAATAAGGAAAAACCAAACACGAGCTGCGCGGAAAGAGTCAAATCAAATCCTTCTCCGATCTTTTAAGAAGGGGGGAGGAAGTTCTGCTCAAGGGGAAGCTAGAGCTGCTTAGAAGGAAAGTCCCTTGTATCCGTCATCTGATGAGAAAAAACAAAAGTTAAAAGGGGACAGACATCTAAAAATCCTTCCTGAAGGGAGAGAAATCAGGATCAGAAAGGGACCCGGGTAAGAATTCCGAAAAAAAGAAAAAGAAGAGGAATATAGTCCATTTGAGGAGCTTCTAAAAAAAGCTCTGTTGTCAGAATGAAAGGAGGCTGATCGCGGAAAGGACGGCCGGGAATGGGAAATCCGAAATGCTGGGGGGGAAGGGCCACAATGGAAGAAAAGCGTGGCTTCATCTTACAACTATCTGGAAGAGAGAAACGGGGAAATAGAGCGGCGCGCTGTCGGGGTTATTTGAGGTCTTGGTAGGGAACACCGACGCGTCCTGAACAAGGGGGGAAAAAAGGCGGTGGAAAAAGGAGGAGAGACCAGCCGAAGAGAAAGGGAAGTGCATTCGAGGAGCCCGAGGAAGAGGCGGCAGACAGACGTAGAGCGTTGGAAAAGCGGAGGATCAAAGGGTCTTGAGAAAAGAAAGTGTGAAGGCCGTTCTGACCAGAGAAAGAATATGGGCGGGCAGCTCTTCAGACTTTGAAAAGGGTACCTAGAGAAAAAATTTTGTAAGAAGCTCGCCTGCCGCAGCTCAGATGAAAGGGGGTGAGTTTAGAGGAAAAATGTGACTTCACGTTGAAAAGGCCGACGGAAAGATCGATAGAATTGACAAGGAAGGTGCGCGCGGATGCCTCTGTAGGGAAAAGGGGGGTTCGCAGAACCGGGGGGGAATTAATGCAAGGAGGGAAAAAAAAGCCGGTCGTGACTCGTAAAAAAAGGGAAGTTTCAGAGGGGGGAACAACTTAAAAGTCCGTGGAGAGCAAAAGGTCATCCGGTAGAGAAAGGTCCTTGAACAAGGAGCTAGCAGAAAGAAGCCGACCATCTTCAAGGAGAAAAAGAAGAGAGGTTCGAGAAAAGCATCCGGCGGAAAGGCCAGCACTATCCTTTGGTACCGAGCAAAAAACCGTCCTCGCTACCTTATCGGAAAGGGAAAGGGGGGCAGGCTTTCAAGGGAAGACTTGCTAAAACCCTCGGACCGGGACACGCCGTCGGGCCGTCGATGAAGAAGGCGACGTGAGCAAAAGGGCCCATGCGAAAACCCTTAAGAGGAAAGACCACAACGGGAGGAGAAAGTGCAAGGGACAAAAGAAAGGGGGTCAACTGCAGTCCTCACCGGAACTATCTGAAAGTCTGAAGCCATATGTAGCTTCTGCAAGAAAACGCCGCAAAAGAAAAAAAAGCAAGAGCCTCTACGGGAAAAAGTTCGCCACGCGCACAAGTAGAGAGGGACGCTCAACGGAAAGTGCCTCCATGTCCCCAGAAAATGCCGTCAGACACGAAAACGATAATAAAAAAAAAAACAGCGCGAAGAAATCCTTCTGAAAGCACAGAAAGGCTCTGTTTTTGCAAGGAACGGGGAGGAGGGTCTGGAGAAAACGCAAGCAGAATACCGGGGCTACACGCTGGGATTGCTCTAAAAAACCCCCTACAGAGGAGGAACGGGAAAAGGACGTGCCGAAGGAGCGTTCGAGGAAGATTGACTAAAAAACAGGTTGGCAAGCGACAAAAAGGGGTCGGATTCAGACCGGGCCGTTTTCAGAGCCCGCACGAAAAGAACAAATCGGAGGACATAAAAAAGGCCTCGGACCAGGGGGGGGGGGAGAAACATCCTTGTAAACCCTTAAAAGGGGCCAGACGAAAGGGGGGGCTTCTTTGGGGAAAGGAGGACAGCCCCGGAAAGGATCATGACTTTTGCACGGCAGACCAATTCAAAAAGGGATTTTCGATGTCTTGAGGGGGGAACGCTGCGAAGGGGAAGAGCCCGATGACGGCTCCAATTACGGAAAAAGGGACAATAAAAACGCTTCCTCAAAAAAGAACCCCAAGAAAAGGAAAGCGACGGATTTGGGGGACTGAATCTTCACCAACTGGCAAAAAAAGAGAAAAGGGGGGGGGGTTGGAGGGGTAGGCAGAAAGAAAAGAAGAAGAGAGTTCTACTGGGGGGTGAAAAGGGACGCTGTTCCGGGTGAAAAGGAAAAAACCGAACGAGAGGGGGCATCCGAAGGAGGGTGACCTCTTTCAAGAAAGGAAAGGAAAGTATGAAGGCTAGAAAAAAAAAGGAAGTCGATGCAACTCCAATTCAAGCGGGGAAACTTATCTGTTCACGCGGGGAAAAAGGTGTAAGAAAAATATAGGTCAGACTTTAGAAAAAAGCCGGGCAAGGTAGAAAAGGGGGACGGGGAAAAATGCTGCCGCCCAGGAAAAAAGGAAAAGTTGAGTCCAAAAACGCGAGGAATCTCTGACCGGAGAAGCTCCCGAAGGGAAAGAGAAAAAAGCAGCGAAGTCGTGGAAAAAGAAACGTTCGAAGAAAAGGGACGCCCCGGGTTGGAGCAGAAGAGTCGGTACAACGAAAACAACGGCGGCTTGGACAAAAAAAACGACACAGGAAGGCCCAAAATGGGCATTGCTTCCTTTAAGCCAGGAAAAAAAAAGAACCAAAAGGACCGGGATCGGTATAAAAAAGGAGAAGGCATCCTGAAACAGAAAAAAAAAGGGAGGGTGCCGCTGCAGGACTTGCTTGAAAAAAGGAGAATTCGGACCCTTAATTAGGGTGAAACTCGTCGCCGAGGAAAGAAAGTCATGCTCGCTGCTAAGGGAGTTCCGATAAAACATGCCCTTCTTCGAAAGAAGACCAGGACACCGAAGAGAAAGAGCTTTGCCAGAAGAAAAAATCCCAAGAGCTTCCGCAAAAAAGCGACATAGCCGCGAAGAACGTACCTGATTCATCCGTCGGAAGAAACATCACGTCAAATGGGCATCTACTAAAGCCGGAGGCGATAATAAAAGAAGTGGTAACTCTCGCAAACGTCGAGGGGGAGAGCGATTCGAAATTAGGCAAGAGAACAAAGCTTAACTTAGGAAAGGGCAAAGAAACGAAAAGGTAGTGAAAAGAGACGAGAAAAAGGCGGCAAATGTCGAATCGGTCAGAGGGGGGAAATTAGATAGCGGTCCTAATTAGAGAAATCAGTTTTGGGAGGGAGATGGTCTCCTAACCTTCTCAGATGGAAGAGAAAAAGAGCGGTCGGCTTTGCGTATCGGAACCATCGACGGAGGGGAAAAGAAGGCCTTGTCGTCTCCGGAAAAGGATAAGGTAGAAAGAGGCTTGCGCTTCATGGTCGCAGACTGCGGAATGGTGATCGTTCGTACCTAGCGGGAGGGGGAGAAGATCGGTGTAATTGAGCTTCGCGAGAAGAGGGAATGAGAGGAGAGCTGGGAAAAGGGTCTTCCAGCTGCGGAAAGAGGAATGAGATGTTCCTGAAGCGTGCCATGGGAAGAATGGACGACTATTTCTAGAGGGAGGGTCAACAACATCGCCCGAGGGGTATTGCGGGGAGGAGCGGCCGGATTCCTCTAAAAGCGAGGGCAGAGGAAAACGGTCTTTCTTTTGGCGGTCAGGGAGATCAAGGAATCTTCAAAAGAGTTCGGGAATTTCGTCGGTGAAAGGGGGCTCGGCGCGCGTAAAAAAAAACCTTGGACGGGGGTAAAAAAAGGTCTGCCGTCCGCTCCACAAGAAAACGTAAAGAGAAAAAGTGATCTTCAGGCGCACTACTAGGCTGACGGGCTTGATTCAAAGGAGTGCGGTGATGAAAAGGAGGGGGCGCTTAGTCTTCATATGCACTACCAAGCTTGGCGAAAGAAATGCTTGTCTCTTCGAAAAGGGGGATTGATCCGGTAGGCGTAGAGATCTTAACGAAAAAGGGAAGTGAAATACGGTCCGGAAGCCGTCTGACCTAGAGGGGGGGGGACTTGTGCCGAGGGGGGGAAGTGAAATTTAAAAGCCAACGCTACATTGCGGCGCAATAAACGGAGTTCATGGCCCGCTCGGAAATTCAGCGGCAGGGGGGGAGGAGGAGTCATCTCGAGCATCACGCGGAAAAAAAAGAGGCTTAAGTCGTCTTCACAGCCATCGTGCGGAAGGGTTGTCGAAAAAGAACCTCGATCCCGGACATCACCGTGCAAGGAGAGAGGGAAAAAAAACGTCTTCGTCATAAAACAGCAGTAGGGCAACACCAACGGCGCGCCGCGAATCAGTATAAAGAAGAATGCAAAATCCGTCTCCTAGCTGGGGATCTCGGAGGAGAAAGGAGCCTTGAGATTGCCGATCCCCGGGGAGGAGAGAAAGGAGATGTTACAATCAAAAGGGCTTAATGGAAAGAAAAGAAAGCCGCGTTCACCATTTCAGAGAAAAGTCAGCCCTGAGGGAGGGCAAGAAGAAGCAACGATCTGGAAGGAAAAGAAGACCAGAAGCAGCCTAAAAAAAAAACTTAAGCAAGGACGAGAAAGAATTTTTTAAGTTTTAAAGAGAAACAGGGGCGAGCCCGCTCTTGGGGGTAAGCTTCAAATTGCAGGGGGAAAAACTCCCGTGCGTGGAGAGGGTAATTTGGAAAAAGGTTGCGCGAAATCCCAAAGGGCTGCCTGCGCGGAAAAGGGATGACACTAGTTCGGTGTGTTGAAAAAAATCACAAAATTTGGCTCTCCGTTCGGGGTGGGGGAGGAAATCTTTAAGGTATTGAGTCAATGGAAGGGGGACCGGTATGGAGGAGAGCAAATAGCCATCGCGCTCTGGGAACATGGGCGCCACTGGAGGGTCAAGAATCACACACAGGGGAAGAAGGGAGGCCTGCACCGCTCAGAACGGAAGTGTCATTTAAGGAACCGTTCTTGTCGGGAAAGACGCACTGTTTCTTCAGGCAAGAATCGGCGAAGGAGTCGGAGTCTCGTCAGCAACGCAGGAGAAAATGGAGGAGTGTTCGAGGGAGATGTCTCGAAGAAGGAGGAAAGATTGATAAAGCGGGGAGCAGAGAAGGCTCCGAAAGGCGGGGGGGGGTCAGATAATTGAGCCGGGGGTGCAGGGAAAAAAAAAAAAAAATTCCTGCTCCCTTTCACTTAACTTCGCGGGAGGGCTAGGGTTTTCTCCTCTGGAGCGCCGACTATCAAAAAAAGACGAGGAACGCTGAGGGGAAGAGGAAAAAGAAACAGGAGGGCCCGATCGGTGGGTATAAAGGAAAGCGTGCCCCGGCCGAAACGGGAACCGCGCCGATTGAGAGGGGGGTCGAGGTACGAACATAATTGAAAAAAGCTTGCCCCGGAGGGGACCGAATATGAGCGAGCCGACGGGGAGAAAAGAGGGAGTGAGTCGTCGTCGGCGAGCTCAGAACGGCGCCGCCGCCGGCAGCGGAGTCAAGATGGGGAAGCGAATCGAGTCCCACTGAGCTGCATTCACGGGCAGGGTCCAGCGTCATTACCAATGACCGGGGAAAGGAACACGACCTGCGGCCGTGCGTAATACAGGACAACTGAGGAGGACAAAATCGAGTTCTACCGAGAAAAAAGCCGTCACTCTATGAAGAAAGGGCACGGACGTTCGAAGGGAAACGTGCAGGCCACACGCGTAAGAGAAACACTTGAGGAGAACCTATGGGGAAGAAAGCCCTTCTCAGAAAACGGCTACAAAGACAGTTCTTCCTCTAAGGGTAGAAAAGTTCGCCACGCGACAGAGGGAGGAACTCGGTCCCATAGGGCACAAGGGGGCAGCCCGGCCTGAGTAACTACAACGACAGGGGGGAGTGCGATAATCCGTCCCAGCGAGAAAGAACCGCTGGATGCGCGCAATGCGGTGGGGGGAGAGGGGCGCGAAATTGACTAAAGCTCGAAAGCCATAGATCGGGAGAAGGGAAAGAAGACATACCGTTCAGGAGGTGCAGGCAACTCCGAGAAGAAAAGCGCTCCGGACAGGAAAAAAAGAACGCGAAGCGTGCTCATTTCACACACCGAAACCTATTGGGGCAGGAATGAAAGGGAAGATCTCCCGAAATAAGTCAATCAAATGAAGGCCCTCACATGGAGGGGCTCCTTCCAAAGGGACAATTCGGAAACGTGCCTCGGCCAATGGTTGAGGTAAAAAAATGTGAAAGAACAGACCTAGAGTTCGGGTGTTGGGGCGGCTTGGAAAAATTGAGTAGGAAAAAGGTTTAACTTCCGATCGTTGCGGAGAGAGCGCATCAATTACATGTAAGGAGGCCCTGGTGAAATGGGGGAGGCGAAGGGCTTCGCGAGGGACGGAAAGAGAGGCGCGGCCGTCGCATCGCTCGGGTATGGGAGAAGGGTGAACTTCAGAGAGCAGACAAAGACGGAGTTGAAGGCGTCTATACGATCTGCACCCACGGAGCGGTGATGGGTTAGAAGAAAGGTTTTATATGACTAAAGACGAGGAAGAAGGTGAAAATTTCTGCCTTCGTCAGAGAATGAACTGTGGCCTAAAGAAAGAGGAATACGAACCTCAAGACGCGGGGGAAGTCTTTCTCTAGATGAAAGAAACACATTGGACGTCTAAGGAGGCAATTAAAGGGAGAAGAAGTCAGGTCTTGGGAATTGTCGAGAAAAGGAGAAGGCACATTTTAATTAAATCGCAATAGGTAGACAGACCGTCCTGTGTACAAGGAAGGGGGGAAGATCGAGCGCCTCCTTCATCCGAGAAATAAGGGGGGATCCTTTTCGACACGAAAGAGGGATCTGAAAAATGCGAATGACTAAGGAAGACTTTCCATTTGAAGGGATCAACCCGCGAATGGCAGTAAAAAATTTGATCAGGTGTAAAGAGGGTTGGCGCGCCGGCATGGATCATCAGGAAAAGACGTGCTGCTAACGGAAGGGCCATTGTGAAAAATCAAAGGAAGGGAAGGGAAGCGCCCTCTTTGATGCGGGAAGGTAAGCCGTGCAGGAAGGAAAAAGGACGGCCTCGCGAAGCTGCCGATGTGAGAAAGCATCCGGAAACCAACGCAGTCACTCCCCACAAAGGGAACAGTACGGCTGGAAAAAAGGAGGGGTCAGCGCCTAGCATAGTAAGGGGGGAACACGCCAGAAAAACGTGCTCCGCATCTCAACGGCCTGCCGCGAGGTCTTTTCCGGAGGAAGAAAAAAAGATCAGGCGCATGCCCTTCGAAGAGGATAAAAGTCTACCCGTAGCGAGCCACACGGCACGCTCAGGGAGACCTGTGCACCGACGAAAAATCCAGAATACGCGAGACCCATGAATCTATGGGGGGAGGACTCGAGCGAGAGAGATTTCCGAAATCACGAGCTGTGAAGGAAGACAGGTAGAGGGCTCTACTACGGAAAGGGAAAAACGAAAAAAAAAAAAGGAGCCGAGATGGTAACGAACAAAGAAGACGGGTTCATCTAAGCTATCTCATCAAGGAAGGAAGAGGGAAAGGAGGAACGGGCCCTCCATTGCCGAAAAGCCCAACAACGGGAGGGAAAGGAGCAGGGGACTGGCATTCCGTCAATGGCGGCAAGGATTGACTGGCTAAAGAGGCCGAGAGCGTAACATCGGGAAGTGGGGAAAAGCGCTGCGCCTGTCTCGCGGGAAGGCTTTCTTCAGGCGAAAAGAGGAAGGATTTGCGGATCGTCTCAGGGGGAAGGGGGGGAACTGTCATTTTGCGGGGGACCTGGACCCAAGGAGAGGATCATGACTCGGGAAAAAAGGAAAAGCGGGTCGTTCTTATCTCCCTCGAGGAGGGGGAGGGAAAAGCTCGGGTTAGTCGAAAAGCAAGAAAGAGCGGGCTCGGCCAGCTCGGGGGGGGAGAACCGACTTCTGCGGTCGAAGCAACTGATCGCGGAAAAACCATCTTCCAGTCTTCGCAGAAAATGGAGGGGAAGGAGACAAGTCTCCCTAAACCTCAGGGAAGAGGAGGCGCTACCAAACAGTCCGGAAGAAGTGGGCCTATTTGTGGGGAGCGGGGTGACGGATGCCGAAGATCATCGCGGGATGAGGCGCGGCTTTTCTTTGGGAAGGCGTCGGGACGGTCAGGGCCCTGATCCAGGGGTGTCCATGGAAAGGGAACGGTTTTCAACGAAGGAAAACGAAAGAAAAGAGACGTGTCGTCTGAGGGGAAAGCGACCACCCCTTGGAAGGGAGTTAATCGGTCGGGGAGGGAAAAAAACTTCTCTGACGCCGTGCTTGCCAAGTTTCGGGGGGAGGGAGAGTCTGACAGGCAGTGAGATGTGAAAGAAAACGATTGTTTCGAGAAAAAATACAACCTTTATAAGTGAAAAGGACAGAATGCAAGCAATGCCGGAAAAAACCAATGAGTAAGAAGCTTATAATTCACAACTTCTTGTAGAGGGGTGTCCTAGGAAAAGTGCCCAGAAAAAACTCCTGAGGAGAAGCCACGCTTTGGGCCCCGCGAGGAATTAGACGTACCATTATTGTCTCAGGGACACACAACGCAGGGTTCCCTCGATAAGTGAGGAAGCGGTTTTCTTCTGGCGTAGGCCAAGGGAGCTCTTCACCCGGAACCAGAAAATCGGCACCTCAACAAAGACGTCCTAACTCGATCAGTTCTAGTAATAAAACGTCCTTGCGGAAGAACGTATCGGCGCAGAAAGAAAGGGCAGATTCAGTATCAGAGTCGCCGATCAGGGGACCGGGGAGGGGGGTACTGCTTCGCTCTCGGGCCTAAAGAGAGATGAAAAAAGACGGCAGAGGGGGAAGGGGTAGCCGTCTCAAAACTTCGCCGAGGGGAAAAGGAAAAAAGGAATCAACCTTGCCGACACGAAGCATGAAGGGGGGGCCGGGAAGCTTTCTGAAGAAAAAAATAGGAAAAACGGTACCAGCAATCCGAAGAAGCAGACCCAAACGCATCTAGAGTGAGTTTTTGGGGGAAAGTACTGAGGAGTCCCTCTCTGTGAAGAAGAAAGATTACAGCTCCACCACTAAGAAGGGGCTCTGACTCGGCCGGGGGGAAAGAATCAAAAGGTCGGGGGAGGCCGGCCTAGAGATCATTTTAAACTATCGGCACAGCTTTCGCGCAGGGGAGATCAAAAAGTCTGGGAGGGGGGTATTGGCTTAAGGAGTGAGAGAAAAAATTGCGAAACCGGACGGTTATTGGGAAAAACAGGATCCATCTGCAGGAGGAGGAGGTCTCGCAAAAAAAGGAAAATTCGAGGCCCGATCACAAAAATGCCTTGAAGGGGAAACGGCAAACCGCGCAGCGTGGGGAGGGGCTCTCTTTTTCAGAGGGCAAAAGGTCAGGAGGGATAGGAAGTTGATTAGGCAGCTGACCTGGAACCGATCGCGATAGTGGCCTGAAGGGCAGACTTTGGAAAGGCGAACTGATGGATAAAGGAACACAGAAAATCCGGAGAAAGGAAGGGCTATCAGGCTGACGCCTGCCGCATCAAGGAGGCTCAGAACGTCAAGGGGGGCAAGATATTTGAGCCAGGGGGGGCGCACTTTGAACCCCGTCGAACGTCCGAAACGAAAAGTTAACGGGCGTTCAAAGGCGGTATAAATCGGGATGAAGGGGGGACTGCGGCCCTTTGACTCCGAAGCGTTATCAAGGGGGCAAAAGGAAAACGGTCAGAGCCTTTCGGGGAAGAAAGACACGCCAAAAGTGAGAACAGGAGGCCCCCCCCCCCAAAGGGGGGGGGGAAACCCCCAAAAGAGGAGGGACAACATATTGCCGGGAAAAAATGCCGCGGGAAAACTACGCCGACC
>Ga0179591_1306883_pt1 | contig 13067 bp, 11 predicted proteins | sample CZOMad2_1_08_16f_FD_182891 | JGI IMG/M metagenome (GOLD analysis project Ga0179591, IMG submission 182891) | Vadose zone soil fungal communities from Angelo Coast Range Reserve, California, USA - CZOMad2_1_08_16fungal (PacBio error correction) | ecosystem: Environmental > Terrestrial > Soil >...
TCGCTTTAGGGAACAAGATCTAGTATATCAACGGCGAGAGCTGCATCGAAGGAAGGGCAGACAAGTTGGCGTATTGAAACTTTCACAAAACGTTGGCGTCCTATATCGAGGGGAGCACGACAGATCATGACTCAGACCGGGACGAGAGGGGGAAGCTAGCAAGGAAGGTCTGGAAAAAGGTTCTTACAGAGTGAAGATCCTTCTTAATGCAGCCGGCACGATACCGGAAGCATCCAGAAGAAGCGAGCGGGCCCATAAGCTATTATACTCGTCCCTGCATGGAAAAGTTATCGCGGGCTAGGGATGGCTCAAAGCGAAGTACAAGCACATGAAAAGAAGGCTGGGTGGGTAAGTCTAGCGGGCAAACCCCGACCACTTTCAGTCGCCATCGCTGAAAGGGGGGAGGGGGCGGGTGCTCAGATCAAAAGGACTTCGATAACCGAGGGAGAAAAATTAGCGAGCAGTTGAGGGGGTCAGGGGGGTGGGGAGGTTCAGAAACCAGACTATTTTCCGCGGACGGGACTATTGGGGAGTCGGAAAGCGCTCGGAAAATGGACGATATCGAGGGGGGGGGGAGGCGTAGGAAGGAAAACTGCACGCTTCAAGACAGAAGCCTGGCACATGCCATTGCCCATACAGAAAAGAAGAAGCCTTGAGCATATGGGGGGAGTACTACGTAGAGTGACATTCGGACAGAAACTTTTTAGGGGTCGTGGGGGGAAAAGATATCGAGAGTAGGGGGACACGGGTCCCAGGTGCGTAGCTTTATCAGCGGTGAGAAAAAAAGAAAACGCATATTCACAATGTATTTTATACATCTCCTCATACAAGCTGGAGAGGTGAGCGGGTATTGGAGCATCGTTGGACGGGAAGCTACCAGTCGCCTCATTAGAGAAACTCTCCGGGGAGGAAAAGAGATCTTCAGGGATCTCATATGGTAGGCGCAGAAAGGGTTGTCAAAAAGAGGGGGGAAGTAGGGGGCCGCCACCAAAGTTCCAGGGAGGGGGGGGACTCAAATCAACTCTTCATCCAGAGGTCGACCGGTTCAGCCAAGAAAAGAAAGAATCAGGTGTCTCGGTCAGGAGATGAAGGAGGGTACTAGGGTGTTATGAAACAAGGGAGCCCAGAGCTCCTCGATGACGCATAGGTTGAAGAGGGGACGTCAAATTCCTGCTGCGGCAGGAAAAGTTCGTGAATTAATAGAGAGGGGGAAGGCCGGGAGGTTACCAGGGAATTGTAAAACAACGGTGTTGTAATATGAGAAAGGGAGCACATTGGATTTAACGATTTAAATAGAGCGAAAAAAAAAGGGAGGCTATAATGCAGTTTCGGTTAGATGATCGACCGGACGATCATTTAGAGTTCTAGTGGGGCGGCCGAGAGGGGAGAACTCCTAGAAAAAAAAAAAAAAAAAAAGGAAAAAAAAAAAAAACAAGCGCTCAAGACCGCCGCCCCGTTGTCTTGGGCAATGGAGGGGGGAATGGACCCGCGTTTGGTCGGCGGGAGACAGAAAAGTCCAAACCGCGTGAAAACAGGAAAGGGAGGCCAACTTCGCAAGTCAGTGGGCGGCCAATCTGTAAGTTCTAAAAAAAAATGCAAGAGAAAACATCGATCGAGTTTTCAGAGGGGAGGGGAAGAAGCTAAGGGCCAAAGGGGAGCCATGGCGGGGTGCCCGCTCCTCGCGCAATCCCCGGTGTCGCTGGAATCACCCGGCAAGGTGAAATGGGGAGGGTGGACATCCTGGGGGGGAACAGAGGAGGACATTTTTCACTTTCAAAAGAAAAGCGTTGACCGTTATCTTCATACATAAAGGCAAGAGGCGATTGATCGTCGGAAAAGGAATGCGGTTTACCCAAAGACGAAGAGTTTAAAAGGGAATCGTTGGGAACTGAACTTGGTAACGCCAAAAAATCTTTGGGTGGTCCGTCGACGGATAAAGCACAGGTAACGCAGTTGCCAAAGACGGGGGCAAATCAGGGTTCTTGATAGAGAGCCAAAAATTATCATCGCTAGGCTTCAAGGTGAAGGAGAGGGGATGCATTATTCAAAACTGAGTGTCTTCATGAAAAGGAAAAGGGGTTACCCTACTCTCCAACGAAGCAAAGCTGCCAAAATGCGCCGGCAGGGCCGCTAGCCGGGGGCGCAGGGCCCTCTGGCCTCTTCTTATAAAGGGAGCTGGCACGTGGGGTTGGAAGACGTGCGACGAAAACCGGGGGCAAGAAGAGAGTTGTATTCAAAAGGGAAAGCTTCCGGAGGAGGATCGGGCAGACGAACAGGGCTGTCAAACCGAACGCATGACGCGTAATGAGATAAATTCCTCTTTCGCGGCAGAAAACTGTCGAACAGTCTGGATGTCTCCGACGAAACATCTGCAGGAAACTTACAGATTAAATACTTCAAGAAGAAAAACACAATTTATGCCCACACAAACGTAAGACATGCAAGAAGATCTCGCACCAACACAAGATGAAAAGAGTCCAGGGTGTACGGAGGGCTAAAGCGTGTGTTCCAAGGACCGGAAAAAAAGGGGAAGCACTGCACGTGTCCAGAGACTGTGAAACGCAGACCCCCGAAAGGATCTGAAAGGAAGAAGAAAAAGCTTGCTCTAAATCTTGGGAAGGTGCCCAAAAAAAAAAAAATTTTTAACTTAAGCCGGTCCTCAAAAGAAAGGTGAAAAGAAGAGTCGATGTCTAGCAAGATAAGAGAGAAAGCGGACGTTTAAAGGAAAAATCTCTTCTGCCTCAAAAAAAGGGACGGCTTCCAACAATGGTAATGGGGGAAATGGCGGGAAACTTGGGAAGATTCAAGGGAAAGGGAGCAGCCGATCTCCTCAAACACTTCCGGGGAAAGGGCCAACTTGAGAAGGGTTCTAACCGTAAAGGGGTCCAACACGGAGGGCCAGAAGAAAAAACTTTGAAATGGAGGGGCCGGTTTTTAATAACTGAGCAACCAGGGATCGCGGGAAGAAACCTCCGGGGCAGAGGAAATAGATACCTTGTTTTCAGGAAACGAAAAGCTCCTTGTCAAGGAGGGGGGAGTCATACTGTCAATAAATTCGTTCATGGGCTTTTATCAGGAGTAAGACAAACGAGGGAGAAGAACGGGTTATCTGTAAAACGCAGAAGAAAGAGGAGGAAATTTCCATGGCGGGGGGGATTTTGACTTTGGGGGGGTGGGAAGCGAAGAAAAATCTACCGGAAACCAGAGAGATGTTTATGAAGCTCAAGGTCGTGAAAAACGCTTCGGCGGAATAACCAGAAGAGAGGCAGTCTTTAACTGAAAAAGGGAAGAGTCAGTGCGGGGGAAACAGGGGGGGAGGGAGCGATGTCGAGGGAAAACAAAAGGGACGGGCTGGACAAAAAATTCTTATCTTGGCAACTCTCAGATCAAAAGCCAAGCATCTAGGGGGATCCGGTGGGGAGAAGAGTGCACAAGATTTGGACGACGGAAGCGTGACGCTGAAAAGGTCACGTGAAGGGGGGGGTCGCTTACCTTTCTGGACGATAAAGAAAAGCTGCAATTAAAAAATACATTTATAAGAAGAAAGGTTGGATTTTCTGCTGGATATACTGTTGATACAAAGAGATCGTCGCTTCATCACACGGTCTCAATAGTTGAGATCTCCGCTGGGGAACTTGAATCAGAAAATTAAATCTCTTACGGAAGAAAGAGGATGGTATAGAAATGATATCGGTCTATCAGGAGAGAATGTGGCGGCTTTATATGAGGAACCAAAAAACACCCTGGGGAACAAGCATGTAAAACTGAAAGGACCGTGATTTGACGTTGGATAGTGTGCCCGACGCCGGAGGGGCATGCAGACCATGAACGGCGAACATTGTCGAGGTGAGAGGAGCGCAAAGGGTTTCAACCATCGACCCAAGGGGAGGCACAGGTCCGCGGGAGGGGGAAGTCATTGTCGTCTGGGTTAGAAGAAAGAAGGAGAAAGATTCTGAGGGAAGTGATAGCCCCCTTAAATTTTCTGGAGGAGAATTCCTTGGGGAAGCACAGGGGTCACGCAAAAATCGTGAGGAGAAGGAATTAGTTCAAGGGAGCAAAACTGACCTATTGTGATCTTATTTATCGAACGACTTTTCTAGGAACTGAAAGGGAGAGAGTTGGGGGCAATTAAAAGGTCCAAGATGATGCAGTCTCTTCGAACATAACTTTGTAAGGTGCACGCACGGGGGCGATAACGGAGAGTGGTCAACTCCTTAAAAGGGGAATCAAAATTCCTGAATTTCACTACCGAAAAACGGGGGTCAGTGTCTTGCCCCGAAGGGCGAAAAATAGGAAGGAAAGAAGCCTTACAAGGAAGCAAAAAAGAAGTTCAGGTGCTATGCCGAATGGTGTCCTTTTAAGCATCGGGTGTCAGCAGAGGCGCGAACTCAAGAGGCTCATAGAAAGGGGAACGACCTTAGGAGGATGAGAGAAAAAGAATAACCAAAATACATCCCCTTCCGAGGCACATCGGAGGGAGAACCTCAAGGAACCAGAAACTTCTAGGTCTCGCCGGTACATCGAGGGTGGGGAGCCTAGGAGAGTTATAAGTGAATACGAGCAACACGAACAGCCGCGCAAGACGAGGGTAAAAACTGTGTCGGGGGGAAACCTCTCACCGCAGGGGAAATTCGAAGTGAAGGGGATTTTATAGAGGAAGTCCGACGAATAACGCTATAGGACAATTTCCTCATTAGTCCAAGGTTGAAAGAGAGGAATGATATTGAATTTGGAGAGGTGGGGAAGGACGGGGGGTATCCAGGTGTAACTATCTTCAGAAAAAATGTGCCCTCCTTACCAGATCGGGGACAGAGAGGAAGAGAAAGGTGGATTGAGAAAAAAAGAGGGGGGGATATAGGGCCGCCACACATTGGGAGGAAAGGCGAAATTAAAAAAGAAAAAACAGCCTTCAGTGCAGAGGTCTCCTTCTACTATATCTGTCTTTCAGAAGAGACCTTACGCGGAAAGGTAGGGGTCGGGGGACTTCAGGGGGGGAGAAAAAAGACTGGAGAGTTAGAGCAGTCGGGAAAATTCATCGGGAAAAATAACTGATTCTTAAGGGATCTCACACGAGCAGGGACGGATCGCGGGTCACTGAATCGGAAGAGGAAATATTTAGAAGAGAAGAGGCTAGCGCCATTCGAACAAGTAGGTAACTCTGTGGGTTTAAATCTGGGGGAGGTTTCGGAGGGAGTCCGTCACAAGCATAAAAAATCGGAGGACGGGGAGAAGGGCTATCCTGAAGGAGAAGATGGAAGGTAGCACGGAGAAACTATTCGAAATGGCTACGGGGCCTCAACTTGAGAGTATAAAAAATAAGTTAAGGAAGGAATGGCGTCTGAACGGTCGAAGGAAAATTCCTACGGGCCGGTTATAGTAAGTGGATGGATGAGCTTAGGAAGGGGAATTTTCGGCTAACGGACCTCGGTGACAAAGAGAGGTGTGGGAAAGGGTTCGCTGGACGTGGAGGGGGTCGGATTACAAGGGACCTTAGATGGACCTGGCTGGAAAAATTAGACCGTTCCAAGGCTTTCGATACGGAGCTGGCTCCTCTACCACCATGGGAGGGGACGGGCTAGAAAAGGACAGAATTAGCCTTGCGCCTCAGCGAGTGAAAAAAGAGAAAGCACGATTGTTGGAACGGGTCTTCTTCTATAGTGGGGTGGGGCGAAAGCTGGCAAACCACCGGCGAAAGGGAAGAGGAAGAGGGGCCAGAAGAAAAGGAGTGGCCGACCAAAAACCTCAAAAAGAAAAATATGTGGGGGCCAAAATCGTTTCTTGTGGGGACGACTATATCAGAAAAGAACTAGAAGAAATAAAGGTGAGAGAGGGATAAAACCAAAGGAAGGAGGGTCAGTCAAAAAACGAATGAGCAACCGGGCGTGGTGTAAAAAAATCATCGTTCCGAGGCTGAAAATTCCGAAAGGACGCATCCGGTAAACGAAGGACCATTGAGTTCAGGAGAAGAAAACCAAGGATCTGCGTTGATGACAAGAGGTCCGGAGAAGTACAAGGGATGAGCGGACGGTCTTCCATTAACGGAGAAAGGGATCGGAAGAACGCGGGGGGAAAGATGATCATAGAAGTTCGAAAAGGGTAATGCACATTCAACATCGCAGGGAGGGGGATCGCCTCTTGTCAGAATTCTAGACTCTCCAAGGAAGTCCGATCATCGTAGTACCGGAATAGAGGGAAGACGTCATAAGTAAGAGATGGGAGGATGGAGTGGCTTCAATGAAAAAGAAAAAGGGATTTTCCCTCCGATGATAGATTCGGAAGGGGACGATGGAGTAGAAGGAAAAGAGCGGAATGTAGGAAACATGCCAGGAGCAAGGAGTCACGTCGAAAGTAACCGTTCTGCTTCTGATCGACGGGAACTCTCGTTTTCTGGGGAAGGGAGTCACTGGGCAGGGAATCATCCTTCAATCCAGAGAAGGTGTTACTCCGAAGTGTTTATAGGGGGGGACGGAAGGCTCTCTCACTCCAAAGGAAGGGGGCTACCTATACCGAACCGACACGACCTAACGATGAGAGAAACCTGGACGTGGACTAGGCTTTCCCGAGAGTCGAGGAGAAAAAGATTTTAGTCAATGGAGAGGCAGGAACCAATAACTTATGTCAAGGGTCCGAAGCTCCCTGTCAAAAGAAAAGTCAGTGATTAGGGAAAAAGCGAGGGGAGATAGCTCCTTCCGCTATTTAATGAAAAAAGGAATCACAAAGTAGACGGAAGAGGCATCGGGAGTAGAGGGGAGATTTCCCACCAATACCACAAATAAATACGAAAGGGAATCTGGAATCACAACACCAGACGGGGAGAAGATACAAGAGGACTTCCGTTGTTGAGAAGTCTCCCATAAGCTATTTCTAGATGGACGTCCTCGTAGAGGGGATGAATTTATCTTCCGTTACTTAAGGACAACTTCCGAATCAGTAAAAAGTTTATAGAATCATTCTCTGTCACGACGAATTCTCGTCGACGAACCGTGGAAAGCCTTTACTTGGGTTGACCTCACCTACAATCTATGGGAGAAACGCTTCTTCAAGACCGAGAAGAGGTCTCTACGAAGGAGACCAGGCTTGTCTTTCAAAAAGGGGGGGTCGAAAGGTCAGGGCGGACAAGAAGGGTGGGCGGGAAGAGAGAAGCGAATGGTTACATAGAGCAAGAAACTTCGGCTGGCGTTGAAAGATTCTTTGCTTCCCTCGGAGTCACCAGGAAGAACCGTCCAAGACCCCTTACGATACTGAGAAACGGAAGGGGGACGGGAGTTTCTTTCACTGTGGAAAATAATGGTTAGGTCAGGAAAATAAGAACAGGTCGGGGACACGGATCTTCTCGCTCCGCAGGTTACTCAGCTCGGAACGGCTCATTTTGAAAATCAAAAGATTGGGAGAAAGAAAGGGATTAGGTCAGGTTCCACTCAATACCATAAGACCCGATCTACAGACCGGAAAGCCTCCCGAGAAAATCGAATTGCTGGGAGGAGAATTTCTCGCTTTTCGACAGTGGTCGGCATCTGGGGCCACACACCCAAACCGCATGAGGGCAATTAAAATGAAGAAGGTACCGCGAATACTCGAGATCGGCAAAGGATCATATCACTTCTGACGAGGGTAATCCTCTGTGGAACTGAGTCATCTTCCTTCAGGGGATCTTCTTGAGAAGAGGTACCATTTGACGGGGGGCAGAAGGGGGGGGTGATATAGGTGGTACGACCTGATCCTGCGAAGTGAGAGAACTTCTTTAAAAGGCCTTATTTGAGAAAAAAGACTCTTAAAGTCCGAAATTAGACTCTGCAGGGGGGGGGAGACAAAGCCACGTTTTGAACGAAGACATCGAACTCAAGGTGGGGTTTCAGCGTTAATCGAAGGAGAGAGTTGTGGAGGGGGTTGGAAGCAGGGATCGGTCCGTCGACCCAAAAAAACATCAACTGGGGGGGGGTGTGGGCGAAATATTTATAGGAATATGAACGTTGGCCGTATGCGGAGGAAAGGGAAAGTCGGTTCGCCATAACTTGTGGGGGCCAACTGCGCGCGGAAAAAACAAAGATCTGAACACACGTAAACCATCTTTAAGGTCGAGCTTGAAACTCTCGGAGTGGGCGAAAGAGACAGATGAATGGGGTAGGGAAAAAAAGCCGGATTCAATGGTTGTCTTAAAATGTAGGTCGAAAAAGGAGAGGTGGTGGGGGTCCAATGCTCTAGATGGTCCGGGAGCATTCAGCATATATGGGAAAACATAGGGGGACAATTCCATAATCACAGATAAACTCCCTGAGCACCAAATGCACGGGAGAACATCAAACTAACGGACGGCCTGGGAAGAACAGGGGTCGGGCACCAGGGATGATCCACTGAAAACTTCGCCTTTAGGCTTCAGACTCCGAAGAAATCGCATAAAAAGGGAGAAGACAAGGTGAGGCCGGGGGGTATAAAGTCAAGGTCTTCGCCATCCAGAGAATTGTAGCAGGTATCAAGGCAGAGGCTCATTTGGTCGGAAGCGCTACAGCTTCGCTACCTTGGGGGAAAGAAAAAGTGGTTTTGAATTAACTTCACAGGTCAACAGAGTGGAACCCCGGTCCCCACCATCTTGACGTTGACCTGATTGAAACGAGGTCATTTTTCTCGTGACCACTATGCAAATAAAGCTGCCGTTAGACCTATGTTAATAGAAGAGGGAATGAGGATTACCGCTCAGCCAGGGGGGGGGGGATCCTTCTACTGGGTTAAATAGATCAATGTTGAAAATCAAGGGTCTTTCTAGAAAAGAGTTAGAATCCTCAAGCTCAAGGCGAAGCAGGTAGAAAAAACGGCTAGGGACCACTATAGCAGAGGCTCGGGGAGAGGGGCTGGAAAAAAGCTCTTAGAACGGCGACGATGCATAAGCCGAAAATTTGAACGACGGTTCTCCTTTCGGTCGGCATTTCAGGAAAAGAGGGAGTTTTTCAGGTAATTAGATCTATCCTCTAGCCCGATAACCCATCTCAGCAAGAGAACCCTTTAGATTGTGTAAAGGCTTAGAACGGCAGGTTCTGCCAGGAGGTCAGAATTCAGATCCGGAGGGGGAAGCCGCACTCAATGAAGAGGGAACATCGGCTAATCAGGGGATCGGAAAAGCATCTGGGGGGGCTACTGATGCAGGTGCATACAGGGAAGATGGAGCTGAGAAGTAGAATTCTTCAGTATCACAGGAACATTCAAAATCATTCCGTCAATGATGCAGTGAAAACCCCGGAACAATGTCTTCACAATCTATTGAGGGTTAATTCAGGTTGAGATGAAGGGACCTATCGGGGGGACCTCGCACATCAGGAGCGAAGGGGAGTGGTTCATGTTTTCTGGTCTCCATAAAGAAGGAAGGGGCTGGCGGGAAAGGTTGGGTAGTCTGAGATCAGGGGGACTTCCAGGTCCAGCGTTCTTCTTAGGAGAGGTGAGGGAAAAACCTTAAATTGAATGCCCTGCAGCTGCAGGTCCTCAAAGACCAGGAATCAGGATCAGTGAAGCCGATCTTTAAGTAGGGAAAGATAGTGGGGGTAAGGAGGGGGGACAGAAAAGAGCAAAGGGGAGTTCACATGCAAGATCTCAGTCAATATGAGGTACCTGGGTGAGTAGCGGGAAAAGACGACTTTTGGGATCTCCACAGAGACAAGGGGATTGGTGTGGGAGAAAAGGGGGAAATCTACAGATCAGGTTATTTTATCGGGAACTCTGGTGGAGAAAGAGATCAGTAAGAGACCAGGGCTAAAAGTCTGAGCTCACGTCAAATCGACCATTTATGGGGACCGGATCTCTGAACTCAAAAGGTTCTTCTAAAGAAAAAGGGGGATAAAAAAGCGGGTCGGTGGAATCACCCCAACTAACGGTGAAACGGTAAACCGAAACTGCAAAAGAACGAGTACCAGAAAGGCTTAGGGGGGATTCAAATCCAGTCAATCAGACGAGAAGGTGAGTAGGCGAGACCTAGAGGGGTCAAGAATACGGACCGCTTGGGAGCGGTTTCCAAACAAGTTAGAACAAAAAAATACGCGAGAAGGACGAGATTGTGGGGAAGGGAGCATGCGGCAGAACCGGGGACTTTGGCGGGAATCAGGAAAAAGAGCAAAAGAGGGGACAGTCAGAAGAAAACACTGCTGGGCAGTCGGCAAAATGATTGTAAAAAAAATCAAGGTTGTTGAAGGAAATGGAACGGTAGCAGGGAGAACTGAAGGTCAAAATCAAATCTGCACGGGGGAGGCGGGAAGAATAGTTCATGTAAAGTGGAATGGGAGTGAAATGCCACTCCTCGATACATTGGGCTATTCTCATCTGTCGCCGGCCGGCGAAGGGTTAATCCCCGAAACAGGGGGGTTCCTCCCATCATCAACGTACCCACAATTTGGGAAGTTTCCAAGTCGTGAGGCACCCAGCGACGGTGCCGGATTAGAGTGAAAGGAAAAGAAGAGGGGGGGGACACTGGAAACAGATGCACACCTTCGCTGCAAAAAAGGATCAATTTCGGCCAAGCGGGGGGATGTCAAAAAACGGAGACGAGACATGCGGGGATCACCTCTATATGGCGGGTTCCGAGTTGGGGCAGTAGGAGAGGAACAAAAGCTCAGGGGGGAGAATCTTTGGTAGTTACAAAAAGAACATAGAGTCAGCCCCGGTTCGCTTTAAGGGGAACGAGGCAATAGTTGCGTTGGGACATTTAAGCAGGGGCTTTACGAGGCATTCAAAACTGGGGGAAGAGTGTCAAGACATCAGTTCATGAGATCAACGGATCAGGAAAATGGAGTCGGGGATCTAGAGGATAGGGAGAGGCGATTGTTTTAAAAAGATGCGATTTGAAAAAGCCTAAGATTGCGCGAACGATTGGTAACAACCAAATCAACGATGTTTCACGTTAGAACGGAGAAGCCCGAAGGAATTTTGAAAATGGTTCCAGAATACTTAAGGAGAAAATGCACGGAAGAGAACTTCTTGCATGAATAGGGGGTCTGGAGCCAAGTGGGAGGGTCTTGCCAGGCAATCGAGAAAAAGGTGGGGGAACGGTCCAGGATTCAAAAAAAATCTCAGGGAGGGCATGAACAATTATTGAGAGATACTGCTGGTTGCAAAAAAGGAGAAAGGGATCTCAAAGATTTCTTGGATTCAGGAAACTTCTCCTAGGGTCGAGTAGATCCTTGTCTCGCGCAAAGGGTAACCTCGGATCCGGAATGGGAACCATTGAAGAGAGAAATTAAAATTTTAGAGCCAGGGGAGAAAAGGAAGCACACCTGTGGAGGAAGAAGAAGTCTAGTTTATAGGGAAAAATGGGATCGTTCATCTGTGGGTAGAGGAGAAGACGCTTTCCAAAAGAGACAATACCGTAATGTGATCGCAATGAACCTGGAGAGTAGCAAAAAGGGCTCATGAGTAAGATAGGGCGGGGGTGGATTTTTTTTTGGGGGGTGGGGATCAGGTGTATCGCTACACGGCAGGACTTTAAAATGGTAAAAGGAGTCATCTAAAGGACAGCTGAGTAGACAGTTTAACGGGGCAGCAAAAAAGAGGTAAAAGAGGTGACTCCCACACCTTCTGGAACCTAACAACATGACAGGATCAACACCAACAACGGGAGATAGGAAAAGAAGGGAGAGGAAAAGCATTGTTTTCCGGTGGGCAAAAATAAAGTCGTGTGGGGGCGTCCTCCCAGCGCAAGAGGTAGAAGGGGATCCTCCAAAGGGAAGGAAGGGTATCAGATCCCTCCCAGAACGGATAGAAAATACTTCTCCTTCCAGCAGCCTTTGGAGTTGGAGGGGTCGAAAAATCGGTGTCAGGGCCGATTCGATTCCGAGGTCAGAAATCAGTAGGAAGGGAGGGGGGGGATTGTGTCCACCGGACGAGAATGTTCTCTTTCACTCTGAGAATCTTACCGCTTCAGGCTTGACCCGTTTAAATACAAAGGGAATGGTCGTCTGAGCAAAAAGGGGGGGGTGATGAGTCTCAGTTCGGTCGGTACGGAATGACCCAAAACTGTAATTGTCGCTTGCAGACGTAAACAAGGGGGATCCGAGGAAGGGTGAAGTGGCATCAGAGTTCATAGAAAGGAGAGGAGACGTCACTCAGGGGAATGAAGCAGGGAGAGTAGGTCATGACGTAGGGCCACAGAGGATCTTTGGAGCGGATCAGAAAGATCCTGTCAAACTGACGTACAGGTAGTAGAGCTGTTGGTCCCGCCAGAGCCGGAATCCTGGGCGACCCCCTGTAAGTATAAAGGGCCGTCCTCAGAAGAGAAAATCGGGGCCTCAGTGAATTGTCAGTACGCTCGAATTGCCGAAAGTCGAGGAAGTAATGAGTTTAATCATTCAAAGTAACATCGGGGGGCGTATATCCAGCGAAGTGGTGAGAGAAAAAACATCGGAGACTGGGGGTTAATTGGAACAATGTGAAGAGATAAGGCGGGCATTTCCACAGGAGGGGTGTGCGTTGGGGTACCAAAACCACCTTCCATAAAAAGCGCCTGCATCAGTCACTTTCAGCCATCATCGTTCTTGGGGTGTGGTGGAGAAAGACCGCTCGCCGTTCTCTGGCAGACCGGGATTGAGTTCTACCGTTGGCGCCAGATACCCTCTGGGGCAAGACCCAGCGAATCCAGCATGCCTACCAGTGCACCTTCTTTCCAACCGGACATTTTGGCATTCACATCTCACAATGGGTTTTCTGTGCGAGGATGGCTGGAGATTCCTCACTTTAAGTGTAAAGCTGAGAATGGGTAACTCTCAGCCTCTTACCCAGCACCCCTGAAACGGATCGAGGTGATAGCAATTGCTGTGAGAAGAGGAACAAATTACTAAACTACTGCTAGGTACTCGAATTTGCACGCAAAAAGGTTTCCTTTGGTTCAAGCTGAACTGGTGCGCGGGGGGGGGCCGATAAACCTTATATATCTTTGGGCATTGTCCACAGACATGGAAAAGCTAGACGGGCTGAGGTTTGGAGGAGAAGGGCATCAAGAAATGTCGTTATGACAGCGATATTGGACAGCGGCAGAAGCAAAGGGTAAATAGCTGGGTTGAGCAGCTTACATTTCTAGAATGAGAACTTCAAGA
>Ga0179591_1261309_pt1 | contig 13066 bp, 19 predicted proteins | sample CZOMad2_1_08_16f_FD_182891 | JGI IMG/M metagenome (GOLD analysis project Ga0179591, IMG submission 182891) | Vadose zone soil fungal communities from Angelo Coast Range Reserve, California, USA - CZOMad2_1_08_16fungal (PacBio error correction) | ecosystem: Environmental > Terrestrial > Soil >...
TCATCGTTCACAAAAATCACCTCTGCAAAAGGCTTGTCCTGGTTCTGGGGGTAGAGAGGACGAAAAAGAAATAAGAAGGCGGCAAAACGTCACAGAGACGCACACAAAAAAGGACATCAACGAGACTTGACTGGACCTGAGAAGGGTTCGGGGAAGGGGGGGTGGGGAATTTCCGTCACCGGCCGCAAAACAAAGGGGTTATTGATTGGGAACAACATGGTTGTCAAACCACGCTAAAAGGGGGTCCCTTTGGCGGAGCCCTTCAAAGTCTAGGGAGAAGTGGTTGGAGCATGACTCGATCCAAGGGCCTTCCCGGTGTCTCTGGGGAAGCAAGTCGCTGAACGCCGGACAAATGGTGGTTCCAAACTCACGCGAACGGAGGATTCGCACGGCGTATTGCAGAATTGGGTTGGAAGAGGGTCCCAAAAAAGGGGGACATCAGATGCAAGGGTACACAGACACTTTTGGGGGGGCCGGGTGAAGAAAGAGGAGGGCCATCCACCTGTTGGGGAAAAGTTCCCCAAGGATCGAGGGACTACCTGACGACACGCCGCTACAGAAAAAGCTTCTGACGACCTATGACTGCCAGAGGTGACAAAAGGGGTCTTAAGGGGGAAAAAAAAAAAAAGGTGGTATTAAGAACAATATAATCCTTCATAACCGGTTGGTGTACTACGGGTTAGCGAAGAGGGGGAAAAATTAAAGAATATAAAAAACAAATTTCGAAGAGAAGCGAAACAGATGTAACGAAATTGAGCCAAAATAGAACGTGTCAGGGGAACTACCAAAGACCCACTCCCAAAAATTAAACTAAATAAATCCTAATAGAAGAACAGTCCTGAGAGTAAAAGGTAATTGGAGAACATCTATCCGGAGGAAAGAGGTATAGATTGCGTAACGAAGCAACTCAAGGGGGGGCATCGGATTTTTCCGGAAAAGGATGTCCTGCGGTTGAAAGGATCCGAGCTTCTATTGTCAAAAATGTCCAGTAGCTGGGCCAATTTACTCTCAAAAAGTCTGGAGAACGGGTTGCCCGATGCAGGGGAAAAAGAAAACGAGGAAAAGGGGTTTGGAACACCCAACAGGTTGACCAAAGAGACGGTCGACCTCCGTGAAATTGCGCAACGAAAAAATCAAAAGTTAAGATGCGGGACAAGAATCTGCGCGGCCCGGCCAGAGAAAAAATACTGTGGGAAATCGGGTCAGACAACGACATCATCATGTGGCGAGCTTGGAAGTAAAAGCCACCAAAAGGGAACAAATAAAACGCAACTATCAGTTCCGGTAGAAAGGGGAATAAGTCAATAAGCAGGTTCTTGGTGTAAGGAGGAAAAAAAACCAAGTAACTAGGGGGGAACGCGGTCCACAGGGACGAGATCATGTTGTTGTAAATTGGCCAAATTGCGGGGACTTCACCGATGACGCAAACATTGTGGGGGGTATAGGGCTCCGCCGTGCGAGGAAACCTCGCGGAAAACAAAGACAAAACAAAAAAAAAAAAAAACCACAAAGAGGCGGTGACAAAAAGTCTCCAGAAAAGGGTACTTTACATTTAATAGGGGGAGAGGGAAACCTGGGGGGCCTTCCGCCGGGGCAAAGGAGCAACAGAATACCAACCAAGAAAAAGACAGACATGGAAAAGCCTTGGTGGGGAACATACAAAGCACAGAAAAAGAAAGATCTACAAAGAGGCATCGGACCGCGAGGAGAGACTTCAGTCGGTACCATCCCCACCGGTAATATTAAATAATCGTGGGCTGCTCATGGGGGGGTAAAGAATAGGAAGAGATAAGATTAACGAAAAAGGACAACAAGAAGGGGGGGGGCATGGGAGGGTCCAATGACTAATCTGTCGTTATCCAAAAAAAGGGCCACTTGCCACAGAAAAAACGCATGGGGTGGGAAGAAACGGTAGGGGGGTAGACTCCCAGTGCACGAAAAATGATCACCTAAAAAGGTGCAGAAGAGAAAGGTGTTAAAAAGAGGAAAAAAAACAAAACCGGCACCAAGAAGAGTTTGTTTGGCGTTTCACCAGTTGCAAATGTAAGTGAACAATGGGGGTGTTTGTAACCACGGAGTTAACCAAGCCGGACGTGTCATCAAAAAACCACGAAGGGGGGGGGTACCAAATAGACTGCAGACTAAAACTTGGGTGTTTCAAAAAAAAGGCGGGTGTCTGACTATAGATACTTGCACCGAATGAAAGTTGAAAACGAGCAAGAAAAATACGGGTGCTGGGTGGGACGGGAGGGGAAACAATGTTTGGGTCGAACTTCAGTCTGGAGCCTGGTGGGACTCCGGTATATGGAACCCAGCTCCTTGTGAAAGCAGTTGGAGCGCAACAAGGGGGGACGGGAAGGGGCAGGACGGCAAAACAGGCCCCAAAAAGGGGGGGACTACGCGGAAAGGAACTGAAGGAGGTAAAAAAAAAAGAGACTGGAGGAACCGCGGCCAATCCGGCCAGAAAGGACGGAACAGACATTGACCCCGTTTTCCCGCCAGACGCCAGATCAAGTAGTTTGAGGACGGAAAAAAAAGAAACAAAAAACTCCATGTGGAAGACGAGGAGAAACCTCACCCTTTGGGGGGGGGTTTGTTTGAACCAAAGGGAACAGAAATATGAAGAAAAAAATAAAAAAGTCCCTCCTAGAGAAGGTCACTTGGAAATAGGTTGGGGAAATTAGCCTTGGACGGGGTCGGAAGGAACATTTTGTAGGGCGCCTGATATTCTGGGGAAATTTTACCGGAAAATGGCCGCAGAGTAGGATGGAGCAAAGAAACCGTCTTGTGGTAAGATGGGAGGTTGAAATCGACAGGAAATCTGACTAGAAGGCACAAAGCCCAGCGGTAGAGAGGTAAAAGGAGGTTGGAAAAACACATTGGGGGGAAAAAGTTTCCAGCAACGGGGATCAGCTAATCGGAAAGGAAGGCGGACAGAACTTGATTGCGAGGAGGTCATTAAACTTTTCAAGCCCGAAGGGGGGAAAGAGGGGGAAAAGAAAAGAGCTATACCGAAGATTAGACGAAAAGAAGGGGGGGGTAGGCAAGCGGGGGCCGAATTCTTCGCTGGAGGCAAAAGAAAGAGAGGTGAGGAAAACTCAAAGAAAAGCCTTCTCAACAGGGAGGTTGGGAGATATAAAACATGAGGTCCGAGAAGTAAGACGCTCATCAAAAACTTAGGGGGACGGGTTAGAGGGTCCCAGAGAGGTGCCATTGGGGAAATGCCCGTCCCCAGGGGTAAAAAATAAAAGCACCAGGAACGACGCGAGGGTTGGGGTCTATAATAAGGAATCTTTCAAAGTGCGGGCGTGTCCTCAAGGAAACAGGGGACAAAGCAAGGCACCCCTGTGGTCTTCACCAGAAGCACAGACGAAGCCTTTGGTTTTCGTTTTTGTCTCGCGTTGTATTCATCCACAGAGTTAAAGGGGGACCAACTCGCTAAACGGGAACAGAAAAAGAGTCAAAACGCCTTGATGCCGCCCTTGACGTAAAAAAAAAAATTGGGGGTGCCCAAATGGTTGTAGCTAAACGAAACCACCATGAAACAGGAGAACGGGGGGAAACGGGGGGGGGAGAAAGTTCGTTTCAACGAACCAAAGTCGGGGGAGAAAAAAAATTCAAACCGCTTAGAGGGAAAAAAAAGGTGACTTCACAACCTGGGCGTGAACGGGCCGATGCTTAGAGAATCTGAGGGATGACCCGGTCGGGGAAAACAGAGGTTGCGTTGGTGCGAGGCATGGAGGCACAAAGAAAAAAAAAACACACAAGTGGAGTAATAGTAGGTTCGGCAAAGGCCTGCACTAAGAAAGAAACCGGAAGGAAAGTGGCAAGGCAATCAACTTTGTTTCATCTCACTGCCTACCCGGACTGGGTAACCGATGTTGAACGGCGGGAACTTGCCGGTCGGTTTGGGAGTCGTTGGCAACTGAAGAAAATAGAAGGGGGAAAAATACAACTTGGTGTGGTACAGGTCCCCTAAACGAGGAACTATAAAGGACCTTTTCACCCCCCCTTGATGGAAAGGCAAGGGAACACCAAAAGTGGGGGGGGAAACGAGGTAACATTGAAAAAAAGAGCGGGCCCGCTTTGAAAGACCAGGGGGACGTACCTACTTCCGATGGTGGGCGGAGCATTTCCCGAAAAGGTTGCCTTCAAAGGCCAAAAACCACCAAAGTTCATGGGATACTAAGGGAAAAACCGCAGGGGGAAGTAAAAAGCGACAGTAAAAAGGGGAGGGACCCCTGAGAAAAACAAGACCAAACAACCGGTCCGGCAGAGAGAAGGTATGGGAAGATAGTATGGCAGGAACATTTTAGAGAAGGGGGGGAGTTCATAGGAACAACTAAACATGTGGATATAATTTGGTGCAAAAAAGTCGGAGCTACGAGAAAAAAAACTGAGGAGGGAGAAAAGAATAACTAGGGAAAGTAACAAAAATTCTGAAAGTAAGAAGGGGGACTATTGGGACAGAGGGCAAACAAACCAGGGCTCTACCATGAAACACTACTATCCGGAAAGCTTTCAGCAGAAAAGAAAGGGGTGATGGGCTCGGGTACCAGAAAGCGTAGGGGGGTGGCCACGACAAAACCGGGAAGAAAATTTCGATCAAGGATGGTGGCGGAGGGCGGAGAGGACAAAAAAACGAACAGATGCAAATACGACTAGAAAAGGAGGGGGGAGGGGAATCGGAGGTTCAGAAGAGATCGGCGAAAGAGCTGTGAAAGAAACAAAAATCAACAAAGTCCGAAATGCTGAAGGGGGTGGTCACAGGTTTCAAAAGCGGCCGGCAAAAAGGGGGAGCTACGTGTTCGGACGGCACACACCAAGTTAGGGGGGGGGACAAGATCTCTCGTGTCAATACCAAAAAAAAATAAAAGAAAGAAAGTGAAAAGATCACCGACTGGAGGGGAAGGGGGGTGGCGGGTCAATTCAGAGAACGAAATGGTTGGAGGGAAATGGACGTGTGTCCTCGGAGGGGGAGAAGAAGAACGGCCTGCAACCACCAAAATGCAAACGAGGGGGAAGAAAACCCCCAATTTGTGGTGGCATGGTGGGGGATGGAAAGCCCCTTCACCCCAGCAAAAATGACATCATGGAAAGAACGAGGACAGAAGTCTCTCCTCACCTCCTCTCAATGCGACTCCCTGAGAATGGTTAGAGAGCAGTTAGGAAAGAGAAGAAGGACTCGAATGGCCCAAACTTTGAAAAAATATCAAAAGAATTTAGGTGCGACGGTTTCCTGGGGGACAGAAAGTTGTTAAAACATGTGTGGAAGAGGCGGCAGTCAAAGGACACGGTATTGCCGTCGTCGTGGGGGGGGGGGGGGAAGGTAACTGGTATTAAGAAACTATTAAACAAAAATGGCGAGCTTGGGGGGATGCTTGCCGCCAAAAAAAACATGGGTAGGGGGGAGAAAAAAGTAAAAAGGAAACTGAAACCAGGACGACGGGCCAAGCAAGTCGGTTATAAAAAAGACGGTAAACTTTATAAGCACCGTTGAAAAACTTAGGTCGGGAAAAAAAGACAAGAGGAAAAAGTGACGGCCCCCCCAATAGAAGATCAATAAATGGAAGCCTGCGGGAAAAAGCTGTGATATCGACAACCTCACACAAGGAGAAAGAAAAAGGCGGTGATCTAAAACCCATTCTTTGGGAGCTCACTCACCGCTCCAGAAAACGAGTACATCCAAGTGAGGGGGAAAAACTCCGAATCGAAACAAATAGGGAAAAAAAATTCACGGGGCGTGTTAAGCTGCCTGAAGAAAAAAAAAAGAACAAGCCCGTTCGAGCCGATCGAACATCAGGGGGAAAACAAAGGAAAAACAATGTGAAAAGACACGGTGCACCAACATCCAATCAATGACGTATCCAGGAGGAGATGCATGGCGATGCTCCAAGGCAAAGGGCAAGGGGAGAAAAGGGGGGTGGAGATAAGCCTTAGAAGTCATCGGGAAAATTCGCATCGAGGGGAGACTAAAAGGTCAGCAGAGCGCCCAAGTCCCACAAAAGAAGGACGGGGCCCGTTGTCAAGAGCAAAAAACGCAAATCGGGCAAGGGGGAAAGGGCAAAGAACCGTTCAGAGGGGAGGCAACACACGGGATGTGGAAACTCGACTCCACACGTTTCCCCAAGTTCCGAACACTAAAGGAAGCCGCCAGCAGCCGCCCGAACGAAAGGACACATCGGCAAGGGAGCCGGTGCCCGAGCAGGGGGGAAGGAAGGTGCCAAAACACGACGAAGGGTAAAAATCGGGGGGTAATAAGGGCTGGAAAGGATGAGGCGCTCACTGGTTTGGAACCGAAGGGGTCCGCACTGCACGCCCGGGCACGATTCATCGAACGTCTCAAGGGGAGAGGGGAAAACCAGGTTAACTCACCGAGAAACTCAGCAGGAAACAAAAAGGGAAAGGGCACTCCCCTAAACACAAGCAAGATGAGCTCGGACGAATTAAACGCAGGGGGGGGGAGAAAAAAGCGAGTCGAGATTGAATCAATGGGTTAGCTCGTTGGGGGGGACAGGGTGTCAATTGGGGAGAAAAAGAAAGCTCCATTAACCCAAAAAGCAAACCTAAAAACATGCAACAGTTGAAAAACAACAACCTTAGACGAGTGGGGGCAGGACGAAAGGAGGATCGTACACCAACGGTCGCCTGAGGTGTCATCTGGGGAGGAAAGAGCTAACTCTTGTTTCAACTTGGGAAGGCAACAACAGAAGAGGAACAAAGATCGGGCACTGAGATTGGCAGAACAAAGGGTGGGAAGAGGGTCAATTCTGTGCAAACCTCAATTGAGGTACTAGGGGGTGCCTGTTTCAGAACATTCTCTCGCTCCTTCAGGACACGAAAAAACGAGAGAAAATATCATAAAGGCGGGGGAGCTCGGGCCGGCAATGGGGGAAGTGCTGACGGAAACATGGGAGCTCGGGGTTCGTCAAAGGTGACTTATGGGAAGGAAAGCTTGGGCGGGGAAGGGGGCGCAGGAGTTCTGATCAGGGATGATCTGCAAATGTAAAAATAGCAGAAATTTCACGAGAATTAAGCGCTTGTTGAGAGGGGGGGGCGATGTGGGGGGCCTAGACCAACTTACAGATTGAAGCGAGGGGACTAAAAAGCCCTAAAAGGCAAAAGGGAACCGAGCCCATGGCAGGCCTTTGGGACGGAAACCGCCAATGGAACTGGGGGTTGAAAAAAAAAACTGAAGCTTCGTCCGGAGGGGCAACGCGTGTCACAGAAAAAGGGGGAGGGGTATGGGGCGAAGGAAAGCGTACGTCGAAAAGTTGACTAACAGGGGATAAAGCCTGGCTGGCCCTTGGAGAAGGACAAATCTCCGCCACATCAGCGAATGGGAAGCAGTGGAAAAGGAGGGGGAATAAAAAGGCCGTCGGCAGGGGTTTCGGGGAAGGGACAAGCACTGGATAAAAAATGGGGGGGCTTGGGGAAGGGAGTCTGGAAAATATGTGGTGTGTCTCAGCAAGGGGGGGAAGGGACGGCTCGAACCAAAACCCAACGAAAGCGCGAGAATAGCTTCCAGCAAGGGGGTAACCTCGTGTTCCTCAAACAAAAAGGACAGAAGGGGGACTGAGACAAAGATGCGCGCAGGCCTCAGTCCACGGGAAGACAGGGCTTGGGTAAAAAAAAAAATCACTGAGAATAGCTCTTCATAGAGGCAAGTCCTGTCGGGCAAGAACAGCTTGAATCAGAGTTGGGAACGGCAAAAAGCAAGACAGAGCTAAGACCTGTGAAGCGGTACCGGAGTATTGGACTACAAACTGAATCGAGTGATGGGCTGGGTGGGAAGAAAGCCGTCTTGGAGGGACTACAGGAAAAAAGGGAAAGCGCGAAGACATTGGATTGGGATTCTCCACGGCCAGGGCGTCGGCCAAGAACGTAAACAAAGGGGGAGGAGGCAGACCCTTAGGTCTTTGTCGTCCAAGCAACCGTCATAAAAACAGGAAAAAGGCTTCATCCTAGTCCGGACGTCAGGACAAGGGGGTTTGCGGGAAAGGGCGAAGAAAAGAGGGTGGGAGGAGACACTCGGCAAAAAACGGAGAGCGCGGGGAAAAGTCGGGCAAAAGAACGAAAGGTGAAAGGGCAAAGCTATTCCAACTGTTCGGGAAGGGAAGCAAATCCGCAGCGGGCCGATAGGAGGACAGTGGCAACACCTGCCCGCGACGAGGGGGGTGTTTAATGAAAAGTCTAGAGGGGATTACACGAAAGGGGGGGGCACCGCGATCAAAAAACCAGGTCTAAAAAAGCCTAAAGGGGCGGAAAAAAAAGAAAGAGTCGAAAAAAAGACCCGTCCCGCGTGTTTCAAAGAAGGGAAAGAAATACTAGGGGCGTAGGGTCCGGGGAAACAGTGACGAAAACCACACTAGCGAAGAGAAAGGGCAAAAGGTGTTTGGCAATCCCCGAAGTGTGAAAAAAAGAGAGGAAAGAAACCGGTGGGAGGTCCGAAGCTGATGGGCGCTGGGGAGTCTTAAGGGGGGGAGATGACCAAGAAGACATCCAGGGAAGAAAGGTTGATGGTGAACCTCGACGAGGGGGGTTCTGGGCATCAAGCCCAGCATGGTGGATGGAGTGCAACCCGCCCATTCTTGGGGTTGGAGAAAAAAGAAAGACGAGATCAAGAAAACAAACGGAGGAGGGGGGGAAAAAAGAGAGGGTGGCACCAACAGCAAAAGCTTGAAGATCACAAACACTGGGAGTTGAGAAATTGAAAAGGAAAATAAACAACTCCCAAAAGGACAGGGTATCCCCCACAATTCAAACACCCTACTGGATATTGATTATGGGAAGTGGGCGGCAAAAGAAAACGAAGGATCAGCATGGAACCAATAACGCCCTCGAGAATTAAGGCCCGAGACGTCAGAAATAGGGATTAAAAAACTTGAAAATGCGCTTTCAGAGGTTGTGGTTGGATGGGGGTCCTTACCGGAGGGAAAACCAGTATGCCAAGAAAAGTCCGAAGAAAAATGTAAGGGTCCTTGGCATAGAAGGACTGAAGAAAAGGTATGGGAAAGAGAATTTAACATCGATCACGGTCCCTTTTTGGTAACATCAACAAGCAGAAAGAAGCACAATGGGACAGTCTCTATCGGGGTCCTGGCCTTGGAGAGGTTGCTTGAGTGGGGGGAAAACAGGACGGGGCATCAGAGGGTAAAATGGGACACCATGGGTCCTGTGGTTGAGAGGGAGCACAAGACATCAGTGGGGGAAAACCGCCCGAGGTTCGCAAAAGAGAGAACCATAGGAACAAAAACGCAGAAGAACACGTCAACGACGCGACGCGATGACTCCGATTCAGGAAGAATGTCGGGAGAGAAGAGGGTACTATGAAAGTTCTTGCAAACGAAGGGGGTTGCGTCGTGTTGAACAAAGATGACGAGGAAGAACCATCGCCCCACCATGGCGGGACGAAATTCCAATTATCATGGGGGGAGCAACATGACGGCACAATAAGAAGGCTGCCTGCAAGCGAAAACATGAAGGAAAAAAACGGGAACTTGAAACTTGGAGCAGAAAAAGGTAATGTCAGGGCTGAGACAAAGATGGGAAAAAGACTGCGTCCCCGTCCCAACCCGAATCCACATTGAAAACCTGTCCGGGAAACTAGGCAGAAGAGCGGCGAGGGGGAAGACGCAGGTGGAACATAAGATACTTCTCGCCCGCAGAGACCAATCACGGGGGAGATGCAAGAGGGAATGAAAGGGGGAAGACGATTGTCAACAAGCAGGTTGAAACAGATAAAAGCGTTGTCTATCATAAGGGTACTGCGAAAAAAGAACAGAGGTAGAATGGCCGGGACCACATTATCATCGAGGGAGGCAATAAAGCCAGTGTTAAAGGGTTGTATCGGGGAGCAACCAAAAAATCGAAAGGTTGGGAGAGGGGCCGATCAAAACAGGCAAAGCAAGAAACGATAGGGGGTGAAAAAACGACGGAGGACTTGATCAATGGCCAATTAGCAAAGAGGATGTTGCAAATTAAAGAACACGAGCAGGGAGGGGTAAGAAAGGAGGGGAAGGCGGGGACACAGTATACAGACGGGCCTGAAAGAAAAGGTTTGTTGAAAAAAAAAACAGTTCCAATTGGTACCATAAAAGGTTCAACAAGTCTAAGGGGGGGAAAAGTCAAAAATATGGAGGGGGATAAAGAAAAAACGCTGACCGACTGGAAGGGCTTGGAACCAAAGGCCCCATCGGCCGGGGGCAAACAAACTGCGCTTGAATTGAAGAATTAGCTAAAAAGTCCACCAAAGCGGGGGAATAGCAAACAAAGTCAAAATAACCAGAATAATCGTAAAACGGGAAAATGCAGCCGGTTGGGGGTCCATTAAGACAGGTAAGGAAAGAAATTATCAGAGCGCAGCGGAAAAAAAAAGTGAACCGAGCGTAATCAAAGAAAGACGAACAAGCCCCCCTGCGAGATTAATCTCGAACACTTAAACTCTTTTGATAGTGTGGCACGCCACAAGGGGCCGATGACCGGAAGTATATATAATGCCTACCCATAAAACAATGGCAGGAAGACTATCAACCGTGGAATTTAAGGGGAATCTTGGTCAACAGCAGATCTATTCGAAACGTAGTGAGTGGAGTATTCCTCTCTCGAGGAAAATCAACGTAATTGTTTCACCAACTAGGGAATGAGTCAGAATATCAAACAGGGAAAAGAGCGTTGGTTGTAGTGGGTGCTATTACAAAAATGGTATGTGTGTGACCTGTGGGTGGGGGAAAATAATTCTCAAACGTGAAGAGGATACTTGACAATTCTAAAGACGGAACAAGATGGGATCCAGCCAGAAACTCACTTGGGGCAAGAGAGTCAGAAGTAATGAGGCGATACCAAATCGACCGAGTTCAAATACAGAGAAACACTCTGGACGAGAATGACTTTGACAAAATATAGGAAGACTCTCAAAAAACATACCATCTGAGGGAGGAGACGCCCTACCATGTGGAAACCGCGCCTGGGGGAAATCGTCCGGACGCCTGTTGTCAGAAGAAAAGGGAAAAGGGGGTGGAAAAAGGTGAGGGGGGAAGAGCCGGCCGGGCGTGGGGGAAGCAGCAAGAAGCCAAAGGCCCAACAGTTTAGACGCCGTAGGAGGGCAACGGGAAAAAGAAGGGAGTTCAACGAAAAGAAGAATCTTCGTGCAAACTGGGGGGGGAATGTCCAGGAAAGCAAGAGCTTCACGCCGAAACTGGAAAACCTATGCCGAGCACAGGTGAGCAGCAAGCGTGCCGGGACTGGATGTTAGTAACAAGGGACCTGGGGGGCGGAGGAGAAAATCAACTTGTGGGGTGCCGCCTATACCCAGTAGAAAGGGCCGGCAAGAAGGAACAGGCGGAAGCGGGGGAGAACGTGTAGACATTTGTGACCTGTCAGGAGGAAGACTGGAGTTTTCAAAAAAGGAGACGAAACGGGGCTTGAAGGTGAAGGGATATGTGAGCAAGTCCCTAATTGCTAGATCTCAACCAAACGTCAAAAAGCCGAAACTGTGGGGAAAGGTGGGGAAATAAGCCAGGAATTCCAGCGTCAAAAGCAGGCAAACTGGCAAAAGGGAGGGAAACATTTTGGCCAGGGGAAAACAAAACCACGGGGAGGGCCTGGGTCTTCTAGTAAAAAAGCCTTGATCAGAGGCCAAAAGGAAAGGGACAATCATGTTGTAGCAGACACTCGTGGGGGGGAACAGTGGTGCGAAGATGAGGATGACCTTCGAGGGGTGGGGGGGGAGAACCTTCGTGGCGGCGGGACCCTGATCAGCTCGGTGCCGATACGACGAAAGAAGCGCCTGTTGCTGGGTTTGCGAGGGGAAAGTATAAAAGGAGGCCCGAGAACGCAGAGCCCATATGGGGGCGATGTTCAAAGTGCCGAAAATGTGGGGTCAGGTTGATGAAAAAAAAAAAAGGACCTTTAACGGGAATGATCACCAGGGGCCAGGCCTGGGTTGATATCCGAAGTGCGAGGCTTCGGAGAGTAGATACCTTCATTGTTAATAAAAGGAAAGTAAAAAGGGGGTGGAGGCAAATAAGAAAACATGCTGAAATCCAACTTTGGGGGAGCGAAGAACATCTGGAGTCCTAAAATGGTTCATTCAACAAAGGCGAACGAAAAAACATGAGCGACACTGTGTAAGACCCTTCTCACAAACAGTGGTCCAAAGCATTGGGTCATTTTCGCGGTCCCAGGAAGAGGCGACGGACCGAAAAGTCGGTGAGTTCTTGGGCAACGAAGGAAAAAAGCGCCTCGCTAGGAGGGAAAAGCGAACCTGCGGGAGGGACTGTCCCATCGTCTGATGCTCCAAAAAAAAAAGAACCAGGAAAGAGAAAACGGGGATACAGCAGACGAGGCGGCAACGCGTGCAGCAAGACGGGAAAGGAATCGGGTGGAGGGGGGGCAGGCTGGGCACAATGACCACCAGGGAAAAGAGAATCGTTAGGATAGAAAGACCAGCCAAAAAACTCCGGCGACCCAGGTCACCCACGTCTGGGCAAAAAACCTTTGGGACTAAGATTTACCAAGGTGATTCCGGTGGCCAGCGACAATGCCGGGGGGTGAGAGGGGATTTCGCGGGGCTTGGGGTGGGGGGGGGCAGGTGGGGGGAAAATTGAACGAGTGTAAACCATAACATTGGTGGGTGGGACAGCCGACCCCGTGAGAGCAGTGGCTTGAGAGTAAAGCCGCCCGTGAAAAACGGACACATGACTCAGGGGAGAAGTGGGTGTCCTCGGAGCTGGGGGGGAAAAGCAGAGGGAACGAGAAATGCTCCAAGTACTGAGCCCTAAAGAGTGAAATAGTCTGTATTGTCACAAAAACGGTTCAAGGGGTTTTGGGGGGGTTTTTTGGAGGAGAAAAAAGCAAACCAGGCTGAAATTACAAAGGAAAAATGTACCCGTCTGGGGGAGGAAACCAGACCAGAAAAGTTTTCGGAACAAGAGACCAGAAAAAACACAGAGGATCGTCAGATCATAATGAGGGAGCTTATCGTTAGAAAAACACTGGGGATAAAGCCAAAGGGGGGGGAGACTGCAATGACGAAAAAGAAGGAAAAAATAAAGGGGTGGCAGTA
>Ga0179591_1275871_pt1 | contig 13066 bp, 14 predicted proteins | sample CZOMad2_1_08_16f_FD_182891 | JGI IMG/M metagenome (GOLD analysis project Ga0179591, IMG submission 182891) | Vadose zone soil fungal communities from Angelo Coast Range Reserve, California, USA - CZOMad2_1_08_16fungal (PacBio error correction) | ecosystem: Environmental > Terrestrial > Soil >...
GGGGGGTCGGAGTGAAGGGGAGGTGGATTTGGGAAGAAAAAAGTGGGACTGCCGGTGAAGGTTTATTGACGAGAGGGGAACAAAGAAAGGGGCGACTCTTACAAACTCCTTCGCGGTTATGAGTTTTCAAAGGCAGCGGGGGTATTCAATTTGAAAAAAGGACTCATCTGAAGGATAGTGGCAACGCCCAGCAACGACTATTTTTGGGCAGGACACTGATACGGGAGAGACCAAGAATATGGCTCAGGGCTTGCCTCCTGCCGTACGACTCACCAAACGGGCATTTGAAGTAAGGAAAATGGCAAAGTCCTGGAAAGAGGGGGGTGGCATGAGTTCACGTGGCAAGTTAGGAATGGCCGGAATCCAGGGACTGAGGATGATAGGGCGCAGGAGAGCGTCGATAAACCAGGAAGGAAATAACGGAGTGACAAGATGGGGCAAAGTACACTAACGATAGATTTTCAAAGAATGTCGGGAAAGAATTATTTGGCTTAGCTGAACTGAGAGACCAGGGGTAAAAAGGAGGAGGGAGGAAGGGGGACTGGGTGCGAAATCCATTTGGGAAGAGTTAGATAGTGTTAGGTCAAGGTTGAGTACGGAATTGCCGAAACAAGAGTTTTTTCGTGATGTACGTGGGGACGGGCAGGGGGTCCGGGAAGTGAACGAGCGGTGAGCCATGGCGAGGGCCTCGGGTTGACACCAGCGGAGATGCCGGGGCGATTTAAAAAATCCCGACAATGTCCTCGCGCTCAATTTGATTGCAGGCTGGCTTTTTGGCACCGCATAGGTTTCTCAGGGAAAGAGAAATAATCACCGCGAAGAAGGTTTATTAACAGGAAAATTTGACAAAATATGATCCTTTTGCGCGGAGCAAAGGGTCTCCGATAACAACACACGATGTGAATGCGTTGATTTATGATCCTACGCGGCGTTTTTGTTCTAGAACGGTGCCGCCGTTAGGGAGGGAGGGGGAGGAAGAAAAGGATTGCGAGACCTACTCATATGTCCGGCCCTTGAACACTCAGAATCTAGTCGGCATTGTTATGCGTGATATCGACAAAGGTTATGGATGGGAAAAAATGAAGGCACATGATGACGGAACGTTTAAACGCAAAAAGAGCGAGGTTGAGCAGGTCAATTTGGCAACTCAACACCACGGCAATAGCCCGAAAAGGGCAGTGGGTTCCCGCGGTACCTTAGTTGTTTGTAGATATCGTGGCCATCATATGATTCATGAACAGAAAGCGGCGTAACTTTTACTCTTCCGTCAAAGAATGCATTTAAGGAACTCTTACTTTGTGGCTGCAGGGACTTTAGCACTTGTTCGATGATCGGGCGGCGGTTTATCACCTTGGAAGAAGACGGGAAAAAAAAAGCAAGGTAGTATCCGCATTATTCGAACAAAGGGTGGTGGAGAAAGGATGATGTGAAACCTTCGGGGGGACTAAACGGAGGCGAAGAGAATTCGCATTGGGGGGAAAAGGAAAGGCGGCGATGGTTATCAGGCATTTCTGATGTCCAAGGGGGATCTTCTCCAAAAACCGCGAGGGATAGCAATGAGTTCTCGGCAAAGGTCGCATAATAAAAAGGTTCAGACATGATGCAGTTTCAAAGAGTTGATCCTCGAAACCGACCCCCAGAGTTGGGGGTTTGCTAAAGGAGGGGGGGGGGACGATGAAGGAAAGGAAAATGGACGCACACAGGGCACTGAAGATTCGTAAATAAATTCAGGAACCTTTCAACAAAGGCGAAATTCAGGTTGTGGAAAATGCTGTGGAAAGAAGGAGGAACAAAAACAATTTCCACGTTTCCGCAGTATGCCGTTGAACGTTATGGGGAGAGTAAACATGCTATGGGTGGGGGAAAAAGAAAGTCGCGTGCTTTTGCAGGGGAAAGATTAGGGGGAGGGAACTAAAATTGGCGATCGGTTGGATTGAGCAAAACGGCCACGCCCGTGTGCCTGCACTATGCGAGAACGGACTTAAAAGAGGGGTGTAAGGAAGGATTCGATTCCCTGACCGGCGGCAGCAGAAGGAGGAGGAGAAAACAGAAGGCAACCTATTACTCTTTCGGAATGTTGACGAACTCTGATGGAGAAAGCACGAAGAGTGCATTCCGGAACTGTTAGGGTATAAAACTTCTAAAAATTCGATGACCTTCAACAAAAGTGCTTTTAGGGGGGAAAAAGAAGACTAATGATTAACACCGAAAGAAAAAGACAAAAGGTCGTGAAGAACAATAAAAGGCACCGACCTAAAGATCCTGATCGGCTGGGGAAACCTGTTCGATTGCGGCTGGAGTGGGGGGTCGAACTTAAAAAAAAAGGAAGTTCCATTTCCACGATCATCGGGGCGCTCAAAAGGCATCAAAAGGATCTACACTGCGCCGATTTAATTGGACTCCGAGAAGTAGAAGATCGTTGTGCGAAGGGTCCCAATACGGCATCAGGGAAAGGTATCCTCTCACCTAAAGGGGGTCCTATATTGGACACACGGGTTCGTTGAGCGACTCCATCCGATAACTAATGCAGGAAAAAGAGTTTGAGGAATAGACATGCGAATACGAGACGGATTTACATTTATATTGAAAACAAGGTGCATTTGTCAGGCAATTTGCGCCGAGAGGACAACGGCCGCCTACATGGATTAACGGGAAAGGAGGGGGAAAGTCAGTCAGCGTCTGGTGAGCACATTCGGGAAAGGACCAAAGGGAAATGAACTTCCTGGGAGGGGGGGGGAGCTGGGCACACGGGGGCACCTCCCTACAATCTTTGGGAAGAAGGGAGAAAGGGAGCCTGTACTCACGTGACGGTATCACTGCAATGTACAGAAGTCAGATTCTTCCTCGGTGGGAGGAGCGGAAGAGATGCGGGCTGACCGTTATTTTTCAAGAGACCTGAGCAATCAAGTAAAGGTCCATTCTCGAGTGAAGGAAAGAACCTTGTAGGGACAAGCAAAGACTGAATCTCCACAAACTTCAGAAAAGATATAGAATCACAGTAGGCTTCAATATCCAGGTATTCCGACGAAAAGGGAAGGGGTGTCGGGAAGGTACTGGGGAGAAGTTCGTCCTTGGAAAACGGTCAGAAAGGGAATAGGGAAAGGGTCACAAAAACCGGAACGTGTAATTGCCATTGATAATAACCGGATACGAGCGTACGGGGCAGCAAGTTAGGGAACGAAAAATGGCACTGGGCACAATATTGGGAGGGGGCGGAGCGAAAGGGTGTTGAATCTTCTCAACAACTAGGGGAAGGCAAATCAACATTTGCGCGGCAGTTTCTAAAGGCCCTAAGAGAGGGGACAATGGTTACCTTGTTCATAAATTTCCATCAGTCGAAAATTTAAGAAATCGTCGCCAAGGGGGGGAAGGGAACAATAAAAAGGTTGAAAGTATCATTTACTCGTGTAGGCAGAGAGTCCTCAAAAAGGCGGGTCAAGAATCGTTCGCGGAGGGGAGTTTCCGCAGCATCGAACCCGGGGACCATCGAGGCCCCGGAGTTGCTTAATTGGGGCCCTGCGGCGTATGTGGTGGAAACTTCTTAGGGGAAAAAAAGAGTATCTGACCTATAGGAAAGGGTGTACCGTAAATGCGGCCCGGGGAGGGAATCAGTTGATTCAGGGACACGAGCGCCTATGATCGGGCTAAGGGCCTACGTTGCTTCAGTTTAAAAAAACATCCAGCCGCAAGAACCCAGTCACGCTCAGGGATCTGGGGGGAAGGAGGTCGTGCTGGGGGGGGGATTTGATAGAGATCCAAGTTGGTCTTTCCGTTCTTTGTGGGTAATACTGCGAGGGGGCCTATCCACGCCACTGGGGTGGGTTGTCAAAGTACCAGAGAGTGGTGTAAAGTTTTTCTACAGTTCGGAACGTGCTCCGCAGCCTTCGCTGGAGAGACCAAGAATAATTAGGAAAAAAAAAAAAGGAAAGAAGGCAGCTCATCGGTGAAAGCAGTGCGCCGCCTGAAGCGCGGAAAGAGATGGCCTGGAATCTAAGGGCCTGTATTAAACACTCTCGTTGAAAGGGACACAATCAAATATGCGAATGCCAACTTGCGTGGGGCCGGTTTTGCTTTCGAATCAAGACTCCAGGGGGAGGATGCCCATAACTCAGTTCGGAGTACAGGGAAAAGCACCTTCCAATACTGTTTCTTCAAATCTCGAAAGGAAGAACTCAAGGTTAAACTGGAAGAGGAACGGCGTCAAACGTAAAAAACCGGGGATGGGTTAAGGCTTAGCAGCAGTCAAATGAATTTCCGGGAATCTTGGGCCCGGTGAAGCCCATGGTACCGATCTTGCCGGGTTGTTTTCCAGGAGGTGGGGATTCAATTCCGAATACAGATCTACCAGAACTCCGCAAAAAGAACACCCTTGGTTTGGGAAGGCAAGGAAACTTCTTGAAGAAATCAGGTCGACCCGGTCTGTCTGAAGCCGGGGATACTCAATTTAAGAGGGGGGGGGATCAAAGGAGGTGTGTTGGTGTGAGCAGAGAGTCTGGAAGCAGAATTCAAGGGAGGACAGACACTCCGGGGGACGCATTCGCTTCCGCCCCAGCCGAACTTCGCCTCGAAAGAAGGGGGGAGCAGTTGTGTCGAGAAATTGAAGCAAAGTAGACACTCCCGGAAAAAAATTCTTATACTCTCCGGCTGAAGAGGGAGGACAATGGATCTGCCAGACACAGAAGCGAACTTTCTCCCTTATGCGCACCCAAAAGGCAGTAGGGAAGGTCCATTCTTTTAGGAAGGAAGACCGCTAGACGAGATTTTGGGCCCCCAGATGGAAGAGGGGTCGACAAACCCAAGAAGGACAACCTGGAAACGCCTTGTCGGGCGTCTCGTGTTTTGAACTGGCAAAAGTGACGCATCCAACAAAGGGAGCTATTTTTGTCCGTGAAATGGTTTCTCGTCAGCCAAGAGGATGAAGGGGGGAGACCAATAAAACTGCGGGAGCGAGTTATCACACTAACCGCTCTAAGGAGGATGGCAGATGTCAAAAAAGAGGAGGGGGCCTGGTGGAGTTCGTAGACGTTGCAGAAACGCAGCCACAAGAGGTGCAACTACCTTTAAGATCAGAAACACCAACCGCGATCCGAAATAATACGGGGGGAAAAGTCGGGGAAAAGAGTTTATCCGCGCCACCGGATAAATAGGGTGGAAATGGGGGGGGGAAGGGGGGGGAATCAACACCAAAAAGGACCGCTCTCTCCGGGGAAAGTCAGGTTGAAAAAAAAAGAGTCCCCAAAACTCATAAAGCGCGATTGGATGGATTCGCACTCATAACGGCCTACCGAGGGGGTGTCAAGCTGCTAATTTCGGAAACGAACTGGTAGGGAAAAGTGAGGGCTCGAACCACTGTCAGGCCACGTATGGGAAGAACTCCGGGGGGTTAAAAAATGCCGACCGTGCCCTTAACACTCTGTCTGAGGGGTCCAAACACGGAGGGGGGAACTGAAACGTCAGCCAAACCTGGTGCACTGACGACAGAAGCAAGGGGTGCACAGGACAGTGGGCAAGGGAAAGCCAATCATTCTTGTACTCTGACATTCTTGATCCGTGGCGGGGGGCATGGAAAAAGGCAGGTCAAGCAGGTAAGTCGTAAGGGGAGTCTAAGTGCAATTGAGAGGGAGCACTCAGCCGTAAAGACACTGGGATGAAAAAAAACAGAATAAATATTCGAACACGCAGCCACCATCGGAGGGACTGGTGGGGGGAAAGGGGGGGCAGGAACTCAGTTGTTCTCATGCTCAAGGTTGTGTCAGGTCGTACGTAAAGGGCTTGCCATCCCTTAGCCAAAGGCTGAGGTAAGTGAACGTCGACCGGCGTTCCCCGTCATTAGTTATGGGAGGAAGACCATGGGAAATGAAAGCCATCGAAGAGGGGGGCGGAACCTTTGGGGGGGGAAATCCACTCTGCCTTGAATCATAAAACTCTACGTGAAGATAATAGTTATGGAGAACTAGGCGTCCACAGAAGTTCACAACCGTCAGGCCGATGGTACAGCAACAGCCGCCTCAGAAAGCACACTAAAACTCAACAAGGAACAAAAAAAGGAAGTAGGAAAAGAGAGATGTGACGAAGAGGCTGGGGTCTTGGAAAGAAAGGTGTCGGCCGTTTATTTTGGACCAGCGGATTAAGAAAGAAAGTCGCATATTACACGAAACTTCGCGGAGTATTTCAAGTCAAGAGGTGGGTAAAAGGGGGAAAAGCAGACTCATTGCTTAAAGAGATAGGTGATTAAATCCCACTTCTATTGGTGACGGGGAATCGGGCTGCTTCGATCCTCCCTATGGCGCAGGGACTGGGAAAAGGGACCTTCAGAAGGAAACTGCAAAAACCTGACATGGAGAACGTCACTGAAAAATAAGAAGAGGTGGAGGCTTCCGTGTCGATATGTATAAGGGGGGAGGGGATCCAGTGCTTGGAAATGAAAGAGGTGGAGGAAGCGAGGCGTCATCGCGAAAAGGAAGAATACCTGCTTGCCATATTGTGACAAAAAAACGCACGATCTTTAAAGAATGTCAGGAAACAAAGAAGGAAGGGGGCTTGAAGATGGAACTTACCCTTGGAACAACGGAGGAGGCGGGGTCACGGGGGACAGAGTTGTCTCTTAGGAGACGGTTGGGCGAGAAGAGAGGGGTGAGGGTCACGGTGGGGAAAACATTTGCCCGCACACAAGTTTGTTATTACGGGGCAGGTTCTGAGGGTCTCATGGAAAACAGGGCGAAAGGGAAAATTCCTCGGGTGGAAAAAGCAGAAGAAAATGGACCGGGAGGAAAGTTGCAAGCCACGAAATTACTCGCGAAAAATGGGGATGGTCCGCGGGATTTGCACCAGCATCTTTCGGCACGGAGAGATCAACAGGGAGACCGGTTTCTGGGCATCAGTCCAATTTGTTGTGTTGGGTCACAAAAGAAAAAAAACAAATCAACACCCCAAAGATGAAAGGGGGATGCGGATAAAAAGGAGGGGGAGAAAAAGATACACACGAATGGGGTACCTCGGGATTAGGCTTAAGCAGGGGGGGTGGGAATATCCGGTGAGGGGGGGGACCAGACCTGGTGGATGCGTTTCTGCACAAGTACTAACCTCCCTTATAAAGAAAAAAGAGGAATCTGCCACTCTCTTCGAGGGGGTTAAGGGTATAATAGGCTCTATTGAATGGTGAGAAAAAAGGAGGGATTTCTGGGGAAGGGGAAGAACGATCATGCAACTGCAAAAAAAGACTTCTGGTGGGGCTTCCCTTTGACATCTAAACAAGCGACGCCAGACCAAGGGGGGGAGGGGGACCGCCTTTAATGGCGGGAGGGTTTGGCGAGCAAAAGACTATTAGGGAAAATAAGTAGGGGGAGGAGGGTGAGCTTAATCAAGGAATTCCCTATCGGACCTGTTGGGACAAGCCTATAAATTGTCAGATGATCGGTCTTTGGCGGTATCTGGAAGTCAACGACCAGAGAACAGCAGTAGGAAAGGGGGGGTTATGAAGGGCTGTGAATTTTCTCGAAACTGCGGCCGACGATGCGAGCGAAGTTCGAATTGGGGAATGTCCCTTAGGGGAGGGAAAGGTGGGGTTATCAACCTAATTATCTTAATGTCAAAAATCTTTTATCGCACAAAACCCGCCGGGAGGCGAGCAAGAAAAAACAATGAGTTCTCGTCTGGTCCAGACAGACCTTTACGGACTGATGCAGTTTCAACAAGTGGAGGCCAAACCTCCCAGAAGGAGTGGGGGGGGCGGGGCGTGGAAAAGAATGAGCGGACTGGAAAGGAAGCATTCAATGAGTCGGTACATATTCACGGCACCCATCGTAAAAAGCATTTTAAAATGCTGGCTACCGCTTCACAGAACAGGGAAGTTTTTACTCAAGCAGCACCAGTTGGTAAAGTGAGGTGCGCGATTGGGGGGGGAGGGGTGGGGAAATTTGTTGGGGGGGGAATGGAAAAAATTTTGGGAAGAGATCTTGACGGGGGGAGGGGGTCATACTTAAGAGGGGGGGGATGGGCTAATCCAATTGGTCGATCATATTACCTGGGAACAAAAGGACAAGTCAAAAGGAGGGGACCCTTCAATATTCTATGAAAAAAAAGTCGCCAACGAGCTGATTAAACAAGCTGCTACCAGGCCCTTCTTCATCATCAGTCAGAGGCTCGCAGCTTCAAAGAGAGACTCGAGAGTTGAAAGAACCTGGGAAGGGGCATAAGAATACGGAGGAAACGTACGTTGAAAACGGTGAAACTTGAAAAACAATTCTGGATTGGGGAAACCCCAATGGCTTGGATAGGAAAAGACGACTTCTGGTAACACCCCTATTGACAAAATTGTCTAATCATATGGGAAACATCAGCACGAATCTCAAAAAGATCGTCGACTGGCAACGTGCGGTCGGGCTGTTGGGTAGGGGAACGTGAAAAGGAGGGGGGGGGGGAAAATTCGAAGGAAAAAAAAAAAAGGAAGGTAGGAGATCTACCAGGTCCTATCTCAGCGCCGATTTACCGGAACAAGACGAATAAAGAGGTATCTGGGCGTAAAGCCTTTCACCACTTCCTCGGATAAAAAAATATAGAAGACGAAAAGAAACGAAGTGGAAAGTTACAAAGGGGAGAATTGGAGATAACCTCCATCCTGGGGGAGAAGAAGATGAAGTTGGACCGCTGCGACGCCTGCAACGTTAATTTATTGAAATTTTCATTTTAAAAACCACTGTGGCGCCTCTTGAGGGACGCGACATTGAGGAACATGGGACAGGAAAAATTCGCTCGATCGAGCAAAAGCGGCGAAAAAAGGAGGAGTAACGAGTGTTGGGGGGAGCCTCGCACAACTGTGTCCGCCTCCAGAATTTTATGGGTGGAGCCGAGGCTGCCGTAAGATCGTGAGCACTGGGGAATCAGGGGGGAATTCCTACTTTTTCGAGAAAGTTTGCTGAGCGCACGAGGGAATGGAGACCGGGAGGGGGCCAAAGAAAAGTGACCAATCAAGTGAAAGAAATTAAGTCTACGCGTTCGCGGAAAAGGGTACGAGCATAAATTATCGCTAAAAAAAACCAACACCGTATATATGAGAGAGATCATCTGCTGGCACAGGTCCATGGAGGCCGCGCATGCTTGGACAGGGGAATTGTCGGGTCAACTTGAAAGGGGTGAGAAGGTACGGAATGGAAAAAAACGTCCGGTCAGCCCTCAGAGTTCCAGCTCAAGCAAAAACGCGGCAAAGTTCAGCACCGTAGGGATAAGTGATACGTGCTCACGGCCTGACAGCATAAAGGATGGGACGATGGAAGTCTCAACAGATTGTAGCGGACCGGAAAAGGGGGAAGAGAGCCAAAAAAATCCGAAGAGGGTAGCCATTTTTCAAAAAGATTTAAAAAACACCCCGATCAAGAATGGGCAAACCAAAGTGGGGGGGGCATATTTTCCATCATGTCAGCGGGGGTTATCTGCAGGCGCGCGGGAAGGAGGACTTTTCAACCTCTTCTCCCAAGTTTCAAAAAAGAGTGCACCTTGTGGTACCGGCGAAGGCGGAGAAGCGGGGGGGGGACGAAAAACATTTGAAAGAGGAGGAGAAAAAACAGGGAGTTGTCGACAAGGAAAGGAAAACGGGGTAAAGGGAAAGGAGGACCACCAGGCGTCTATTATAATCTGGGGGACGGCACTGCCGTATTGGTGGACAAAGGCTCTGCAAAAAAAACTCTCTAACGCTCTTCCAGCGTCCGTGTAGTAAGCGCCGTGGAGGATAGGTGAGGAAAGGGGGCGATCGCCTAATTGGAGGAGAAGGGACCTCATTCTGTCGTTGCAATCCACACATCACAGACAAAAGGTGAGGAACATTGCCCAGTCCGATCCGGGAGAGTGTTGGAGTCGTCTGCCTTTGATTTTTATATATACATTGGGGAGGGTGGAATTTTCTTGGGGGGGAAAAAGTCGCGGAGTTCCTATCCCGCCACGGTGGCTTGGGGGGAATGGGACCAAGATAAGGGGGGAAAAGAATTTTATACAGTTCAACGTGTCAGGGCCCAACTTCGCTTTCTGTCCAGAAAGAGTCGAAACAGGAAGAAATCGAGGAAAGAGTTGAAAGAAGACGCCAGGGAAGCGCTTGGCTGAAGAAATTGCAGGGGGGAAGCAAGGTCAATGAAAACGCTCGGGTGCAGATTCCGATATGCAGGGCATTGCCCAGAAGTTTTGCGGGGGAGTTCCAATCGCCCATTGGCTGCAGGAGACAGAATTCCTATTGCAGGAAGACCAAAACGACCAAACTTTGGTCTTGACAACTCATCACGAAGGAGAGGACCGACGTTCAAATTCCTCTCAAACTTGCGTAAAGTGAACGGTGCTGTGAAGCGGGTGCCAGAATTAAATGATGTAAGGCGATTGGGGGTCCCAGAAGCACCATGTACCAATCGGAAAAACAGGCCTTCGGGGAGGCAAAGGAACCGGGGTCCACCCAAAATCCCATCTGCACCGACCTACAAAAGCAATCTTTGGTCAAGGGCTGGCGGATCACTGCGTGAACTGCAATAGGGGTAGACCCGGGAAGGCTTCAAATCCTTTTGGAAAGAAAAAGGATCTGGCGCCGCGGCGGGTTTTTGTCGAAGGAGAAAAGAGGGGGACAGAAGAAGTGCAATCTGCCGATAACCATCGCAATTGCCTTCCCAGGAAAAGTCAAGAAATCTCCGCCGGTGAGTCCGCCGGGGGGGGGGAGGAGAAAAAGTCAAGGAAATGTCATCCATCCGGTCGAAGGATGAGGATAATCGCCTAGTGCTGCTTCCACCGGGTGATAACGCCAAGAAGATAAGGGAAACTTGACTCCCGGCTGCTAACAAGTCCGATAGGGAATTCCAGCGTGGATTTCCGAGGAAATGATGAAAGATGAGGGAAATTGTGGAACGCGGTCGCAAACCCGACTTCAAGGACGGGGAAAAAAAAAGCAAGGGTAGGGGAGGTCGAGGGGGAGTTGTGTGGAAAAATGACGCATCCACTTCTCCGGGGTGCCGTTGCATCTCTTCTCGTCAGCACAGGCGATCTTGGGACAAAGAAGAAAGAAGCGATTCCGAATACCCGCTCGAATATAAGGAAGTTCAAGGACCTCCTACTTGAAGGGAGGCCTGGGAAAGAGCAGCCACGAACGCGGGCAACACGCCCTTACGCTGAAAAACGCCCGGATTGGATCAGGAAAAGAACTTAAACAGTCGTGTGTCACCGAGGTGGAAGAGAGAAAACCGGATATCGTTGAAATTCCGGTTATCATCAAACCGTTCTTCTTGATCTACTCCGGGAGCAAGGGGCTGTTGAGGAAAATCGAAACAACCCCAATTGGGGCTCGTATTATCGGGATGGAGGGGCGGTAAAAGAACAGGAATCTACCTCTGTGTCAACCCGGAATGACGAATGAGCACGGTAGGGAAAATCTACCAGAGGGACCAACTGTCGCATCGTAAGTAAGAAACTCTGTGCGGCATGACAAAAAACGTGACGCCCCGAAACAATCTGATGAGGGCAAACAGGGGGAATTGAGAAAAAGCTACCTCTTTCACGTGTGAACGCATCAGCCAGGTTCCCAAATGGGGAGGGTTAAGAGAAGCCCCATAAGTCTGGTACTCCCGATTCGCGATCGTGGCGTAAAGAGAAAGACATTTGTCGTAATGGTAAAGATTAGATCAGAGGAGCAAAAAGATCATCCGGGAAAAGAACGGATTCCTAACCCATGATAATATTGAAAAGGAACACTGCCACCCGATCGTAAAAGGGTTTGGACCGGTACCTGACCCCACCCGGACTAATGCTACACAGGTTTTGCATGGGTCGTACGGCAGGTAGAATTAACCATTCAGGCCATGGGATTGAATGATCGCCCGTACCCGCGTTCAACGTCAAAAACTCTCAGGTAGGGACGGTATACGATCTCTGCAGCATGCGTAGGATGAACCTGGGATCCAACAGTCCACGGAGGAATTGATACCCCGCGACCGCGTTATCGTCAGAGAATGGAGGAGTCAGGAAACGAGAGTACAAAAAAGACAACTTCCACCCCTGTTCTTGTGAAAAAGACCTCCAGCAACATAAACTCAACAACACCGAAAAGGTAGGAGTAAAATATATAATTTGGAGGCGGCAGGCAGGTTCCTTGAAATAATTTTGGACTTCCCTGGGAAGGGTATGTTGACGCGCGAGGCACAGAAGTGACGATATAAAAACTCCTCTAGGGGGGGGAAGGGGAGGTACCAAGGCAGCGGTGGGTAAAAGTAACCTACGGAAGTGCTAGATCTTTTAGTCACCTCACTGTATATTGTTTGGAACTCTGGGGAGAGAACCTCCGCAATCTGGCGTCAGGCGGGTGTACACGAACTGCAGGACGACGACCCAACTTATCATTTGGAGAACGGCGGCATGCCCATCATAATCGGGGTTAAAGGCGTGAAAGGTGGCGATATGTATCATGGGTTTATGGAATCAAATTGAGGGAAACTTGGAGCTTGCTCATCGAGCGCAGTCGAAGAAAGGACTAAGAAATTCTTTAGGTTTTAACGTCACGCACTATCTATTCAGAATGTAGAGGAACAGAAGGAAATGGAATTCGCTTGAAACTTAAAATTGGGAAACCAGGGAGGAGGGAGGTCACTTGACAGATGTTGTCCGTGAGAATTCCGTTTGGGGAAAAAGAAGGTTGTTTTCAGATTCGTGATTCCCGCACAGAGTGTGTGAAAGGACTGACGGGGGCGAAGGGGTCGTGTAAAGAAGGGAAAGGACATTCTAAGGAGAGTCCGCGGGGGACACAGCGTTAGCGGACAGTCTTGTGGGAAGATACCCGAAATACTCGCGCCTCAATTTTGAGGGTGCCGCGGGCTTTGGGAAAAAAGCAATGGAGCACTGAGAGATCAAAGAATAAGGTGGGAGGAAAACTCAAAGAACGATTGGTAAAAGCCTGTTTTATCCACTACTCCCTGTACACACGAATGTTACATCCGTTGAAGGTCCTTAAAAAAAAATCGGGAGGTGTTGGCCGAAAGCGGGAGAATGGGTAGGGCGTTCGTGAGGCCAAAAAGCTATCTACACCGCACCGAAGGGCAGGGAGGGCCAA
>Ga0179591_1282232_pt1 | contig 13066 bp, 16 predicted proteins | sample CZOMad2_1_08_16f_FD_182891 | JGI IMG/M metagenome (GOLD analysis project Ga0179591, IMG submission 182891) | Vadose zone soil fungal communities from Angelo Coast Range Reserve, California, USA - CZOMad2_1_08_16fungal (PacBio error correction) | ecosystem: Environmental > Terrestrial > Soil >...
TACAGGAGGGGATGAAGCTGGACGAGGAAAGGAGGTTAGTCAAGGAATCCTTACTCACCGATTTGGTAAACAACAGTCGCAAAGGAGGGAGGGGGAGGAGGAGGGGTCGTAGGAACAAAGAGAAATATTCACGTGGACTGCCGGCTCGACCTTGCTCTTTCGGGTGAAGTCACTCACACCTGTCGGCTCAAAATCGTGCGAAAACCCCCAACAAATCGGAGGGATTTGCAAAAAACGCAGTCTGGAGAGAACGATCAAAACGGGACGAGCCCATCCAGCGCACCCCACCCGCGCGCGCGCTGGGAGACTCGTGAACGGGGAAGACGGAAAAAGGTTTACAATGGAAAGGGAAATGCCTCAATCAACACACCAAGGCAAGACTAAACCATGAGACTTCATCCAAATTCTGGGTTGCACTTGACACGGCATCTCCAGGTTCCTCCGGGAAACGATGGGAGAACCCCAGGACAAAAAATAAAGATCTAGAAGGTGGAAACAAACGAGTCTCACGCTCATAGGGGTGAAGTTCATGAACTCTACAATGATATGGGGGGAAGTAACGATCAAGATAAAGGAGGGTGTCAGCGGTGGGGGGAGTGAAAAGAGCAAGGGTGGTATCGCCTCCAGAGCAACTAACGGAAGAAAGAAGAAATCCAATCCAAGGTGCAGGGAGACCCATAGAAGGAGCCAACAAAAAAGCCTAGGGCATAAAAAAAATTGCTAAGGGTTTGTCCCCCATTTCACTTAAAGAGCATCTTAAACTTACCTCCAGCCAATGGAGAGAAAAAAAAGAGTTGAACAACAGAACTCGGAGGCGGGGAAACAAAGAAACAAAGAGTGGGTGGTTGGAGGCGGCAGACGTAAGTGCATAGAAGGGGGGGGCGTTCTTTTTGCCCCTTCCAATAAAAATTCAAGGCGCAGAAAACAGAAAATAGGGGGAAAAAAAATGAAGCGTATGATACGGTCGACTCCGACGAGCCATGAAGAAGGCACTAACGCAGAGGGGCCGTGGTAAAAGAAAAAACTCCTGTCGTGAAGGTAAGGCGCGCTCGACGCAAGAGGAAATCAATGAGAAGGGGAGCCGGCCCACCCAAACCTGTCAAGTACGACTTCGGTCAGCTCCGGCAGCTTGGGGAGAGTAACTCTGCCATCTTCCCTCGGGGCCGGTTTCGAAAACAAAAACAATGGGGCGCACTCAAAGGGGGAATGGGGAACATCGTTAGCGGCAAGGGAAGTTCCATAAAAAAGTTTAATTCGGACAAATGCATACGGAGTATGGAAGGGAACGGCAAATATAAGCAATTTCTTCAAAAAATTCCGGCTTGTGAAGTCCTCGAAGACGTGAGAGGGGACGGACCTCGAGCATGGATAAAAGTGAAGACTCTGCGTAGCGCCTCAAAAAAAAAACTGCCGCAGGAATGAAAGGATGAAAACCGGAAGACGGAAGTCGGTGAAGAAAACTCGGGGCAACGGGTATTGCTCATGGCCTCGTGTGCGCTGAAAGGGGAGAAAAGAGACGTGTCTGTATCCGGCGGCCAAAAAGCCGCGGGAAAATCGAAGGAAAAAAAGTGGTCCCAATTAAAGTGGGGTGTACGCAGCCTCTGGCAACATCCACCGCCTCACTGGGAAAGCTCAAGAGGGTGGAAGAAAAAGGGAAAAAAGGAATTTCCAGAACAGCCTCAGTAGTGTCTCAGGAAAGTCCACCGGGAATCATTGAACGGTGGCACATGGAAGAAGGGGAAAAAGGTCATTGCGTGGGCGCGGTCAAAGCTGACCTTGAAAAAGAAATTGGGACAAGAAGGACTAATCAAAAGGCAAGATTCGACAAAGTCTGTTTACAGGGGTCCTGGACTCAACATGCAAAAAAAAAAGGTGGCAAAAGGAAGCAAGTCCGCACTCTTGAAAACGAAGCGTACGCCGACCAGCAGGAAGGGACGATCGCGGAGGGAAAGTACAGCTCAAAGTGGGCCCACGTCCGGTTGGAGGAGAAAAGGTAGAAAAGCGAGTGGGGTAAATCAACTGAATCGACCTTTGACCGGGGTAAAGATTCTTATTGTGGAAATCGTAGAGTGCCCGATGAAGGCGGGAACACCGCAAAGTCCTCGAGCAGTTCGAGCCTAACCTTCCACATGGAAAAAGAGAAGAAGGTGGGGGGGGAGGGCCCGGGGCTCCCAAAAAAAAAAAGAGACCAGAAAATAAGCGGGACTGTGTCAAACGTCGCAGTGGTAATATTTGGGGGGGGGACGGACATCCTCATTTGGGAAAAACCACGGCCGCTAATGGGGAGGCCTGAATGGGGAAAGAAAAGGATGTAAAAACCTACCCGATCGGGGGAAGATCAGGGGTAAGTCTCCAAAAGGTCGTCGGGGGAAGAAAGAAAAACGAGCGGCCGGTTCGAAAAAGAACGCGAGCGGGGGGAAGGGGAGAAAAAGTGCGGAAACAGCTGCAAAGTGGGAATACCAGGAGGACTGCGCGTAACCGGGCTCCTGTGCTGGTCAGTTCAAGTTCAAAAGATTGAGTTCAGGGCTAGATTACTTTCGGAGGGTGAAAAGTGGTAACGGGCCGGACTCAGTTCAGAAAGAATAAATCCATTTTCATCCATGAATCTTAAAACCCGCTCCAGGGGGACCTGGAAGAAGGGGGGGACAAAGGGCTTAACGCAGGAACTTTCGTGGGTGCTTAGGAAGTTCAGGCTCCAGAACGCCTTTTGGCAAGTGCAGCCCCCGCAAAAAAAAAAAAAAGGGGAAAACGGGAAAAAAAAGTATCATAGAAATGGGTGAATGACAGGACCTATTGCACACGGGGAAAGAAGGAGGTAAGTCAACTGAAAATTGCCGAATATGAGTCGTGCAAGGAAGAAAAACAACCATATTTACCACCGGGCAGGAAAAGAGCTAATGAAAACTGGTTTATAAGCCCCGATGGGGAAAGGCTTTTTAATACAGTAATGAAGTAAACTGAAAGTTGATGTGCTTGGCTGTAGGAATAGGCCCATCGAGAATGGTAGAATTAAAAATGTGACTGCAAAAAAACAACGAAAGAGTCAGATCCTTACGTATGTGTGGGAAGTGCAGGGTCGGGGGGAAAGGATCAAAGGTGAAATGCCCAAAAAAATAATGAAGGAACACGCACACGATTATCCAGAAGAAGGAGGAAGGGCTAAAACAATCCCTACCAAATGTGGGGGAAAACAGCATGCCGGGTGAAGAACCGGAAAGAACCGCGCGCGCAAAAAAAAAATGTGTGCGGGACCTAACCTTGGAAAGCAGTTAGAGAAAACAGGGAATGCGGTCGATTGCAGCGTCGAAACTATTGCGAGAGGAGTAAAATGCGGGGGTGTGACCAGGCAAGACAGTTGAAGGGAAGGGACGAAAACCTGCGGACAGCCGCCAATGATTACAAGCAGGGAAGGAAATCCTCAGTAGGGTTGGAAAAAAGGATCTCCGCGCAAACAAACATAATCAGGCATTACTCTAGACTCGTCAAGGGGGACCAAAACATGTGTGTCCCGGCGTGAAAAGTGAAAACTCAAAAGGTGACCAATGCTCCGAAAAAAAGTCGTTATTGGAACAGAGATAATCAACAAGTCCAGCTTGGTCTTTTAACCAAATAACGGGGGGGGTAGAAGATGACGGCGGAAGAGAGGGAGAGGTAAAAGGGCCAGCGACAGGACGCTTTTGCGATGTTAGAGTTAAATACCGAGATGGGAAAGCGGGACTCCAAAAGAGGAAAACATAGATAGAGAAAAAAATCGTGCAGGGGAGTACAACCTCAATCGAAAACATGAGAGGGGGGAAAAGGGGAAACACCCGAAAAAACTCAAACCGGAGTGGGTCACCCTTTGAAGACAGAAATGGGGGGATTGTTTTGACTGACAGCACGCAAACGGGGGAAAGTCGTAGTCAAGAGGGAAAAAAGACGCGTCATCCCGATAGCCGGCCAACCGTGTGAAGAGTCCGGTCAAAGACAAGCTTAAGTCGCGCCGATGCTCACTCGGTAGACACGACAATTGGTAAGAAAAAGTTGGGCTAAAGGAATTCGCAAGTGTATGGGCGCGCGCGCCACAGACCGGCCGGAACGCATAGGGGGCCGCTCTCAAGAAAAAGGGGAAGAGAGCTACTCAGAAAACGGGGATACCTTGGGACGCAACTAGAGGACAAGGGGATGCCCACCATTGGTGGGGGAGCAAGAGCCTGGAACTGTCAAAAAGGCATGCGGGGAATGCGGGACGGTGGAAAGAATACAACTACAAAGAATCCAACGGAAAAAAGAAACCGTGTGCGGGAGGGAAAAGAAGTTAAGGAAAAGGGAAGCGGAAAGAGACCGTCTACGAAAACAAGGGACAGGAAATCTGCTTAGTAAGGGAGGGGGCAGACGGAAGAGAAAAAAAATTCAACAGGAGCTTCTCGGGAACGAATTCACATGACTCCGAAATCCATACTAAAAACAACTACGCGTGGTTAACCAAGGACCGGGGACAAAATCTCGGAAGTTAGCAAACAGGTGTCACACTGTAACTACAACACTACATGCCGGTCAATAAGGTGTTACGATCGGAACAGAAAAACGCATCTTCTGCAAGAACCAGTTTGGGAACGGCACTGACCGTAAAAAGGACAAAGGACTAGCGGGACTGAAAAGTTCTATGACGGGGTGGTCATGGGCGATCTGTGGGTGCGGAGCAGTGACAAGACATCGAACGAAAGGAAAGGAAAAAAAAAGAAAAAACAAAAAGATGAACTTAATGTAAGATTGGTAGCAGGAAAACTGAAGGGTGACGAAACAGGGACTGCTCCGGGGGAGACAGAAAAACCGCGAACTGACAAAAAAAGGGGAAAAAGACGAATTTCAAAAAAAAACGAAAACGCAGGGGAAAGCAACTTTGGGGGTGCCTTTCAACTGAAAAACGGAGGCTACGCATGGAGGTGCTCAAGGCAGCTGGTGCGTCAAGGGAAAGGTAGGAAGAAAGAAGCGGTGCATTGCACAGTCCGCAGCTGAGAGCAAGAAAAAAGAGAACGAAACAAAAATTGATACCGATGCCGCAATATCCTCAACGGGGAGGGGAAGAGCTTGTATCAGTATCCATCAATCCGAAACTAGAGAAGATGCCGGGTGTGCAGAGGAGGTTTCAACACAAAAACAACTTTACGGGGCAGGGGCGAATCGCGACGAAAAAAAGGGGAAAAGAGGATTCTGAGAAAAAAAAGCGGATCATCAGAAGGGGGGGGAGCAATCTGTACGGAAGCGGTGGATTTGGCTTCGGGGCTCGAAGATACAGGAAAAGGGACGGAAGAACGATGTAAAAAGCCAACAAGGGGCACTCGACGAAAACACATATCTCCTGGGTCAATGGAGATTCTAACGTTACACGCAGGAACGGCGGAACGCAACGGCAAAATGCAAAAGGGGAATCAAAAACAAAAATTCAGGAAGCAACTTGACCGGAGGTTATACAATCGTTCACCGCGGAGAAAAGCGGTGCGAATCTCTTGAGGGGGTCAAGAAGTGCGGAAGGTGACGGCCGAACATTGAGGAACAGAAAAAAACTAATAAGGAAAATGAAACCGCAACCTCAGCGCCTGTGGGTGATTATTGCCCTTTTTTCGTTTAGGAACCAACATCGTGTACAGGTAGAAAAAAAAAAAAAAACCCAAAATGACTCGGGACAAGTAAGAAGGCCGAGGTCAATTCAAGAAAGGCGGCAATGGGGCCGCGGTTCCTTCAGGGAAAAAAAACGGTAAGATGGAGAACTGCGGAGACCCGCGGGGTTACAGCGGGGTCAAGAGGGGTAGGAAAGGGAGTGGGCGACAAAAAATGGAAAGAATCTCATTATATCAAGAGGAGGGAGATGAAGAACTCAGACACCGAAATTCTCTTATCAGCGCAACAGAATAGGAAATACAGTAAAGAAGAATGACTCGATAGAAACTCATATTCGGAATCATGAAGAGGCGATGCGGGGGGGCGAGACTCGACCTAGAGGGAGAAAAGGGAAAGAAAGCAAGAATCAGCTAAAGCTCACGAAAAAAAACGCAAGGAGAAGAGAGCAGACTGACAGAAAGGCAAGGGGGGGGGGGGTGGGGAAAACTACAGGGCCAAAGATAAAGGGAAGAAAGTGAAAGGCGAGACATGGAGTGGGGGGGCAAAGCGAACCAGAAAGTGTCACAGGCAAAAACTGGGCGCTTTCGACATTTTGTGGGGGAATACAAAAAGGCTGCCAGTAAGAGTTTTACCCAACAAAGTAAAATGGAGGAATAATTTTCGTGACCTGGGGACAGCGTGCAGGTTCGAACGGAGGCTAGAAGGCCAAACGATACGCAGGATCAGGGGCAAGGGAGGGGTTAAAGAACGAAAAGTCAGGTCTTTGGTCAGAGAAAACGCCGCCCCAGGTCAGGGAAAAGGTGTGCGAAAGTTTCCTTAGGGGAGGGCGACCCGAGAAACGGGGATATCATAGCTAGGTGAGTCGAGAGCCTCTAAAGACAAAGGAAGTCAGAAAGCGCATAGCTCTCTACACCGGCAACAACCTTCCTGTGGTTTTAAGGTTCCTACGAAGGGGGTGGAAAAATAAAAAAGGGGGTCGAAAAGGAAAGGAGAATAGAGTAGAAACCTGAAATCTCTTCACGAATTCAAGGAAAGAAAGGACCATGCTGGGGAAAAAAGGAAACTTGTTTCTAAAATCGCGGGCGAGAGTAGCAAGTCGGGGTGGGAGGGGGGAAGTGATTGCAGCGCTCAGTTGGCAGTCGAAACAATAATATGTGGGATCCGGCAGGAGAAAAAAAACTCAATCGCTCAACCATCTCGCGAAGAAAGAAAAGCCTGCGCCATCGAATCAGGTCGGACAAAAGATCAATTTGCACGCACATCACAACTAATGCTGGCGGTTCGTTCCACTGGAAGTTTATCGCGTGGTGGCTACGCAGACCAATACGTGTCGACGAGGGCGTAGGCTGAACATCGCAGGAGACGTTGCTGAAAGTGGAGGGCCTGGTTTGGGGGCCAGAAGGGGAGATGAAAGAAACGAAACATTGACATAAAGGACGAAAGGAGAGAAAGAGAGCGCTGCGGCCAGGTTGGAAGAGTGCTGTGGGCCATAGAAGGAGAGAATTATAGGAACTAAAAAAGGCGGCTTTCAAGAACAAAAGGGAGTGGGTCAGCACCGAGGGGGGGAGCAGGGGGGCACTTGAGACGCGCCCCGAAGCAAGTACATAAAGGAAAAATTGACACTTAATCGATTCTCTATGGAGAAGAACGACATTCAAAGGAAGAATCAATCAAAAAAAACAACGAGGGAAGAAGAAAAGAGAGGGGGGGGGGAAGTAGTTCTCAACAAATAGACCGATCACGTGAAATTCCCTGGCTCATGACAACCGATTTGCTACGTTAGCACATTTAAACTTCGGGTTCGTCTCAAGGTGACAACCTTCAACTCAGAAAAAGGGTGGGAGGAAACGTCACAATATGAAAAGCAGGAAAACGAAGACTGTGAGCTTCTTGACTGAAGGATCTCCAAGCCAACCAGCAACTAGCAAAAACGGAACGCAGGGAGCGACTGAGATAGTCCGGAGGGAAGACAAATGTTTCTTACGCGTGTAAGATCTTTCGCCAAAACAAAAAGGAATCACCCATGAAATTGCAGCAAGTCCTGTGGAACGTTGGGGGAAATGCCAAGAAGGCTGTTTGGCCAGGAAGACACGAAAGCAAAAAAGAATTCCGGCCCTGGAGGGAACAAGGGAAGGCACTAATATAGTCATCAGGGAAGGAGGGATCTAGTGGTTTCTGAACAATTGAAGGGGAAAGTCCGAGCAAGATTTGGCAGGCAAGGTGGCATGCAAGGCGGGGGGGTTGAGTTGAGAGAAAAAACTTTTGGAATAGGGCTCCAACCAATATGAACTGCACTGAAGACGCGCACGAACATGGCAAAGGGAAATGGCCGAGCTCGAACTTAACCAGAATGGCGCAACCAATTCCAGTTGGCATAAAGGGAAGTGGTACCAAGTGCATTCACTGAATGAGAGGCGTAACCTCGGCTCCGAAGGGCGACAAGTCGTATGTGGTCCCACAATCGGGGACGGGACAAAGCCAGTAGGGGTGAATGCGAGTCGGAGAGCATCGCAATTGAGGGAGGGTGGGGGTAAAAAAAAGTCCATGACGGGCCCGCAAAAGACTGGAAGGAGTGGACCAGGGGAAATTCGGGCAGACCCGAGACCTCTTGAAGAGCAATACCGAAACAGAAGGGCCGCAGTCTGCCACAAGGAACTAATGTACATGGCAAAAAAAAAGGGAAGCAAAAAAGGAGACGTTTCTGGGTAAGGAAAAACGAACCCAAACACTGGGAACAACATCTTCAAGTGAAAGGGAGGTAATAAAACCACGACGGCTGGTTCTGGTAAGATCGGATAACAACATTCCTGCAGCCGGGGGGTGAACAAAAAAAAAAAGACTGGGGGGGGAAGTTGACATAAATTTTCCGAGTGACTACTATGGTCGACGCGTCCGCAGGGTACCAATTTGGGACAAGCGAGGGAGGGGGGGGATGTAAGGGAAAAACGCGGTGGAGCCGCTGATGCCGAGAAGGGGACTGAACTTTTTGGCGGTCCTTGCATCGAGGAAAGAAGGGACCAAAGCTAAAACGCTGGGGGGAGTCAAAAGGGTCAGACTATCGGATGAGCGTCCCAACAACTTGCCGGAGCATGCTTCAGAACTCAAAAAGCGATTGCCGGCCCAGGGGGGAAGGGTATTTCTCGATGGCCTCAGGGTTGAACCTGACGGATAGAATCGGGGACGGTCGGAAATACAGGACCTCGGACATGAAAAAGCACAAGGTCCCAAAGATGGGGTCAGACATCATAGAAGAAGAAAGAAAAGCCTTCACAACACGAGGAACTGGGACCTTCGCATCGCGGAATCAAAGACAACTACACTTCTTTGCGTCGAACCAGAAAAGTAGGAAATGTCTCGAGGTGAATGGGGGAGTTCAGAGGAAAGAAAATGTGTAATTAATGATGGGGTGGCGGCGGAGCTACCAGACCTGAAGGGGGGAAAGAAAAACATCAAAAACGATCCGTGCTGGTTTTAAAATTGGGAAAATATGAAAGTAAGGCGCCACAACAGGGTTCGGGGAAGTAAATGGCAGCCCAACAGGGGGGGGGACGAAGAAAAAAGAACAAAAAGCGAAAAACTGTGGCTTGGGGACAGGGAGGCAATCAAAAGGGAGCACTCAGAAATGGAGGGCATGCAGGTGCGTGTAGCAGGGGAAAAAAAGGGGTAAGCGGATGGAAAGATTCATTTGACTTTCACGGGAATTCGACTCGGTGTGGCCAGGGTACCGTGCAAAGCGACCGCAAAGACTAAGAGTAAACAAGCAACGCTTGGGGGGAAAAGACCCGACTTAAAAACGCTGTAGAAAGATTGCGCCGTGTGAATGCTAATCCAATAAAGCAAATAAGAAGGGGGTCCTCTTCGGGTCAAGAGTGGGGGTGGGGCGGGGCAACACTATTTGAAAAACCCTACGGCATAGCTGGCGGAAAAGTAGAAACGCCGTGGGACCAATACTCGGATCGGAACAGGATCTGCAAAGAACCGGTTCCGGCGCAATGGCGTCTAAAGCAACGAACTGAGCGCTGTTCGAAAGTGCGAAAAATGATCGGATGACAGAGGGATGGGGACTCAAGACCTGGGAAAGTTGGGAAGAAAAATTCCTAAGCGCAGAAGGGCAGAAGGGTTATGGGGGCACGTTCCGTCACAAAATGAATGGCGGCTCTTACTGACTGAAGGGGTCGAGTGAAAGGACAAAGGGGAAAGGTCATGAAACTCATGGGACGAGGAGCGAAAATAACACTCTTTAGAACCCCTGACACTGACAAAAAAGCTACCCAAAATGGAATGACGGGACAATTCTGAAAAACAGGAACAAAAGTTGAAGCTTCGTGAAAAATGATGAAAAACAGTGTATGAACCAGCGGCGCGAGGCGGTTTGGGCACTGCAATCCCGCAACAACTTAACAGAAAAGGACAGGTCAGTGGGAAGTGACAGGACCCGTATAGGCTGGACACGGAGGTCCGCGAGAGGGTGAAAACAGGTGCGGAAAAAAGAATCGGAGCGTTGAAAAATTCCGAACACACCAGATTTGACCACAGTCAGGGGGGAGGGGGGTTAATCTACACATGAACGAGTTATCGCTGCACCCGAGGAGGCTTGGGGTAAGAAGAGGGTGAGAGACGGAAGGAACGTGGAGTCTGGAGGGAAGGAAGAACTCAAGGTCGGATGGGCCAAGAGGGGGAATGATCATGGGATAAAGGAGAGATCATTCCATTATCCAGAAACGAAGCATCCTAGAATTGGAGGAGCATGTCTCTGGAAATGATCAGGGGTGATCCCAACAAAAAACTCGTGCATCAAAAACTAACAAATGGATTAGCAAGGGAAATCAGGTACGTCGGGGATCAACCAAGACCGAAATTGGGGTAAAAAAACAAAGGCATGTGGAATAATCAAAGAGCGCCAAAAACTGTGGCGCCATGCCTCTCGTGGCATAGGTGGAACAAAGGTATGCGACGATAGAAAGCGGTCTCACTATTTGGGAGAAAGGGAGCATGCCAAGACTGGGTCAAAACGGGGAAAAAAGAAGGAATGGGGTTGAAACGAGAGAATCGAAAAGGAAGGCGAACAACACGAGGAAAAAAAAGCTATTATCTCAAGAGGCACAGAGTTATGGGGGGGAGAGCAGGGCGCTGAAAGTTTCATGAATAAAAAATAGCCGTGGAAAAACAGGTTGGAAAAGGCGTAAACTAGAAAGGAGTGCTTGTCAAAGACACGTTTCGAGAGAGTCGTAGGCGATCGGTCTGATATATACCAAAGGAGTGACGCAAGTTAACAATTCGCACGGGGGCGGAGAAAAAAGAAAAAAAGAGCAACAGTGGGGAAATAAGGGTGACCAGAACAGAGAGCGGCTTGCGATGCGTCGAGGGTTTCCAACGGGAAGAGAGGCTCAAAACTGAGGGAGGAGGAAAAAGCGAAGGGTCACGTGCAAGGGCTTCAACGAATCGAATCGCAACAAGGCATGGAGGAGAAATTAGCACACTCGTCAGGGGTGTAACCTCGACGACGTCGGATGGTGGACACAAGGCTCAAAATCAAAGAATGGGAGGGCCAATCGACATAAAATGGGTGGTTATCGGGCAGTCGAAACCAGATCGGAGCCGGGAAAAGGGCAACCGGGGAAAAAACAAAACGCAAAGTCATAGAAAAAGAGGTCATCCTAAGCGAGCTCAATCAAATCCTACCTAACAAGAAAAACTCAGGACAGAAAGCTGGGGGGAACACATGGACCAAAGCAATGGGATTTGGCGAAAAGTACCATAACGGAAGCAATGCAAAGGCCGGCAGAGAGCGTGATGAAACGAGATAATCGAGAAGCAAAACGGAACGGAAAAAAAAAACCTGGGGGCCGAACGCTCACAACGGAAGGGCCAAACAGAAAGTGGTTGTCGCGCGAGCAGTGAAAAAAAGGATAGGGAAGAATGCTGGAGGTTCAAAAGGGCGGAAACTTACACGGGACAGTAACACGGGAGAGTGAAGAAGGGAGGGGATCAGAGGGTGGGGGCTACCGGACATACAAATGGATACGCAACATCATGGAGCGAAATCGGATTGGGGGGAAACCGTAAAGAAGCACCCTCCCATGAAAATTCTAGATAAATCCAGATGGAGGGGGTACTGGCGAAATCTCCAAGGCCAGCCCTCCAACGTGCTCTCCCAATTCGAAGTGAGGGGAACCAAAAATCAACGTACAACCTAGAAAGTGAAATATAACCGTTTCAAGAGCAAAAAATGAACTAATGGAACGGACTATGTTTCGATCACCACTAAAAAGTCATGGGCGGCAAAAACAGTGAATTAAGAATGGACATCAGGGGGAAAGTGTCATTCGCCTAAGACTGGAACTTATCAAGGGGCCGATCGGAAGGGGGGTGCGGGCATGACAAAAGAACGAGAAACCGTATCACGACACGAACATTCAACCCAAAAAGAGGACGTGGGTCTTGGGTTTGTTGGGGTGGTGGGGTGGAACAAAAAAAAAAAAAGTCATTCCAGGAACGGAGAGGAAAAAAAAGAAATGAAGATGTCAGAGACGAAAGGCGAGCACATTACTGAAAAAAAAGACCATTCAACTAAAATTGAGGGAGCAGGACACAGAGGACAAGGGAACGTAGAACCGGCCGGGGAGCGACATGGACTGCCCAAAAGGGGGGAGAAAGGTAAACGCATATATTGAAAAGTGACGCAGCGGATCAAGTAAACCGTCTGTCTGACGTAATGCAAAAATAGACAGCGCTGCCCTTGGGGGACGGGGAATTACCAGTCGAATGCACCTGCTGATTGACCATAAGGCGGGGAAAGCTTCGAAAGGAAAAGCCCGCTCAGGACTAAAAAATTCAAATGGGAAAACGCCCCAAACACAACTAAACGCGGCGAAAAGGAGGGGGAAACCTAAGGGGGGAACGGGGCGAGCGAAGCGGATGGCAGGAAAACTTACGGATCGTCTAGGAGTGGAATTTTGACGAAAAAAGGGTCGGAGACGTGTCCGTCTCGGTCCAAGCCCCGGATCGCACTCCGGAAGCAAACCGCAGTCACTGGGGAAAAAAGGAGAAGACCAGTGACCGCTCGTACCAGCAAACGCAGAGGGAACAATCAAAACAATGATAGTGAACTCCCGGGACAGTGTACTTTATCAAACCGCGACGCAACAAAAAGAGAGTCCATCGGCGAATCTTCGTTTCAATGAGTGCGTAGTGCGTCAAAACATGGAGTGAAAAGCACTGAGCATAGGGAAAAAAAACAAAACCGGATCTTACGGGTTGATTAGTGTCAATTCTTTAAAAAAAAGAAAAATGGCTGACGGTCAGATCCCGCGAAAAAGCAATGACTCGGAAAACAGGTCGATTCCTGCCACTCAGAGCAAAAATTGGGGACCACTGGCCTTGCGTGGAGACGAAGGGGAGTGAAAATGGAAGCGAAAAAAAAGAAGTTGGTACGGGGGACAGTGGGACGGCGGGAATCAGACGA
>Ga0179591_1132086_pt1 | contig 13064 bp, 24 predicted proteins | sample CZOMad2_1_08_16f_FD_182891 | JGI IMG/M metagenome (GOLD analysis project Ga0179591, IMG submission 182891) | Vadose zone soil fungal communities from Angelo Coast Range Reserve, California, USA - CZOMad2_1_08_16fungal (PacBio error correction) | ecosystem: Environmental > Terrestrial > Soil >...
ACGGAGTCGAAAAGAGGAGGGGAGAAAGTCAAGCGTAAGTTGAGGTTGAACTAGAAGGGGGACCATGGCAGACAAGAAAGGGGACTCAAAGGAAGGAAAAGGGGGAAGAAACTGATCTTCCTAAGCCAAAATGGAAGGCGAAGGATTCGAGGCTTCGGGATCAAAGGAGTTGAGGAGTTCTGAAGGGAGGAGGATGAACATACTGCAACTCCGAGAAAAAAAAGAAAAAAAAAAAAAAAAAAAAAAGAAAAGGGGGGAGAGTCGAATGACAAGGGAGACAAACAAGAGGGCACAAAAGTCCCGGCAAAAAGGAGAAAAGGGGTTCAAACAACTGCCGGAGGGAGGTCTTTTGCCGCGCTGAACATCATAGGATGTGTGGGAAAAGACGAAGTTGGAAGGTCCAAATCATCCCCTGGGTAAAAATTGCAGATGGTTGGTGGGGGGGGGGGGTAGAACTGAATCAGCGTTTGGTGTGGTGAAATCAGACGGAGTTAGGAAGGACCAAGAAGTTGCGGAAGGAGGGGACGCAGGCGGAAAAGGGATGTCTAAAGGAGGTCGTTCTTACTGGGGGGTTTATAGGCGCTTTAGAGGGCACTGTCGGGGCTAAAGACAATCAAGAAATCTGAACAAAACTGCGGTATCTTGACAGCTTGAGAGAGCTGGGGGTTAGCATTATTGAGGGGAACGGAAGTCAAGGGGGGATCAACAACACACCGGGTTGACTGGGGGTGAACGAACAGGATTTCTCCCTAAGCATCCAGAATCAGGTCGGAAAGGGAAGCGGCGCGAACAAGAAGTTTTAAGGAGGCCATGAGTTAAAAAGGGGACGCCATGTCAAGAGGCAGTCACTCCCATGGAACAGAAGGAGGTCGCGGTGAGGGGGTTTGTCTACGGAGGTGGGCCGCGGACGACTGCGAGAAAGTCGGGCTTAAAGGACCTGGACTCGTAATTTTGTGGGAAACAAATTTGGGGGCAAAACAACTCACACGATGTGGTGGTCATTCATAGGGCGCGTTATTGAGGAAGGAAGCCGACGAGTATTTATCGAGGAAGGTAGTGTAGTGAACTAATGCTGGGGGGGTAAAGTGTCGAAACGGCGCGGGAACTTGGGAGCTGAAGTTCAGGTTGTGGGAGTTTTGGGCAGAGAAAACGCCGGTGGGGGCACAGAAGGAGCCTGGGGGAATATGCTAGGAACGGAAATGGCGGGTCCGGGCTTCCGGTTTTTCCGGTGGATGTGGACTCGTAAACGAAAGAAGAGTGCATCATACTGGGAAGTAGTTGGATTTTGGAGGAGCGTTGGGGAAAACGCGACCAAAGAAAACATCAAAAAAAGGTTCCTGAGGAAAACATTTCTAATGGGGGCAACTACTTCTCTCAAGGGAAAGACCTAGTCAGGGTGGCTCAACGTACGGGCGAGAAGGATGGGGATCAATCAATCTAATAGGGTACACGATAGAAATATAAATGGGCAAAATAACCCGTCACGGCTTGAAGGGGTTCCTGTAGTCAGGGGGAGACTTCCAGAATACCTAAACACAAAAGTAAAACGGGATCATAGGGTAAGAAAGAGAAGGGAGTGAGAGGAATAAGACATTGATCGTTGGTGAGAACCAAGGTGTCTGAGCAGGGCGAGGCGCACGGGGGGGGACCAAGCTGTGGCAGAGGAAAGGCAGGATAGTGCCCGAGCTGCCAGAGCGAGCGGAAGGAAGATTTGCTAAACATTTGGTCCTATATCGAGAGCGCACAACAGCCATATAAAATCAACACAACACAACGAGTAAGGAGAAGAGATCTGATGAGTGTGGCGTAGTATCGGAAAAACACATGGGGAAAAGCAATCTGAGTAAGAAGATCTATTTTCCGCGCCCTAGCTCTTAACCGGGATTGGGTAATACCAATCACTTGGAACGACTCGGCCCTGCCCTAGCGACCAAGTCCGAAAGTTTGGAGGGGAAACAAAAAAAGAAAACCTGCAGCATGTCTTAGCCTCTAACTGGACATGAAGGAAATCGGACGTTGTCGGTTAGTCGCGGAATTATAAGCCCCGGACAGGGAAACCCCATCAGGAGCCACCTAGCGAAAGGGCTTATTCTGAGGGACCTACGCCTCTCTCAGAAAGGAGGTGCTTCTTCGCTTGGGAGTGAGCACCCTACTTGCACGAAAAGACGGATTGAAGGAAAGAGGTGGCTAGGAAAAGAAGATATATTAGCAATGTTTGGGACGGGATCCTTCTGGGGTTGCAGTGGGTCCAGTTTGAAAAGGGGAGAAAAGCATGAAAAAGGTGCGAGAAAAGAATGGGACGATGGGACTATTGCAACTACCTAACCGGGGGAAAAACGAACACCTGGAATCAACGAGGATAGAAACGAGAGACGGGTATTCTAAACAACGTCAGGCAGAAAACCCCGCGTTGTAGAGAACCAAACACTCCACACCAGAAGGAAAGACAGCCAAGTTAAGGGACTCCCGAATACAACCGGCGCAAAAAAAGTAACGGTCAAAGCCGCTGAAAAAGTGAACCTCGAATCAACGCAAAATCTCGGCCTGATACTAACATAAGCCTGTCACAGAGTGGCCAAGCAAAAAACACAGAGGTAGTTGGGGGGGGGGGTTTGGGGTGAAAGGTTGACGAAAGACCAACATAAGTTCGTCGGTCTTCCGCTGGAAACTAGAGAAAAGAGGAACGGAGACCGCTCCTTGACGAAACACGAGATCTTCGCAAGGGATGCGGAACAGTTTGGAAGAAAGAGGTGAATGCATAAAGGGGGTTGAAGAACCGGAATGGTTCCCCCCTGGTCTGGGAGTTGAGAATTCCTGTTTCAACTTCTGCAATCAAAACAGCAATCGGTGTGGAAGGGCACCAAGGAGCTTGAGTGCCAAAAAGAGGCGACACAAACATACTGTGAAGTCACAATCCGCCCAGCTGTGCAATAATGTAGCAATCCGCCAAAGTAGGAGGAAGAACTAAATTGCGGAGGAAAAACCGATATAAATGAATCACGCCAGGCTTCCGAAGTGAGAGGGGGTAGAAGCTCACACTCAATGCGGGAGATGAGATTAACGTGGAGACTGGAAAACACTTCCTCAATAAACTCATAAGCCAGGGGGGAACAAAGCTTTTCTTACTAATGGTGATTTCCAAGAAAAACGGAAGTGGGAAAAAAGGGAAAAATCGAAGGAAAATGTCGTGGAAAAAGAAAACAAAAAGAGAGGTGCTTGAAACCACGCTTCTCAGACTGGGTCGTGCAACGGAGTGGGGAAACGCTTACGGGCTTTCTCTTTGCGGGTCCCGACCTTTTAGCGCCGCGTGCAGTCTTGGCACGGGGTGAACTCTTGTAAACGTACTTGAAGAAGGAGAACTCCTGGGAAAACCTTCCCTTGGAGCCAGAAGTCAGATCCTGCCTTAAGAATCCGGAAGATCTGGCGCACACGTTAGCGAGAAGGGTTTAAAAACGGCATTGCAGGAGGTAATGAAAAACATGCTCGTAAACAAAAAAGAAACTTCCAGGAAATGTCTAAAGTTCCTCAGGTTCGCAGATTGGTAGGGAGCGACCGGGAAGAGCTCTCAAACAACAAAGGAGGACATATGATGGTCACAAAAAAAGCTCGAGTTCACGAGGTAAAGAGAGTGAAAAGGCCGGGTAAAGTGGGGCATGTTGAAATGATGTGGGTGAAAGGGAAAATGGGGCCGCAACTGAAGAACTGGGGCACCCGATAGTCCGGGACAAATGAGCGAAGGATTAAAAAGCCATACGATCAATGAGGTGGGAACGGAGTGCGACGGGAAGATGCATGAGGTACACAAACGGAAACGGGTGCTACAATAAATGAAACGCGGCCAAGTGAAAGAGGAAAGAAAGTCCCAGCCTATTGGAAAGAAGTCGATAAGAGTTGTTTCAAGAAAAAGCACGAGAAGGGGGGGGGTGACGAAAGGGAATCAAACGATTTTGCAATTGTGGCCCAAAGGCCGAGTTGGTTAGAAATCGCCCCGTCGTAAAAAGGGAAAAAGTGGGTTAGACTGTCGGCATAGAGTTGGATGAGCGTTTAATACGAGAGTTGAATGGCGCTGACGCAATGGAGTCAGGGGAAGGCTGAGCCGGACGCCGAGGCGGAAGCGTGCGGTGAAGGGCGGTAAGCGGCTGGATTTCTCACTTTATGCTAAAATACGGGGGGGCGATGGAGAACCATTTAAGGATCAAAACGATGGCGTGATTTTACGTAGGGGGACAGGCATGAAAAGATGGTGGGGGGAGCATGGTTTTCCATTAATATAGTGTGGGATCAAAAAAACCAGAAGGGAGTGTGGAGATAAGCGGAACATGAGACAGCTAACGGGAAAAATCGTGGCGTGAGGTACTCAAAAATAGAACAGCAGGGTTTGGGGCAGTCATATGGGATGAAATGTGGCGGCAATACAGCAGAAGATGACAAGAGCTGGGAATGAAGTAGTAGCTTTTTGTTCTGTGGAATTGTGTCTACTATGTGAAAAGAGGGCCTACAGAGATAGGGAGATGCTGTGGCAGCAAATTTTTGAGCCAAAGGGTATTTGCTCAAAAACACCAACGAACAAGAGGGGGGTGTGGACTAGGGGGAAAAACAGTCGGTTTTAGATGGGAACAGGAAAGCTAAGGAGTGGAGAGTGGTGGGAACAGAGCCGGTAACTCAGGAGTAGGGTTGGAAGGAAGTTTGTCGGCGGCGTCCTGTTTGCGGTGGAAAACAGGGTTGTTTATGTTGGGGTGAGACAAGGAAGGGGTTTGGCGGTCAAAGTCTCGCAGAGTGTTTCGAAGCGAGAAAGACGCGTAGGCTGGGGGGAACAAAGGGGAGTTCATTTTGGGCCGGTAGGAGGAAAGCGTCCACAGAAAGAGGGCTTAAGGCATCCTGTGAATGGTTCTCACTTTGGGGGGGGGAGGGTGGGGGATGGGATAGTTTGTAAAAGATTCCCACTGCAACCCAGCGCAAAAACATTCTTTCAAACATGAGGGAAAAAGGCAAAAGAAAAGTGTTGTCAATCTATCTAACGGGGAGAAAGAATCGAGTGGGGGAGAGGACTTCGCGTCGAGAATGGGTGCTCATCCCTCGAAATGTACCTGATAAGATTCGAGAATCATTTTGGGGGAAGGGAAGACCGTCGCGCAGGATGGGGCCTGTGAACTGGGGAGGACTAAAAAACCTCGCATAAAAGGAAAAAAATGCACTTCATTATATTACTCATCTAAAGCAGGTATAGTATAAGCACCAATTCGCACGGGGGGGGGGGGGGAAAAAAGGGGGGAAACAGGAAAAAGCTTCAGGAATTGGGAGAGAGGGGAAAGGGAGAGGCAAAAAGGGGGTGAAATTAGCGTTTTATTGTCATTAACTCGAGAGGAAGAGGAGGTCCAGATCGAGGAAAAAAGAAAGGTTGTCTAAAAATGTGTTTGTCCGGGTCGATAGGGCGAAAAGAAAGAAAGATAGAGTCTCAACCAATTATGTATGAGGGGGAAAAAGAAGAGATGCTTTCTTTGGGTTTGCAAGAGGAGAGGGGGGAGCGAGGAAACAAAATTTGAAAGAAGAAATATGCTCCGGACCGCGACTGGAAGAGAAAGATAGATAGCGAACCACTGGTTACTAACAATCCTTCGCCTCGTCCAATGAAGAGACTACGGAACGAAGGGAGGGGGGGGGGATGTGGAAAAACAAATCAAACCTTGCAGCACATGGCTGGAAAAAAGAGGGAGTATAGAAGGGTGTATATTCGGAGTTGTTTTCGTGTTCAGCGTTCGACCCCCGTACGGAAAAAGAATGCACTGTCGCCTACGCTAAGGGGGATAAGGTCGGGCCACAAAAAGGGGAAAGGGCCTATCGTCGGGAAAAAAATTCTCTTGGATGCCCTAACTTCGAAGAGGAAAGGGACCGTGAGCAAGAGAAGGGGGGAGAGTCAGAATAATGGAAAAAAAAAGGAGCAAGGGGTGGAGCAGGAAGGCTGCAGGGGTTGTTTAGTTTCCCGCGTTTTGTCAACATAATCCAAATAAAGTGATAAAAAATCCAGGATGATGGGGAACCAAGAACGAGAGTGACGAGTAAATCGAAAATGAAAAAAAAAAGAAACCTGTGATTGACATGCACTATCATAACGCTATCGCATCGAACACGTCACAGAGAAGTTGGAAGAAAAGGTTGTCCCAGGGAAAAAAAAGCACTTAAGAAAGAGAAGAAAACCGACACCCAAAAAAAAAAAGGAGCCGAGAGACCTCTTAAATTACCACCTCGTCCATCCGGGTGGAGGCGGCATCAGCAGGATAAGAACCGCGACGGAAAAGAGGGAAACCCCTTTCTTAAGGGTGGGTTTTTTTGAAATAAGGGGGAAAAAATGGAGGGAAGAAACAAAAAAGTGTAAAGGAAGACAAGGGGGGAGAGACAGTCGTGAAAGCTTCCACGACGTAGAAAATAAAAAGAAACAGGCGACATCCCTGGGAAGAAAGATTCGTGCAGGAAATACACTTGATGCCGCAAGTTAATCAATATCGGGGGGACGTAAAAAAATGATGGGGGAGGAAAGAAAACCCTTCCGTCAAAACACGGGGACTATTGCGGGGCGAGTGCTCAACCTGTGAAGGGGGTAGGGGAAGACCCAATCTTTGTTATTAGCAAAAAAAGGGGGAGAGGCGTGCCAACAAATCAATGAGCAACACCAGAGAAGCGCAAAAACCAAGGGAAAGACAAGGAAAAGAAAGCCGGAACTACAAAATTTCTCATCCCAAACCAAGTCTGTTAGCCTAGTGCTAGCGGGGGGGGGAAAAAAAAGCTGGAGACATGCAAGGTCGAAAGGAATTAAGCGAGCGGCGACATCCTTCCAACTTACATTCTTCCGGATAAAGAGAGGGTTGTAGACTGCAAACCGTCATCAATACATGCAGGGAAGGACTAAAAAATCGACAATTTTGAAGGAAGAAGGGGAGGGTTGGGTCAACGAACGGAGCAGTTTGTTAATTGTCAGCTCCGGTGAAAAGCGGGGGGGGCAAAGACTCCACCTGATCGGTGGGGAAGTTGGGAGGGGAACCAAGCTGCTTGTCAGTGAGGAAAGGGGGAGTGCAAGCTGATGGGACCTAGGGATTGTAAAGGGGGAAAACCGCAACTTTGTACAAGGGAAGCGAAGAGAAGGGCTTGGAGGAAAATTGCTTCCCTTGCCATAGCTACCAGACTAAGGGTAACAGCCCTTGTTGAGAAGAAGTAGGGACGAAGCCTGCGCCAGGAGAGTGAAACTTAATAGTGGGGGGTCGGCAAAAGTTTAATCCAAAGGGGGGGGGCTTGTCGAGGTAATGGGGAAACAAAAAAGAGGGAGTTAAACAAAAACGCTAAGGGAAAAGGAGGGCAAAAGAAGGAAAGGCCAATAGTTGTATCTCCTGATTTTCTGGAGATCGGACAATATAAAATCAAAAGCAACAACAAAAGAAGGAGGAAAGGTAAAATAGGGACGGAACGAAGAAGGAGAGGAAACAAAGGAAGGGTGATCCTGTTCAATGTGAGAGTGTGGGTGTAGACTGAGGTTGAAAAAGACAGGAACAAATTCAGCAAATGATGTGTCGACACAGAGATCAAGGTAACCAAGGAGAAAAGTCGAAGGACGGAGGGAAAATAAGGGTTACAATGTTGTTATCTTTCATTACTTGGGGGAACAAGGACGCACGGTGAGAAAGAATGAATCAGGCGAAGTACAATGTCTTAAAAGAAAGAAGGGGGAAAAAGAAACGGAAGACATAAGCTCGTGGGGACAACTGAACGCGAGCAATGTTGAGTCTTGGGGTCACTACGGCTTTCAGCCGGAGATGTGTGAAAAAGTGTGAAAACCAACCTGCAGGCCGGGGAGGGAAATCAAAAACCCAGGAGGAAAAAAAGGAAAGGGTGGTGTTCTCTTACGGATGAGGAAAGGTTGGTTGATTACGTGCAGTCAGAACGAGATTTTAGCGGAAACTAGGGGAAAAACTGAGAGGAAAAAAAACGGACCGGAGCGGAGAGGGCGGTGCTTCCGTAGGGAAGGCTGGGAGAAGAGGAGGAAGGAGGTCTAAAACGGTTCCTATTCTCCCTATTAAAGCACGCGGCTGGTGTTTTACGAGGAAAAGGAACGAGAGGGGGGTGTCGCAGTTGCTGTTCACGAGATAATGGTGAAGAGGGGACAAACAGAGGGAGGGGGGGGTGAGCACTACTTGAACAGAATGCGAACTCTCATAACAGAACTTTCGGAACGCAGAGCAAGGACCAAATAGGGTTTTTATGCAGAAGAATAAAGGAAATGTGGAGGAGAAAATTGGAGACAGTCCCACGCAGACGTTTATACCATTGGAGGAGCTGCGTTGTGGGGGGGGGGTCGAAGAGGGTAAAAATACGACTTCTAGGGAAGGGGATTAAAAAGGACAGTGAAAGAGCAAGGGTGAACAATTTTTGCGAAAAAACCCCACACACAAAATTTTTGTTCAACAGATGAAGAGTGAAATGGAGGGATAAAGAGAATCCGCAGTCCGGATGGGGAGACAGTAAAGTTCAGATGAAGGGAGGAGGGGAGGGGGGGGGGCGGTTCCTTCTTCCCAATGCTTCTTCCTTCATTTTTGGGGTGGTTTGTGTCTAAGAAAAAGCAGGTTTGGCAGGTCACATTACAAAACCGGGGGGACTTGTTTCGATGGAGGGAGAGAGAAGAAGATGGGGGGGGGGAAGACTTCGTGGGAATTGGAGATGAAGGGCCCCGCCCTTTGCGGAGGACATTTCATCCTGTGATGGGGGGAGCACTGGGGAGGGTAGCTCTTGAAACGCGAAAAAACTTCAACCCCCATTCAAGAAGGAAAAGACTGGACAAAAACCGAAAGGGTTGCACTTCTTCTCTCAAGGACGTAACTAGGGGAGGGTGTACTTAAGTGGCGCGTCGTCTAAGTATTTCTAAACCATAACGAGGGTCAAGAGAAAGACTTGGGGGGTCCGAAGAGCCCGTAAGCGCGGCTGGGTTGGGGGTTAATGGAGAAAGGGGGGGGAGAGAGGGAGAGAAGGAAAGGAAAACAACCACTACACTTATCAGCGTATGAATAAATCAGGATTTTTGAGTGAATCGGAAGAAAAAGGTGGGATGGGGGGAAGGAAAAAGACAATCGGGAAGGGGGGTCGAAAAAGAAACGAGGGCGAAATGATTTTATTAAAAAAAAAAGCAGGAAGACTGAGGGGGGGAGGGGAGAGTGCAAACGGAAAAAGAAAGCTACTCATTTTAGTTGGTGAAGTCTAGAAGGACAGAGGGAACCGAGCCAAAAAAAAACTCAAAACAAAAATGATTATTAGGAAAAAAGAGAGAGATCTTTAAGGGGGGGGACGAATAAATGATCATAGCTCAAACACTTTTTGGGTAGAGACCTCCGATCTAGAGGGCATAGCTGGCACTATCTACGACGTCAGCTGACAAAGTGGTAATAAAAAACCAGTGAAACTCAGAAACAACCCCTCTAGAACCATCCTGGAAGCTTTGAGTCAAAAAGAAAAGGGGACTCATGGAGTCTTACGAAGACTTCAGAATGTAATCTATAGATTCCAGTAAGGGGGGGGCGGGAGGAGAGGGAATCCCAAACCCTTCCCCGGACCCATCATTCTAAAAGAACGTTCGTAAGGAACAAAAAATGGTAAGAACGGCGAAAACTATAGGGAACAGTATTCGCTAGTGACCAAAGACTTAGTGATCAAAAACGACATCCGTTATGAAAAAATAACTTAGTCAAGAAAGGAAAGGGAGAATCGGGAAAAAATGTAGGCAATGTTGGGCAGAAGGATGATCCTTTCTGGGGTTTCAATTTTTCCTGCTTTTGGCACCTACTACCAAGAAAAGTGTGGGAACAAAGAAGAGGGTCAAACACGGTGAGGGGGGCTAAGTACCCTCCTCAACAGAAACGGAAAAGAAAGGGGAAAGGAAACTATCGCCTCTCCGGATCGAACAGTCGGCTAGACTTAATAAAACTTCTTTTCTCGAAACAAAAAGAAAAAAACGTTAAGACAGCAAATGACGCCGGAAGCCATACCCCCTGACGAAAAAAAGAGAACGAAAGCACGGGACAAATAAGATGGAAGATAGGAAAATCCTTTCTTACGCTCCTCCTAGAACTTAAACAAAAGGAAAACAGGCAAAACCACAACTACGTTAAAGGGTTGGTTTGGGGGGGGGGGCAAGAAAGGAGAAAAATGCAAAAAAGCAAAAGGGAACTTAAGCCTTAATTTTCTCATTCAGCCACGCGTGACACACGAGTTATACAAATCCCAAAAGAAACGAAGCATACTATCCACGGATTCGTTGTGGTCAAAAAAACTGTGCGAAAGGATGACAGGAATTTTCGAAAATACAGGTGGGAATGCATAAAAGATGGGCGAAGAAGAGGGAAGGGGGAACGAACGATTCGGGTATGAGGGGGGAGGAAAATCTTTCACAAGGAGGCGACAAAAAAAACGCAATCCAGGGTGGGTGATAAAAGGAGGCTCGGGGAAAGAAAAACATAATTCTACACCACCAGAGAAGCTAAGAGGGGGTCCGAACACAAGAAAGAAATTGAGGACTAATGGTGGAAGCATCGCAATTCTTGGAAAAGAAGTTCGAGAGAAAGAGAGTAAGAAAAGGAAAGTAAGAACTGCCATCTGCCGCTCCTCTCTTCGTCATCCTGACGGAAAACAGAGGAGGCAAGTGCCGCCGAAGAAATCTCTGTAGAAGAAAATATCAAGAAGAGAATGCCGAATCTAAAACACAAAGAGGACAATGCTTGGAGTGTTATTGCCCTAAAAGGGGAAGGGTGCCTCAATACTACAGGATGAACAGCTTCGGGGAAAAAAAGCCACGAAGAAGGGGTAGGGTCCAAGGAAACCACCCAAAATTTCAAACTCGACTTCTTGCACAAGGATGGAACATGCTTCTTTCTTGGACAAAGGGTCACTGCGCAAAGACTTGTGATCACCAGTTGACCGGGGAGGGTTAAATAAGGGAAGTCTAATCCAAACTCCTGGGAACCTTTTAAAAAGTCGTGGCGATCCTGCTAAAGGGGAAGAACGAGATTAAGGGCCGCAAACGTTCAGAGATAGGGAGGGGATGGTGGATATAGGACCAAAGGGGGGCCAGAATTAAACACCCACTCTCAACTTTAGCTTGCACTTCTTGAAGAGTTGTAAACCTCAGGGGTCTGTTCACGCGACGGGGAAGAGAAGAACAACAAAAAAGGATGAGGAGGAAGAGAAGAGGGAAGGGGGGCCGGAAGGAGGGAAGAAAGAGGAGGGGAAAAAAGAAGGAGGGGCATTCAGTTTCACAATTTTAAAGTCGGTTTAAAAGGAAGAACTGGGTCACCAAGGAAAAATCAATGCCGCTAGAAAAAGGAAAAACTAGGGAATAATGGTTCGAGAAAGGGTCAGGGGGAGAAAAGGAGGGGTAAAAGGGAAGGGAGACGGGGAGAGGAAATGAATGACACGCAACTGGGTGCTAAAAATTCATTCGTCAGAAATCAAAGAAAGGTAAGAAAGATTGGTCCAACGCAGAGGGCAAGAGGAGAGAAAAGCGGTTTCAAGAATGAAAAGTTGAGGCGTGGGAAAAAGATTAAGAAGGAATTTGTGAATGGACCAACGGCCGCCGTTTAGGGCAAAATCATCAAGGAGGGAGAAAAAGGGCAGAGTGGGTTTGGAAGAAAGGACGGAGGGAATCACTTTATTGCGGTGACAGCGATATGTATAAACAATGAAAAGTGTGGGGGGAAAGACAAATCGCAACGGAGAGTAGATGGGGGGTCTTACTTTAATGGATTACGAGGAGGGAGGAGGAGCACGGGGGAGGGGAGGACGGGAGATGCTGAAACAGTATTAGACAACGCTTTCGGATGTTACGGAGGACAGCGGAGCTCGGGGAGGGGGTCATCATTAGTGATGGAAAAGGAAGATCAGTGTATCATCAACCGATTGCGGTTGGATTCAGAGACGGAAAAAGTAAGGGGGGAGGCAAAATCGCATCCAGAATAAACTGGGAACTTAAGGAGGGTCTCGCAAGACATGGGGGATGAATGAAAAAAGAAAAAAAAAATATGGGGAAATGGTGAGCATGCAATTTCAGAATCAGACAATAAAAGGGGTTAAATAAAGAAGGAGTACGGGCATGGATACTATGTGGCCACAGAGAAGGAAGGGAGGAGAAAATTAGAGGGAAAGGACCTGTTGGAAATCCCATTTTGTGGAAGCAAAATGTTATTGCCAAAACACAAGCACTGACGGAAAAAAAATTTCAGACAGCGCAGGTTTATTCGGAAGGATCCGCCGTACGGAGTGGATCGAGGGGGAAGGAAGAAGGAAGGGGGGGGGTTCGCAGCATATGGGTTTTGCTCGTTTAAAGGGAGTCCTGGGAGGAAATTGGGACAAAGGAATTTGGGAGGTTGGGGGGGGTGTGTCGAGACAACTCCTGTGGAGGGGAAAAGTCCAGAAACGGGGAGAAATATCGATAAGCTTCTATCCGCTGCTGTGAAGTTCAATGCATTCGGTTTGGGGGTGTGGAAGAGGTTCCTCGGCAACGAAACTCGGGAGGGGGACAGGCATCAGGGGGGGAGGGTTAAGCACTTTGTTTGGTGTAAGTGTGCAAACTCGCCCAGGCAACATCAGCAGTAATCAGGGGGAGGCAATTGTCTAATTGGAGAATCGGGATCAGAGGGAAGAAGACAGTAAGTCTATTTGCTCAAGTGCTTAAACGCGTCGAAAGAAGGGGGTGCTCAGAAAGAACCGAAGAGGCTAGCGGGTGGAAACGATTACGCACGGCGAGGCGAATTATGTGGGTTCACAGGGCAGGGGAAGGCAGAAAGAACGAAAAAAATAAAGGGAAGAATCTGCAGAGAGAATGTAAAGGAGAGAAGACATGACAAGGTTTGCTTGTGAGGGACAACGAAACTTTCGGGGGGTCGAAGGGGGGAAGGCTAAGGTCAATTTCTTACAAAAAAGCCAGGGGGGGGAAAGAAAAAAGGGAGGAAAGAGTTAAAGAGGAGCAAAAAGTCTGAGAAGATTGTCTAAAAATGTGAAAGCGATAGAAGAGGACAGGGAAACTAAGAAAGAAA
>Ga0179591_1204583_pt1 | contig 13063 bp, 13 predicted proteins | sample CZOMad2_1_08_16f_FD_182891 | JGI IMG/M metagenome (GOLD analysis project Ga0179591, IMG submission 182891) | Vadose zone soil fungal communities from Angelo Coast Range Reserve, California, USA - CZOMad2_1_08_16fungal (PacBio error correction) | ecosystem: Environmental > Terrestrial > Soil >...
AAAAAGGAAGGGGTAAAAAACTTTAACTAGAGTTATACCAACTGTCTGAGTCTTGACGATGGCGCTGAAACAGGGGGAGTGAGGAAGACCGCCAAGGGGGGAAAAAAAGATTACAATTGTGGAGGAAAGAAAACTTTATCTCTAAAGGAGGGGGCAGCGCTCCGAGATCGAAAAAGCGGATGCCGAACGTCTATGGGAATCAAAGGGAATAAGACGGTCTAGTGCAATTAATGACAGTCGCAAATCTGAAATTAAGCACGAGGTGGCAAGCCATTGCTGTCAAGGAAGGAGGAACGCCCAGTCTAGTCGCAAACGTCACATCTATAAAACTCTCTTCCGATAAACTCGATCAACCACGTAAAGACGAACGAGAACTGAAACGGTAGATGAACCCCAGGAGTAACGAAGCGGTTGGAAAATATAGATTGACTTCTTCGTTTCGGGCGACAATGGGAGCGAAGGCATGATCGAGAAGGAAACGCTCACGAAGAAGCCTAATCGCCCCATCGATATCACAAAAAAAGAACAGAAAAACCACAAGAGGAAACCAACCCCAAATAGAAGAAAGACCCGCCCCGCGACGAAGACAACACCGCCCCGCGGTGTGAAAGTTGTGCCTTAGTAAATACCCAAGTATCATAAAGCAGAAGGACCAGGTTCAGAGGCTCACACGGCATCCAGTTTCTCTGTAGAGAGATAAAGCACGGGAGGAAATGAACCGAAACATAAAAATTGAGGTCCGCTTTCACAAGCCGGGTGCTAGACAGCCTGCTTCGGAAGGGAAAGTGCTGGCGTCTTAGCAAAGAGGAGGGGGAAAAAAGGCCAGGAAAGGAGAAACTCTTAACTGGTTTCAGATACGGCGGGGAACCTGCAAAAAAGGACGCACAAATTTCGAAGGGTGGAAGAGGTACGGAGGTCATCTTCCAGGGGGGCTTATAGAGGAAAAGAAAACTGTAATTGCGGTAGTTTTACCTCGAAAAGAAGCATAGGGAGGGGGAAGATACACTTTGGTCGAAGAAGAGGTAAGCCTGGGGTAAAGAAGGAAAGGCAACTGGGAAGGGGACAAAAGAAGTTTTGAAAGCGCCAGCCTTGGGGTGCTATGAGTTATGTAGTTGGGTTGGAGGAATCATCCTTCGAGGGGGGGTTGATAGTGGAAAAAAGAGGAGGAGGCTCCTGAAGAAGTTGCTCGATTTGAACCCTCTGACCAAGATGTAATTGTCCATAACGAAAATCTAGGGAAGGGGGGGGGACAAACAGGACCCATAGGGGGAAGGCTTTAGTCATACAAATCCACGCCGGGGTCTCAATCCTGGAATAGTGCCCTATAGCATCCCGAGTAAAAGAAAAAGCCCTGTTATCAAGGAGAAAAAAACCTTCATTGATATTAAAATAGGATATACTCTGATCTGGGGATAGGAGGAATCTGGCATCATTGAAGACAGGTCTGTAAGGGAGAGTATCTCCAAGAGCCTGGGAGGGAAGACTTGGCAATAACTACTGGCATCGGGGGGGAGTAATGTAGGACAAATAAAAGAATGTAGGAACCGGTAGGCTTCACCGAGAAGGGAACAAGCGATCAGCTTAAGGCCTAGGGGCTGAAAATAAAAAGATATCCTTCTTGAGGCTATCAACACGAACCTAGACCCTCCTGCAAAGGTTAAGACTCGCTTAGGGGCAGGAGAATGGGGGGGGGTAAACATTAAAAACTTTTTAAAGGAACTAATGTAGTTCAGGGCGAGACCTGGGACTAAACGGATTGTTTGGAGGGAAAATAGAGATGATGGGGGCAGAGGTCTTCTCTGTATATCACACCGTCCTAGACGCCCCTGGAAGAGGAGACGTAAAAAAAAAAAAGCTAGGGGTGTCGATAAAAAAGGGAAGTGTGTTATGTTTCCCGCCGTACGATAAAGTACGAGGGTGGGAAAAAATGAGGCCTGTGGCCAGAAGAAAGTTCCGGACCAACTCAAAGGGGGAATGAATTTCATCACCGGCCCGGCTTGTGGACGATAAATTACAAATATGGGGGGAACTTCTGGAGAGGGATGAAGAAGGATTTCCTACCGAAGAATAAAAAATGGATGACGGGCAGGCTACTATTTAGTATGCCGGGTAATGGAATGGGGGTGATTTGCACAAGAAACATTCACTCGGGAAAAAAGGAGAAGTTGGTGCGATGGACGGCGGACTTGGGGGTCCGTGACGTGATGAGAGGATACAACTGGCGATGGAAAAGAATCCCAATCAAAGAAAGAAAAAAGGTAAAGCTTTATTACGAAAACGCTTAGGGCTGTGCGTAACGTCGATCCGGTCAGTCTAACAGTTTAGCCTTTCACGTAAGGGGAGAGTTTGGAAGGCGCATTAATCAAGGGTATCAGGGGACGTGTGATTTCAATAAGGGGGGAGGGAGGCATGGGCTTCAATGCGAAGTTAATGGGAGGGGGGGTTGGCAACTTATCATACAATTCTCGCTGGCTATGTCACACCACGTCAAGAAATGAGTGGGGAAAAAAACCAATCTGAGAAAGGTCTGAACGAGGGGGGGGGGGGGGTTGTCTTAAAAAGAAAATCCCTTTGTGCTCATACAACGGGAAGCTTCTGTACAAAATTTAGTGGGAAGCTTAGCCAAAAAGACATATAGGATCGAAATATAAACGTTTGAGAGTCTCGTGCATAAGAAAAGCTCATCGGAAAACTCGAGAATTCAATGTGGGAGAGGGAGAGGGGGGAGGTCTTGGGTACATTTAATCAAAAGAGTGCAAAATTACCTAAACTTCTTAAAAACGCTATCAGTGAATAAGTCTCACGGTTGGGCTGCTGTTTTAAAGGAGCAGTCCGACACGTAAAGACCCGGAACACTGTTAGGGGTACTTTTCGGCTTTGACACGGTGAGTACTGAGTAATGATTGCTTTCCTCGAAGAGAAAATAGAAAGGAAAGGGGGCTGTTGGTAATGTAAAACAGTCCATCGTGCAGGAAAAAAAAGATAAAAAAGTCTCTTCCGAATTTGGAACAGCGGACCACAACTAGACGATGTCACAAAAAAAGAATTATGAATATTAAAGAGATGCGGAAGTATGGGGGGGGTACGACAAATCTTCAAAGGGGGAAGAGAGGAAAGAAAGTGCTAACTAAGCTTGTGATAGATTGGCGCATATGAGGCGCAAGTATGGTTGCGGTGCCATTGGTACGTCCAAGAGGGGATGAAAATTTGTTTCTCGTAAGAGGGGGAGATACAGAAGGAGGCAGGGGGGGGGATCCGAGAGCCTTAGTACATGCCAACTTTTGGGCAGCTACGAACCATGTAAGATGTGAAGGTAAAAGGGATGGGGCTTCAAGGCAAAACCGTTGCTTTTTAGATTGGATTACGCAAGGCCGTCGGGCGTAAAGCAAGCTTGCGTCTGCAAAGGCACATCTGGAAAGGATACTTGGTTACTTTAAGAAAAAGAAAGGGGAGAAGAGAACTCTAAAAAAAAAAAAGGAATATTCAAGGGAAGAGGGGAGAAGGGGTCATCCTGGAGAAGGTGGATATAGTGCTCTGTCATAGCAACAAATGGAAGACGATATGTGCTTCACGGCATCAAAACGCTTGACAAAAAAATAAGCCCTCTTAATCGGGGAACACTATCCAAAAGAAGAAGGAGAATCAAGCCGACGAAACATATCCGCACTACACGGCCGTATCGCATTACACTAAGGAAAGAGGCTTAAAGCAAAAAATCTCAGCTAGCCCCCACAATATATGTCGGATCAGACGTGCAAAAGTCACACCGTTCTTACAAATCCCGACCAAGGAACAAGGGAGAAGAAAGAGGCGAGAAACGAAGGCATATAGTCAATCCATCACCACTCTTAACGCGCAACTCGACCTTCAGGAATTTAAGTTAACCTCAAGAGAAGAAAAAAAACGTTCAGGCAATGGTGGAGAATGTTATCTTTTTGGGTGAGTTCGGACTCTCTTTTTGTACGCCATGTACACTGCCAAGATAAGGCTCAGTAGGTGTTCTCCGGGAATAGGGAGGGGACTCATGAACAAAGAGAGGAAGAGAACAAAAAAAAAAGTATCACTCACACGGATCCGCCATGAAAGCATGACGGACTCATGAGTCTGCGCCGGGGGGCTGCCCCGAAGGGAAAGGGAGACTGGGTCCGTAAAGTAAACTCATAGCTGGGGGGGCCTGATTCAGAATGTTGTTGGGTAACACCGGGACACGGGTTCCACAGCACGCCTATACCAAAAAGGGGAAAAGGGAGCGGTGGTAGAAAAAAAAAGGAGTTTGGATGCGTCATATGTGAGATTGTCATGATGGGACGGAATGGTTTGGCTTAAGCTCCCCCGCACCAATAGACTAGAAAGAAAGAATTCACCGGGGGACTCCAACATGACAACTGGGTCTCAGCTGGGGACGATCCGGCTGGGTCGAAAAGCGGGCACTGAGGGAACGTATGATAGGAAAAATTACAAAGGGAATTTAAGGCAAATTGTGACACCTACAGCCAGTCATACGAAAAACGGGGACAAGCTAGCGCCGAAGACAAAAGGAAAAAAACACGGAATTAGATACCTCAGGCATGCGGGAAAACTCAGTAACCTGAAGACGAACGGGAGAGGAAACGATAGAAATTCCAGGAGAAAACTCAACGGAGTTTACTGCTTGGACAAAGGCTGGTGAGATTTGTACTGACGACCGGGGCATAGACTAGTCCAGACTCACCGCGCTCTCACCGAAGAGAAAGGGGAGTTGGGGGGGTGAGGGGGGAAAACAGTGATAAGGGTACCCGAGGCTAACACAAGAGCTTTTCTCGCGAAAGACAGTTCTAGCGGTGGGGTAAAGAGGAAGTGGTAACAGCAGGTAAACCATGCCGTACTAAGTGTCGGATTTCAAGCCTGGGTGACATTCCCAACTGAGAGTAGTCTTGAACAGGGAGAAAATTTATATGAGGGGAGGTCTTCAGCACCCAGGGGACCAGGTACTAACGATCAACGACTTGTCGCCAGGGAAAATCGCACCACAACCCTTGTCTGAGAAAAACAGTGCACTTGGGTCGGGTGCGAGGACGACGCAACAAGAGGACCAGAGATACAAAGGGGGAAAGTGAGTGGGAAAGAGTCCTAAAGTGGTACCTCGTCTTTATATTGTGGATCATCGATACCCAAACTGTTTTAGGCTCTAAGGAGGGAGAAGACGTATAGTAAGGGGACAAAACAAAGGGTTCTGTAACATTTGGTACCAACATGAACGATAGAAGAACTTGAAGTCTTGAGTCGATGCTTGGGGAGAAAGAAAATCTCCTTCAAAGGGATATTGGGAGAGGGGGGGAGGAACAGATGGCTGATTCTTCCTTTAAAACGTGTCGTAGGGAAATCGGAGGATCCGGGGTTGTACATTACTACCCAAAGAAAGGGGGAAGGTTTGGAAAACACACTCCCTAAAAGGGGGGAGATCGGAAAGAAGAAAAAGAGACAGTCTTCTCAGAGTGGTTCTCTCAAGCGAGTAGTTCACCCTAAAGGGCCGCGATGGGACGAAGAGAACATGTATCAGTAAAGACACAACCACCAGTGTTAGGGAGGAAAGAGGAATAACTGTTAAGAGGGTCTTATCGGGACCTTGCTCATGGGAAACAAATCGTTAGACTGATTGTTTAGGATGAACTCGAACAGGGTTATGTGGGGTTGGAAAAAGAAGAGGGTCGCTTATTTTTTTGGGAGGGGACTGAACAAAGACGGAGCCACAACAGAGTGTCCCCTGAGGTCAAGGAATAAAATCGACTTCTGGAAAAGACAGGAAAGAGGCTTCAAAAGAAGGAAAAAAGGGAAAGGACCCAGCAGAGAAGGGCAAGGTTTCTCTGAGGATGGAGCGGTACACAGTTGCACGTGACAGGGAGCGGGAACGCGTAGAAGAGCCTGGTCAAATGATGAAAGAAGGAATAACAAGTGCAGTATGGGGGGGGGAGGAGGTTCGCTTGTATCCGACGCCGGGGGGTCCATAGAAACAGAAGAAAAATAAACCCGAGACCAGAGAAAGTTTTTGGAGGAGATGCATGATTGTGGCGCAGACCCCCGCCGTCACGAGAAAAAGTACGCGTTGGGTGATCCCGAAAGAGAGGGCTGTGGCGATAGGAGACGAAAGAAATAAAGGGTAAGAAAAAAGGGTGTCACGGGTGGCATCTCAGAAAATTGCCCGGCCTTGTGAAACGGGGGTAACAGAAGGCATGGGCCTTCGTCAAGGAGAGTCAGGTGAAAAGAAAACCACACCCCTCCTACGCAGAAATAAAGTAAGTGGCGCAAGTCGCTGAGTTTTTTCATCGCCGGGGTACTAGTCTTAAATTAGAAAAGAGAGAAAAAAAACTGCTCGGGGATCAGTAGGGGGGGGGAGAAGGACGACGTCTTCGGCGGTCTGGTACTCGTTATGCGATCATGCGAGAGTCAACGAAACAATCTAACGAACAATCGGTACTACGGAGGTTAACTGGTAAGAAGAGGGGATCACTGGGGGGAAAAGGGTCAGATCCTCTGCGTCGTCACTATAGGTGATCGAGTGCCCGAAGATTTGATCGATTGGTCAGGGTAATTAAATGAGTTCACAAAGTGAGGGGGGGGAGAGGTGATAAAGGTATTGGGCACTGGTGCCTATCCCGTACTGGGCTAAGTAAAGACTCAAAAGGAGTAAGAAGCTTCGACAAGCGCGCGGATTTTACGAGTAGAGGAGACCCCATTGGTTAGGAGCATAACTGGAGGGAGGGTAGGGCTGTACCAATATTTGGGTGGGGAGTCAAGAAAAAGTACTTAAGAAAAACGTTGGAGTGGGGAAGAACGAAAAAAGGGAGGATGACAAAGAAAGACTCTCAGACTCTTAAAGGGTATGGGGATAAGGCGTGGCTGGATTGACAGAAAGCGGTGCCGGTTTAAACGGGGACAATTAGGGAGACTTGAAAAAAAAGGTTCAAAAAAGTGGACAGAATGCGAATCAATCTTGAACCCGCGCGGAATAAAACAGGTCCACACGGCAATCGTTGTGGAGTGCGAAGGAGAAGGAGAAGGCGACCTCCTGGGAGGAGGGAAAGGAGTCTTACGTCAGAGGGGAAACCTAACATTTGACCGTGTTAAGGACCTTAGGTGGAGAAAGAATGGCGATGGCAGTAAATGCGGACAAAAGAGGAAAAGAAAAGAACCCAAGATCCGCATGAAAATTCTTAGGAACCAGTGGAAGGAAGAAAGTTATATATGAGCGTTCGCTCGGGGTGACCCGCCTCCTGGGGGGGGAATCTCGGCGAAGCCAATGCTAGGGGGGCGCAAGTTAATCAGTCAACAGCTTAATTCTAAGTCATTGCACAGTTGGGGGCAAGTCAAATGGACTTGTTAAGTGCAAATGAGGAAAGGGTAAACATGGAGGGGAAGCCTGGAGGATCCCTTTTCGATAATGCGAACCTAGTTAATTCATTGTTAAGAAGGGGTGGATAAAAGAATCAAAAGGTGACGGAGGATATAGAGATGTGAGTCGTCGGCTCATTTCGTTGAGAGGGTTGAAAAGGGGGTAAAAGGAAAGTCCGCAGGGAGAAAGACGGTGTACTTGCTCCTCATCGGAACTTACAGGAAGGCAAACTATGTGTGTGGTAAGAAAGAAAACCGACATGAAACCTCAAAAACAAAACGGGGGAGTTTCAAGAGAGAAAGGTCTGTGTTTGGGGGGAGAGGGAGGTGCATAAACACGTGAGGTAAACAAAAAAATTTTGAATCGGGAAAAAGGAACCGTTCGAGGGGAGGCCAGTCTATCCTTCCTTGTAATCGTGACAAGATCCACCGAAAAGAGAAATCAAGATCACAGGGGGAAGGAACTACCTTCTCTGTTGATCTAATGTCAGAAGAACGAAGTCTCAAATCCCCTCGTAACAATGCAAATATTTCTGGCAAGAGGCACTCTGCACACCACTCTGGTGTATCCAATCCGAAACATACGAAGTGGGAACATGGCAGAAGGAAGCCCTTAAACGAGAAGAGATAATTAGAGGAGCATCTCGATCAAACAACAAGCTTCGCAGGACCAGAGCGGCATGCCGAGTCTTACCCCACCTGCTTCCCACTTCGTCAAGCAAGGGGGGAAAAGATGTCAAAGGCTTTGGGGGTGAACGGGACGGAGGAGATGTCCTCCATAGGAATCAACAAGGGAAGACGAGGGGGGGGTCACGGAAAAACAGTGTGTTCAAATGACAGGGTGAGTAGTTGGGCCTTCATCCGCCTCTTTAAAGATTAACTCCGGAAGTTAAAGGGAAAACAAAAGAATGCTGAACTGACTTATTTTTAAGGATGGAAGGGGTCTTGAAAGACAACAAACATAAGGAAAAAGGGTAAATTCTCTTCACTCTCGGTGACTAATTGTTTGGGAAAATCCGCAAGGGTGTACACAGTAAAACAGGAAGAAGTATAAAAAAAAACCACGGGAAAGTGAGCCTGTTTTAGCATCATGACTTTTTCCGTGACTGAACAGGGGTTCGACCTTGTGTCTTCTTCGGTCAAAGCAAGAAGAGGGAATGGCAATGGCCAAAAAGGTTTAAAACGATTTTTTAACCATCACGCTTGAGTTTGACGCCACATATCTAGTGTCCTGCACCCCAGAGCCTTCGTGACGACGGAGGAAAGGTGGGAAAGGAGGGGGGAACTCTCAAAGGGGGAAAGGATGGGAGTGTTAATCCCTAAAACCCTACTCCCCCCGGAAGTTGATCCTTCTTTATACGACAATATAGAGCAAGGAGGGAAAATCTAGGGTGCCGGCTCAAACTCGCGGGCTGACTAACTGGTACTCAAATCTGCAGGGAAACGCATTAATGAAAGGGGAACTTGTTTTGAAGGAGAAAATTCTCTCGTTAGGGGGGGATTGGGAGGAAGAATCTACGACAGGTGATTATCTCCCAAACAACACGAAGACCTGAGCAGAAAAGTCTGACCAGAGCTCTTCACATCTCAGGTTGTTCGTGGTACCTAAGAAAATACAAGTATGAACCTAGAAGAGGCCTTTTCCTTTTAGAAGTCGGAAGACCTTGGTTGCAGAGAGGGAGCTTTTTAATTAAAGAAGGAATCAATCAACGCAAGGTCCCAAAGAATGAGAAAACTTTCGGGGGTCTCTTTTGGTAACAAGGCAAGTGTGGCTGACGATGCCCCGGATCTGTGTCCAGAAATTTGTGGATCAGGTTCAAAAGAAAAAGAAAAAAAGGAAGAGGGTCACACGGGGGAACAACTCGTTACTTTGTTTCCGTACGGGGTGTTGTCAAGCGCGCAAAAGAAAGGGTAATCAGTAAAGGGATCTAATTTTGAGACAGGGTTCCTCGAGACGCTTCCACTTCCAGGGGGGAGAAAAGGTGTAATGGGAGTTTAACCGAGAAAGAGAAAAGAGAAGGGGGGGTTTCCAACTCGAAAAAAGGTCCTTTGGAGGCGAAGGCAATCTTCTCAAGGGGTGGCAGGAGTGTTATAATACGAGGGTAGGACATACTAAAGAGCACTGACAGCCCCTTGGACGTTATTAGGGTGAGGGGGGGAATATTGCACTCAGTGGGGGAGTCAAATAATCCAGGTGAGACCTTGAAAAAAGATTATGGGGGGGGGAAAGAGGGTGCGAAAAGGACAAGTCCGGCTGGGGAGTTCAAACAGAGGAGCACAAATAAAATGCACATAAAAGAAAAGAAGCGGGCGCTCAATACGAGGCAGAGTCGGGGGGTTCGCTCTCTGACGGGTCACGAAAGAGCCGACGCCATATAAGGGAGCGCAACACCGATGATATAGGGTAAAACGTGTGAGAGGGAAGAGGTCGCGGGCTCTGCATCGAGACTGGCCGGAACTCGCGCTGTCGTGGATGCTAAAGCGAAGTGTGGAGAGGGGGAAAAAGAAAGAGTTAGCATGTAAATGGGGGGGGAGGATAGGGGGGTCCTGACAATCCAAAACGATGACCGGCTGTTCGTCAAGGCGGAAGTGTTGCAAAATACAGCACGGGCAAGGAGGAATAGGAGGAGAAGACGAAAAAAGGGAAAGAGGGGGATTGGATTAGTCGACACGGCACCAAAAAAAGAACTATCCCTCCTCCAGAAGGTGCCTGAGCCGGCCGGCAGTGTGGGGCGAACACTTTTCGAATACTGTAATTGCACAGGGGAAGGAAGGGTAACTTCTAGAAGAAAAGGTTTGAAGCATGAAATCCTCACCGAAGGGTTGGTTTCGGTGTAAAATTAAAAGGGGGGGTCTCTTCTAGGAAAGAAAAACACGGGGAAGAGGGAATAGTCACATCGCGAGAACCCATCACAGTCCGCAAGTTAAAAAAGGGCTTGCGGCAGTGTAAAAGAAGTCAGCGGAAAATACGAGGGTTTGATCGGTCCGGACATGCCTCAGTAGGTGGCGAGACATGTACACCAAATTTCACTGGGAAAAAAGGGCATGGGGAAGGAGTGCAACACCTTTCAAGAGGGTGAATCGACTAAAGTTTCGATGGGGGGACGAGCGTGACGAAATAAGAAAAAGAAGAACGCCAAAATGTAGAAGTATTGGGCAGAAGAGAAAAGTGCCTCTCATGCGTTTAGTTTCGCCTGGTATTCGGAATGGGGGCAAAGAAAAAAAACCCTGCTCTTAACGGTGGGGAGGGGGTCCTGAGGGGGAGGGGCAGGTGACGGAGGAAAGTAGAATTCACGGCGATCGCACAATCCAAAAAGAACCCGATACAATCGTATACCACCTAGGACGGAATAAGGGAGATCCTGTTGAAGGGAAGATCACCCGGTATTCTTGACAAGAGAGGGGGGAGAGAGGGTCTGCCTTCCAGCGGTTATGCGTGACGTGTGGATTGTAGGGATAAAGGAATCTATTCAAACTTCGTTATGTAGTAAGGAAAAATTTCCAGCTTAACGGGGAAGAGGGGTGTCAACCGGGGACGAAGAAAAGTCCGCAGCAGGAAGGTAAAAAAGAAGATTTTCGCAATCTCAGGTTTCAGTCGGACCGTTGTGGGACTCAAATCACTGAAGAGTGTACAAATATTGATGGGAGATGTAATAACAGAACACTGCAAGGAAGGACAAGAAACTAAGAAGAACACTTTGGAGGATAACACGTCAGCACTAAAAAGCCGAACCGACCCTCATATTCATTTGGGAAAAAATTCGGGAGGGTTGGTGGGCAGTTTGGGGGGAAAAAGCATCAAAAAAGAGTGAACCGTTTTACGCACGCATCACTTGAAGGTCAAACGAGCGGGGACGAGAAGCAAAGGAAATTAATGCTGTTTGTAAAAACAGTAATACATGACACACAAGGGGGATGTGCTGCAAAGACTTCAAGGGCCAATAGAGAAAAGAGGCTTCGATGAGCGTTAGAAGATTAACAGTATGCGAAATACCACGAACGGGAAAGGGAGGGAAAAGAGGAGGGAAACGATAAGGAGGGGCGTAACGTTTTGTGAGAGGATTCGGACCACAACGAGACGAGTTCACTAACTACCCAAAGATACCCAGGAGGATTCGACAATGATGAAACTGCGGGAAGAATAAGAGGACGCCACTTCAAAGTAAAAAGAGGAGGAGTTGGGGGTCAGGGGAAGACCGGAGGGTCTTGATAAGTGTTCCTTAAGGCTCCCGCGGAAGTCTTCAGGCAGGAAAAACTTTTGGAGGGGTAGATCAGTGGCCGGATTGGATGAAAGAGCTGGTGGAAAAAAGGGAGGGGGAAAAGGTTCTTACCCAGAACTTTCTTCATGTCCGGAGAAGCCCCTTCCTATGACCTGGGTTACATCGACGAAAATCAAAGCACAATGAGGGAGGAAAGTATTTCAGTAAAAGGGGAGGGGGAGGAAGGGATTTTGGCTAGGGGGGGGAAAAGAAGTATCAATTCCGTAATCCCCTGGCGAAAGCCGCGTTACGAATTCTAAGGTGATGGGAACTGCCACTTTTTGTGGGACAGAAATGATCAAGCATAGAAAGAAGGGAGTCTCATCAGAATCAGCAAAAAAAAGGCGGGGAAATATAGAAGAAGGAGTAGAAGAGTTCGTGTACTTTAGTGCTCTATAGGGCCCACACAAAAGTTGAAGAGGCGGCAAAAGATAGGAGGGCTTTCGCGTAATCGGAGTAACCCAGAAAAAAAGAAGCGGGAGAAGAAAAAAAGTTTATCCGAAACTGACCCGAGGGGAGAGACAAGTCGTGTCACAAGGTAAAAAATACAGAGCATGAGACCAAAGGGAGAGATCCTCGAACCCCAGTGGTAATGGTGGACCGAGGAGACGGGCAAGATTGACAAACTTCAGGGGGAAGAACCGCCGAAAATCGACCGACAAAACGGTTGCACCTGCAGAAGGAGAAATGCAAACAAAAAAGAACTTAATAGAGCCGAAGAAGCAAGCCCAAACGAATAAGAGCCCTCCGGCGGGCTCACCCACTAAATAAGACGCAGAGAGGGACATAAATTTGGAAACAGAAGTGAGTAAGAAGGCCTTTGTGGAGGGAGGAAAAATAAAACTTGTTTTCGCACATGTAGCCAAATCGCAGCGACGAAAGCAATTAAGGTGCAACGACAACCCGAGGGTAAGGTGTCGCGGAAAGAGAGAACTTCAGTCTCGGAAAAGAAAAGGGGGGAGGTCTTGGGAAGGACCCCGTTAACCTAACACGCCCAGTTGACGTGACATTGGTAATTCCTGCGCCTGGCGGTAAAACTTAGGGAATTCTACCCCGCGTTGACTTAGGGGAGGGGGGCAAACCGGAAAGAGGATGCCATGTCATCAAGGTCAGCCTTACCCAAACACTTATGCGGCGGGCCATATCTTTCGGTGTGAAACGATGATACAACCAAGGGGGTGAGAGGTGGGGGAGAGGGAGGGGTTTTTCGAAGAGGACAAAAGGATTTGTACAGCCATCATCGTCAATTTATTGGGGGACGAACATAGGGAAGAGGCACACAAGGGGGGAAAATCAATTAGGGGGGTACTCAAAAAAGATGTCTGGAAATGGTAGGAAAGATGAACGGGAACCTTCAGTTCCGAGGTTGGGGTCCTAAACCTTTAGCCAAAGGTAATTGGGGGATGCGGGTATCCCTAATCCACCTTGAAAGGAGG
>Ga0179591_1323753_pt1 | contig 13058 bp, 15 predicted proteins | sample CZOMad2_1_08_16f_FD_182891 | JGI IMG/M metagenome (GOLD analysis project Ga0179591, IMG submission 182891) | Vadose zone soil fungal communities from Angelo Coast Range Reserve, California, USA - CZOMad2_1_08_16fungal (PacBio error correction) | ecosystem: Environmental > Terrestrial > Soil >...
TTAGTCAGGAGGGGAAAAAGCTTGGGGGCTAACTCCTCAAGGGGGGGTTGTCCATTCACGAGGAAAGTTTTTTTAAAAGAAGAAGAACCTTAGCAGGGACATGGGGGACGGGTCGGTACTTTATCAGGGGCAAACCTGAGTAATATCAGTTAAGTAAAGGAACCTCTACCGTCTCGCTTTCCCTATTGAGTATCTTAACATAAGCAGGTCTAGATTTAAGAGGTTTTACACGAAAGAAAAAGAGTTTCACAACAATGGCAGTGGCGCGAGGAACTGGGCTCATCCAGTGGAATAGAGACTAGGATTCAGGAGCCGGGAAAACGGCCGGCGCAGGAGAATTTGAATAGGTGCCGGAAGGCATCAGAAAGGAACTCGGATTGGAGCAGGATCAGCCATGACTGAGTTCCTGTAGGCTTTTTTAAAAGAGTTACACCAGAAAGTTATGGAAGTAGCTCGAGCCGGCTATATCAGGGGGGAAAATATATGGGGAGAAACAAAAGATGTGTAAATCAAAAAGAAAGCAGGAGGATGCAGAAAAAAATCCATCATACAGTCTTCAAAGGCTTAGGAGGAGTTTCCGGCTGAATAGCTCAGAAAGGGGTTTTCGTAGGGGAAGGGCGAGAAGAATAAAAATAGGAAGAACTCTGAGTGACCTAACTTCGAGGCGACCCTACAGAGAAAGGCTCAGTTGGTCTGTCCTCTCGGGGAGAAGGAGCGCGTTCTCTCTGTATTTCTACAGCGTAAGATCTCCGGCTGGGAATCTCAGAGAAAGAAGTTCGGAACCTAGGGAAAAATCTTCTAGGAAAGAAAACGCTACGGAGGGGGGAAAGCTCGACGCTTGCCATCGGTAGAAAGACGAAGGACGGCGGAAGGGACAATTGGAAGAGCTGGTATATTCTTAGAGGATACTCTAGAGAGGAAATGTTATGTAGCTACTGGTCCCTCAGTCTAGTCAGAATAGCCGCGACTGTTCGGGGGATGGGATTAAAGGGGAGTATTCACGTGAATCGGGGGGGGTTAACCTCAAGGAGCAGGAGATCTCGTGCCACTCGGGTAAATTAAACAGACTCGCAGAAAAGTCGTACACCGCAGAGTCTCGTACATTACCGCACATGAAGAGGAAGAGTCTAACAAAAAAAAAGGAGATTATAAAGGAGAGATCTATGCCTAGGGGGGGAAGGATCTACCGTCCAAATCTATGGCGAGAGGGATCTGTATCTGCGAGGGAATTCATCGAGGAGCAAAGCGAGCGGGCCTTCTCCTTATTGTTAATAAATACCGGGGGAACATCAGGATAACCAAGTCAGAACCGTCCAGGAAGAAAGAGTGTGAGGATGAGTCAAAGAAAGAGGCAATAAAAAGGGTAAGTCTGCGAGGGAATAAAATCTAGAAGACGACTGCGGGAAAGATCCCGACGAAAGGGAATGAGAGACTGCAATGAGTTTCCCTACGAGGACGCGGCCAAATCACTATGCTTGGGGAGCTGCCGTTGGAAGGGAAAGATTGGAAGAACTTCGTGAAGTAGTCTCAGCCTTATCAATCCGAGGAGATTTCCCGGGGGGAAAAGAAAGATCGCAATGCGCGACCCTTCATTCAACTAAGGAGAGAACCAAGCTCTTGGACTATTTGGGGAGAAGGGGAGTTGAGGAATTCGCGAGTTTCCGCTGGATCCCGAGGAATCTATCGAATAAGCTGGCTAGAGGAGAACATCTTTGCGAAGGAATTCTGTGAGCAATTGTTGCGGGGAAGACTGAGGGGAAGTCCGCAAAGGAAAACGTGAGAAGAAAAGAGATGGGAGAGAAGAGCGCAGCTTCGCCAGATAAATCATGTAGTAACCGTAGGGGTTGACAGACGCCGAAGCGACGCGGGACATTAGCTGAGGGATCACAGGTCTCAGATACTGAAAGGGTCCGGAAAAGAAAGCAGGAATGAAAAAATGCTAAGAGGGAAGGGCCGGCATGTCCTTTAAGAAATAAGGATCCTCTCGCGGAAGAGGGAGCCAGGGGATCTGACAGGAACAGAGGGGGGGGGACGGAGGGTTTCAGGAGCGTGCAATCCGCGATCGCTCGCATGTTAGGGGAGGCAGCCAAAGAATCCCGCGGAACGTCGAGACCTTTCCGCAAACGGGCGACATGTCTCCCTCCTCCCAAGTAGAAAGCAAGCTGGTAGCGCAGGTCGGGAAGGTGCACTCACAAGCTCAAAAAAATAACGAGACGGTCTCAAAACAAAAAAAACCGTCGATACAGGGAGACTCTAGCTCCTGGGGATCCGCCAGAATGTAAAGAGAAGACAGCTCCTAGCAAGGTAGAATTGAGAGCTGGGAATAGCGAGTTGACCTTCCTCTTCACTCTAAATAACACCGGGCTGGCTCGTGATTCTTTTAAGAGGTTCGGAGCGCGGGGACTGAACTACCGCTTACTGGGAGGGACTTTAAGTGTACTGGGGGACGACCTTTCAGGTCGTTTTGAATCAGATTGTGTAGAGGGAACATGGTCATTACCCGATAGCCAAAAGCTTGATCGAAATCTTTTAAAGATCCCGGGAAATTGGAGTTCGGAGAGCCGACCGAAAATTCGCCAAGGGGAGACTTAGAGGGGGAGAGCGTAGCGAAAGCAGCCGAATTGCGGAAAAATGACTGAAGAAGGCGTCCGACCGGGAGGGAGGAATTTCAAGGGGAGGGTTACTGAGAGGACGTGAATTCCGTTTCAATAGAGGAAGATTTCTGTGAAGAATCTGGGAGGAAGAGGGAGATATTGCAGAGGCTGGTCTGGTGGAAGAGGTATCGAGGCAGAAGAAAACGGGGGGATGGTGATTGTGTGGGGAATTTTCTCGGAGACACGGGGGAGGGGTGGGAGGCATCGGAAATTGAGATTCGAAAAAAAAGGGGAAGGCCGGGTTGAGAGGGTTCGAGCTTGTTTCGCGAAAAGTTTAAATGGGATCTACGAAATCTGCAGAGGAAACGTTCCCCGTCGGGGTTCGGAAGACTGAGCGTTTGGTTTAGGGGCGGCGCTGGAACGAGATCGGCGGACCTAAAAGAAGTCGTAGGGGCGATAACGGGGTGAAAAACCCGAAAAAGTTGTTCGGAAAGGAACACTGGGACCTCGCAGCGAGTCGAAAAACAAAAAGCCTGTGCCAGGGGACGACTGGGGCGAAAGGTTCTCGGGAAAAAAATGAAAAAAAGGAGAAGCGCCGTCGTGCAGCCAAAATGGCGAAAACAGCGTACCTTCTAAAAAGAGGGGACGAAGATACAACTAAAAACTTGAGAGGGGGTGAAGATAGAGGAATTTTCGTGAACCGCCTTTTAAGATCAAGCCTCGTTCAACTTAGGGGGTTCAAAAGAAGCGAGGACGCAACGGTGTAAGGAGGCGCTGATTTTAAAGCGGAAGAAAAACATCAGTGGGAGAATTTCGAGTTTCTCTTAAAAAAGTCCGCTGAGGTTTCAAAAGTGTTAGGAAAAGAGACGGCAGTACGGAGGAAAAATACCGACTAGAGAAGACATCCTAAAGGAAAGCTGAGTAGGGAGAAAGGTCACAAAAAACTGGGGACCTCGAGGTCGGCGGCCGCGTTTTGTACCGAAAGTAAAAAGGAAGGAACCCGAGGAAGGATGCGAAAATTCAGGGGGGGAGGGCTCACAACGGGGGGTCCGCTGGCACAGGCTGACACGTCCTTCTCGAAACCAATATCTCAGAATCACCAGAAAAAGGCCAGATAAACACCTGCCTCAAGAAAGGAAACGCATAATAGGACAGAAGGGACCAGCGCAGGGATGGAAAAATTCGTTAGATAGGTCCGGAAAAGGATTACACAAAAAAGCTACTCCCTTCGAAGAAAATACGATGATCGAATAAAAACCTCAATTGAAAAGATTCTTAAAAGAACACAGAGCACAAGGGAGACAGGTTATCCTCGGGAGGAAGGTATAGTATCCTTACTCTGGAAAGCTTCAGCAAAGAACCACCTGCGAAACACTACTACTATAAAACAGGAAAAAAAAGAGGAAGATTCGGGGACAGGTACCGCCAACCCTAGAAACACTACACCCGGAAAACTTTAAAAAAAGGCTACGTACCCGGGGGCGACGCCGAGGGGGAAGGTCAACGAAAAGCCCGCTAAATAGCATGATCATCCTGACCGAGGGGAGTATGGAGAAGCTGCGACCGGAGGAGAACTTTCGGGAAGGAGGGTCTATAGACGCTCCAGGAGGGCTCGCGCTGCTCCCGGTTTACGTTGCGTGTCGGGGGGGGGCCCTCTATAGGAAGGAAGAAGAAGCTTGGCCTCTGGGGAGGGGTACCTCTGGAAAGCAACGCAAAGAGGAAATTACTTGGCGAAAGTACCATCCGGCGGCGGGGGTCAATTCTGGACGCCTGCGGGGACTTCAAAGAGGGAAGCATCGAAAAGGGAAGAGGGCAGGGTCAAGGGGAAAAAAAAGATTTCCGAAGGAAGGGGAGCGAGTTCCCTCATGGCAGATAGGCCTGGGGGAACCCGGATGAAAAAGGACTTTCGGAAGAAGGGAGGAAAACTTCTCCAAGGAAAAATTAACACGAAAGGGGAAAACATTGCGGAAGGTAAGGAGCCTATGTGGCACGGAGTAAGAACAAACTTTCGAGGAGTAAAGAAGGAAAAACATGGGAACAGAGCGGGGAGGTCTTCATAGGAAAACACTAGTGGTTCGAATCGTACTACAGGAAAGGGGTATCAACTCGCTTTCCGGAGAGGAGAGGCCATAAGGAAATTCTCAAAATGATAAAGGGTCTTACGGAAGAGAGGAACACATTATACAAAAGAAGGATTCGCACCGAGGCGCAGATTATCCGCAGAGTAACTAAATCGAAAAAATGCAGAGGAGAAGGCCTAAACAGGAAGAAGACACCCAGAAAGGAACGCCGCAGTTGGCGATAGGGCTCTGTGAGCTCGAAGAGCTGGGAGCTAAGAAGGAGGGGAAAAAAGAAAAAATTGAGGATCACGAAGGAGAGCAAACTGAGCTTAAAAAAAAGACTCAGAAGAAGGAAAAGCTCTGAGAAAAGAAAGTCTCTATGTGAAAACGCTGCAGGGGGGAAAGAGGAAGAGGGGAATCGTTCGGCTGAGAGAAAAAGGAGGAGGCACGCCGGGGCTTTTATATCACTAGAGGACTCGAAGAGCGTCAAGATTTCCGATATGTCGCCGAGACATCAACGATCTCCGAGCCGGTCTGCGGCTGGGTTCTCTTATGTCTTAGGGGGGGCGCGAGGGAGGACTTCAATTCATCAAGGCCGCGATGAAGGGAGGAAATCTCAAAATAAAGGGAGGGGAAAGCGCCTCCCGATAGATGGCGGATCATTCCTATGCGATAGAGAGATAGCCTAAAAAACCAAAGGGGGGGGGGGGGGGTTGGGGAGGAAAAAAAGGGGCCTCTTGAGAGGAGCCCGCCAAGATAATGATGGAGGAAGATCTTCTAGGGGCGTCGATGGCAGGGAATCGCGTCCCGAAAGGAGGGGGATTCTGCACTGCTTTTTGGAAGGAAAAAAGGCAAAGGGAGAATACTCAAACCCTCGAAAAGGGAGGCGGATTATAGTGGGGGGGCTGCAGAGCTCCAGAGCTCAGACCTGATCTCCGGAGAACTTCCAGCGAGAAAGGCTTGCAATGAAATGGGCAAGACTTCATGAGGGGGGGGAAGAAGAAATCTGGCGAGTCGATGAGCGCTTCGAAGGCCAAAGCTCTATTCGACAAGGGAACTTTTCAGAGATACCTCCAGGCGTTCGCGGAGAGGGAGGGGGGGCATCAGCAAGCGGAGGAAATTTCTCAACTCGTAGAAACCCTCGTCAAGTCGCTCATTCAGAAGATCGACAGAAGACTTCGAGGGTAGTGGCTGAAGTGCCTGAGAGGAAGGGAATGCAAAAGCGTTCGATGATAAGACCTCCCATAGAAACGCTCACAGAGGAAGGGTTCTCGCAGGGAGGTGTGGGTCGGGCGGAGGGGACATACTCGGAAGGAGACCTCAATAGGAAAGAGTGATCAGGGTAGCCATCCCTGATCAGAAAGAAGCTATTAGAAGAAGTTATTAAGAGGGACGAACTCTTTACCAAAGGGGGAACGCCTCCGGAGAATATCTTAAAGCATGAGAGATGGGACCTTCTCCCCAATTCTAAGAGCAGGCGTGCTTAAATCCGTAAAATCGGAGGAGACCGCGAAGAGACGGGTAACGGCAATTTCATGAAGATAGCGTTCTCGCACGCAAGGAAGGGTTTCGTGAAGACCAGGAGGAGAGGGAAGAGGAGGGGGGAACAGCAGGAGTTCAGAAGAGATCACGAGGGGAAAGGCAAATAGGAAGTTATACAGTGTCCATCCTCGCCTAAAGGAGGACCGGGAAAATCTTGAGCCGCGCCCCTAGACAAGTAAAACAGGAATCTTCTGTCTGATGCTTCAGAGACAGGACATAGAGCTCAATGAGCGAGCTGGGAAGAAAACTCTATGGCGTCACAAACACGGTATCATAGGCGGATGTAGGATCATAGTAAGGGGGAGAGTTAGTCGGGCATCCTTAAAAAGGGCTAGCGCAAACCGGAGAAAGGAGAGTCAGGAGGTCGAAGGGAGGATGCGGTTTCGCGGGAGGGTTTGAAGAGGCCGCCTTCTGGATCTCACGGGATCAATTCGCAAAGGGCTTAGGGGGGGAGGAGAGCCGCGGGGAAGGGTGGTGGTCGAAGTCGAGGGTGAGGGGCCTTGTCAGGATGTGAGGAAGATTTTAGTAGCGAGGGGTAAAACAGGTGAAACGAGGGTGACGGAGAGAAAGTTTCGGCTACGACTGACGTCGACCTGTTGCTCAAGGGCGCTGGGAAGGAAGAGTGCCGCAACGGCGGCCGGCGTAGAAAGGTAATTACACTGAAGGGAGAATGAAACAGTGCTGTAAGAAGCCTAGTAAGGTGGGAGTTTTCGGGAGCCTTAGAGAGATGTCAAAGGGGGACTAGGGAAGGCTGGTCGTGTATATGTAGTTCGAGTCAGAAGAGAAGGGGGATGGTGTGTTTCATTAAGAATTTGGGGAGAAGACTCGGAGGTTCTTCGAAAAAAGAGGAGTTCCAGAAAAAAAAGCCGGTTAAACAGTGGAGGAGTGGATTTTTGTTCTTCGTGAGGTGGTAAAAATTCGTCGGAACTCGAAGACATCAAGGGTGCCTGCGACTAGGGAAGGTGGAGAAGAACTTTTCAGGGGGCTGCCGTCTGTGCAGCAGGAGGGAGTTCGGGGCCTTGCGTCTTATGGAAGAACGGGTAAAAGATACGGAAAAAAGGGTAGATTACGGCACTTTGAACTCTCTCCAGACGCGACTCGGCCCCATTCAAGGGGGGGAAATTACACGGGCCTTCTAGGGAAGTACCTTCCAAAAAGCGCTTCCGGAGGAAAGGGGGGAACAGATGGAGAACAGAGAGAAAGGGAAGTACTCGGGAGGAGTGTAAAAAATCTCCTAAAGAAAATATAAGATGAGAGTTCCAGCGGAATGAAAAGGAGATGTTCGACTGAGCTGCACGAAAGGGGGAGAACGTAAGCTGCACGGAGGTACGTGCCTCGCGACGCTTAACAGGTTAAAGCTGAAAAAAAAATACTTCGAGAGGAGAGGAAAAAAGTGGGGATCGAAAACTCGGGAGGTTTCAGCAAAGGGAAAGACTCGCCGGTCAAGTTTAGACGACCTGGACGATCTAGGCCTGCAGAAGAGGGAGAGTGGGCTCAAAAACAGCGGTGTCCTAGGAAGGAGCCGCGTTGGGAAGGAGAAAAAAAACCTTTACACGAAGGAAAAAAAAAAAACTCGAAAGTCTAAACCCGACCGGCCGGTGTTCTACACGAACGAAAAAAGGGAAACCTGAGGAAGAGGGAAGAGAACGCCGTAAAAAAATTCTCTAGGCCACACCACTCCCCGGGGGAAGTCTGGCCGCGATAAAAAAAAAAGACCAAATCATTCAAAAGCAGGGGCTGAACCCTCTTCCAGAAAAGAGAAGTAAGGAATCAAAGGGCTCTATGAAAAGTCCCTACTAGCGGAAAGGGAATAAATTCGGGACAAGCCCGGAATCTTAGAAAGATAAACAGAGAAGGGCGGAAGGTTTCTTCCGTGTCAGAGAGAGAGACTCTCCGAGCGCAAGGTTAGCCGCGGGCGTGCTGATTCTTCGTCCGAAAGAGGAAATCTTCTTGAACTTGGCCAAGAAAGCTACAACGGGGAAACGAACGTAAAGACCTCAGGAGAATTTTAGAAAGGGAAAGAGGAACCTCTACTTCGAACAAAACCAGGAACCTTGACGTCGGAAAAAAAAAAAGTCCTCACAGGGAAAGGTGAGGGTACTCCTGCGGACATCTAACTAATAAGAGGGAGCGCCTGATCAGGAGAAAATTACCTCGCGTAGGATGCCTGTGCCTCAAAAGCGAATGATCAGAAAGGTCTGGGTAGCTACCAGGATTCGAATCTCTTCTAAAGGGAGGGGCTCATGACTTGTACGAGGGGTCTCCCGCTCGACCGCAACGCTCTTTGCTCTGGGTGATAGGACTAAAGAAAGAGATCAAGAGATATTTAGTGAAGGGGGGGGCTGTCTCAAGAAGGAGGGTAAGAGAAAAAGGAGGTCTCCTTCTTACCGGGTAAGCGAGTAATCTTTCGGTCTCGGAAAAGATCATAACTAAGAGCTATTGAAAAGAAAATCCGGAAAAAAAGGAACGATGTTAAAAAACATGCATATAAAAAAAAAAAAAAAAAAGGTCAAACCCTTATGAATCACAGGGAGTGATACAGAAAAGAGCCCGGAAAACGTCGCGGAGAGAAGCCTTCTCAACAGAGGGATTTCGCAAACATGTCTAAGAGAATTGGGAGAGGCGAGCTCTGAGTCATCTCGCTGAGGGGGGAGGAATCGTTTGGGTTTTCAGAATACCATACAGCTTTAGGCCTCGGGACTGAGAGATCCTCTGCGACCATGCTCGTGGTCGATGTAGGAAGGACGTTGGGAAAGAGTCCGACAAAATTCCTGAGGGACGATGTGGAGGGGAGGAATTAAAGAAGCACTATCTATTTGCTACTCATCATAAAAAGGCTGTAGATCAGGGAAAACTTATAAGGCATCCCGCTAGAAGGACCGGGCATTTGCTGGTATCTCGGCTTTTTAATGAAGGGGGAGAATCTGGGGTGGCTTGAGTCTCGCTCAGAAAAACTAACTAGCGAACGCATATCTAATTGGCTTAAACTCACATCCTATAAACGAAAGGGGTCAGGAGGCTCGTGGTAGTCTACTCACAGGAGAGGGAGCTCATATAGGAGGAGAATCGAGAGTACTGAGCGGTCACAATTTCATATATGATATCAGGGAACAGTTGTTCTGACTGCTCTGGCACTCTCCATCGCCAAATGATCTCTGGAGGAAGTTTGGGGAGTCACGTTGCGAGAGTCTTCAAGCAAGGCTCATTGGCAAGGAGGATTTGCTCCGTAGAAAAAAGGAATGGAAATCTCCGCCCTCTCAGAGAAGGGCTTCAAAGGTCTCGCTATACCGCGGGGAAGTGGGCCGAGAAAAAAACAGAAAAAACGAAACACACACACGGGGGGAGGATAGAGAGATTCGGAGACTGCATGAATCGTGGGCCCGTCTGGCGATCCAGTCGGGCGACGCCTATTGAGAGAAAAAAAGCTATACCAGGGAGAGGCGCAAAGCAGAGAGAAGAGCTTGGAAAAAGTCAAAGTGAAGAAAGGAAGAACTCACACTCCCGCGCACAAATTTCTTGAGAGGAGATGGCTTCCAAAAGGGAGGCGAGAGTACTTCAGAGAATCCTCACCGGAAAATTTGTCGTCCCGACTAAGACGTGAGTCGCTCCTACTTCTTTCGTAAGAGGAGATAAGCTTTCAATCCGAGTAGGAGAAGAGAGCCGAGAGCGTGTCATCATCGGACAGTTGACGTCTGGGCAGAAGAGTCGAGGACGAAGCTTCGTGTGACCTCCGATATGCACCTTCTTAAAAGAGAGATCAGGCGAAACAGGCAACAGAGAGGAGAATGCAGGGGTCGCTTCGGTAGTCTGGGGAAATAAAAGTAAATTTCGAGGGAGTCCTCGGTAAAGTGGTGGATGGTATGCACAGAGTGAGACTCTACGTAACAGGATGCGGCTAGCTTGGCCTGGGAAAATGATCGCCAAGGGATAGTTTGTCACGCTAGAGCGCAAAAGCTGCCGCAGTCGTCCTCAATTCCATCGTAGCGAATTGTGGAAGACGAGAAGGCATTCAACGGAGCACTTTCTGGTGAAGGCCTATTGGAAAAAGCGTTTAACCACGAAGATAACTTATCTCGAGGAAAAGAATCTTCATTAAAAATAAAAAAATTCTGGCGTGTGAGGTCTTTGGAAGGAAACGGGATACACATCTGCGAAGAAGGGAGAAACTGCACGAGAAGGGGAAAACGGTACATTTTTCCTGGTAAAGAGATCACCTGCTGGCGCAAAGAAGAGTGAAGTCATCAGGGGAAGCGTATCTGAAGGTCGGAGGATAGGGGCCTGGCGAGGGGGAAATCCTCTGGAATCGAGAAAAAAGCAGCAGGCGGCTTGGCTCCTCTCCCGAACATAGGGAAAATAAATCATTAGAAGGAGTGATGTCCCGAGAAGGGGAGACCGAGGAAATTACGAAAAAAAGCAATTTCGTTGCGCGAGTTGGGTCCCAGCCAACTCAAACAGGTCTCCGCAGAGGAGAAGGGGCAAACCAAGACCGGGGAACGAACCGGAGCGCTATTCCTAGAGGGAAAAGAGTCATAGAGAGGATCATTTCAGACATAAGAGAAGCTTATCGCAAGGAAACTCCTCGAGTGGAGGAGCCGCGATCAATGAACTTAGCTTTTCGTGGGTCAGACGTTACTATGAACAATACTTAAAGAGTGTACTTGAGGCAGTGTAAGTTTGGCCTGCCGACGGGGGGGAGGGTTAACGTGGGAAAGAGGTTGATCACCGGTATAACAGTATCTCAGAGGCGTTAGGGTAATCGTAGGAGCGCTCGCACAGTTGGAAAAGAAGTGCGGGAGAAGATCGTGTATAAAGATTCGAAAAACTACCTGAACGCCCTAGAGCCGGTCCGATCAGGCTGCGGGGACTGGAAGAACCTAAATGATGTCAATTAAGGAGGGTAGGGGAGGTATTCAAAGAGAGAAGGAGATATTGTCGCGTACTGATAGTTTAAGGAAAGGCATACTCAAACTATCTTTTAGGAGCTCGGAGTCTTGACGAGGGCCTTCTCTAGGGAAAGGGGGAGAGGGGGGGGTTTCTAAGGGGAGAGGAGGAATACTGGTGATGGGGTGTTTTGTGATAAAAAGAAAAGGGAGACGTCTTGGGAGTACTACGGCGAAGGTTTACATGGACCGGAGGGAAAAAAAAGTCTAACAAAGAAGAAGGGGTGACTTTCGAAGAGTTGGAGTGGTATGAAAGTGGAAGAAATAGCTCTGCCTAAAAAAACAACAGAAGCCTCCAGAGGGTTGAGGCGGGATCGGGCGGAGAGGGGTCCTAAAGGAGCGTTAGGAAAAGTAGCATGGGAAAAAAGGTCATCAAAAAGGGGAACGAAAGGGAAGGGGGAGGGAAACCGTCCTTTTTGGAAAGCGATCCCAGCCGCGTCAAAAAAAATGCAGGGGGAAGGAATTAAAAAGGGGGAATTCTCGGAGCCAGAACGGAATCCTTAGGTAAAAAAGAGTTTAGGCCAGAAAAAGTCGAACAGCGGCGAGACAGAAATTCTCTGAATATTGGCGGAGGAAAAAAACAAACAAAATAGAGAGACAGGGACCCTCTTTCGCGCCTTTCGCAGGAGAGGGAGAGTGTTCCCCTTTCTGTCTGCACAAAAAAAAAAAAAAAAGACGGCGCGGCGAACGGGTGGGAATGGGCAGATAGACGTTCGGGTAAATTGGAAAAGCCGCTCCGGCGGATGGGGTTCCGACTTACAGGTGATGGGAGAGACTTCGGGAAAAAGGGAACTGGAAGCGGCTACTTTTGGGGTCTTAAAAAGGTGATGAAAGGAAAAAGGCCATCCTGCTTTACGAAGCGATATCGCGCAAAAAAAAAAGAAACCGAGGAATCGCACCAACGAGCAGCCTCGGCAGGAGGGAGGGACGCTAGGGGGGTGAAAAAAGGGGAAACATTGAACCGCCGAAAACCAAGCCAAGAGAACGTCCATGGGTGGGGGGGTGGGGGGGGGGGGGGGGGGGGGGGGGGGGGGGGGGGGGGGGGGGGGGGGGGGGGGGGGGGTGGGGGGGGGGGCAAAGGTTCGACGCGAAACGGTTACGCTTCCGACCAATTCTCCTTCAGTCAGCAAGAAGAATTTAGAAACACCATCAAGAAAAGAGTCCTGCCGGGTCGGGGGAGAGAAGACACCTGGAAAGAAAGAAAATACCGCGCAATACTTGGGGAAAATAGTCCCTAAATCTCAAGAGAGAAAAAAGAGGAAATGAAGATCGCTACGACAGGAACACAAGAGGTCCGTAAAACGACCCTGCGGCTGGAAGACGCCCTAACAGGGTCACCGTCAGCAATTTCTTAGGGTTCTCTGGGAGAGAAAAAACTCTAACGAGTCGCCAGGGTATCCGCGGAGGGCAGTTCGATTCAGAGATTTAGGAAAGCAGGCAACTAGCCACGTCGGAGAGAACTACCGACAGAGAAAGAAAAAACTCGTCGATAGGGACCTGTGACAGCCCACCAGATTCGAGCACTACCCCAGGGAAGGACTCTTAAAAAATAATGCAGAGGGAAAGCCTCGGGGCTAAAGTTGTCCCGTGATCAGACAGGAAAGCTCGACTCCCGCAAGAGGCAAATCTCGAGAGGGGCACCTTAACAGCGTAAGTGACGCAGGTTCGCACATCTGCCTGTATTCAAAAAGAGTGCATAAGTCGAAGTACGCTCAAGAGCTTAAGAATATGCAGAAAGTCGTGCACAAGACTTTCGTTTGGCTGGCCAGAACTGAGGAGAGCTGGGAGATGTGAAAGTTAAAAAAGGACGAACCCATCGATAAAAGGAGAGCTGGCTGGCTCTTGATGGAAGGAGCGAGGAGAAAAGGAGAAAAGCTTGACAGGGAAAAATTAAGGGTACTCGACGTGCAAAATATCGTCGA
>Ga0179591_1340390_pt1 | contig 13055 bp, 7 predicted proteins | sample CZOMad2_1_08_16f_FD_182891 | JGI IMG/M metagenome (GOLD analysis project Ga0179591, IMG submission 182891) | Vadose zone soil fungal communities from Angelo Coast Range Reserve, California, USA - CZOMad2_1_08_16fungal (PacBio error correction) | ecosystem: Environmental > Terrestrial > Soil >...
GTGCAGAGGACGAAAGAAAAAAGGGACGCTAAATCGAAGTGAACTGCCTTAACTACTTCGACGCGCAAAAAGAAGGCTACAAGTGGGACGTATATACTAGGGTTGCTTACGGAGGTTTATAATTAGGGGGGAGCTGCCAGCGGCTGGGAACTCCTGTTAATAGCGCGCCGAGGTGAGAGGCCAAAGACAAGATGTTGGTTGGCAACTGGGGATAACTCCTGACCTCAGGAATGTAAGGTTGGGGCTTAGCCTAAGACCGCCAAATGCAGTCTTTCGCTCGGAAGCTTCAAGGAAGAGCGGGACTGACGGTGTTCTGAAGAACTTGAAAAAGTCCATTCGTCCTACATAGAAGCCGAAGGAGTGGCCATATCACTAGCTAAAACTAATAGAGGAAAGATTCAAGGATACTTCTCTGAAGAATACGAATTCGCGGTTGATCGGATCCGGGACGACCTGCGAATCCTAGAAAGAGGAAGAATAATCGGGAAGGTCAAACACACCAGGAGAAGGGAACGAACGATTTTACTAGGCGAGAGATCTCAAAGAACAAGACGGTGAGAGCATTTTGTGGGGATTTGGGGGTGGGGGAGGTCGGGGGCGCGCAAGGGTTCTTTTGCCTGTAAGTGTAGGAGGAAGTGGTCCCGATCAAGCTACTCACTAAAAAGCGACGACGCTCTTGAGCGGTTGCCCTGGGGAATCAGGTTTCGATCCGTGCGTTTGGGACTGGACTTTGGGCATCCAGACCGGACGGCTACGGGGTTGAAGAGAAAATGGATGTCGTTCGGAGCTACTCGCCCCTAAATCTCTGGAGAGAAAGAGGGGCAAATAAGTCTTGAAAAACTCCTAAGGAATGCTGAAATAGTAAAGCGACTACTATGTCGTGACGTCAAAAAGAAGATCGATGCGTGTTATCTTCGTCATACGGAAAAGATTATATCTAACAGCGTTGATGTGGAAACCGTACGACCTTTTCCGAAGTGAACGTCGGGAGGAGAAGACTCGGAGCCGTGATTTTTCGAGGGGGTTTAGTAACACTTCAGGGTTCAATCGTATTCCAGTCGATCCCGCATAAGTCCATTCCTGACCCAAAAGAGCCTTAATACCAAAGTCACAGGTCTTTCGACTCCACACCAGAATAGAAGTCACTGCTCGGAGAAGAACTGGGCATCTTTCAAGAAATTTAACCGGAAAAGAAGATCTCGAGAGGTAGATCTCTGGCTGCCCTCTAAGAGGGGGGGAAGGGTTCTAAGCCAGGAACTAGAAAAGAGAGAAGAAGGGGATAAAATGTCTCCGATAGTCAGAACTCAAGCAGGGGGAGGGCATAGGGAGATCGACTACTCAATAGAAGAGAGGGGATAGAAGGACGTTAAAAGCGTCTTAACGGGCAGATTCCTACAGAAGACGCACCGTACTAGGTGGCAACGGCCGAAAGAGAGTAGGGAAGGAGGGTGAGCCCTACTTCAAGGGTTGAGGACTTCGCAAAGAGGAGGGCCCCCCTGTCTTACCAGAAGCTCTAGGCGTGCGGACTCCATTCCCGTAAAGAGAAAGAGGAGTCCGGTTCGGATCGGCCTCCAAACGCGCGTCGTGCGCTTGAATCTCTTTATACGGAATAGAGGCGCTGCTTCGACTTCCTTCTCAGGTGGAGACTACCGCTCTTTTGAAGACAGAGGGATGCGTGGTCATTAGTGCTCTTTAGTTTGGCACTCAGGAACGGCTCGCCCCGGCAGCTTATCTATCGTCGCGAAATCGGTGAGGACTCCTCAAACTCGAAAATAAAGAACCATAGGGGGGCGGCTTTCTCCCTCCTAAAAGGGGAAAACTAAGGGGATCAACTAGGTAATCCAGACACATAGGACAAGGCGCGGTCCGGGGGGGGGGAATAGCGACCACGAGTCATGTCTTCCCATCGCTGGGACACTGCGCAGAGCGTCAGGCCGTTTGCTCGTCTAGTTCGGTGAACCCCATCTCTTGTCGATAAGCCCGAGGTCTCCTTCCCTGGTGAGCGGGAGTCGGCTCTCTTTCCTTAAAGGTCCGGGGGGGTCCAGGGTTACCTATCAGTCGTCGCTGATATCTTTTGTTTACCTAGGGGCAAGGGGAGGCTTCTGCGTCAAAAAGTCCAATCGGCTCGTCCCTTTGCCCTCAGCGAGAGCAGTCAGGGAGCTTCCGTCGAAGGGATAAAGCTCGGTCTCTCGTAATGGCGTCAGTGTTGTAGTCTTTTTGTAGATCGCGTGTGGATGGGCCCGTCCTGGACACGCTGGGGGAATCTGTCTGTTCAGAAGGGACCGACCTCAGGTAAGCACAGGTTGCCTCGTCTATTTTATAGAACTTTTAGCCCTCTCTGACCAAATATTGAAAAGTCTCGAGCGAAAGGTCTGAGAGCGTCAGAGAGTCTACAACAACAAAAGGAGGTGAAAGGATATAATGATTTCCACGTTCGGGGGGCTGATGAGCGACTCCTTTTGTAGAGTGGGCACCTTCTCTTAAAAAGGAGACTCACGGTCTACTATGCAACTCCTAGTCCTAAATCGCGGCAGCTTCATCACACAACATTGAAAGCACTAATAGGAAAGACTCGACCGAATGGGGATCTTCAGGCAAGATCCTTAATTCTCTCGAGCGGGCCACGGCTAGCGGCGGATCTGGCGAAGGGACACGCCTAGGGGAATCTTATTTAAAGAAGAGGAAATCATCGTTAGTACGAGAGGAGAGGGGAGACTTACCTGCCGGGGAGCATCTAGAGTCACAAGGAAGGCAAGAAATGATTTCTAACCCACGATCTGGAAGGGAAAACTCTCCGGATATAAGCAATCAGTGAAAGAAATTATAAAAGTGAAGCGAACCAATTCTCTTGGCTGCATTAACGTCTGCCGGGGGAGTCGCAGGGGGACATCTATGGAAATCGAAAATGGAGGGAAGGAATTCTCAATCCTCGCTGTTTCAGGAGAGGACCGTAACCCCGTATAAAAGAAGTACTATACTCCTCGGGTAGGTGTCCTGTGCACGCGGGTCACTCTGAGACGCGGAGACGGCCGCGAAGAAGGTACCCGGCATTCTATGGTCTACGAGAAGATTGAACGAGAGACGGAGTCCAAACTAGTCACCGAGGGATCGAGAGTAGGGCGTCTGGGGTACTCTGAGGAGAGGGAGACGGAGGGCTAATGAGGTTCTTAACTACCGCAGGTTTGAACGCGTTGGCCTCAACCACCAACACTTTCACTCAGAAAAGGAATGTCATCTAAAAAAAAATGTTTCTTCGGCGAACGCGAACGCACTTGAAAAATGGGAAGAGGGGGGGGGTCAGGAATGTGGACTACTTCTAGAAACCAGAGACGAGGAGAGCTCCGCTGCACCGGCGCGCGTGCGCTTAGAGGAAACAACGCCGGTATGCCGATTCTTGTGACGGAGACCAGGCTAGGGCGCGAACAAATTAGTAATTCCTCCGTCGAGTTCGCCTAGAGTCGAGGAGAAAAGTTGACAAGGGGGGACTGACGACATCACGCGAAAGTTTAATCCGCTAGGAGGCGTTCCTAGGAACCACTACCTCTCCTCTAGGGGGGGAAGGGGCACCGAGGGGTAGTCCCTTGACAAGACTGTCCTGAGCTATCTGCGGTTCCCGAAAAGAACGAGCTGAAATTGCTTTGCTTCAAAATTAAGCGATTGCAAGGGGCTGGAAAGTGGATCGACGGGACTTGAAGCGTAGTAAATTGGGAGTGATGCGGTGTCCACTGGTATGCGGTAACGGCGAGATAAAACCTGCATGGTCTCTATCCTCAAAATCATTAAAAACGTCTTCCAGCCATCCAACACGTCGCAGTCCTTCGAAAGGGGGGTGGGGGTAACATCTAAAAGGGGGGGGCGCACGCTGTCGGGGGGGGATGAGGGAGAGGGAAGAGGGTGTAGGGATTGAGGAGAGAGCGTGAAAGTGGGGAGAGGTGGGTGGCAGGAGGGGGGGGGTTGGAGACAAGAGGGCGGGTGACAGGTTTATGGTTAGGGGGTGGAGGAATGTCCAGGAGAGAGGAGGGTAAGGGGTAGGGTGGGGGGGGAGGAGTAGAAGCGAAGCGTCGAAATGTGATAGGAGAAAAGAGTGGTCAAGGTGGATGTGGTGGTAGGGGGGAGGGGGGGGAGGGGGAGGAGGGGATACACGTATAATTGTATGGATAAGTTAAGTGCGGGGTGGTGGAGGAAGGGGAGGTCTTCATAGCTGGGGCGGCAGCAGATCAGCGCGAAAAAACGCTAGGAAGGGGAGGGCAAGGGGAGGGCCGAAGGGAGAGGTTCCAAGTGAGCACTAAAAGTAACAGGCAAGTAGTCTCGGCAAAACAGATCTCTGAAGCCCGTTCGGCGGCAGCTCCAACCGTCGTAAGAAAACCAGGAAGGTACGAGAAAGAAACTCTCGAAGAACCTGACCCCTCAGAGAGCATTCAAAAGTCTCTGCTGACGCCGCCGAGGGTACTTTGAATGATCGAAGGAGGAGCTCCCATCCACGTTAACCTAACTGCAATGCCCTTCTGGGGGGAAAGGATCAGACTCCTTGGTGTTGGTCTTAGGGAACGGTCGGGAAGGGATTCAGTAGGCAGATAACGTGTTGAGAGAAAAAAAGTGGACTGCGTGAACTCTTCACAGGGAAGTCATGAATCTCAGCGTATCTCACCATTACTTCCCGAAACCTGAGGAGCTCAAAACGACTGAGGAAAAGAACTCAGAAGGACCAACTCGAAAACTAGGTCTGTCAAGAGCGCTGGGGGGTTTCGCTATTAACTCTGGGGGAGGCTCCTTACCTAGGGGGATCGATAGAACCGAGACCAACTCCCGAGCTGGGTCCAAAGGCCGACTGAAAAGCAAAAGAGGACTCTTCACCGCGTGGAAGCGAGACAAATACTTCGCAGGAATGCAGCACTGGGAATCGAACGGCTAAAAGACAGTGTAGGTCTGCCGGGGAATCATCGGATCAGACTGAACGAGTCATCGTCCCCCACTGTAAGAATACGAAGTCGCATGAAAAGAAAAAAAGGGACAACCATCTTCCAAGCGACTTCGCCGTTTGAGAGCGTACGGAATGGTTTTCGCTCGCCTTCGAGACCTGGAAGGACTAGAGAAATAGCGTATCCGGTCCTTCCTCAGAGCTTGACATAGACGGTGAATATATAGTGGTCAGGACCGAAGACAGTTCAGTGAAATGAAAGTGAGCACTACTTAGGCCGGAGGAACATCACTTCTACCTCTAACCAGAGTCTAGAGGGAGGTAAATTTAATAGTGAGGCTCCTAGAGTAAAAGGTATACTTACAGAGGAGAATTGGAAAAATAGCAGATTCCGGGAAAGACGTACGATCCCCCGGAGTATCAAAGCGAGGCAGCTCTAAGTGGGCTATAGTTCTCCAGTTTAACACGGAAAAGGAGTGGGGGTTCAGCTATATCTGGAGAAATGAATGAATTTGCAGAGTTTGGAGTAGAATCTTTCCTTCGTAGCAGCAGCGAGGGGAGCGTCGGGGATCTAGAAGGTAAGGATCAAGACCATACATCTTCCAAAAAGAAAGACTAAGGGACAATCCTAGCTGCGAGGGAAGTAGGGGGATTAGAGGGATACCGCTGGGGGGGGGGGAGTCATGACTAAGCGCGGGTGGGCGAAACTTCGGGGAGAAAAAAACTAATCAGAAGGAGACCATGCTGCGTGGACTAAGTGACGGAAGGAAAGAGCTCAGGGAAGAGATCGAACTACGTCTGGGAAAGCGTAGGGGAGGACGCCGGCGCTCTTGTCCATTACGAGCAGGTGTATATTATAAGTGGTCGCGCTGGAAAGTTGGGGGGGAGGGACTGGCCATTAGATGGGAGCTGTCAGGAGAGAAGCCAAGAGGAGAAAGGGCTTTTCTCGGGCCGGCGGCGTCGTCGGCGAAAAGGAGTACGGGATACTGGGAAACTGAGAAGAGCGTCTTTTTGGGAGCTATCCTACCGGAAAAATCGGGTGAGAAGTCAAGCAAGGGTCTCTCGTAGGGGAGTGGGGAGAAAGCATTCTCTAAAAGAGTACTGGTCGTCGAGTCGTAGGGGAGGATAAAAAAGCCTCGCCGATGTCTTCGAGAACGAGAATTGGAAACGGCTGGGCGATGTCGTAGGAAAACAAGGATCGGAAGAAAGGAAATCACGGGGGGGGACTGAGTTGGCTTGGGAGTCTCTAAAGTCTCTTAAAGGCCTTGCGCCGCGCGAAAAAAGTGATTAAAAACCTGCAAAAATAGGGCTGAAGAGGTCCTGGGGGGGGGGAGTAGGAGGGATTGTAGTCGGGGGGGGGCGGGGTAGGAAGGGGGGCGTACGAAGATCGAGGCTCAGGTCCGGAACGGAACCCGCAGGATCTCCGGGCGCAGAAATGGAAGCCAGCAGCGAATCAGACTCAGGAGAGGAAAAGTTCCGCCCTCGTAGCCAGGAGAGAGCTCCTCGGGTCGCTCGAGTCATTCAAAGCAAAGAAAAAATCCAGAGCACGCTGCATCCAGGGAATCCGACGCTCAGAGATGCGAATTAAATCTCTTCGGAAACAATCCAGTGGTCAGGTCTCTCCTTACGATTAGGTCAAAAAAGCAGGTTTTACGTCAATCGGCCGGCCGCTTAGATCAATCTAACTCAGAAGAACAGATCCACGACTCGAGAAAGGGTTAACCAGATCTGGAGAGCGGCTATCTCTTTAGCAATGCAAAGCAAAGTGGGGGATTCACAGAAAAAGGGTACAAATTATCGGATCTCGGGACTGACTGACCGGGGTGGAAAGTCAACTGTGGGAAAACAGAGGTAGTCACGGGGCCACACAAAGTGCAGCTTATAAACTCGACGGCTCACAGCGCAACTCTCCGACCAGCGGGCTGGTGGGCGACACTGGCGGGAAGACTCGGCCTTTAACCTTGGGCTATGAGGGTGAAATCAGGGGGAAGAGCCGCGTCGGCTACTCTGCATGACTGTAAAAGACCCTGGGGCCGATACTTCAGGAGTAGGTAAGATTCTGTGAGTGATTTGTACTAAAGGTCAAAAGGGTTCTCTGTCTCGTGCTCAAGGGGGAAAATAGGTAGCTTTACGACCTAACAACTGAAGGAAAACTCCAAAGTCCTGTCAGATAGCTCGATTTCCTCCAGCGTCAAGCGCCGAGCATGGTGCCGTCTCGGACCCTCGGTCAAAGGGGGGGCGCCAGCGAGTAGAGCTAAAAAAACGTATGGCTGGCGGGGCTCAGGGTGAAAAAAATCTGGGGGATATAATCGGAGACCGGCCCTGGCTCCTTCGGGGGAGAAAACGTAACTGCGGGAGCCGGGGAAAAGCCGGCCAGGAGTTATTCGCGATTATTGCGGAGAAATCCGTGTTGGCCTCGCTGTGTCCAGGATCTGTCAGACCGTCACCCTGTTTACAGGGGACCAGGGGGGAGTCGTGGAGCGGGGCGCATGTCCTTCGGCCCTTCCGGCCTACTGGCGTGACCGTCCGGGTTGCGGGGGGGGGGTATCCGTATTAGTTGCCTGGGGGCTCTGCGGGGTTGTGTGTTGTCGTGTCGTGGGAGGGGGATCCGTCTCTTCCACGGGTCGAGGTTGAATCCGCGGAAGAGGGTCTGTTCTATAGTTCAACCGAGAAAGAACACAAGTCTCAAGAGGGAGGAAAGGTCCAGTTCGATTCTAGTCTCTAACCCAAGATATCTCTCCGTCGACGGGTCTTTCACTTAGCAACTCGGAAAAACTCCCACTGTTGGGTCGTGGATGGAAACCTTCTCGCCGAAACTAAGGTCGAAAGCTAAAATCCCGCAGAAGCGGACAAGACAGTACAGGAGACTCGATCTTATTTAAAGGTTCGCACACCTCCTACGGTGCACAAATCTACCTCAGCCTGAACTGAGGGGAACCTTCTTGCTAGAGCGAGAATTCTGAGGCGTCGTCGTCGGAAGACGGGGGGGCCAGACTGAGGTCGTCTTTACGCCAACAAGCTTACAAAAATGGGGAGGGTCAAAACGTTCTACTCCTTGAATCAAAAGAGCGAAATCCGGCTCCCGCATGGGGGGCAGGGCATATAGCTGGGTTCAACTACCTAGCGAGAAATATCGCAAAGGGATGGAGCAGCAGTAATGGGGAAGTAAGGGGCATCTACTCGGGTGGTACAGTGCGCGTGGAGGAAATAGGGTAGCGGAATTCCGTGTCTTCGGGGCGACATCAGATTTTCTTCTCTCCAAGACTCATCGGAGAAGATAAGTCCTAAACACGGAGCCAATCTCGAATCGGAAAAATACATCGAGATCATAAAAGAATTTCCTTAAAAGGGGAGATTATGTTCGTGTGAGGATTACTCTCCGAGGTAGGAGGAGGGCATTGCGGGTTCGGACACCGGGCGCCCCGAGGTCAAGTGTCTATCGTTTCTGGACTTCTCGGTTTCTCTGTTCTGGGAGGGGATATCCGGTCTTTGCTTCTATGTCAACCGAACCTTCCTTTGGCGCGAACCGTGGGTGGGGAGTTCAACGCTAAGAGACTTGTCCGTTCATCATAGGGAGGAGAATGGCCGCTATAGAATGGGTTATTCGTGTACGAGCGACGGATCTTCCCTGTTCCCTGGCGTTCAGAGGGAGAAATAGAGGGACCGCAGGGGAATTAGGTCTAAAGGGGTCCCACGGGATCAATTCTTGCTGTCTCCTCTTCTCAAGTGTCCAGAGGCTCGCACCGGCGAGGTAACGGTATGAAGGAAAAGAGATTTCTATTACCGATAGGAACAACGTGAGTAGAAGCTACCGCCGGAGTTCTGGAAGAAAGCCGAACCGGGGGCTACTTTGCTCGCGGGGGCAAGAAGGCCGGTTTTTAAAGGCGCAAGAGGAGAAATAAACAAAGAAACATCGCTCGGCGAGTGGGGGGAAGCGGAGCCAGGCGGTTCCTCTCTCGCGACGGGGGGATGCAAGAATGAGGAATTGAGCATGCGTAGACGAGCAATAAAGATTCAAATGACGGGAGGAAAGGCTCGACCCCGAAGGACTGTCAAAAGGTTCGAAAACGTCAGTTATCTTAAAGAAGGAGCGAACGACTCGAGGAGCTTGAAAGAATCTCATGAACCTCTTAGAGAGGATGTCGACGTCGCCGGGTTGAAGGAAGTCAAACAACATCGGGGAGGATCGATTCTCGTGAATATCAGGGCGGTCCAAAGACTCTCTCCAGCGGCATCGAAGCCAGGAAATCATCGGGCCATTAAAAACAGAAGACTATGACCACAAAATCAGGGCGAGAGAACGAAAAACCGGCCAGGGTCGGCGGCAAGCTCCCAACCCAAAAGATCAACATTCTCCAAGAAGGAGGGTTCCCGATCATCGAAAAAGGAGACCCCAAAATAAACTCCTTGGATCATACGCCTCCTAGGACTCACCTCGGATCCCAAGCGAGGAAAAAAGAAATGAAAGAAATACCCTTAACCTCGTCCTCACCCCCCGAGTCTTGGTGACTTCACTCGAAAGGAATTTGATAGGAAGATTATACTTAGGTCGTCTGACGATAGAGTAACTTTCTTCTGTGAACTGCCCGATCCAGTCGAAACGACGACTAGACGGTCCTATCATGATACCCCGGAAGAGGACGACTATCCCTAATGTACTTGCCTGAAATGTAAAGCCAAGACATTCCTAGAGATCAGACGGCTAGCTCAGGAGCGCCTTTCCAAGGTCGTTCGGGAAGCTGTAGTACGCCTTCCCGGGGGGTAAAGTAGCAGATAAAAACAGCTACTCCCCGGGTCGGGGGACTTAAGCCGGAGCGCTCACCTGGGCTTAGCGTTCCTTCACGCGCTCACCAAATGAGAAAAAAGGACAAAGAAGGACATGGCATTCATTACACGTCAAACGCAAAACTGTCTAAACTCTTTACTCGGCATAGAAGGACTGACATCAGAGGCTTCAAGACGGCGAGAGGATTTAAGAGGACGGTAAGAAGCCTCAAAGCTCCGGGGGGGAGAAGCTCAGAAAGAAAGATTCAGAGGCCGTAAGGAAATGGAAACTCCTTGGATGTGCGCCGACGGGCGATCCGGGGGGGGTCAGCGGGGCTCCGCACGATCTCTTGAGTTAAGAATTGTGGACCAATCCTCGAAAATGAGTAGGAAAGTCTTGTTCCGCCGCGAAGCGAAAGGGATTTAAGCTGACGAAAGCCACTTACTTCACTAAGGAAGCGGCGGGCCGAAAAGAAGAAACAGTTGGGCACTGGAAACGGCCGAGCTTTGGGGTGTGACGAGGGTTTCGGGAAAGTAAGCTAAGATTCGTACGAAGTTCCTAGCAGCTAGATCGGGGCGCCCAAGGAGCACCCGCCCCGAGCGAGCAGCTTCAAATCATCGTGTCGAGTGGAAGTTCTCCAAAGAATTCGTGTCCTTTGTAATGGAGGTCAGTCATCTCTCAGGTTCGACGAGCCGCTGGGAGGGCGCAAGAATAATCTAGGTTTCTTTTCTGAAAAGATCGGGAAAGTCTTCCATGCCTACCGCAGAGAAAAGGAGTAAAAAAAACAAAACTAGAAGAAGAGTCGGGGGTCAGAGTCTCCTTAGGAGCTGAGGTAGTCGGACGGGAGGGTTCTACGGAAGGGTAGGGAAAAAAAAAGAGAAATCCTATCGACGTAGATCTGCTGGGAGGGAGGATCCGGCCGTCCGAATCGGAGCAGTCCCGGTCTGGGACGCGGGAATGAGAAGACGGAGGTGCTCTTGAGACAGAACATATTAAAAACTGTGGGGAGTTCGAGAGGACTTGTATCAGGGGGCAAGTGGGCCAGAGTTGAGGGAAGGACGTCGATCGAGGCATCTCCGCTAAACGAGGTCAGCTGTCTCTTTGCCGCGGCGAGTGGTCGGAGGGGGGGAAAAATGGGGGTACCGGTGCTCTATGTAGAGCGAAGTGGAAAGAGTGGAAGACGAGTACAAGTGGGAAAATATCTCGGGGTGGTGAAAGCAAGGCTATGTGGGAGAAGAGCGGGACTCCTATACTCGCTGCCAGGAAGCCTCTGTCGTTCTTTCGCTGGAGAGATTCGACGATCGCGAGGGAGGCACGGCGAGGATGTTCGGGTGAAGGAAGACCCGCACAAAAGACTCTCTTGCTGAAATAGGTAAAGTTTTCACACAACCGGGATAGAGGGAACAAGGGGAACTCGGCGGGACTTATGCTCTGAAGAAGGACTAGGGAAAATCGCGGGCAGTCTGACCGAGGAAAGGTAGACCGATCACGTACAAAAAGAGTACTAGCGAGGAGGTTTAGGAGGGGCCTTCCAACTCCGTCAGGAAGTATGAACGAGACCATCCCGGCGATCGTCTCACCAGGGCGCGATCGGAAAAAGGAAAGGAGATCTCCAAAGAAGGATCTCCGCAAAGCTAAGAACTGAAATCTAATTCACCCGCGAATATCAAGCAACATCCAGAATCTCATCTACGTCCTAAGGTTGTAAGAACTCCCTTACTTCTCGAGTAAACTCAGGCGGCGGCAGAAGCACTCTGGTAGCGCTCCTGGACCGAACTCAGAGGAAAGTCCGCTGTGAAGGAGTCCAGGGGCAAAGATTGAAAAAAGCGGCCTGGGAATCAAAATCACTCTCCGGTGGGATGCAAGCGTATCATACTGATTCAAAGGGGTCTCTGGGGCATGAGACCACTTCGGAGTAAAAGCTAGAGAAGTACTGATTGAGGAAGTTTGAACCACTAGAGCGTCGAGAAAACTAATCGATGCCCTACCACAGTGGTGGGGCAAGAAGGCCGGGTGAAATAACGAAAATGGACCCCCGATAAGGGAGGGGAACCCAAGGCCCTTATCCCCGCATCCAGAACAAAAAGGAGAGAGAAAAGGCCAACTGGGATATAAAGGGTAGGAACGATCTATCCGAGAGCTTCGAGAACACGGGGGAAACGAACTCTGTAAATAGAGAATAAGTATTTTTATCTCGTGTCAGGGGGGGGCCAAAAAAAAATAAGTTCTCGCTCATTGCGGCGGGATAAACGAGAAGAGTTATGCTTTACGAAGAAATAACCAGAAGATAGCCCGATTCTCGGCACTTATAGAGGAACCTCGGATCCGGACTAAAAATCTCAAGACGCCACTCTAAGGGGGGGCAGTCAAAAGAGAGGGGTCAAGGAAGGGTGGGGAGAAGAAGAGGGCTCACAGGGTTGAAGCACCATACTAACGGGGTCTATAATGTACGTTAAGGACCTTTAGATCTTAAGCGGAGTCACAAAAAGGAGGCCTTTTTTTACCATGAACCGATCAAGTTCTTCAGCTATGGTTTATAAGAAGGAAGTCTGCAGAGCTGACGTGCACCGGACGGCGTCCAGGGCAGTCTCCTTCTTCCCCAGTCCCTAAACGATGCTTCATTGGAAGGGGGCCTCTAGGATTACACTGGGTGTAAGTTTACTATCGGGGACGAGGTGGGAACATCTGCTGTTTACTTTGGGGAGTCAGTAATTCAAAATGTCGAGGGCTCGGGAGAAATTCGGAGAACTTCGCCCAGTCGAATACCACATCTTAGGAGAAGAGGGACAAGAGGGGGCTACAGGGTTTAAGGAGGAACTCTCTCAACCACACAAAGGATGAGAAATCAACGAGGGTTCAGCTTTAGGGCGAGCGCGAACTCGGGGGAGATGCAAAGAGAAAAGAGAACGCTCGGAACTGAAAATCTCCAAAGGCTACAAGGACGCAGACGTCACAAAAAGGTCAAACCGCAATTCGGAAGAAAAGTCGGCATGAAACCTCATATCGAAAGGGGCGACTATCTGGACGTGCATAGAACGATTCGTCTCGAGTCGCCGGCGTAGCGCGGGAAATGCCGAATTCTTCTTCTAAGAATGACAAACCCGGCGGCATGTCACAAACGGGCCATAATGAAGAGACACCTCTCGCCAAGGGGAACCAGACTGAGAAAAGGAAACTATCGTAAGGTTAACTACCCTGAAAGGGAGGGCCATCACAGGGGAGATACTGAAGAGCAATGTCTCGAGGGCTCGCTGGCAGAAAGATGGGAATCGAGGAACAGAAAGTGCGGGGGCTCACTCCGTGGGGGATTCTTAGAGTAGCTCAAAGCTCGGAACGACATCCGCGACCTGCGCCTCGAGGGCCAAACATTAC
>Ga0179591_1235884_pt1 | contig 13054 bp, 15 predicted proteins | sample CZOMad2_1_08_16f_FD_182891 | JGI IMG/M metagenome (GOLD analysis project Ga0179591, IMG submission 182891) | Vadose zone soil fungal communities from Angelo Coast Range Reserve, California, USA - CZOMad2_1_08_16fungal (PacBio error correction) | ecosystem: Environmental > Terrestrial > Soil >...
GCTTCTCACAATCGGGTGGGAGAGGAATTGAATTTGGGGGAATTGACTTTCCATAAAGCCCAAAAAAAAGAAGGGAAAAAAAAGAGAAAAGAAAAAAAGCACAGGCTTTTTCTTGTCCAGAACGAAACTGGAAGGGGTCTTGGGAAGAGGAAAAAAAAAAAAAAAAAACCCCGGGTGATAAAGTAAAGAATGAAAAAGGGACCCAAACAGAATTATCGTAATGCTTCTCTCACCAATTTGGGATTGAAGGGAGGAGGGGTCGTCGAAGCGCGGAAATTCCTCTGGGACGTTCATCTGAGGGGGAGGGATTTTTGCGGTAAAGGGGAGGGGGAAGGTTCTTGCCTATTCAAAAAGATCTACTGGAAGGGACGTAAGTGAGGTTAAAAAAAGCCCGAACGCGGCGATCCGAATAAATAGGGAAAACCAATTGGAAGAAAGGCACCGGCCTAGTTCAAATCAAAAAAGATGCCAATAAAGCGTAACAGTACCGTACCAAGAAAGGATGTCTCAAAGGAGAGGGGAGGAATGTGAAAGAAGAGAACAACTTGCTGAACTGCTGAACCGGGACGTAGAAAGATTGTCCGTAGGGTGGAGGAAGGTGCACGGGTTGAGTGCACCGTCATATCAGGGGGAGAACTAAAACCCGGGGATATAAATAGCTGAGTGGACTATTGGGATCATGATCGTGATGATGGACGGGGAAAACAACGTCCGATATGTCCGGAAAGTAGACTGGAAAGACGAGTAAGGAAGGGGGGCAAGGTGCAGACGGGTTTGAGGGGCGGTCCATCGGGGGGGGGCGTGATGGAGATTATGGTGCGAACGACCCACCTGATCCATTTTAGTGCCGTGAGGCCGTCGGGGAAAGGTCAACGGAACTGGGAAAAGAAGCCTAATCTTTACGGAAAGGCTGATAGGGGGATCGCTGGAGGCGGTGCCTGAAGAAAGAAAAAGGAAAGAAAAAACCTGCAATGCTTGTGGGTATCAGAAAACAGGCCATCAGAGAAAAAAATTCCGCCGAGAAACCGCTGAAACAGAGAAAGAAAAGGGAAAGGGGAGGATTTGGAGTGAACTAATAAACGGAGAGGGTATTAAATCGGGCCGATAATGCAGACGACGGAATCACGCACCTTCGCAAGAGGAAAGGGGGTTCACTGACTTGCGACGCGACGGTGAGGGGAAAAACGGAAGGGGTTTCAAACACAAACAGGCCGGGAAAGTTTTAATGCGCATAAGCACGGGGGGGGGGGGAAAAAGAGCCTGGGACATTTCAAAAAAAAAATGGGACGAACGGAAAGAATGGGTCACGACGGGGTGGTCACGATCGCCGGGCGGTTCACTAGGGGGGGGAAAATCAGATAACTTGACAACGGTCAACAGCAGGGGAGAAAGGAGAAACGGGAATTTGCGTCCGTTCGTTACGGGAGGGGAAGAATGGAGCAAAGGATTCAGAGTAAAAGAGGAAAAAAAAACTTCCGCGCAAGAGAAAAGAATAAGGACGGTCAACGATAAATTTACGATCACCTCTGGGTGTAGGGAGAGGAACCATAGGCCTCAAGCTTGGTGGTCGCGAATGGCCCGAATCCAGGGAATTTCAGGGGGGAGGTTGGGGGGGGAAGAAGGGGTTCGACATCGGCACAGTTGGGGATGGAGGGGACTGCAACAAATTCGCATTGGTGAGGGGAAAAAAGGGAATCACCGCGAATTCCTTCTGCACAGTCACAGAAGAAGGGGAAAAACGCGGGGAGGCAGCAGGGCGACCATTATGTGTTCGGGCCCTCGACTCGCTGGGGACAAGTCGAAAATGAAGATAATCCTCGGGTTAAGGAAACTAAAGAGGAGACGATTCGCGAAGGGGGTCAGAAAGGTCCGGGTGGAGGGGGAGGGGGGAACACCGAATAATCCGATCCGCAACAAAGGGATAGGGGGGGATCGAATTTCTGAAAGATGCTAACACGATGCGCCGGTATTTTCGAGAAAGAAGGGGTCTTTGTGAGGAGAGCACCGAAGACATAGCCGAAAGTCTGGAGAAGAGCGGAGAAAAGAAAAAAAAGTAGTGACGAAAGTGGCAAGACAATAGGCGGAAAGGGTAAGACTGGTTCTGCGACGGGCCCCTTCGCGGCGGGAGGTTGGAGGGGGAGAAGGCCACACGCTTAGGTCGAGGAGCGTATGAAAACCGTTTAGAGGGGAAAGAAGAAAAAATCTGCGATGTACTGGCCTTAAAATCCTAGAAACCAAAAGGAAATATCGGAAACACCGTCTACCACGAACCATCAGAAAAAAAAAGGTGGTGGGAACCTTTGGTGGGGGCAAGGTGACGACATTCCTTGTCAACGGAGGAAAGACATTTAAATAGTTCGTGGTACGAAAGGGTGTAAGAAGAACAGATTAAGTAGTGCCAGTCGTGAAAGGCCGGGTCGGTTTCAAATCTAGTTTCGCGATCTGTAAACTTTTCTTTTGGGGGAAAAGGTGGAAAAGCTGGTCACGTTCAGCACAAAACCCGGCAAAGCCAAGTCGTCGGAAGAAATTTTCTAAATGAACTGCTCGTGCCTTGGACGAAAGGAAAAGAAGTGAAGGGAAAATTATCGCACATATGGGTACCTTTGTATAGAGGGGAAAAGAACCTTATTTAATCAGGGAGAAAAGAAGGGGGACTTGAATAAGTTCGTGATATTAAACGGTGATATCACCACGCTTTGAATAAGAAGGGGGGAGGAATAAGTGCGTACCATTTGGACAAGCCCTGGGCGGGGTTAGCCTTTTATGGAGAGGTTAGGGGCAGGCAGCGTTTTCGCGGACGAGAAAGGCGCTACTGGACCTGAGATGAACCCGCGACTCATGCTCCTGTAAGAAAAAGAGATCTCTTGGGGTACCAGTGAACTGTTGCCATAAGGAACGAAAAAAAGGAAGACTCAATTTGCTCAGGAGGAAATCGCGAGGTGAGCGTCAAAGAAGGGGAAACTAGATTATTACGAAAAGGCAAAGTATTCTGAGGGAAGGATCAAGAGTAACCGCCAAACTTTGTATTGAAATTAAAAACGAAATTGGGGGTAAAAAAATCACCAGGATGGAAATCCGGCCTCTATCTGAGGTGGGAGGGAATTGGGGGGGGGGGGAGGGGAGAGTGGACATCATTTACGAGCCCTCCTAATCCGAGGCGGACCCCCATTTAGCGGAAAAGATCATCTTTTGCAATCATGGAATCATGGCGCTACCAAAGGAAGAACCCTTATATGACTGGCCGGATCTAACCTACCGAACCTACCTGTCCTCCCGTAAGAGGAAAAAGAGGGGTTAAAAATAGGGAGATCGGAAAACTTGGGACACGGGTCAAAGGATGCTTGGGAGCTGACATCGCCGGAGTAGGGAGAACGGATAATTGTGGTAGAACCGCTTCCACCGGGGAGAAAAAGGAGAGGGGGTTGAGCGGATGAGCCAGCGACCATTGAGGTAACGTGGGGGGATGCGAGAAAATGAGCGTGTCCCAGTAAAGAAAACGGGAAGAATTTGATCCAGCAAACTCAAAAGTGGGCCCGGAATCAAGACTAGAGAAACAAACAAGGGAGGGGAAAAGAGAGAAACAGGGAGCTCCCATTTACGGGGGGGGGGGGGAGGTTACGAAGATGGGGAGTTGTGGGGGAAAGGGCCATGGAAATGAAAACCCGCATCCAGTAGAGAGAAGTAAAAGAGGGCGTGCCGAGACGTTCCAATATCGCAGATAAAAATGGAGGGGGGGGGAGAAGATGAGCTTTGACGGAGGAAAAAGGAAAAGGGCTATAGGTGCAAATCCGAAGACTCGTGAAATTAACAAGTAAAAAAGAATAACAGAACCGTTAATATTCCGGTCAAAACAATCGGATGGAAACTGACGTCCAGAGAGAAGGTATGTGGGTACGGCCTTACAGATTAGACGGGGTGAAGATCAAACATTCGGACGCGAGAATGTGGATAGAGATGAGAACGCGCAAGGAGGGGAGAATAATACAAATATTCCCTCCCCCTATAAATGTAGGAAGAGGGGACCCTAAGGGGGATTTCTCAAAACATTATGGCAATACAGTGGGAGCTGGTGAAGGGGGGGATTACTCAGACTACTTGGGAAAAGGGGAGGAATGAGAGAGGGAGTGACCGATCCCTTAAATATCATTACTGCGAAAGTAGTTTTAGGGTAAGTTGATACAAAGTAGAGAAGATGGTGGGGGGGAAAAGAGGAGTCGGAGACGGGTTCATCTCATATCACGCCCAGTACAAAGAGTCACGATAACTAAGAAAAGGGGAAAGACGATCCCGAAAAGATGCTGGAGACACATGTAAATGAGCGGGTTCTTATATCAAGAGGGGGGGGGGAGCTCAATCAAAAAGTAAGAATATTGTAAGTAAAAAGATTGGGTAAATGGGAAAAAGGAAGCGAAAGGTAAAAACAGAGGGGGTAGAGTAAATTTGTCAATTTTGGAAAGGTTAAATCTTGTGAAGGGGCTTACTCTCAAAAAGGGAAAATGGTTTCGCGGAGGTTGTGAATTTGGGGGGACACGGGGAAAGTGAAGTGGTCACCAAAAACGACGTAGAGAAGTCAAAAACTAAATAGATTACAAAGACGGAAAGTGAGGGCAAGAAGAAAGAAATTCTTTGTTTTTTGGAGTAAAACATTAGGAAAAAAAGGTTTAAAGGATGCATAAGCTGGGGTAGAGTACTGGGACGGAGAAACGAGTTTCAACAAAAAAGGGGAAGGGGGGTTTGTCGGTGGTTGCAAGGTCGCAGAATAGGAGGCAAGGGAGAAGGCCCGAACGGCCCGCAAGGGATTGATTTGTTCCAGCTAACTTTTGAAGCCTAGGGATACGCGGCAGGGGCGGGGGGAGGAAAACCTAGTGCCGCCGAGAAGCCAAGAGCCAGAGCGAAAAAAGGAGGGGAAAAAATGATCGGAAACGTTCGAATCTGTGGGCGGGGGAGGGGTAGATCAGAAAGAAAAAACTCGTATCTGGTCATTAGGGAAGGGGTTCGACAACGACCCGGATCGAAAAGACACCGGCAAAATAGAAAAAGCCTTTTCGCGACATTCCATGAAAAAAAAAGGTCCTGCGGTCAGGAAGAGAAGTGATTGAGGCAATACATCCTCAAAACTACAAGGGGGGAAAAAAAAAAGCTCTATCTGCGGCTTAACGATATTCGCAGGAAAAGGAAGAAATATGAAGGTCTAAGCGGACGGATAAGTCATGGGCCAAACTTGGTCTAAGCCGGTAGAGGAAAAAGGGGAATGAGCGGTTTCCTTGGCAGAAGTGATTGGGTAAGGGAAAGGGAAAGGAACAATTCGTGTTGAAACCAGGAAAACTAGGGTTTGGCATATGGAAATAAATCCCAGGTGACGGAGCGAAAGGCCCTGGTGGAGGAAAAGGTTACGCTAAAAGATTAGGGCTTATTTGGTTGGGGGGAGAGGGGGGACAAGAGGTATATAAAGATTCATACTACTAAGAAGGTGGGATCGTTTCAGAAAAAGCAGATATTCTCAAGGAGGGGGAAAGAAAAAGAAAATCGAAGGAACATACTTGGCAAGAAACGCAGTACCGAGGACTCAAGTATAAGAAAGGCGGAAAAAAAGAAAAAGCGGATTTGCTGTCCTCCGATTTTTTCACTTTCGTCGCTTGTCACACACGTACCAGAGGGGGGAGAGAGGAAAAAAACCACGCTCGACCCAATAAAGGAATCAGAGGGAAAAGAAGAGCTGAAACGCTTTATGCTGAACATGCAAAAGAAGTCTGTTTTGGGAAAAAGGAAGTTGATCACGTCGCCGACGCGAAGTCGGAAGGGGGGAGATGGCCCCCTTTCATTAAGGAAGGATCCGTAAGATGCAGATGGGGAACTAAAAACCGTAATCGGGTACCGAAAAAAAGACAAAACGAGATCGAGGGATCGTGGGGGGTCGGGGGAGGGGCTTGAAGCCCAGATGGACGAGGTTGGAAGAAGAAAACTTTCGCCGGTGTCGCGATGGCGTTGGAAAAAAGGGGAATGGAAAAAGAACGAGAAAAAACAATATCCTGTCGAGCCATTAACGGCCTGTTGGCAAAGGTACGGGAACGGGTGAAGAAAGAGAAGGGAAAGAACCAATTGACATCATTGTGCGGCATAAGAAGAAAGATCAGAAGGGAGAAAAAGGACATGCAACGCAAAGCCGCTAAATCTAACAGAGAACTTCGAATAGAAGATACCCGCATATCTTGGTTGGGAGAAAGACATCGCACTCTAATGATCATCCGGAAATCCAGCAGAAGGGAGGACAAGGGGGGGTCGTGGAAACGTGCTATTACTGAAGAAAGGAAATTCAAAGGGTGCCTACAAGGGGAAAAAAGTGCGACGGCCGAGGAAAGCAAAGAAGTTGTTTTTTCTCGCATCAAGCCTTACTGACCGAAGCCGAGCTGGGGGAGAAAGAGAAGAGTCGGCTGATGAAGTCGAGGAGTGTCTTTGCGAAAATGAAAGAAAAACCTTAAAATCTAAACTGGGGGTGGAGACGATTGCTATGGAGAGGCCGCGTTCGGGGGGAAAAAAGAAGAAACTGATTAAGGCCAGCAAGAGAAAGTCATGACCTCCTGAGAAAAAATCTGAAAACTGGCAAGAAAAGAAATCAGAGGAAGAGAAAAATCGAACGCTTGGCAGCTTAGGGATAGCCTGAATTAAGAGAAACTATTAAAGACATGGGAAGCAGATCATTACTGGGTGGGGGGAAGGGGCGAATTCCGGCCGTAAAAAATAGACTGGGATAGCCGTTTGGGGGGTGGAAGGAAAAAAATCCACCGACATTAAAAATGGGGAAAATGAAAGGAAAGAAAAAAGAGTTAGCTTTTGGTAAGCTTGATGAGCGAAACTAGTTGGGGCTGTATTGGTAATAAAGAAGACAAGGGAAAATTCAATTCGACAGCGATTGCCACGATTTGGGAGGAGTTGCCTTCAGAAGAGAAAAAACCAAAGAAAAGGCAGCTTTCAAAAGGTTTGGGGGGGCTCGATGTCGAATGCAAGGAGTCGATATGGAGTGACAAGAAAGAAACTGAAGTTTCCGCTAATGACATGAAAGCTGAAGGAGGTTGCTTTCCAGAAATTTCCATAAGTTTTTCTTGAGGGGGGGTAGGGAAGAGGGAGGCAACAAAAAACAAACCGGCTATCACAAGATAGTGATAAGGCCCAATTCCGCATTAAACAAAAGAAGGATCTGAAGGAGGAAGGAACAATGGATGCCGGAGAAATCCGGTACGTGGTGAGGAAACCGGCAGAACGGTTTCTTCTCTGGGAGGGAGGGGAAGTGGAGGGAGTGAAGGGGGGTGCCTTACACTGGCAAGGTCTTTGGAACAATGAAATCTGGCTCTTGGCAGTTAAAAGTCGCGAACATCAAACCTCAGGGGAGGGAAAAGAGGAAAGGTGAGCAAACCGTCGAGGCCAGCCATAAGGGAGAAAAAAGCACCGAGAAGGACGAGAAAAAACGTACAAATAAGTGTATCGCCAATCTCGCTAAGAGGGCCTGGCTGCAACAACGTTCTGGGAGCCGCCTTCGCCATAGGCCGGTCAAAGAAAGAAGGGGGTTCCGTCACGTCGTGTAGCTTCTTGGCAACCGGGGGCAAAAAGAAAGGAATTGATACACGGATCCTAAAGGACGAAACAAGTCGCGGTCTCCCGTATGGAGAAAGGAGGGGGGGGAGTGATGCACGTAAGAAAAAAAATGGTACGCGCAGGAGCTCTGCGAACGAAGACGTCATGAGGGTCGATAAATTTTTCAAAACGCCGTGTGCTGGAAGAAGCGCTTCCTGGGATAGGGCGGTGATGAAAAAAAAAAACTTGAGGTCCATTGAGGGCGATGCCGTCGCCTGGGTTCAACTAAAAAGTGAACCATGGAAAGGAAAGGGGGGGAGGTTTTCGCCGGGGGCTATAAGAGGGAAAAAGGGAAAGGGTTGAGAGACTCACCAATCCACCGAGAAATCCGACACGGAGGTGGTGAAAGAGGGGGGGAAAACAAAGCTCTTCATAAGTCTTAAATAAAAACAACCTGGGGAAAAAGAGGGGAGAAAAACGAGCCGTTGGATTCGGTGTACGAGTTCTGGAAAAGGGGGAAAGATATGGAAAGAACGGCCTCTTCGTCCGGAAGAGGGGCCCGACGGGCCAGATTCCCGTGCCGACTGCGCGTCTACATGCAGGAAGGAAAAAAACGGGGCAAACCAATCACCACAAGGACGGCGGGAAGGGAATGCAAATAAAACGACTTTTGGACATCGGGTGATTTGCGCAAAAAAAAGTTATTCGAGGCCTCTGCCCGAGCGGGGGGGGAAGAGACGACCGGCGTTTTCAGGGAGCGTGTGAAAAGCGCAGAAAGGGGAAAAAAAAAGCAAACCTCGAATTGATCTGGCGGCCGGAGAATTTGAGAGAAAGGGGGGAAAAGTTGCTGTGCTTGACCACGTATGGGACAAGGTAGAGGCAGGGTTGTCCTTAAGCTGGAAGACCTTCCCACGAGCAAACAAGAAAGGAAATCAAGAGAGCGTTAGGGGGGAAAATCTATGTCGGTAGGGGAGGACGAGAAAGAAAAAGGAAAAGTCAAGGGAAAGGATCCGGTCGGGGGGAATCCAGGGCCTTTCGGATTGTCCGTCCGGATTTTGAACTCGGGGCAACAATAGGGTTCGAGTTACGAAAACGAATGAAAGGGGGGGGAAAGGATCCTTCCAATGACTGACTGCCACAGGAAAACCGATTGATAGAGGCGTGGCAGAAAAAAGGAATGTTAAGGAAACATAAGCTCTTCAAAACTTCTACCCTGGAGGGTCACGAGAGGTTCGCGACCGATTAAGCAGTCAGAAGGAGAAAGGGTCGTCAAGGTCGGGTTGAGTAATTTGACGGAGAAATAGAAAGTCCCAAAAAGAAGGGGGGGTTCAAAAAAGAAGTCGGAAGATAGAGCCGCACACGATCCGGGATTTGAAAAGCACGGCCAACCCTTAAGCAGAACGGGGGAAGAAGATTCTCGATCTGGGTCTCAGCGATATCCATAAAAGCAACAGATAGAAGGGAAGAGAGGCCCATGTGAAGACTTCTTTTTCGCTGAAAAAAAAACCTTAGACGACGGCGAAATATTCCCCCGGGAAAAAAGGGGGAAGAAGGAACCGGATATTTCGTCTTGATTCAAAAGTTAACCGTCTGTTAATAAAAAAAATGAAGAGGGGAGTTAAGGAAAGCCTTACTCCGAAAAACATCATCCAGCTATCTCCTGAAAAGGAAGAACCCAGAACCACGGGAAGTGGGGGGAAAAAAGGGGGTCCTGTTTCTAATAGAAAATTCAAGGGACAAAGAGGGAAGAAGTGAAAAGATTTCTTTTACTCATTTGTGGAAGAAAAAAAACAAGGGAAATTGAAAGTAAAGGAGGAAGGTCAATGGCAGCGAGGGAGTGGGTGAGAGGGAGTACTTTTTGTCCGGTGCCAAAGGATGAAATGAAAAAAGCAAACGGGCAAAAACTTCGCTAGACCTTTCAAATGGCTCGGATCGGTTAACGAAGGGATAAAAGGGGAGAAAGGGGGGAAAAAAGTTAATCGCAACATCGTTTGGGGTCAGATTTAACAGTGGGAGAAAAAAAAAGTTTGAAAAAACAAGGCTTAACCTAATTTCTTAATAAAGATACGTTGAGAAACCACGCAGTGAGAAGGAAATAGTTTGCTCCCGGGAGGAGAACAAGCCTAGGAGGAGGAGGGAATTTTAGGTACGGGAAGGGGTGCAGGAAGCTAAAGGTTATTAAAAAATTACGAAGTAGCGAGGGGCTGAACTGGATGAAACCCCGTAAACGAATAGAGGGACTTTAATCAACAATATCTTCTAGTACATTGGAGGGGGGAAAAAGGGGGGAAAAAAAGGGAAACTGAAAAGAAAAAAATCTCTCCTGCTCGCATACTACTCAAAGTTTCAGTGATGACGGTGAAAACAGGGAAAAAAGGGCGGAATAATTATACGAAGAAATACGATGAGTGGAAGAAGAAAAGAGGACCACACCCCGCTACTATCAGATTGGGGGGGAGGAAAGGAAAACATAAACGGTGGTGGGATCACCCTTCTGGAAACCACCTCTATCACTGCCATTTCGGAGGTGGAGTTTAGGGTTAGGGAAGGAAATATGACCAGCATTTCGAAAACCCCGGCGAAAAGAATAGCGTCTACAAAATCGCGTCCTCGAGGGGGCTGCACGTTGGAAAAGACAGGGGAACATAGTAAGCGGTAACACATACCTGAGAGAAGAAGGAAAAAAAACCTCAAGCGGAAATTAAGTATTCGGCCAAAAACGGGCTGAGTAAGGAAAAGGGGATGTCGGAATTCTGCACTCATAAGAGGGAATGTGATTTCGACCTCGCCCTTGGGGAACCAAAGGAGGGAAAGGAAAAAATGCAGTAAAGGGATCTGGGGCGAATGTCGGGTACAACTTTGAACCAAAGTTCGGGACGGATGCTCGGAAAGGAATGAGGGGGGGGCAAGTTGCCATGAAATAAAAGACTTCGTCCATCAAAAAAAAAAAAGGGGGACCACTCGAGATACTCTTTCACAACAACAGGAAGAGAAAAAAAATATCTCGACGTCAAGGAAAATTTGATTTGGCTGGAACGAATATTTCGGGGGGGGAGGGGGTTAAATTAACAACCACCGCCATAAGTCGAGCATAATTCCAACGGGGAGGGGGGTAAAAGAAAGACAGAGTTCAACAGATCGCATATCACACGCGAAAAGAGAGGGTACCAAATGGGAAGGTGGAAAATCGGCATCGGTACAAAGAAAGGAAACTCCTGCCAGTTTACAGCATATAAAGTCCGAAGACACTACGTTGAAGGGTAAGGAAAGGAATGGAGGAGGAATAAAGTCTCCGATGTGTAAGGCCTTACAATGGAAAGGAAAGTGATTCAACTCGCCATGATCTAAAGAGGAAGGGGAATAGCGAGGATGGACGGGCCGCACGAATTTGGTCGAAATGAGAAGAAAAAGGAAACCTAAAAACCAAATGAGGGGGAAAAGGAGGTGGAAAAAGGGATTTCTCCACCAGGGGGGATGAGTAAGTTGGAAGAAAGGTGGTCGGGAAGGGGAAAGTACAAAGAAAGGGGAAGGGAGGAATAAGCTATTCGGGAAATTTGCGGTTACCGATCATTAAATAGAGCAGGAGGGGGAACGGGGGGAAAAAAAAGAGAGAACTTTGGAGTAAGTGGGAAAGGCACCAGTAAAAGAGGGGGGGGGCATTCCAATCAGGATACGGGTTCATCTGCAGTACCATAGAGAAGGAAAAGGAGAAAAAAGAAAGTTAGCGGACGGAAACATTTGGGAAGAAAAGGGAAAAAGAAAGGACTAAGAGAAAAAAGCGGGGAGAATGAGGGTATCTCACTGGTGATCCGACACTAAATTCGGAAAAAAATGAATAAGAAGGTAACCGAAGGGAAAAAAGGGGTAAAGCGTAAGGGGGGAAACGGGGGGGGTAAAACTGGTTCACTTTGAGGCATCTTTTGTCAAGGTAGGGGGGTAAAGGGCTTACTTCGAGCCAGTTTAAAAAAAGGGTCTTAGCTAAGTGAGGTGTGCTGAGGGGAAAAAAAAAAAAACATGGGTTTTTGTTCTACCGGAAAAGAGCTCGAAGGAAAAAAACGAAAATTGGTGCGACGGAAGTTAGGAAAAAGAAAGGGAAACTTCTGGTTTTGGGAGGAACAAAAAAAAACCCAAAAGGAAAAAGAAGAAATGAGTGCGATAAAAAGGGGGAAACAGTAATTTGGGCCGGAAACACAAAGGTGAACCAACAGAAGGGGGGGAAAGGGTTGCGTTGTGGTTATCAGTACGGCGAGTACGATGCTGAGGGAAGAGAAAAGGAAGAGCCAGGCGGCCCGCAGGTGATTTGTTTCAAGCTCCGGGTTTGAAAATAAAGGAAATACATACCGACCGGGGAAGGATTCCGGAATGGGAAGGAAGGGAAATCAGTCCGAGCGACAAGAGTCTTAAGCACCGCACGAAGGAAAGAGGGCAAAGGGGAAAACCTACTTTGGGCGTGGCTACGTATACCAGGCGGCGCCGAGGCATTTATCCGTCAGCCCGGATTGCGGGGAGGAGATCTTAGCATCGTGTGCGGAGATCTTCCGACATGCAAAAGGTGAAAACCGTTGCCGTCGTGCGTATAGGGGGAAATGGACGGATCTCATCAACCCTAAAAAAAAGTGGACGAACGTCGCGAAGAGGCTGCTTAATAGAGAGAAAAAAGGAAAGGGAGGCATAAACGGGGAGATCTAATCTAGGTCTCTGTTCCGAAAGTAAAGGGACAAACAGGGGGAGAGTAAACACAGTCAGCTGATCAGCGTCTGTGAGGGGGGGTCATAATGGGTAAGGGGGGGGGGGCAAACGTAAATGACCAAGCGTGAATTAATTTGGTGGAGACGCTACAAAAAATTGTTGCCCGATTGCGGGAAATCCCTTTCACTGAAAAAAAGACAAGTCCTGGGTGGAAGAAAAGACACTCAAAAGAGGATTTATAGTGGTCTCGACTAAATAAAACACAAAGGTGATCGAAAGAAGGAAAAGAAAAGAAAAGGGGGGGAACGAAGAACAACGCCGAAAGGCAAGGCCAGCAAATGAATAAAGCCCGAGAGAAAGAGGGGGGTCCTAAACGCCGTCCCGACGGACTCATTCTCACAAATAAAGAAAAGCAAATGCGAGGTTGGCTGCAGCGGGTGAAGGGCTGAGATTAAAAACAGCGCAAAACGAGAGGAGAGTGGGGGACCACCACCTAGAAAAGAATGGAAGAGTCGAAAGGGGAAGGAAGCAAGGAGAAGGTGTCAAAAGGCGCTTTTGATGCGCAGGACAAGGGACCCCCGTTCTGGTACAAAAGGGGGCAAGGGGAGAAGCACGTCGCGACGATAACAAATCGGGAAAAAGGGCATTCAAGTACTGCCGGAAAATCCAGGAGGTGGCCGGGGACACGAGACGTATGGTTCGAAATAACCGAATACAACACGAGAAGGGGGCTATGCATCGGGTGTTTCTGGAGGAAGTTGGGAAGAGGGAAAAAGGGGGGGAAAAGCTCAAAAAG
>Ga0179591_1265076_pt1 | contig 13053 bp, 13 predicted proteins | sample CZOMad2_1_08_16f_FD_182891 | JGI IMG/M metagenome (GOLD analysis project Ga0179591, IMG submission 182891) | Vadose zone soil fungal communities from Angelo Coast Range Reserve, California, USA - CZOMad2_1_08_16fungal (PacBio error correction) | ecosystem: Environmental > Terrestrial > Soil >...
CGCCCGTTGCTCGCTCGAGAGACTAAAAAGAAGGATGCACTCTTCGCATGTTCTACGGGAGAAGAACCGGCTCGGCCAGGACTGATGAGGGAAAAAGGAGGGGGAGTCGACAGGTAAAGAAGAAAAGACGCTCTGTCAATAAAGGGGCATGAGTCGATTATAAGAGGAGCTGTGCGACTAGGAGTTGTCAACGGGGAACAAACCCGATAAAACGAGTAGAGCAACAGACAGAGAGGAGCAAAGAAAAATTAGAATCTCTCAACCCTAAAAAAAAAAGGAACGGCCTCGTTCTCAAAGAAGGGGATCGAGGAGGGAGACGCCGATGTCTTACTTGTGTCTCGAACTCTAAGAAGGAAGTAGAGAGGGAGAATAGCCGACATTATAGAGAAAGGAAAAAAAGACCCGCCCTCTCAAAAAAAGCCCGAGTCAGCACACGCGACATACACCGCACTAGACGGGTTGGGGAAGGATCGGTATAGAATTTACCAAGAAAGAAAAGGCTGTAGATCCGTTGGGGAAGGGGAAAAAAGGCTATCACTTCAATTCTTGTTCAAAGTGCGCCTTGGACGAGTCCTATAAACAGCAAGGGAACTCAAGGCTACTTTTCGCAATCAGAAAGCTTTCATGGAACGTGGCACCAAATCCGCAACACCCTATCCAATGAGAATGAGCAAAGTCTGCCCATCGACCTCAGGAAAATGGCCCTTTTACTTTCTCGAGAGCTCTGTCGGCTAAAGGGGAGCAAAACTTCTTTTCAATAGGGGATCGGAGGGCGGTTGGAGGCGGAATCCTACTCCTGAAACCCTGACGGGAGGCGGAGAGGCTGGGAAGAGTCTATCAATCGAGGGAAACCGCAACGAGCTTGCTGTGGGAGGGAAAGGAGACGATCCCTTCAATGAGAAACGGTGGCGGACGTACGGGAAAAGGGAAGGGACGCAAGGTCTTGCGCCGTTTAAAGGGGGACCTAGAACTAGCTGGAGTTAGAGTCAAAAAGAGGACAAGAAAAAAAAGGCATTTCTGCTGCACCGAAAGGAGGCTTGGCAACGTGGTCTATGAAGCACAAAAGCACGGGGAGACAAAGAGAGTAAAGAGGGCCCTAATAACCAAGCCGACGACCGCGCGAGGGAAAAGAGGGAATCTGGCGCCATGCCAACAGGAAGACGGTGGAGGCATAAAGAATGGTAGGGATCGAAAGGGGAAGGGGAGAAAATCGCTAATGGGAAACCCTCCATTCAAAGAGAGAACTCGACTAGTGCTGGCCATGGAATCACGAAAGAGGAAAGACGCCGCCCAAATCGTCTACGGCATGGGATTGCGGCCGAGACGGGTTATTGGTCGGGGGAAGACTCCGAACAAGGCAGGAGCAACAGGGGAATAAGCTCGAACTACGCGGTCTCTAAAATCGCCACGAATAAAAGCGGGAGGAGAGTCTTCATGGGGGCGCCCTACAAGGGAGTAAAGCAGAATCGCGTAAGAAAAAAGGAAGAAAAACCGCGCATAGTCACGGAAAAGAGGCAGAGTTCCTTGAAAAAAGGGAACTGTCCCGCTGACTAAGGGGAAAAGGTTCATGGAAGGATTAGGTAAGGAGGAAGGTCTACAGAGAGACAGGGACTTGCGAAAGTCGCCCAAGAAAAAAATACCACCGTCAAACCGAAAAAGAACGCATTATCCGCATTAACAGTCCTATAAAGCAAGGAGAAAAAAAATATGGCTCCAACCAAAAACGAAGGTCTAGACGACTCAAAACTTCCATCGTCGCAACTTAAATTCAAGGCACGTGGGTTGCGGGGGACACGCCGTCTAGAGCAAAAAGTAAATGACGCAGGGCGGGGGGAGGGGAAAAAAACCAATCGTCACGGGTGGCCCGATAAGCATAAGAATGATCGCGGAGGGTGCTTCAACCTGATCTGATTGGGGGTGGGATTTCCGCCTGGCGCGCTGAAGGGAAAAAAAAGACGTGAAAAAGAGGAAAAACATGTAGGAGGTCGGTTGTACTGCGCAAGGGGCAAAAAGGAAAAAGTTATTCGCCCTCTGGAGGGGAGGAAGATATCTCTGTAACCAGAGCTAGACGGCGTCGGCTTCAATAAAGGCAGGGGGACAGGGCACTGACAGACCTGTCCTAGGAAACCCGAGGAAAGGGAGTTGCGTCAAAGATCCACCTACTAAACTAAGGAAAAGAAAGCTTGCCCCAAAACGACATAGGACCTCGAAAAGCAGGAGGAGAAAACAGAAAGGGGTGGAGGGAGAGCGTTCCAAACTCATGTCTCAAAGGATCGATTAAAGACGGAAGGTCCGCCTTTATCTTCTTACCAGGGCAATTCTCGTTCCAAATAAGAAGGTGAGTCACCTTGGAGAAAATGGGGAGAACTGATTAGAACCGGGCTTGAAAGACAAGGACGCAAGCGCAACAAATAACCGAAAAAAAAAAAAGCAGGACAAAGTCTTCACTCTAGAAACGAGGTAATCAAAAAGACTGGGGGGATCTGGGGCGCTGAAAACTAAGGCCACAGAAGACGGAAAAAGCCTCGAACCACGCTCAGTTGAAAGAAGGAGTCCGACTCGTGCGCGGGAGGAGAAGGACACCTGAACCACTCAAGGAGATAGAGAAGACTCAGAAAAAAAGGCGGAGGAGAAAAAAGGGGGAGGAGGGGGAGAGTGAAAAAAAAGGAGCACAACCGCCGAGCCGATAAAAAGCGAAGGGATGCGCTTGGCCGAATCTCCGACGGAAAAAGGAAGGCGCCGAAAAACGGGGGAACCAGAGGCGGTAGAACAAAAGAGGGAGGCGGAAAAGGGGGGGAAGGAAGGGGACTTAGGCGTTGAAGGGGGAAAAAAAAAAAGAGGAAAGACCGGGGGAATTGCAACTTTGACTAAGAATCATGGGAGCCCCCGCGTTGGAAAAAGGTGAAGACAGCGATTTTGCGCACGGGGAAAATACCATTGTCACGTGAAGAAATAACGTCGGAAAAAACTCGGCCGGCAAGATCGCTCGTGTCTTAGAGGGAAAGATCCACTGCGGAGATTGGAGGGAGAACGATGTGGAAATTGAAGTGAACTGCTGATGTGGGGGGCATCGTGAAGTGTCTCAGGACAGTATCATGAAGCGCCAGGTCGCAGATGGGCGGGCGGAGGACCAATCGTGAGCATAACCAAGTAGGTGGGGAGACCTCCCGTCTAAAGGCCAGATTGAAGCACGCCGCGGGAAAAAGAAACCGGTACATTGCGAAGCCACGCCAGCGAATTCACAATAAGGGACTAAGAGAATTGAAAGAAAGAAGTCAAAGGAGGGGGAGAAGTTCCACCCGGGAAAATACGGTTAAAAACGAAAGGGAGAGGCTTCCTTGTGGATAGAAAGGGAAGCAATTGGTGGGGAAGGCAGAGGACCAGAGGACGCTACCGAGCAAAGAAGGCGCGCCTACTCGCTGTCTGCCGCACAAAGGCGGGGAATTTCCGTCTACAAGGGAGTGAGCAGAGTCGGCGTGTAGTAGGCAAAGCAAACAAGCGTGAAAATGGGTTGACAACCATAGTGAAAAAAAAGAAGTCGATGGAACCTGTGACAGAGGAAGCGTGGTCTTTCTGGGGGGACGGGTGGAGAGGGGGGGGGGGAGATAGAGCATCAGCTAAAGCGAGGGGGAGAGATCCGACCAGACAAGAAGGGGGACCATTTAAGGTCCGGCGTCAAGAGGAAAGGAAGGGCTTCCATTAAATCTCCGAAAAGGGGCGGTCTGCGAGTCAGAAGTAGACCTCAAAGCCCTGTGTGACGGAACACTGGGACCCTAAGAGGAGAGAAGACAAAATCGCCGATCGCGGGACGAGGAAAAAAATGCAGCCGCGCGCGGCTAGAGGGGGAGAGAGTGAAAGAGGGCAAAGACGAGGGAGGAGGGACCCCTTGAGCAAAACAGCATCGGAGAGACAATTCGCCGCTCGGCAAAGGAAAGGGAAAAAAAAAAGCTTGCGACGATCATCGCAGAGCGGCGGAGACATGGCCAGAACCTCGGAAAGAAGGATCGAAGGTAGGTAAGTATAGACCGGCCTAGGAAAAAAAAAGCCAGGGGGAAGGAGGCGCCACCGGGTAGGAAGTAGGCACCATAGACCCGAAAGAAACTAGCTAGGAGGGAGGGGAGGAATATCGGGCTCTATGTCCTCGAGCGGGAAGCAAAAAGGGGAGCAGGGGAGTGCAACTGATATAAATCTTTGCAATAAAGAAAAGGTCTGGAATCAGAAATTACATGGTTGAAGGTCGGTCAATCAGAGGAGAGCTCACTCCAGCTCGAGAAAAGGAGTCGGAATAGAACACGTCCGAAGAGACCAGAGAGGGGAAACACGATAAAATAAGCGCCCCATCACGTAAGGGGAGAGGTTAAATTGGATCGTAAGCACGATTCGCCGGACGCTGCAAGGGGATCGGAGAGTCGATTAAAGCAGAGAAAAATCGCTCTACAGGGAGGCGAGTGTGAAACCTAGGAATCGGAGCCAGGGGCAACACGACGAGAAAAGGTATCCGACAGAGGCGACGACAACTGATAAAAGCGGGATGTCGTGTCGAAGAGGAGGGGAAGGTACATGCGAAGGGGGTCAGCTGGGCAACGGGGAAAAGACAGCATGGCGCGAAATTAGAAAAAAAAAATGAGCACGCCGAGAGGGTATAGACCTAAAGAACGCTGGGGTCGAAAAAATTCAGGAAGAGAAGGAGAGGGGCCACCACATCTTATATTGCCAGGAAGCAAGGGGCCGCGGCAATAATTATCGAATCCATCACAAAGGGAGGGGAAAGGCCGGGGGTGCAAAAAGGGGGACTCTGCTCTTCCGGGGAGGAGGAAAAGGCGGTCGCGTCTCTGTTCGAGAAATTTTGGCCGCTTCGCAAGGATACTAATCAAAGAGGAGGAGTTAGGACCGGAAAACTGTCCGACCCAGGGAGGACATCTCAGGGCCGATACGGAAGGGGGTCGCGTTAAGACGGAAGGCGTGGTTCGCGAGGACTAAAAGGGCATGGAGCTTTAGGGAGAGGGGAAGGATTCGTATGAAAGGTTGGGGTCGACCCGCCGTTGACCAAAAGAGGGACCCAGAGGAAAAAAGCCTATCCGCAGCAGTGCCTGCGGTCTGCGCGCGTCGGCCGGGCACCGAACGAGAAGGGAAAGGAAAAGTGCTCGCCGTTTACGAAGCATCGCAAAAAAGCCGCACCGGTTTGCCTCGGCAAAAAAAAGAGGAATCCAAGTATAATTTGGAGAATAGGGGCAGAGGAGAGAGAGATAAAAAAAACAGGCGGAGGAAAAGAAGGAAGGATCGCCGCGTGGGACGCGAAGAAAAAAATATCCCTTATGACGCGGAAGAAAGAAACTAGCAAGAACGCGTCCTTCTGCAGGGGGGGGCGGTGCTCGTCAACGGCAGGAGCAATTGGAAGAAAGGAGGCTCGAGGGCTGCCCGGCACGAGAGGAATAGAGAACTGATCTGCGGAGGCAAAAAGAAACTAATGGGAAAAAAGAGCTACAACTTTACGATAGAAAGGACCGATCACCAAAAGGCTGAGAGCAACAGAACTTCAGCAAAAAAAGAAAAACATCAGGCAGTCCTTAAGAAACACATCGACGCGCCGGAGAGGACCGGACAGGGAAAGGGGAAATGGACCGTTTCGTCCTCCGACCTAGAAAATGATGCGTGACGTGAAAGGTCAAGACTAACGGAGGCGAAAAGACGCGAACTCCAACGCATTCGGAACAACGAGCAACGCAAATAACCAGGAGAGACTGGCACTGTGGGGAAAAAATGGGGGGGGGGGCTGTCGCTCATGGAAAGGAGCAGACCTGCTGGGGGACAGGCAATATCCGTGGGGGGTCATCAGGAAGCCGGCGAGACCGAAAGGCCGCGGGTTAAACTCACCTATGGAGAGGATAGAAAAAGGGCAGGCGCTTCGCTAAGTCGCTTCTCCGCAATAAAAAGCGCCATCTTTCGGTGGGTAAAAAGAACCAAAAAAAGAAAAAAGGAGGCAAGCACGGCGGAATCGGACTCATGCTTTGGAAGGGGAGGGTGAGAAGACTCCTATGTTAGGTACGTGCTGCCGAAAAGAGTGGCAAGGAGCGGGAGGAAAGGCAAAGCGAGCCGACCAAAAGGGCTGTCAGGCGCTCTGCATCGGAAGAAAAAGGGAAAAGGGTCCGCACCTCTCGGGAGAGGTAAACGGCGAAAAAAAAAGGATCGGACCTGGATGGTGAAGGAATGAAGCATCGGTCCCGGGCGCCGCAAAACCGGTCTAGGGAGAAAGGAGGCCCCCGCCCAGAAGCATCATTAAACTGGATTGAGATAGATCGTGCTTAAGCAAGAAATGAACGGGCTGGGAGAGGAAAGCCATTCATATTGGAAAGGGTCTTACTCAGAACTCCGGCGACGATCTCAAAACAACCTCGAGGACAAGAGCAAAAAAGCGCCGGGCCGACAAAAAATCGCCTCGTCGCCGAGGGAAGCTGCGCCATTCCCCATGTCGCGACGTCGAAAAGGCCGTACACAAACAATGGGGGGGAGGAAGAGTTCCCCTCCAAGACGAGCTCTTCTCAAGAGGTTCTGGAAAAGACGCCGCGAAGGAGGGAAGAGAGCCGCCATCGTCGACAGGCGTCGGACGCGGCAAGAGAGGCTGGGGAGGGCGCAAGCAAGTATCTGATGCGGGCAAAAAATACGCCGCACTCGCCTAAAGCGAGATCGCCTAGCAACCATTCGAAGAAAAAGGCGGGACAGCGGCGGAAAAATATTACCTACGCAAGAGTTAGTCACCGGAGAACCATCACGCGGGGGGACGAAGTCCCGTCAGGAGGTAGAAGGAGACATCGCAGCCGCCTTCTGGTCTTGAACGGGAATGGCAGCAAGGTAGGTCGCTGAAGAAGGGCATGTTCAATGGGGTCTGCTCGCAGGGAAGGGGGGGTCCTCGGAAAGAGAGGATGAAGCTATCGACCAAATCTCCCACAGGAAAAAGGAAAAATACACGCAGGATCGAGAACATTTCCTACGAAGTGCAAAAAACAGGTTGCGACCATCAACGAAGGGGCTGTAGGTGCTGGGAAAAGGACTCCTACGACACTTCTGCACGGAGGGGGACCGCCTGAAAATTTCAAAGAAAGTGTTTCGCCGAAAAGTCAGAGGTAGGAAAGAAGTGTATAGGAAGAAGGAATAACTACTGGGTCCAGGGGACATCCCGACAAGAAAACTCAGGCGAGTGAGGGGGGCCCGTATCTATTGTTGTAACTTAACCTAGGAATTCGCGTGATGGGACAAGTAAGGGAACGGGCGGGCAGGCGAGGGAGGACAGGCGACAATTTCCCGGGAGACATGGCTGGGACCGCGGCGTGCGATCGTAGAAGAGGGAAACGACGAAAAGAAGGCTGCCCACCGGAAAAATAGAAGGATATCCAATCGAACAAAAGATTGGAAGAGCCGGACGGATTATCAGGGGAACAATAAAGAAAGAAACGCGTCAAGCTGCAAATCAACAGGCAGAAAACAACATAAGCTATAAGAAGAAGCAGTCTTCTCGGTCTTCGAAAAGGAAGAAGAAACGCGCGCGCACGAGGAAAACTCCGGTGTCCGACTGATAAGAGGACAGGACAATGGTTTTAGTCCATGGGCGCAAGAATGGGTAGGAAAAAACTGGTGCGCAAGAGTGGGGTTCGTCCACATCTGAGTCTGACAAAAACCGAGTCTACTGAAGAAAAAAAAAAAAAATATCCCTTCAAACAAATCAGGCAATAGGGGAAAAACCAACGCCGAGAATATTTCGATTATCCCTACTCGGGGGAGGATTGGCTTACCTAATGCCCACGGCATAAAAAGGGAAGCGACCACCTCTGGACGAGAATGGCGGTGACGATCGGGCAGGCGGAACTCATGACTCCATGCTATAAATCTCGCGCTCACTCATGAGAGAGACAAAAAAACTGAGTGCGAGCGATAGAAAAGGGGGAGACTAGGTGAGAGGAAGGAGCATGAGCACCTCCTAAAAAATCGAGCCAGCAAAGAGAGGGGAAGGATCTCGCGGGATTCCGGGGCCTTACGCCCACGAAGCCAAAGGCTCGAGAAAAAAATACGCCGAGAGGGGAGAAGGCCGCAGTGGTCCTTGAGGCTGGTTGGAGAAGTGTTCAAAAAAAGAAGGGGGAGGACCTTTGACTAATAAGCAAGTGCGCCTAAAGCGTGCAAAACAAGGTGAAAACCCGGGGAGGGAGCACCGAGAAGACATTTGAAAAGTCAAAACAGATCCTGCTGCCTCTAATGAAAAGAATCTGAAGCGAGACAGGGTCTGAGATGGGCCAGGATCCGAGCCGCAAAAAGCGTCTCTGAGGGGTCATAGACCCGAGTATCGGCGGGGTTCATCGGACAGCTGAGAGAGGAGGGGGGGAGAAAGCTTCTCGCGCCATGACGAACTGAGGGACGCCACTAGGCACATATCAGGCCCGCGGAAGCCCGGCAATCGAGGAGGGTTTTCAAAGAGAGAGAGATGCACGCCGCGGGAAATGCCCGTTAACTGAAAAGGAAAACCAGAGACCGAAACTAAGGCGGGGCCACATAAATCGGAGAAGTTCAACCCCATAGACGGAAAAGCTGATCATGCGTCTTGAAAAACGGGAACGTCCGATTGCCAAAGCGTAAGAGAAGAGGTCAAATCACAAAAGCAAGAGAAAGAAGGGGAGGGAACTACACAAAAAAAGCCTTGCAAAACCAGACGAGGGAAGAACGGTCGTCTGAGAAAAAGGAAAAAAGCCAAGGAAGGGGTCTGGGGGCCTGTTGAGAAAAAGCGCGCCGGCGAAGGAAAAGGAGCGACTGGAGACTGGGTGAAAATAAGGAGGGGGGCGACGAGCGCAAAGAGAGAAATCGATCTCAAAAACCACGATTCCGACAAAAGTAAAAAACAATTAACTGTCGAAGGGCAGCGGGGGACCTAACAGTTAAAATGAAATAGGAAACACACAAAGGAGAAGAAAGGTACGCTGATCCCGCGAAAAGAGGGCGCAACTTTTTCTTAAAAGGACCCCGAGACTAAGTCATAAAATTACTCACTACCCTGAGCCGCAGGGGAGCGACGAAAAGGTGCCGGATAGGGGAAAAGGGACGGCTCTTCTATATCCGGACTATCTGAACCTTGAGAGCCGCATCAAAGTCTACCGAACCTTAGATTCTACGGAATGACCGCCTCCGTAAAATGCGGCGAAAGAGGGGAAGTGAGAGGGAGGAATAGGACATTGGCCAACACCGGACGAGGCTCAAGTTGAGGAGAGAGAAGGCCAGGTCTCCACGACTGGCAATAGGAACAAACGTCGCGACAGGGGATGGGGCTCCAGCACCAAAAAAAGGAAAGAGGGATAGGATCGGCGCGAGGGGGGGGGTTGGAATCAGGAGAGATACACGCCCTGCGTGAATCGAACATCGTTTCAATGAAATTCAGATACAGAACCATGGTAAGAAAGCTCGGAGCTAAAATCCAGATCAAGAAGAGAGTCTGCGTAGAACGGCGAGAACCGGAAAAAAAGCACAGAAAACGTAAAAAACAAGAATCCGGGAATGTGATTGGGAGACGCGGAAAACCGGCAGACGGGGCGGAAGGCATAGATCGATAAAAAAGGAGGAAGAACCGCAGCCGGGTCGGAAGTAGCAGAAAAACCAAATCTACGCATAGAAAGAAAGGAAGAAAAGTATCCGAATAGGCGGAGAACGGGGGGGGGGACCAGGATAAAAAACAAAGCATTAGGGAACTGGAGGGGAAGAGTCGGCCTTCATGCGCGGTTCACTGGTGCCGCTGACCACACTCCAGCATGGCGCGCTTGCCAAAATCGACCCTGATCGAGACGGCCTTGGGGGAGATAACATAACCATGAAGATCACGCGGCTCGAAAAAACTTTCAGAAGAACGCGGCAGGACAAGGGGGAGTTAGTCTTGCAGGTCGCGAAAGGGAGAAAGCGAGGCAACACGGAAAACTGGCAGGTTTTTTGGGTGGGTGAAAGGAGTTTCGCTGCTCGCCGAGTCAGCAACGGCGTCGCTCAGAGGAAGGGGGTTACGACTATAGCAAGGAATCGAAGCACATGCGAAGTAAAAACCGACACGGTGCACATCCTCGAGCCAGCCAGGGAAAAGCCCGAAGGAACGGGAGGAGGGTTTAAGGCCTGTCGATTCGAAACGAGGAGAGCGTGAGAAGAAAATGGAGGGGGGAAGACAATAAACCGTTTATAAACCCAAAGGTTACGCATCAGCGTCACGCTCGACGCAGAAAAAAATCCGCCGAAAAAAGGAAGGCAAGATCTGCAGCGTGGGGGAGACGTGAAAAACTCGCCATGAAAAAAAACTCGCAATGCCGAAAAAAGGCGTTCCGATCAGTTGCTCGGCTCCACGGAAGCGACCAAGGGAGAAGGGGGCGGTTCTAGATCGCAACACCGGAGAGACTAGAAAACAACACAAGCTGAGAGGAGAGATAGACGCCGCGTTGGCTCGAACGATCAAAAAGCCAACAATATAGGGATGCTAATTACGGAAGGGAAAGAAAAAAAAAAGCCATGCGGCCGCTGCGCTGCTTGAGCAGGTAAAAAAGGTCAGAGCGCGAGGTCCCTGCGACATCGCTGCAGAGCGGGAAAAAGGCGCGTCGCTGTGACGAATGCCGGTCAACGGCGACGAAAGAAGCTATAGCTCCGGATCACCCAATGCCGGAAGATAAAAACTCAAGTCTCCTAAAAACCCTAAATCGAAAGTCAAAGAGTACACATCTTTAGGAAAAAAGGAACGGCGGCGCTGGGGAAAAGAAAGGGGAGGAAGGATGTCCGCACCAAGATACGATGATCGTCCTCGAAAAAAGCGGCCCGAACGGTCTGCTAAAGGAAAAAAAGGCGCCCCGCAAGAAGTCGGGCCAAGGAAGACACGACACTCTAACCCGGGACCAAGTGGGAAGGGGCCGAAATTGGTGATGGAAGGAGGGCCTTAACCTTCAAAGCGCATACCTGAAATCAAAGAAGAACGAGGGTGGCATAATGCCCGCTGACTAAGGATGGTTTCGAATCTTTCTCGACGACTGGAGGAAAACCAAGAATTCTTCTTCGAAGGGGGTCACTCGGCATCTCGCCCTACTTTTAAGGTCAACAGAACGAAAAAAAAACTTCTCAAGACGTCCGGCGGCTACATCGAAAATCAAAGGGGGGGGGGTACGGTGACTTTTGAAGAAAAAAGAGACTATGTCGATACACGGGGAGGGGAAAAAAACTTAATGATCTTCGTCGAGGCAGGGGGGGCTGCGATAGGAAAGACACACTATGCGTCGCGGAAAAAAGTCGAGCGAGCGAGGGTCCTCTCCGGCAAAGGCGCTGCCGCGGTTCCGGACTTGACAAAAAATAAAAAAGAAATCAATCCAAGGGACAGGGGGGGGAATGACAGAGTGCCGGCGCCCTGGGTCTTGAACGTTGAGTCCGCAAGCAGCCATAAAGGGGGAGTTATGAGTCTAAAGGGAATCAAGAATGCAAACTCATGGTGAATTTCGTAAGAAAGCAGAGGAATCTTGAAAGGGCATAAAAAAGCCGGCGACTCATCCTTCCGCGAAGCCAAAGGTGAAAAAAAAACAAGAAGATCAGCGCCCGCGCGCTCTTCTCCTATGGCGCAGCAAAAGAAATGTAACCGGTGGGAACAGCTGCCGGCGTCGCGACAGAACGGTCATCGCTATTTGGACAAAGAACCAATACCTAGCTCTTCCCGAGGATGGAAAAGGGAGAAGCCAGACTCTCGTCGATCGTCGCCATAAAGTCGACGGCGGATGGAACGCCGGCCTGGAGGTAGGAGTGTTCGGTAACCGAAGAGAGGCGGGCGCTCAAAAAGCCGCCTCTCCTACTACGATACAGGTAACCGACGAGCCGATACGCGCTCTGGGGATCTCAAAGAAGGCCGTGGAGACCGTCATCATAAACACCACGTCAAAAAAAGGCCCTTCCGGCAAACTAGAAGTCGCAAATAGCAAATTCAGGTTATTCGGCTTTCAAGGAAAGTCCCGTTCAAATGATCGTCAATTTGTAAGGTCTGCGCAGGACAGGGATCACCGGAGAGCAAAAGGAGAAGAGGGAGGGACCCCTCAACCCCCAAGAATCAATCAACTCATGATCGCAGACCGTTCCTATCGGGCCGAAACAGTATTTTTCCAAACGAAAAGACCGGGCTGATTGCTTTGAACGACGGAAGCCTAAATACAATGAAGAAACGGGAGCATAACTTACTCACGGCCGTTTGTTGCTGGAGCCGCTCAGAAACAGGAACAAGTAAAGGATCCGGGAAGCGGGGCTGGGCAGGGCAAGAACAAGTCCACGACGCAAAAGAAACACTGATTCGCTTCGCAAAATGGGGATTGGGGGGTAAGTTCACACCGCAAAAAGGCGACTTATTGAACGGAATTCGTTAAAACGAGGCTTCCGAACGTGGGAAACGGCGAAAGGTGGCGAACAATGGAAGACGTAAACGCATCAAGCTTATCCTGAGGAAAAAGAGGGGGAACTCAACGAGGAAGAGGCCCTACCGGATAAAAAGAAAAGGACAAATCGGGCCCTCTTCGGACAAACCCGATTTCGCGAACCATGTCGCGAGATAGCCGGGGGGGGAAAAATCGAAAACAAAAAAAAAAATGAACAACAACACCCAGACACCATCAGAGGCCATGACCGAAAGGGGTCTGCTCTGATCTGCACAAAAAATTCCCAACGGCGCACTGAAACGCTAGACGCGTAAGGGGGGGGAAAGATTAGCCACCCAAGGGGGGATCGTGGGCCCGCACCGAAAAAGGGATTTTACCCGGGGCCACGCGTGATTTGGGAGTCAACAGGAGTATGAGGTCCCCCGGGGTCCTCCCGGAACGTAAGAAAAGAAAGACCACAGAGAAAAAACGCCAGAAGACCCTTCTGTAAAAACACAAAGGAAGAGACTCGGTCGGTAATCACGACTCGGGGAAATGTAAAAAGGCCGAAAGAAGGAAAACCGGACATCAGAGGGGAACTGAAAGATTACGCGGTCCGATTCGCGATCAAATTAGGTGATCATACGGGACTAAACGAGAAAAAGGGAAA
>Ga0179591_1374299_pt1 | contig 13053 bp, 21 predicted proteins | sample CZOMad2_1_08_16f_FD_182891 | JGI IMG/M metagenome (GOLD analysis project Ga0179591, IMG submission 182891) | Vadose zone soil fungal communities from Angelo Coast Range Reserve, California, USA - CZOMad2_1_08_16fungal (PacBio error correction) | ecosystem: Environmental > Terrestrial > Soil >...
CTGGGATACAATGGGTCGCCCCCGGGCGTCTTGCCGAGGGTATCTCGATCACCGCGAAAAAAACCGGGGACAAATAGGGATTACCGGGGGGAAAATGCACACCGGCGGGTCAAAAAAAGAAAAAAAAGTTGCACAAAGGGCCATGGGGAAGCTCGACAACCAACAAAGGAGGATATTAAAGGGAAGGAAAAAAAAGAACCATTCAAGGGAAACGTTTGGGGGGTTTCGGGGAAAAGGAAGGGTGCCAAGTAAAAGGTAAGAAAATTAGAGGGGGATGCCGGAAGACGGGGGTGCTTTAGGATACCCAGATCCAGCCTTGGGCGACACAAGGGTGTGCATTAAATCCGAAAATGAAAAGAATAGGGATGTCGGTATGTCCGGAAGGCCATGGAAAAAAGGGGGGAGGGATGGGGTATCGAGAAAAAGCGGGTGGTCGAGTGGGTGAAAAATATCTGTTGTATAAAGGGATTATGGCGCAAGCAGCGGCTACGCTAAAACGGGTTGGACCAAGCAGGGCGCCCCTTCACGGACACTGTTTTGAGTGGATTCGTCGATACGTGAGGGGAAAAGTGGTTATCGGTAACCCGTGTCATTTGTTCACCGTTTTAGCAAAGGAAATAAGGGAAACAAACGCCGGGGGGGTAAAACCATCAGGGGGCAGAAAAAGTTGGCTTCAAATGTCGATTGTATATCGGTTTAAAAGGGAAGCACAGCACAGCAAACCAAAAGAAACAGGGTAGACTAAAACCATCGGGGGGACGTGGCTGGTGCCTGTTGGTGCAGCAATGGTTGAAGGGGGTAAAGAAAGGAAAAGCTGGCAGACAAGAGGGGGGGGGGGGGTGAAAAAATAATCCCGCGTGTCACGGCAACGATGCTCTCCAGGCTGGGCTTTCGTTCAACCAGATCAGCGGCTTGGTTTTTGGAATGGGCAGTTCTTCTGAGCGAAGGGGGACAGCAAAAAGGAAAAGGGGCAGGGACATCTATCTAGGAGGATGATTTCAAAGGCCTGAGGTTCGCCATAGGACAGTCCGCATGCTTCAACTGCCATCTTGCCGCCGGTCCAGTGCGGAACAGCCCTTAGTGGTTTAGCGGGTTAGGGTAGGGGGTGAAAGGGAATTGAGTGGCTTTGAGCGTCAGGGTTTTCACCAACGGTTTTGAACCGCAAGGGCGCAGGTCCTGGGGGGGGGGGGGAAGAGAAGGATGGGAGGGGGGGGTTCTGGACAAGGGGGGGTGTGCCGCGAGGAGTCCGACGTGAAAGGAACGCGGACAGTTATTACATAGGGGTTAAAGAATTTCAAATCCGTTGTGTAAGGGTCGTGGAGGAGGCCTGGGGAGGAAGGAAACGGGGGGGGGGGAAGCGAGGGAAGTTGCAAAAAAGTAGGACGGCGCACTGTAGTATAGGATTTTGTGTAAAGAGGTCCCTGCAAAAAAGCAAGAAATAGAAGATACACGACGAGGCCTGTGTGGAAAAATCAAAGCCGGGGGGGATCAGGGGTGGGGGGGGGGGGAGGGGGGTAATCAGGGAAGGACCGTATGATTAGTGGCTCCTGTCGTTCAAAAGAGGGACCGTTGCCGGAGCGAGTGAGAGAAAGGACAGGGGGGTAGGGGGTGGGAAAAAGTTATGCACGGAGGAAAGGTTTTCTATGGACTGAGGATGCTTTAAAGCGTGGTTTTATGACACATGTGAAATTGGGGGGGGAAAGGGAAAGGAGAGGAAAAGGGTTTGGGGAGAAAAAAAAGCCCCATAAAATAAGGTCTTACCAAGGGGGCTGTGAATGTGAGAAGAACCAAGAATCGACGCATACGGTGGTAGAGTAAGGGCCCCCCAAAGACGGGGAGGAGGTCAAAAATGAAAGGGATATAGTAAACGCAAAAATTGAATGACCGAAAATAAAGGGGGGGCTATTGAAATGAGTTTTTCTGTGCGGAGATGAAACCTGACTTTCCCCAGGAAAAAAGGGAAGAAAAGGGGAAGGGATGGAAAAAAAAAAAAAAACAAAGGGGGGTGACATAGGTGATGAAAAACTGGAAGAACAAAAACCCTTCGGACCAATGGGGAAATGGTGGGAAAGGGGTGAAACGTTTTGGGGTAGGGGAAAGCACGTTGGGGGGCTAAAAGAGGTGGCTAAAAGTAGAGGCAGGTCCGGGTAAAACTCGATGTGGAAAAGGTTTCTGTGGCCAGTTTATTGGGGGCGCCTCTGCTATTTAAAAAAATTGATGTCAAAAAGTAAGGGGAGGACCAGGGGAGGGGGGGGGGGAAAAAAAAGAGACAGTGATGAAAAAAGAGGGAAGCTGGGGCCAAAATACAAGCTTGGGGAAAAACCAACTCCGTCCACGCAAAAATCAAATCAGGAAGGGAAGGGACACCGGGGAGGGTAGTTCATGTGAAAGAAGGCCGTCTACATTCCGCGAAAGGGGGGGGGGGAGGAGGGGGGAGGAAAATATCGACAAAAGGGATGATTCGAGGGGTATTGGCTAGGGAGCTTCTGCATTGGTATCTCCACACAAAAATTGGAGGGGGAAAAGGGAAGAGAAATCAAAATAAATGCAAGAAAAAGAAAAGAAAAGACAGGATGCAATTCAAAAGAAGATAAAAATCAACCTCATGCCTCAGAAGAGAACTGAAGGGGGGGGAAGATTCATTTACTACAACCAGCAGTTTTAAAAATGAAGTTATTTGCGGTGGGGAGGTGTGGTGACTCGGTTGAGGTGGAAAGATGTACTACAAGGACTGAAAAGGGGGGGTGAAAATCAAGAAAAGGCCCGCCATGGTATTGTGCCACGCCTTTTACAATAGAAAAAAGACAGTTACAAAGAACCGGCCGACAAAAAAAAGGAAATCAGAAAACAGCAGGGAAAGATACGGCTCCCACCTCCAAAAAAACTACACACGGGGGGTGACAAACGTGCCACAAGTAAAAAAGTGGAACCAGCGGGGAAGGAGCATGAAAAAGGCACGACGCGTCAACAACTTCCTTGTGGTAAAAAAAATTCAAATAGCTGAAGACATGAATAAGTTCATCAGCCGGCCGCAAAAAAAAACCAGCCACTTTAAATCGAATAGGAGGCCGATAGTGGCTCGTTACGTATATCCAGAAAGGGAATCACCGGGGGCTCTCCCTCCTAACCAAACAAGAATGCGAAGAGGGGTCAGGATAAGAAAAATGGGGGAAAAGACTCTTTGGGCGAAGGGGAAAAAAACGGGGCAGGGAAAAAGGGCAGAAACAAATCCCACCACTGCTCACCAAAAAACCAAGCTTAAAGCGCTCAACACCATACAAGAAAAAAAAAAGGAAAAAAAAAAAAAAGGGTGCAAAGCACAAAAAGCAAAAAATGGGGGAAAAAAAGGGAGGCAATATACTTTGCACTGCCAGGGGGGGGACGGCGGGACCTATCAGGAAGGGGGACAACCGAAGGCAGATGAAAAGGGGGGAAAAAATTATACAACAGGGCATGTGATACATTATGCCAGACATCATTGGGAAATATAAGCAGGAATCGTACTTCAAAAAGAGGACAGAAAGACGGAAAAAAAGTGAACAGGGGGAGGGGGGAAAAAGGACAAAAATCTCATTTCTCTAAAAGGCCCCGCACAGACATACAACGGGCGGCCGGGGAACGTTACGATATAAAAAAAAAACTGCGGCGAGTTTGCATCAGTAATTCCAGAGCGCATACCGGAAACCATAGAAAAAGCAGTAAAAGAAAAAAAAAGGCAGACGCCTCGGGGGGGGCAACCGTTTTGCACATCAAACTCAAAACGCCAGCTCAAGCAGACACAGACGAAAAGATGAAAGCCATGGAAGGGGAAGGGAGTGGGGCCAAGTGGCGGCAGCAAACCACAAGCAGGGAAAGAAAATGGGACAGCGAACCAATCAGGGGAGGGGGGCAACAATCGCTGAGAATCCCGGGGTAGAGGTAAAAAAATGCTGAGCTAACCGCAGACAAACTCTCCGTACAAAAAGGACACAAAACACAAAAAGTCAATGAAAGCAGGGAAAGCATGTCGACCGCCTTTGTGCGTCAAGACAAAAGTGTTTGCCGACCGGTGAACGGGTTTTATTAGGGGAAAGCCCACACAGGGTTTCATCAAGGGTAAAGCCAGCACCGGGGACGCTTTGAAACAGGGGGGTAAAAAACACGTTCAAAAGCAAAAACATCAAAAAAAAGGGAACCAGCAAAAGAAGCCGCTGGTTTGGTATAGCCTGGGCCTCAGGGGGGGGAGTTCACTGGGGGATCACAGAACAGAGTGGACACCCTCATGGATTACGGAAACTTTCCCAGAGAACTGGGGGTGGGGGGGAAATGAAATTGCTAAAAAAACGTACCTGGGTTTAACAAGAAAATAAAAAAAAACTTGTCCAACGGGGGGGACTTAGCTAAGTAGGGAAACCTGGGGATACGGGGGGCGCACATGCGGGGAAACCATTTTTAAGGGAGAAAAAAAAAGAGAAGAGCGGGGGGAGCCAAATCAATCAGAAAATTCAAGATCTTTTGGTTTTTCAAAAAAAGAGGGGTTGGGAACCTCGAAAACAAGGAGAACGAGGTTATCTCGATACATCCGCCACCGGCCACCGGGTGGGGGATGCAGTTTAACAGAGACATCCCTAAAGGGAGGGAGAAGAGTTGTCAAGACAGTGAGTTCGATATTAGCAAATAAAAATTTGGGTCAAAAAATTCAGGTGCCGAAATGGTATCCTAAAGAACCAGGACCATAGGGCAAGAAATAGATGGAGAGAGTAAAACGAGTCAGTAAAGTTTTCGCCGGGCATGGGGGGGAGAAAAGGAGAGACAAAAGAAGAAAACCACGGGAGGAGGTGAAGAATGGAAAAATAAAAAAAAAGAAAAAGTACGTTTTTGTCGAAAAAGCCGTTAACATAAAAAAGGGAAAGACAAGTAGCGGGGGGGAGGCCGGAGTGGTTGCGCAAAAAGTTGCCCGGGGGGCACCGTTGTATACATGCTAGCCATGAAAGAGTCAGATGTTCTGGAAAAAGGGGTAAATGCATGCAAGGGGAAAGGCTGAGAGTTTCAAAAAAACGTGGGGGGAGGGGGAGTGGAAGAAGGAAGGAATAGCTAAGTGGGGGAGAGGAGAGGGGGGGGGAGAGAGTGGGGTTTTCGAAAAGAAAAAGGATCAAAATGTGAGAAGGCGCAACCATTAGCTGACGCGGGAAAAGGGGTTGGCCAAAGGACAAGGAGCTACAAACGGGACGAAAAAAAAAAGGGGGGTTTGATGACTTCGTATACACTGGTAAAAGGGGGGGGGAAAGGGGCGCGTTTGGGGAAAAAGGGCAACCGTTTTCAATGGAAAAAAAAAATAAAACGGCCGGGGGGGAGGGGGGAAAAATGGGGGAAGGAGGGAAAGAAGGGGCGGATGTGAATCTTTATGGGGGCAAGAAATACCCCGATGACCAAAAAAAAAACGGGGGGAAAAAACCTGGCTGGGCTGGGGGAGGGGTTTTGCATCAAAATTGGGGGGGAAAAAGAAAGGGGGCTAAGGGGGGGAGGGGGAGTTTAACAGGGTAAAGGTGAGGGAACCTGACAAAGCCTGCCGGTCCAAGGGAAGATTAGGAATAAGGTTAAGTGGCGGTTGGTTTGGGGATTGTGGGGAAAATAAGAGGAAGTGGGCGGCCCCATAGCAAGGAAATAGGGAGGCAGGGGAAGAGGAGGTAAGGAGGGGGGCCACGCGGGCTGTGGCGCCCATGAATGTGCAACAAAACGCTGAAAAGGGCGCCGATGCCAGATCGGCAACAAGGGGGGAAGGGGGAGTGGTGGAAGTGGGGGGGGGGGCACGGGAAAAAAAAAAAAGGGGGGGATTGAGATGGCATATGGTTGGACAAACGGTCGGAAAAAGGGAGGCGCGGGTAAGGGGGGAAAGAAAAAAATGAAATTAGAAAAGGGGGGGAAACTGACACGGTCCAAGGTTGAAAGACTCAGGGTGGGTATCAACAAGATTCGCCAGTTTCAGGGGCGAGGAGAGAAAAGGGGGGGGGGCCGGAAAGGGGGGGTACCAGGGACAGCAAAAAGATGTTAAAGTTAAAGTTCAAAACGGAACATATGACAGGACCCTGCGCCAGGGGGTCACAAAAAAAGGGAAAAGGGGGAGAAAAAGTTTGGGGAAAGGGAAAAGAGGTCAAGGAGGGAAAAAAAAAGTAATGATAGCCGTCTTTCGGAGGCCGTACTTTCGATTGACCCATTTGTTCTGTTGGGGATGCACGGAGGGGCCAAAGGGGGCTATGTACTGGGTGGGAAATAGGGGAGGGGAAGCGGGTTGGGGTTTGGAAAAGACAACAGGTGGTGTTGCTTTCTCTGACTTTGGCCATCGCCCCAGAAAAGATGTCTTAATTTTCTGTGAGGACAGAAAGAAAAAGAAGGGACCAGCAATGGGGGGAGGTGGGGGGGGGGGGGGGGGGGGGAAAAAAAGGGAGGGGTCGTTTATCAGTATACAGAGCGTAATAAACCCTATTCTGGGCTGGTTTGAGTTGAAGCAGGGGAGGAAGGAAAAGGGTCAACGGGAAGGTCAAGCCGTGGGGGGGAGAGAAAACCAGCCAGTGTGGGCGTAGTTCAAACCGGGGGCACTTGTGGGGATGGGGGTAAAAAGTGGGGGTTGGTCAAGGAAAAGGGAAGGGTGTGGGAAAGATGTTCTAGGATCCATTAGCTGCGCAGGGGTACGTTTTGTCGGGGGGGGAGGGGAAGGGGGGAGGGTTGGGTAAGGGAGGAAGAGGCAGGAAAAGAGAGGAGGGAGACTTGTTGGCTTTGTAAAATCAGGAAAACGAAGGGGGATTTAGGGACCATACCTGTGGAAAAACACCGTAAACAGAAAAAAAACAGAGGAGGAAGGTCTTGAAAAAAAAAGGGACGGGGAACGGTAGGAATCTTACGGCTAAATTGTAAAGGGGATTATCGAAAAAAATGGGATGGAAGGGTCGGTGAGTTCAGAGGTGTAGCGAGAAAAAAAAAAAAAAAAGAGGAAAAAGATCTCCATGACAGAAGCTTTAAAGATCAATACAGACCCAACAAGCGACGAATAATCAGAAAAAAAAAAAAAAAAAAAAAAAAAAAAAAAAAGAAGAGGGAAAAAAAAGGAAGAGGGGTATCACGAGGAACTACCGGGGGGAAGAATGAGGTCTAATTGAATAGTCAGGCGGGGCACGATGTGAAAGAAAAGGAAAAATGGGAAAAAGGAAGGGGGGGTGGGGGGGGGGAACTGGTGCCACTCGCGATTTAAAGCCGTAATCCAGGCAGCCCCGAAACGTACAAAAAAATGAGGAAGCCGAAACAGGGGAAGAAAAGAAGAAGGGTCCGCTACGTCAACCACAAAAGGGGGTTGAAAGTGGTGGGGGGGGGGGAAAAAAACAATAAACAAAGGGTCATACAGGCACAAAATGGATCAATGAGATCACTGGGGGAAGCCGCATGAGGGGGAGGGGGGGGGAAAAAGACCGGGGGGAAATAAGTGGGAAGATAAGGCAAAAGCACAAATCAACCTTTTTAGAAAGCGGCACCCTGAGCGTTTATCGATAAACAGAAGTTAAACTGACGAGGCGATCAACTCCTACACAAAGGACTTCCCAAAAGGTGATGCCAGACACATATGGGGGGAAAGACATATATATCTGATAGGGGGGAGGGGGCAAAAAAAAAGGGGGGGAAAAACGAAAGAAACCAAGGGGTTAAAAACAAAAATTAAAAACACCCATTACGAAGAAAAAAACATGGGGAAGGAAGGGACATAAAAAAAAAGGAAAAAAAAAAAAAATGGGACCGGCAAATGATGAAAGAACGAAGTTTCTACTGGGTGTGGCCGTTTTAAAGAGTATCGGGGCACAAAAGGAAAGGCAGATTACCTTTAACTGACACTATTGTGGACAACAGGAAGAAGGGTATCTTGATAATGGGAAAGCAGGCATAGGGGGAAGAAAAAAGGGAAATAAATAAAAATCGGTAGCAGCCCGGTAAAACACAACCATTGAGTCCTAACGGCTGCGCAACACAAAGGGCGAAAATTCAAGGGAAGGGGGGGAAATCAACCAGAACGCGGTCAGTTGTCAGCGGGGAGGAAAGAGGCCAAAACGGAAAGAAACTAAAGTAGGGAAACAAGGATCCCAGCTGGGCGGCCAAGTTTTGGTAAAGGAAGGGGGGGGAGAGAAACGAACATACGAGAAAGTGTCAAAAAAAGACGCAAGAAATGAATAACCATGGCCTATGCAGGGCATCGGCGGCAATCTGCACAGCAAGAAAGGGACAATTGGAAAGGGGGGGCAACCATGTAAGGGGGGGGGGACCATCGAAAACAGACATAATTTCAGAATTCGATTTGAACGGGGAGATGGGGGAAAAAGGAAACAAGGTCACAGCAAAAGGAAAAAAAATTCACAAACAAAGGAAGCTGTTCTGGAGGGAAAGACAGGAAAGGGGAGGAAGAAATCACGGGGGGGGGAATGGGGACCGGGACGCGGTAGTTGTCAAAAACAGTTTTGCAAACCAAACCTCCGCCTCTTTCGGTACAGAAAAGGAAAAACCAAACACATGGGGGCAACGTGACCCAACAAACCCAATGACAAGGCTTTTGGGTCGTAGTAGGGGGGGAATGTGGGGAGAGTGGGTATATTCTTGTTTTTCTCCAGGTATAAAGCCGCCAAAAAAGCTTGAATGGGGAATCGAAACGGGGGGGGACCGCAGGGTTGGTGTGGAAGGGTGACTGATAAAACGGTGTGACCGAACGAGGACAAAAAAAAAAAAAAAAAGAGAAAAAAGGTTCCAACGCTCTACTGCTGGCATCAAAAAACTTTGTAGAAGGGGTCCCCCTGCCAATGGGAAAAAAAGGGGTCAGACGGGGAAAGAAGAGGAGGGGGGGGCACCCCAGAAACCCTAGGGGGGGCAGACAACGCAGAAACTATTTTATCGGAAGAAAAAACCCGACCACACCATTTGTGTTGTGAAAAAAGGGGCAGGGGGGACTTGAAAAAAGGAAAGAACAATATCCTTTTCGGATTTGAACCTGTAAAGTCAATGGTTAGCCCCCGGGCCAGGGAAGGGGACACGCATGGGAGAAGAAAAGAAAAAAAAGGCATACTGGGAAATTACAGTTGGGTTCGCTTCACAATTTCCCTGGCATGTGGTTAACTCTACGAAAAACAAAAAAAAAGGGAGGTAGGGAAGAAAAAAAAAAAAGGGAAAGGAAAGGGAATCGACCTGGGTCAAAACGGGTGCGCAGTTGGCCTCAAACTTCAGAGGAACGTCTGATGCCAGTCCCGGGCGAACACATTGTAGAGAGTCAAAGGGGGGGAAAAGACGAAAATGAAAAAAAAGAAGAGGGGGTATTTCTGGGGTCCTCAACTAACCTGAAAAAGGTGACAGGATAAAATCGTTGGCAGTGTGGGAGAAAAAGAAGATTTGCAGGGAGGGGGGGGGGGGATGATTGCGACCGCTGTAAATGGGGGTTTGGGGCCAGCTGCGACCCCAATTTTTTTCTTTCGGTTCAAAGTCCTGAAAAAGGCTGCAAAACCGGTTTTGGGATGGGGCCCAAGGGAATTGGGGTGAAGGGGGTGGTGTGCAGGGGGGGGAGAAATCAAAACCAATGCAGGGCCAACGTGGGTCGCGAAAAAGCAGGGGGAGGGGGGGGGGGGGGCAATTGAGAGGGGGATATGGATGGAGCACAGCGAAAAACCAACGACAAACTCGAGCGAAACACCGGCTGCTTTTGAACTGTTTGCCAATGGGGGGGGGGGGGGGAAAAGGGGTGGGGAAAAAAAAAAGGAAAAAGGACGCAAAACGGAGGGGGGGGCTGTGTACGGAAACAACAGGGTTGAAATGAAAATACGCTGGCAGTCACCAGCCAGAGGATGCGCCAAAGGGACACCTGGAGGGGTCAGGCAGGATCAGAATTTTGTTGGGTTAGTCCGAGATGTTTTCGTCCCTAGGAAAAAATCGGGGTCTTTCATCCGGAAAAAACCCGCTGCTGGGGTATATACAGGGGCGCATGAGTCACTTGAGGAACCCTTGAGGGAGGGGGGGCCCAGGGAATTTTGGAGTCGGGGTTAAATGAGGGGGGATTACCGGATGGGGGGGAAAAAACGGGTTGCAAGATGCCGAGGAAAGGGGGAAAGGGTGAGGGGGGAAAAAAAGGGGGTCTGTCCACGGAAACAGGAGAGTGTGATTGAAAATACTGGGTATAAGTAAAGATGGCTAAAGTTGTATCAGGGCGCAGGAACCTGTAGAAAGGGGTGGGGTGAAAAACGGATGTAGTTACAACTCGGGGGAAACGAATTTGGTGTATTAGGAACTGTTTTAGTCCCGAAGTCGGGGACAAAAAAAACCCAAATCTAATCCACTGGGGACAAAAATATCCTTGGAGAAGGGGGGGGGGAAATGGGTAACCAATTTCACGGGGTCGTATAATGTTAGGGTACTCGTATCCGGTCTGGCCGTATCGATGTGAGACATTGTCCCAATTTGGGGGGGGAAAGGGGGGGTGCGGGGGGGGAAAAAGGGAGTAGGGGGGGAAGAAGGGGGGGTGGCCGGTTGGGGGGTTGATACACAGTTTGATTGGCCGGGCCCACCTTGGAGCCCAATATAGGGGGAGTTTCCAAAATGTGGAGGGGAAGGAACGAAAAAAACCTTCGGAAGGGGGAAGCACATGCACGATCCAGGCATTCATAAATCTGGATATCGAATAACTACGGGAATACCGGCTTAGGGGGTCGATGAAAAAGGGAGGGGGGGGGGGAGGGGGTGCAAGAAGGGGACGATGAAACTTATAGATTCAGCAGAATGGTCTATCAACAGAATGACTATATTGAGTTTCCGGCCACCTGACCAGCTGGTCACCAATGGGGGTTTAAAGGTGGTCAAAAAAAAGGTTGCCTTGGGCGGAAGGGTGGAGACAGAGTGCCAAAAAATCGGGAAGGTGACGTTTCGGGGGGGAGCCCGGGTAATGGGACCTGTCAGGAGGGGGACAGGGGGAAGAAGAAAAGGGCAATAAATTTTGCAAAAAATTGAAACACTTAACAAAACACAGCGCACACACGGAACCGCCCACTGCAGGATTAGGTCAACAAACTTCGAGGGGAGGGAGCAGTGGAAAAAGGGACCCGGTCCAGACATTCTGGGGCGGGATGCGGGGGATGATAAGGCGCGATGCTAAGGGATCTTTCTGGGGTTGATCTCTCCCAAGGAAAAACAAACACCAAAGGGGGGGGAGGAAAGGAGACGAGGAAAAAAAAGACAAACTGGAACAGCAAAAAGAAAACCAACCAGCGCCCGAATGAACGCATACCGCAAGAATGTTGCCGGACGGCACGAAGAAAGACAAACCCGAGGTTTGAAGAAAAGAAGGAGGGGGGATTGGTCGGGTGGGGACGGAAATATGGCCAGATCTCATTAGCCAACGGGGCGACCTGTAGGGCTCAAAATCGATAATAGCAGAGAAGACAGAGGCTCAAACCGAAACTTACAGGTGAGCAAAGAGGGTCTCCACATCTGTAAACGAAAAAAAAGCGGGTTTGAGAAAAAAAAAAACAAAGGGGGGGTGGGCAATTACAAAAAGGTGGAACGCCCATTACCCCAGTTAACAACGCCAAACGTGCTGGGGTTGGACAGCCGGCAATGGGGCGGGGGGTTGGGAATAGGGAAGAGAAGAGGCACAAATACCAACGAAAGGTGAAGGTCAAAAAAACAAAAAGGCGTCTGGAAGCGTTTATGAGAATAACTGGTCCTGGAAAAAAAGGGGGGATCTTTAACCTCACTAAGGGCGAAAAGAGTTGGGGGTGGCATGAACAAACAATGTGGAAATACCTAAGTTATCTTGGATCTGGGGCGGCCGGCAGCGACAGCAGAAATCAACAGGGGGGGAACAACAAAGCGTGGAAGCTCACAATGAAAACAAAAGGCCAGCACACACCAAGTAACAAAAAAAGATACCACGATGGATACGACTTATCAGTAAGAACTTTGAAAAAAGGGGAAGATTTTACAAAAAAAAACTGAGTACCCCGCAAAACACTTGAATCAAAAAGAAGGATAGCCAGGGGGGGGTCTTATAGAGGGAAGAGGGCATCTTACAAAAAGGCTAATACGTCTGGCCGTCCTTTAGGGGCAATAGCCAAAGGTTTTCTCAAAGGCCTGCGCAAAAAGAAGAACAAAGCTAAAGGTCTTTGTACGAAATGAGGAATAATGAACGCTTCTTTCCCAGAAGCAATCGTCATACAGGGACCATATAGGAGTATGGAAAAAGGAAGTGAGCAGAGGGTTGGCAGAAACGGGGGGCACAGCGCGTCAAAAAAAAAAGAAATAACCTTTAAAAAAAACCCAAAAAGGGCAAACATGGAACACTGCTCAAAAGGCAAAACCGAAAACGGCAAAGAATAGGGCAAAAAAAGCAGCGTGCAAGGGCCAGCATACGCTCAGGATGCCCCTAGAGTCCCTAAAAAAGGGGGCAAAAAAGGAAAAAAACCGCCCGGAAAACGGAAAAATAATGGCAAAATAAGAAAAAACAGGCCCAGGGGCGAACGCAAGCCGTGTTTTGGGGAAAAAAATGAACAAGGATTATTTCAAAAACGAGAAAAAAGGGTAAACACTGCCAAGCACCTAAAACCTGGCAATGTTAAAAAAAGTCAAAAACCATTTGCAGCAAACAGGCCAGCAGCCAACCTTTTTTCAGGGGAGATATTAAACTTGGGGCAAAATCGGTATGGGGGCAGCTGCTGTGAGAACAGAAGTAGAACACGACTGCAGAAGGGCGAAGAACCGAAAAGCAAACAAAGACGTTGGAAGTGGGAATTTGCCATGGAAACGGTGAAAAAAGGTAAGATTGGCAACGGTTTTGAAGATAGGGGCACGACTGAAATCAAAACCCAGTGTAGAAGGGGAGCAACCCCTGAACACCAAAAAAAAATTTTTAAAAAAAGCTAAGCGGGGGCAGCTAAGTGCAGGAACCGAGAAGGGGTTGTCTCAAACACTCAAGGTTAGACGTCCCCGAAGGTTGAAATGGGCATGGGGGGGGAAACTACAATCAAAAAGGGATTGGAGGGACAAAGGGGAAAGGATGACGGGAGA
>Ga0179591_1223926_pt1 | contig 13052 bp, 11 predicted proteins | sample CZOMad2_1_08_16f_FD_182891 | JGI IMG/M metagenome (GOLD analysis project Ga0179591, IMG submission 182891) | Vadose zone soil fungal communities from Angelo Coast Range Reserve, California, USA - CZOMad2_1_08_16fungal (PacBio error correction) | ecosystem: Environmental > Terrestrial > Soil >...
AGGCCCAATTTCCAGACGCTCAAGGTGTGTTTCAAAGGGGGGCTGAAACTTGGGGGGATTAAATAAGGAGGAACCACGGTGAAGGAAGGGGGATAGAAGAAAAGGGGTGGGAGAAGCAGCTCAACAAAAAAAAGGCTCGGAGAATGTTCAGAAACCTTGCGCCAAATCCCAAAAGGCAGTTACCCCATCCGTAGGAGAAAAACAGGAAAGGCCGTTACTGAAGACGAAGAGGGTTGAAAAGTTCCTCCTTCACGGGAGATAACACCAAAGGAAACACAAGGAAAACAGTGGGGGCGTCGCACAAAAATAAAGGTGGGGGGGAGAAAACATCAAATGGAACCGAAACGCTCATTCGGAAAAAAAAAAAAAAAAAAGATTGTGGAGTGCTGGTGGAAGGGGGAAAAGGGGACAGTAGTCAAACTCAACACAAGGGAGCGGGGAAGGACAAAAAATTGGGTGAGGCCTCGAAGAATTTTCGATTCTACTGCTTGAGGGCAAGGTTGAAAGAAGAGAAGGACAAGATCAAATCTGGAATAAGGAAGAGATGACGAAGAGGACCAGGATGAATAGAAAAATTTGAAACATTCCATACTGGGGGCGCTAAAACCATGGAATTCCAAAGAAGCACAACCTGTGTCGAGTGCTTCGGGGCCCTAAAAGTGGATAAAAACTGGGATTGCCCAAAAGAACGAGGTTGGGAAAATGGGAGAAGGGCTCGGAATTTCATCGGCCAAAGATGAGCGGACTGTTGAAAAAAAAATAAAAAACGGAAGCACCAGAAAAAATCGGAAGGGGGGACCACGCGACAAAAACACTGACACTGTCAAGTCACGGGAGACAGATTGAAGCATGCAGATTAAAACATCTCTAAGCCAGGGGGAAAGATTAGAGCAATGTTCGTAAACCCAATTGGTCTAAAAAACCAGGGAGGGGTGATCCTTAACAAGGAAAAGGGGGAGCACAAGAATGCCGACAGAACAAAACCCAAGGGGGGCAACACCCAACAAAGCCTACGAGGAGAGGGTGAAAAGGTGCATGTCAGCTGGAGGGAAAGGGAGCCCGTCCACCAAAAAACCCCCCAAAGGCAAAGTACCTGAACAAATCGTGGAAGGACTGGTAGATAAAGTCTCTCAAAGGACCGGAATACGGAGGGGGAAGAGAGATGCCCACGCTTAACCGGAAAGTCAACGAGAACTAAAAATTAGCGGTATGGGGAAATAAGCAACCAAAGAAAAACCACACGGCTCGGGGGGAAACCAAAAAGGGTAGGGTTTGTTTTTTTGTTTGGCGAAAAATAAAACCGGAAAACTAACAACGTTACTACTATCAACCAGTCAAGCAACTCTAAGGGCAAAAAAGGGGAAGGATAAGAGGAGAATACGCAAAGGAAATGTTGCGAACCATTTGAAAAAAAAAAAAAAAGATGGGTCACATTGGGCGCAGAAGGAAAGGCGGGAATATCACTAGAATTAGCAAAATGATGTTCCCAAAAGCAAGACAGTTAAAAAGCCGGTTCAGAGGCCAGAAACAAAAAACTCGAGAATCTCTGAATACCGATATACAAGCCGCGAATTAATCTATAGAAAAACGGAAAAAGCGGGGAGAAAAGCCAAACTTCCGGAAAAGAACCAATAAAAACTAGAACCCGTGAAGAAACCTTGGGGACGAATAATAACAGAACGACCTTGGGAGTGGGAACGTGAAATCTTCCCGTGGATCCGCCATGAGGTTTAAATCAGATTCGCGGTACAGTCAGTTATGCAGGCGGGGGGAAACAACAATGGGTGATCACGGCAACAGCACACCCAAACTCCACCCAACTGCATTTTTTGACTCGATGTTCTGCGCCCTTGAACTCCCACCGTACCCTTCGGGAACTTATGGGATGTCTTACTTCGTGGAACAGGTACCTTCAAAAAACAGGGGGCAAAAAGACGCTCAGGGGCAGTCCCAGGCCTGAAACACTGAAAAATCATTGGAAATATGAAAGGCAATTTGGCCCAATTCGAAGGTCACAAGTGGAGAAAGGGGAAGCCTGTGGTCCGGCAGATAGAACCTGGATCTGCAATGATTTCTGGGAAAACCCACTTGTAAGCGACACCCGTTAATTTTACAAACTTCCCGGAAATGCGTAAAAACAGCTCTGTTGTACTTCGGGCCGCCCCGTCCTCCAATGGAACCACTGGGGGAAAAAAATCAATCAAACATAGGACTCCCATCGGTCCAAAGAGGGGGAAGACAAGTCAGACAAAGCGGTCAACACCACAGGACAGGGCCATTAAGGAAGGTGGCGGTAAAAGAGCGATGGGAAAAATATTCATGAGGGAAAAAAGGGTAAGAAAGTTTCCGTCTGTTCGCCTGCGAGGAAAAGGCGAACAAAAGTGCAAGCTATGGACAAGCCCAGTGTAAGCCACTGCTAAAGGAAATGCGAAAAGCAATAAGGCACAATGGGGGTGATAGTGGTCCACAGGGGGTACCTGTTTCAGTGTTCGGGTTGATTGGGGGTGGTTTGTTCTACCGGGTAGGTGGATTAAAAAGTCACAAGAATAGTATTGCGGGGAAAGTTTCGGAAAAAAATGAAAAGCGCCGTGCAAATGGGGGATCGATCTAAACAAACAAGTATGCGGGAAAGAAAGATCGTGAAAGATTGCCCGGCGATGAGGGATCGAAAAACAAAAAAATAGCCGGCTTGGGGTTAACCAAACCGGCAATACCAAAAGAAACACAACCGTCCAGACCACCAAAACGGGTAAACACAGGGGTCATTGGACCACGTCCGTGAAAAGAAAAGAATGACCGTTAAAATAGTGGACAGACACGTGCAGGACGCACGGGCAGTTTGTTCCTCGGCGAACGAACTACAAGCAGAAACACAGAAACTGTGTCCGATCTGCACAGCCACGGGGCACACAATGGCCATTGTACCCTGGTGGGAACAATTCGAGGTAAAGGCGTCTCCGCGATGGGCAGCCTGGATGCTCTAGTTTGTAGGGTAGGGGGGTTGTGCACCAGAACACACTACTGGGCCAAAAGACTCGCCCCACCTCGACGGGTTTATGGTTCATGGCCATTCGTCGTACAAAGAACGAAACGGAAAGTAAAATGCCGCAGGAGGAAAACAACGGCAAAACCAACCGCCCAGGAAAGGGGGGTAACTCATAGAAATGGGGCGCAGGGAGGCAATTGAACTTGAAGTCGAGGCAGGATTAAAGATCCGTGCGCACGCTCAAGGACGGAACATCGGAAAAAGGTTTTTCCGGGACAGACTTCCGTGCGCTCGGGCGAAAGGCTCGAAGTGGGGTGAAAAAACCCTTCCATCATCGAACACACAATGAAGCGGTTTTCGTCTTACACTGCCGTCTAATACAAAACAAAAATTTCTTTACCCATGTTAATACTGACTATAACTCGGCGCGTCTGCTCCCGGTTTCTGAGTCCACGGGCCTTCACCGTCAAAAAGGTCGTTTGGAGGAGCAGCTCACATCGGGGGCAACTTCTAGCGTCAGGTTCCCCTGTGGGTAGGGGGGGGGGACCAATGGGAAGGGACGTCTCGCTCCAGCGCGGAGGGTCTCGAGGGTTTTGGAAAAGGAAAAAACGAAAAAGACTGCTGGAAAGTGCGCGAAAGTATGATAGATTGCCGCAAACGGAAAAAGACGAAAAAACAAGTGAAAAGCGTGGTCAGTCGCTAGGTGCACAACGCGACGAGGAATATCAAAGAACTATACGGATCACTTACCCCCTGGAAAAAGTTACCGATGACCGCATGTGGGGAGGTTTAAAACGAACTTGGTTGCCGATAGGGAAGTTGGATCTGTGACGGGTTCGGGCAACCAAACCCTGCCGTGGTTGGGAAAGTGAAGGACAGGCGCATTCATCAAACAGGATGCGGCGGCCCGCTACCGAAACACCTTGGGAGGTAACGAAGGTGACAAAAAAAAAAAACGGCGCGCTGGGGATGACGCCTGGTGCCGACGGGCGAGAGAGCCAGGCTGCCAGAAAGTTACCGTATAGGTCGTCAGGAGTTGTTGGGTCTCAGCCTGGGGGGGTTCGGCCGGAAACTGAAGGCTCCCATGAAAAGCGAAAGTAGAATCACAAATTTGTCAGAACACAGAGCAAAAACTGACATGAGGAGAAACCATGCCTGATCTGACATGGGCCACAACCCCGTGTTACAATGTACCAAAAGCCCCGGTTTCTTGAGCTGCAAGGAAAAGTACACTGGTGGGGGGAAGGAGGTAAGGGGGGGCGGCACCAGCCGAGTCAGCCAATCGAAAGACGCGTGCCCTCAAGGAAAAAGAGCCATAATGGGCTCGAAGGGCTTCTTGGCAATCACGTTGGTGGGCGCAAATCTGGCGGGCAGAACCCGAAATTTGTTCAATGAAGTTGCCCGCGGCGGAGACGCGTTAATGGGGCACGGTGGGAGAGTAAGAAGCTAATCTCAAATCCATCATCAGTCACCTTGCGACGCCGCCCCCCACATGCTCGAGAAAAATCCGGCAGAACCCATTCAGGAAATCTGACCAAGATCAAAAAGAACCCAACCTTGGCAAGGCCGAACGGAGACGGGAGGGGCCAGAGTAAAGAAAAACTTAATCCAACAGACGAAAAAAAACTTTTTTTTTTGTGAACAGAAACAAAAGTAAAGCAACTCCTGTCACTCACACGGTCTGAAAAAAAGGAACCACAGGCTCCTACGGAGTGCCGGCGATCTACTTGGGAAACACCGCATGGAGGCAAAGACGCAGTAGAATATCCCCCAGAAGTCGTTAACTCCATCAGCTAAATGTGGAAAAAAGTTCGAATCAGTCAAAGCGCCTCTGCGGGGTGAGATCTCTGCCACCGTTATTGTAAAGAGAGGAGAAGGGTAAAGTGTAACTATTCGACAACAAACAAATCAAGAACCCCTTAACCACACCCTATGACCAGGCCGTGTAACCTATGCTTGAAAACTTCAAAACCGCCGCCGTCTAAAGCGAAAAAGTGGAGAGGGCGGGGACCACGGTAAAAAACTTACACACAATCGAAAAAACTAAAGTTGCCTTTGGCTTCACATAAATCATCAGAACTGCGCACAAGCAAGGGCGAGTCTCTGAAAAATAAGCAACCGCGAGTTGCTAACTCCATGATAAAAGGCAGTTCCGTTCATCCGTTCACGGGGTACAACCACAAGATTCGTAATCTCCAGTAGGGGTGCGAGGTCTAAAAAAAACTTTCGCAGGGTCGGTGACGACGAAAAGCGTTCTTATTAAATGGCATCTCAAAAAAAAAACTTGAAAAGAGAGAGATCTACAAAGGAAAAAATTGGGAATATTGAAATGCCCGCGACTCACACGATTGGGAAACACCTCAGCGCCCGCCGATTCCAAACAGATTGAACAAACGAAAAAGACCTCACTAGGATAAAGGGGTCTCAACTTGCGCGGTGGAAGAACATGCCTGGCGGGGGGGTGGGAAAAGTTCTTGAGGTTCTGGGAGGAAAGCAAGGACGAAGATCCTGGTCAAGCTCAGTTTTGTGTAACACGAAGGTGTTTGGCGCTCAAAAATAGCACTCCAAACTCAAAAGGACAGATGGGGCAACGCGCTCGAAAATCATGGTAAGCACTAGGGGTACAGAAGGACGCGGTCCTAGGTTGGGTGGTTAGAGTGAATGGCAGCAGAATGAGGGGGGGGACAATTTACCAGAAGGAAGGACTTGGGAGGAAGAAAAGAAAGGGGGGCAGCGATCCAAAGCAAAAGGGCCGCGACGAAAGCACAGGAAAAAACATCAAAGGGGGGAGAAAGATGTAATGCAGTATACGGGTTCGTGAAGACACCGAGGAGGGGGAAAGGACTAGGTACGAACAAAAATAAACGGTCCTATGCCAGTCGTCTACGCAGGAAATGGGGGTAGGATCAAGCATCAAAAATGACGCATTAATAAAAAAAACTAATTGTGGTGCAGGGGAGGGAGAGAGACGTTGGTGGGAGTGATGGGTGGCCACGAGGGGCGTGTAGGTGGGCGGCGGGGGACGTAGGGGAGGAGCAGGAGGGTGCGAGGAGTAGGGAAGGGCACGGGGGGTAAAATACGGGGGGGGATCCGGGGAAGGTGGGGGAGGGAGAGTGAAAGAAGGGGGTGAGAGAGGGGGGGAAGGGGCTGGGCAGTTAAAGGGGAGAGTGGGCGGGGGGACAAGGGAAAGTGGGGGCCAGGGTGGCCGCAAGATGGGGGGGGTCTGGAGAGGCGCAGGACGTGTTTATCTGCAGCTGTGGGAAGAGGGGTCGGGGGGGATGGAATGTGGCCCCATCCCTTGAACATCGCAAGCGTGCACGGAATGTGTTGAGAGCGAAGAATCTAAAAAACCCGGAAACATTCAAGTAAAAGTGCGCTCGGGCAAAAAAGAACGAACCTTGGAAGGGGAACAACCAATCCCAGTAACAACGTGGATACATCAAGACTACGTCAGCTAAAAGGAGGAAAAGGGGCAAAAGGGCCTCGGAAGGTCAAATCAAAAGAGTTGCAAAGGAGGAACGGTCGGTGGAAGAAAAAGAAAAAAAGAACCAAAAACCATAGGTACGTTATTTCAAACACGTGGAAAAACCTGTTCGGCGTTGGGGAAGCGACGAGGAGTGGGAAAAAAAAGTTCAGGTTGCGACGGAGAAGGGATCCGGGGAGCAGAGGTAGTGGCGGGAACAAAAGTGTCTTGGAAGTGGATTCTTTAAGGGCAAAGCGAACGGGGGGCCAAGCGGGCAGACGGCACCGGCCGAAAAAAAAGGGATCGCACCCGAAAGAGGATACTAGGAAGGTAAGTGCTTTTTAACAGGCAAAATCCAGTGCAAAAGCCTTAAACTGAAAGAAAAAACCAGTCGCAAAGCACAAAAAAAAAAACCCCGTTTACCTGACCAAGATTAGATGACTGGAAAAATGGAAAGAGCTAATTTCTCCTTACGTCTCGTCTCTAAGGAAGAGAGGGGTCCACACGTAAGTCAGGAAAAGCTAGAAAGGAAGGGAAATCCGCCGTGGGGGAACAAGCTGACCACCACACTGACAGGAATTGGGCCAAAAAAAAAGTCTTTGTGATTAAGAAAACAACAAATAGGAGGGCACAAAGAGGTCAAAGATCCGCAAAGGCCGGGACGGGGTGATAGCTAACAAGATGAAAGAAACGTTTTGATCTGTCGGTGCCCAAAAATGTTAAAACCAAAGAAAAACCGCTGGTTTTCCTCTCTCCTCCTTGGACTCCTCCTGAAGCTGAAAAAAAAGTAAAATAAATCGGCTTAAAAAAGCCTCTAAACCCACCATGACATCGTCAACGAGATAATCATACCGAAATTCCGATGGGGGGGGTGGTATGAAGGGGGATAGGCGATAGGCAGGGAAAGGGGGAAAGGGGCGGCGCGACGGACAAGACGGCGGCGCGGTGGGAAGGGCCGAGAGCGAATGGAAGGGGAGGGACGTTCGATAGCCAAAGAGGATGGAGTGGTTAAGCATGAATAGAAAAGCGTCAAAAGCGAGAGGATCAGGAAGGGTGGGGAGGGAAGTCACAGAAGGGGGGGGGGGGGGAGGGACGACGCACGGAGGGGAGGAAGAGGAGGGAACTGGGCGGAAGGTGGGGGAGAAGGTGGGATGGTCAGCAGGGAAGGGGGAGAGAGGAGCTATCCGGGAGGGGGAGGGGGGCACGGGGGGGGGGGGGGAAAAGAGAACTGAACATGAGAAGGTTATCCTGGGAACTGTAAACCAGTAGTCACCGCTGAGAAGAACCCTGTGGGAACGCGAGGGGCCGAATGCTCTCTACAGAAGGACTCACCATGGGATCTAACCGGAATCCGCGGAGGGAGGCAGCCTCCAAGCGCTCGCTTCAACTGACTGGTACGAGTCAGTGGTGAGGCAAAGGATCCCTGGGTTTTCAACGGAAAGAGGGGGGTGATGAGACCCTGCCAACGAAGGGACCCCCCCAACACCTACGGAGGCCATTGGGTGTGGGGGACAGGACCGGGGGGAATATCCAAAAACTGCAAACAAGAAACTCCAATTGTAAGGAAGGTCTGTAGGCGGAACTTTTGCACTGATAAAAAAAGGGGCAAAACCAGGGTTACCGCTCCGTTGCGAACAAGTGACGGCTGCGGAAAAAATATCAAAAGAAATGGACTCGAATGAGAGGGATGGTTGGAGACCAAACGGGGAAAGTCTCGGTCAAAAGATGGGGTGTAGCAGGGGACTTTTGTGGGAAAAATCCATGCGAAAAGGGGACGCTTCGGATTAAAGAACGTTGACAGCAACTTACGAGGACCAACGGGGGGGAAAACGGAAACAATCGGAAAACGACCAAGTCGGGTGGACGACAGGGAAAGCCGTATCAAGAATGGGACCCAACAGAACACATGAATCAAACCGGCTAGACATAGAGGAAAGCCAGAAAACTTGGTTTCAAAACACCAGACGGTTGTCCAAGTTCGTACGGGTTCCGGGGACTGGGAAGGGGAGAGGGTTCAGAGTGCTTAGCTTTTCCGGGACGTCGCGCCTCAATGGCACTCCAATGGAATTAAAAATGGTACCACGGAAAGAAGGAATACATCGCAACGGAACGGTTCGCAAGTGAAGGATATCACCGGGGGGGTAAGGGGGCCGTTTTGGGGCTTTGGTTTTGGTATGCCGGGGTTGGTCAATAAAACAGCATCTGCAAAAAAAGTTCGTTCTTCCTGACAACAATCTCAAAGGAAAGACGGTGGACAAAGAGAAACACCCATAACTTCTTTATTAAAGAGAATATTAACTTGAACGGCGTACTTCAGGACTAGCCGAACAAGATATCGAGTTTTTTGTAACAAAAAAGAACAGACCAAAACAAGGCCAACCTTCCTAAATACCCACCCAAATTGGATCAAGAAATACAGGTAACCTTGACAAAAAAGGAGATTCGCGCAGAAAGTTTACCCTTGGAAATGACTGAATACCATGGAGGGCAAGATCGTGGCGGGGTAAAGCGGCGAAAAAGAAGACCGAAAAGCGCCATACACGGTAAAACAAAGCTTTGCAACGCCGTACACGCACAATCACGGCATTGGCCACTGGGTGTTTGGTGAACAGGGGGAGGGGCTTCTCGGGAGAGAAAGCTTTGAAAGCCAAAGGTAGGGTCTAGAGTTTGAGTGCGGGGGGGTTGGGGTACCCGGCAAACAGATACGGGGGGAACCAACGCCGGCCAAACATGGCGAGATTCTGAATGTTGGCACAGGTCGCAGAACCAGGGAGGCCGAAAGCAAAGATCCAGGACAGCAGAAAAAGGGTCACAAACTTGACCGACCCCTAGAAGTTGGGGGTGAAAGCGAAGAGAAGTGCGAAGGAAATTGAACTTTCATGATCAATGATGTTACTCGAAAACAGGGTGGGAATATAAGCAGGAACGGAACTGGAAAAAACACCCTGTTTAGAGGGGCTCAGGGCTACGTGCAAAAAAAAGATAAGATGGAACAGGAGCAAAAGTTGGCGGGGGTGTGGGTTGGGGGAGCCATTGCCAGAGAAAACAAGCAAGAGGTGTTTTCTTTTTGGGGAACCTAAGAAAATACACCAAAACCCTGGGTTACTGTCAACAAAAGTGTAAAGCAAAAAAGGAGCAGGGGTAATCGATATATTATCGAAAAGTGTCAATCCGAGAAAATAGTGAAAGACTGAACACTGCCAGCTATAAAATGCAAAATTCAATTTCTTCATCGAGTAGGGGCAAAGGGGTCAGGAATGGAGTACCAAAGTTGTTTTCAATTAGAGAAAGCCGGGGGTAGGAGGAGGCGAGGGTTCTTTGTGAAAAAGGAATCGAAAAAAGTTGACTGAAGCCGGGATTGGAAATCCATAATCTGGAGAGAGGTAAGGATTGAACAGGACTTAAAAGACAAAAAAAGAGCAATCTGTCTGAAAACGCGGGGGCAAGCCGAAAACGAATCAAAGCCCGAAAGATACACGACCCATGGGAAATAAAAAGGCCGTGGATACGTAGGACCGCGGGAATAAAGGTGTGGAGTGGTACCAAAAAGACTTACATGGGGTGTGTCAAAGCGCGCCAGGGGAAAAAAAAAGTGGGCCCATGGTCAGGGACAACCAGGCCTAACCTGCCTGTGAAATTCGACTGGAAGAGTGGAGCGGACCCGATCCCGAAGAGGAAGAGAGCGTCTCAAAAGCGGATAATAAAGACAGAAGATTGGATACAAGAGGTGTCACCGAGGGGTCGAGCAGTTGGAAAGAAGGCTACATAATTTCAAAGGGATAAAAAAATTAGGACCTTTCGAAAAAAAAAAAGGTGTCTGTTGGGGGGGGTCACAAAAATCACAGGGGAAGTCCTGCAAGTAGGACGAACTAGAAAAAGGGGTACTAATAAATTAAAGAAGAAAAGGTTAAAGTGTTGTTTCCGGGAACACCTCCTAATCGGTAACAATACGGAAAATTCGCTCCGTCCTCCCATGTCCGGCAGAGTCAGTCAAAAAACCAACACCCTGTAAGTCCTCCCTCCGAAAGGAGGTCACTCTGAAAAGAGGGAAGGAGAGGGTGCGGTCCTGAAAGGTGGGGGAGACACAAGGAGAAAAGTCTTTCTCTCCGAGAGTTAACCCTTCCGAACCCAAGAAATGAAGAAACCCTACGGACGGGGGAAAGAAAATTCTCACATCGAGTAGCAGCAAAAAAGTTTGTCTAGTGCGAAGCAAAGAGGAAACCAACGGCGGTCAACGGTGTACCGGCGCGCAACAGGGCTCCGAGGTAGAGCGGGAACGGGAAAACCGAAGACTGGCATGCTCGGTGGGGGGGGGGGGGGGGGGGGGGGTGGTAGAAGCAAAACCTCACAGTAATACAAATAAACGGACCTAGGAAGAGAAAGACCTCCCAATAGAGAGCAAGCGTATCAAAAAGGGTTGTTGGCCCAGAAAAGGGGGGCCCGATCGAAAAATTACCATCCAAGAAAAAAGAAAACCACCACAAATTTGGTGTTGAAAAAGAGAAGGTCGGAGCTAACACCGGAGGAAAATTAATCCCACTTTAAATCGGGCGCAAACCACGGCAAACTCAGAATGGTGCACCATGGGGGACACTTGAATAACTCTTCAAAAAAAAAAAGCTCTTCCTGTCACAGGAAACGCGTAATCAAAGGCTTTGGGGACTCAGCGAAGGAATGGATTTTGGCAAACTGTGAGAAACTAAGGCTGGTTTGAGAAAAAAACCACGGGGTCGCCGTTCATCCCACCAATAGTTGAAAAAAGGTCAAGGGTGTAACGATTAAAAAAAAGAAAAACAATAACCCTCCGGAAAAAAAGACGCGCCAAGGGACATGGTTAAAAAAACTGTAAAACCAAATCGGCGCGCAGCATTCCACAAAAACCTAGTTGGGAGGAGATTTCAGGAGCCCACTTGAAAAAGAAAAAATTAAGGCCAAACACGAGCTTCACGAGCGTCCGGCCTTGATTGCAAAGAAAACGAGACTCATAACCTGCGCCAAGCCAGGCGGAGGAGAGACCACCGCGAAAGTTTGGGGGCAAAAAAAAAAAAGATCGGAGCGATTTAGGGCGGGGCGGGGAAAACGAAAGGGGATTCTGCCGGAGTTAGATGGGAGGAAAAACTGCTCGAAAAAATCGGGGTGGAAGGAGAAAAGAAAATTAAATAGGTCAACAATTGGCCGGAAGATCTCACAAGAGGAAGGGAGAGATCTAAAGGAGCAACAATTGGGGGGACGAAGGAAGGAAGCAAGGTTGCCCCGAAAGAGAAAGGAGGGGAAAACCTCGCAAATTCAATCACAGCCGAGGTGTTGAACAACACGGAGCACTCACGGGGAAGGGGGGAGTGCGCAAACTTTACGGGGGAGCAGGAGTCGAAGACGAACTCGCATGGGATGGTGGAAGTCGATGGATCCCATGGCGGAAAAGCCGGAAGAGCATGGGAGGAAAAATTAAAAACAGGTGTTTAAAAGAAGCTTTAAAGGGCCTCCTCTAAGCAAAAAAAAAGATACTCCAAGAGTGAGAAGGAGAAAAAAGGGTAGGCAGTTGGGTAAAGAAGAGGGGGCACATGTCCAGAAACGGGGCTAGGGTGTGGTGAAAAAGCGGAATGATGCAAAAGGTTGGTCGACATAAAATGGAGAATCCAAGGTTCTAAATCGGAGGGGGAAGAAACGGGCCAAGCGAAAAAAGACAACAGAGAAAGAACGGAAAAAAAAAGTACCAACATCCCGAGAGAAAAAAGTCCAATCAATGGAGAGCAGCAGTACGAGGTGATGGAACGACAGCCTATGGGACAAACATCAGAGAGGAAAAAAGGGGACACAGCAGTGATAAAAGAATTGGCACGAAAAAGAAGGTAAGACCCAAAGTAGACAAGGAGAAACCTACAGTCTCAACAAAAAACTGAGGGGGGGGTTCATAGGTGTAGGGGTAACAATCGAGACCAAATCAACACGAAATACTTGATAAATTGCCTCAGCGAAAGGTCGTGAGAAAAGGGACGGTCGCTCGAAAAAAAGGGTGCTGACGGACGGGGCTCCAAACCTGAACCCGGGACGAAAGTATGAGCAGGAGCAGAGAGTCGGCCGGTGAAGGGCCAGCCGTGGACACCTGACGGCATAAAAAGGAATGGTGAAGGAAAAGAAAAGAACACAGAATACCGGTGCTGGCAAAAAGTGAGCAAAACGATTGGCCCCACAAAGGACAAATGAGGCATGTCGCCTGGGGCCAATAGGAGACGTAAAAACGGGAGATTGGGGCAGAACAGAAGGCGGTTTAAAAAGCACAAGCAAAGCCACGCACCACCATGTCGGTGAAACATTAAGGATCGTGAAAAAATACGGCGGGGGGGGTCCATGGGAAGTCCTGGGTGGGAATTGAAACATTCCAAGGGGCAGAAAAGCAAAAGGTCAATAAAAAAAAGAGGGGTTCGTAACCCAAGACGTTCGTGAGTGGCTTCATTTCACGCAGGAAAAAGAAAACGGGGGAGCCGCAAACGGAAGAAAAAGACCCCAAAAAAAAGTCGCGAAAAAACCAATCGGCGACAAAACTGAAAGCAGGTCCAAAAGGGAAATAAGCACGGGACACACTGGAGAGCAAGGAAAGACAAC
>Ga0179591_1288930_pt1 | contig 13052 bp, 15 predicted proteins | sample CZOMad2_1_08_16f_FD_182891 | JGI IMG/M metagenome (GOLD analysis project Ga0179591, IMG submission 182891) | Vadose zone soil fungal communities from Angelo Coast Range Reserve, California, USA - CZOMad2_1_08_16fungal (PacBio error correction) | ecosystem: Environmental > Terrestrial > Soil >...
AGGGCCCGAAAGCTGCACCGTGATACTCAGAAGGGGGGGAATGTGTAATTCAATGGTCGGGGTGGGATCTATCGTTACAATATGAACGACTGGGGGGTATCTGGGCGGGATAGAGATAGGCTGCGGTAAGGTTCACAAAACCCCCCCGCCCCGTTGGTTGAGAGGGAGCAAGGTCATTGGGGGGTAGAGAAAAGGGAAGGGGCTTAGCAAGGGCAATGAAAGGAAGACCGAGTGGGAGGGGGAGGGGGTGAATGTTAAGTATAGGAGTCGGGGTCGCACAAAAAAATATCCGGGGAAGAATGGTTCCATTTTTACTTCCCGCTTGAGGATAAGAAGAGGGTGGAGGATCAGGTAAGTTAATCCATCCCAGGGTGCTAGGGGGGGGGGGAGGGGGGGTGTCTTCAAAAAAGAAACAATGGGGACCACCGGACATTTTGAAAAGAGGGGAAAACAGTGATAGTGCACGTTCAGAATGGAAGAAGTGGGAGCAGAATAAAAGAGCTCCCAAAATTGGTTGGGGGGGAGTGGGGGGGGGGGGAATTCCATGAAACACTTATCTTTAAGGGAATAATGCAGCAAGGGGGATTTAATCCTAAACATTTCAGACATCGAATAGTTGGTTAGTGCGAGGAGAATGGAGAAGCATGTTAAAAAAGAACAAGATATAACCTAGCCGTCCAAACTTTATACGTACCACGGGCTCGAGAGGTGTTTGAGGTGTTCAAAAGACTTCCCTGGAGGGCAATGGAATATCGAAAAAATACGCCAAAGTAAGGGTCTGGAGGTTTAAAAAGGGATCCAGGAACCCCGAAATTGGCTATGATAGAAAGTAAAAAGAAAAACGTAAAAAAAATTCTTAAGAGGGGAGTGGGGGAGATAGTGGAACAACGCACCAAACGATGGAGAGCGGAAGATGAAAAAAGATTCATCGCACCTCTCTATCTATGAAGAGCGTGATAGGGGAACTTCTCCGGGGGTTCACAGCTTTAAGGTCAGGGTCGAGATGATATGGGGGAAAGGCTAGTGGGGTCAACAAAAGAATGGTTTTAAAAGAGCGTAGGGACGAATACCGAGTATTCAGGGGGATTTAGTTAGAGGGGCAAAGAAGGGAAAATTCGGATCATCCAAAACAAGGGTACCAAAACAGGCCAGGGCAGAAAAATCCTTAAAGATGAGGGGGGGGAAACAGGGAAAATATAAGCCCTTCGATGGAGGTTGAAAAAGGTCCTTAGGATGTCGCGGAGAAGAAAACGAAGATGGAAGAGGGGAAGCTATCAGGGGAAAGAACTGAGGGCTTCAAGGGGGGGGCGGATTTCCTAAGATTTTGGGGGGATTAGGTGTTGGACTACCGATTAGATGAAAGAAAAGGAGGAATTTGATTGTCTTGGCAAATTTGACAGAAGTCCACAGGGAGGAGTGGGGGAAACCCTTGAAGGGACAACATCCGGGAATCACATGGAAAAAGTTCCAAGAGGTGTCACGTTCGGAAGTAGGCAGGAAAGGGAAGGGGGCACGTCACCCAGAAAAAATTAAAAGGAAGATAGACGGGAAGTCACTATGATGAAACGATATTTCCGCAGTAAGTGAAGGATCTCCTTTTAAAAAGGAAGGAAGCCTTGTGGGGAGAAGCAAGAAGAAGTAAAAGGGATTAGAGGTAGGAGGGAATAGTTTTTCCGTAGTGGAAAACAGAGAGAAAAAGATTGAACTCGATGTTTGCCTAAATTAGGGAATGAAAGGGAAATAAGTAGTCCGCTAAAGCCTAAGAGGCAAATAAAAAAAGGGTAAAGAAACGGCGTTAAAAAAAAAAAGGGAACAAAGGGATTCAAACGACAAGCCGACGCCATGGGCCATCCGGAGCGAGGGTCGACGTATGGGGTTCGCCGGGAGAAAGGGATCACCGCCAAGAGGGGGGGCTAGAAAACGAAGGATAACTCGAAATTTGGAGCCACCAGAACGTTTCGGGAACCTGTGGGGATTGAGAGGCCGACTGGGACGGTGACTAGCGGCATGAAACGGCGTGCAGATTATCCTAGCCAAAGATATTCCTTGGCCAGGAAATTAAGCCCCCATGGAGGGGAGGTCAAAAAGGGGGGCGGGGGGGAAAAGTCGGGAGCAAGGGTCATTGGAGGGGAAAAAGAAGGAATCAGGGAGGACGAGCAATAAGCGTCAGGAAGCTTCTGGGGTGCTGTGCTTGGGGTACTGGCGATAAGGAGAAAATGAGATTTCTCCTAAGAGAGGAGAAAAAAGAAGGGCAAGCGGAACAGTTTAGGGGGAAGGGGGAAATGAGTTAGGGATAAATCAAATAGTTAACAATCAGAGGGAGAGGCACGGGTGCGGGAGGAAAACTTAAGAATAGGGGGGACCGGGGGTCTCCCTAGAGTAGGGGAAGGGCGCATTTCTTTGCAAAAGAACTCAGGAGACGCATGGTAAAAAGAGGAAGATTACTGAGAGATTATGAATGACAGTTCAGGTGGAGAGTGGAGGACGCCTGAAGGTAAAACGAAATATGCTTTTAAGGGATTCTTATTCACCGCTAACGCGGTAGCTTAATCCTTCAAAGGGAGGATACGGGTGGGAAAAGAAACAGAAGGGACGAAGGCCGGGGAAACCTGTAGGGGCGTAAATGAGAGTTTCGCCAGGCAATGGGGGTTTTCAACGGAATGCCCCGAGGAAATGGAAAGGTCAAGGGCGGCGCTGGGTGTAGAAGGAAAAGAGAGGCCGCCAAGCGAATCAAGTTTCGCGGCAATAGTTGGATGAGCGAGGAGAATCGTGGCAGCAATCCTCTCTAATTAGAAAAAGCGCGAAAAGACCGGTGATATCTAAGAGGCGCCGGTTGCGAGCGACAGAGGAGTCTGGGAGGTGCAAACTGCTTTTGGAAATTGAGGATGTAGCGCTAAGAAGAAGTTCGACGCGGTCGAGAGATTAAGAACAGTAGATGGGGGGAAAGAAACGATTCGGAAGGTGAAATAGGCCTCCCTCAGCGGTTTTGAAGGTTTGGGGGAGTCGGATCGGCCATAATCGCGCTAAAGAGGAAAGATAGGACCTAGGGACAAGGTGCTCTCTATCGATATTCGGAAATCATTTCAGAGGAACGGACGAAAGTTCTACTAGGGGGTGGGGAGACGGTATCAGGCCATCGCATGGGGCGGGGAAGTCCCGGAAGGAAAGAGAAGACAACTCAGGATCTTACGTCAGGGGGGGGGAAACTCGCGAATAGATGGGGAGGTTAAGTGGAGTGAAAGAGAAGCGCAAGTTTCCAAAGAGGAGGAGAGGAGAAGGTCAAACACCGTCAATTCCCGGAAATCAGAGAGGGGTAGTAAAAAGGGGGACTCCATCAAAATGCAAGGAACACGGGAGAATCCCGGCCAAAAGAGAACGCTCCAGAGTGGATGATTCAAAGGATCAAAGCGAAGTTGAGGCATTACAGGCACCACGGGGGGAGGGAAAAAAAGGGATTCTTAAAGGAGAGGAGCAACTGAGAAAAAAAAAGAAAAAAAAGAACGAAGGAGAATCCACACTAAAAGGAGACGCCTCCGAGACTTACGAGAGAAGAACCATGCTCATCCCCTCCGGAAGCTTTACATGCTAAAGAGAAAAAGTCCGAGAGAAAGCTGAGAGCGTTCAGAGGTGGGAGAAAAGAAATCGAGGCGGAATTTTTCGAAACGAGGTCGCGAAAGAAAGGCGAAGTGGGCCAAAACGTGGCTGAGTCAAAAAACGACTCATCTTAGAAGAAGAAGAAAAGAGATTCCAAGGAAAGGGAAAGGGAGGGGTGAAGAAAAAACGCCCATCAAAAACGAGGAGGAGTAACAAAATAGAAGCGGGGGAGTTGTGCAAAAGACGGATTTCATGGCTAACCTGGAAAAACTCTAGCATTTAATCGACTAGAGGATCTTGGGATCTAGTGAGTGGCCAAAAATTCCGTTGGCCATTCAGTGCCGCCGTTGAGAGAAAGAAGGGGAGGGAGAAATCACCCTTCTGAGATTCTTCTAAAGAAAAAGAAAACGCGCACCACACTCTGGACGGGAGAAAGAGAGGGAGAAGTAATAAGAGTTCCTGAAGAAAGAGATTCCGAAGCGAGCCGTTTGCTGCTTTCTCTTGAGATGGAGATTCGCCGGTTGCACATCTGAGGCTTGGTTGGAGTCTTGCCAAAAGGAGTTGCAGGCCGTCTTCAAGCTAGAGGGGGAGAGCCGGAAAAAGTGTATGGCATGTAACTGATTAGCTTGATAGTAACCATAACATGCGTCGAAGCTAGGTCATATTCTTAAAGGGAAGGAGACGGCGGAAATGGGGGAAAAAAAACGGTCTCCTACTTCAGGAATCGAGAAAAAAGACCGATGTCTGGAGTCACCTTCTACTTGGAAGGGTGATAGAGTTGAGAGGCAAAATAAAAGCGTCAGAAAAGAAAATTAAAAAGCCCCAAAGAGGGAACTTGAATCTCTTTTTAAAATAGATGGGGGGGAAGGAAGGAGCGGCCCGGTACAGAAAACCAAGGCAAACTAACCGCGCACAACCCGTCTTAGCAGGGGCCCGAGCAGAGCGCAAGTGAGAAAAGGCCCGGGGCCATCCTGGGGCCCAGAAAGCGTCTAACATGCGCCAGGGAATCAGAAAAGGCATGAATCTTGCTATGCCTAAGACTGAAAAGGAAACGGGAACAAAGCGCAGTTATTGCAGAGTAAAAAAAGGTTCGGGACCTGCCTATTTCCAAAAAGGAAGGATCTAACTTCAGAGGCCTTTCCTCTTGGTAAGACTTATCTCGTACCGAAAAAGGAGAATGCTGAAAGGAAAACATCTCTAATAAAAGAAAAACCGAAGGGAAGAGAAAGGAAAGAAAGACACCGGCCGCACTCCGAAATCGCCTATCAAAGAAAAGTTCGCGCCAATCCGCCGCCGTTCTGGACTCGTCTACTAAAAGACGAAGAAAATTGAATAAAGGACGAACAGGAGAAAACGGGGCGGGCGGGGAGGGCCAACGCTCTTCTTCAAAAAACAAACCACGCGCACATCTGATTTAAAAGAGTTTGAGACGCAGAGCAGGGAAGCATTAGGACATCGCCATCCTCCCTTGCGGGGGGACTTTGAATCGGGGAGGAAAAGATTGGAATCAAAAAGTGAATTTGGAAAGAAAGGCTTCCGAAGTGAATCCCTACGCGGGGGGCAATCCTTCGTTGCCCGGAAGGAAGACAACGACCGAAAAACAGAAGGTGCCCTTTCCAATGGGGAATCGCCTCCTTTCAGAAAAAGGGAGGATAGGACTGGCAAAAAAAAGCAGGACTCCGCCAGCATCGTCGAACAGAAAAAAAAGGATAAAGTTTACGTTTACACTACCAAAAAGAACGTCTCGGGAGAAGGGGTAATAGACTAGGGACCCTAGACCTCTCTGAAAAAATACTGGTTTCCGCTTGCTTCTCTCAGGCCTTATCAGGCGAACTTATTAGTTAATGGGTGGATTAAGTGGGAGAATTCTCAACACAAAATCACATCAAAAGATCGTTGATGTCTCGTAGAATATTTCTGGGACACCAGATTCCACATTTAAAGAGTTTCAAAAGGGAGAGATTTGGAAGGGGAGAAAAGCGGAAGGAAAAATGCGGGCATTCCTGTCCAGGAACAGGGGTTCTCGGAGGGAAAATCGCAGAAGAGAGACTGAAAACTGAAATACATCAGTCAGTATCGGAAGAAAGAAGTTGGAAAACAACTGGTACGAACGGCATGAGTTCGGGGACCACAAAAATAAGAAGGAGGGAAGGTTTCAGGGAAAAAACCTGTCCGGGGAGACAGGAGAGAAATTCACAACACAAAGGAGAAACAACCGTCATGGATGAAATTGGGAAGAGGAGTGGAGGGGGGGGTTTTTGACCTGAAAGCAACGGGTGGGATCTCACTCGAAAGACTCTGGTGTTCTTTTCGGACAATCGAGCACAAGAAAGCGATCTCGAAAAAGAAGGAACCCTGGCGTGCGGAAGGGATGTGGGAGGAGAAGTTGGACGGAAAAAACCTTCCAGCTTCCGATTCTTTAACGGGGAGGAGGGGAGTAAAGGTCGAGGCAAGAAAGGAAGAAATTGAGAATATTTCACAGGGGAAAAGGAGAAGACCGATGCCGGTTAGTGTTCCTGATCTCCATAAGGCCACGAGAAAGGGGGAAGGTAGTTAAGGAAAGGGAAAACAAGGTATGTGGAACAGCAAGGGGGTCCCGAAAGAGCTCCATGGTTGAATCACCATGTCACGGGCAGGAGGGGGGATTTCGCAGGGGGGGCAAAGAGGGCAAGAAGGTTAGGGAGAGTTTTCATCGTAGGAGGGAACACACCCAAAATACTTCTACAAAATCGGTCATGCTGCACCTCAGGGGAGGGATTCAAAAGAGAGGAAAAGAGCTAAAGAAAGGCTCGTTCACAGAAGGAGAGAAAAAAAAAAAAAAAAAAAAAAAAAAAAAAAAAAAAAAAAAAAAAAAAACAACGTACCTTGGAAGGAAACCTTCAACTCCACATAGGGGATTAAAGACGCCAGGGAGAAAGGGGGGTTAAAGGAGCACGAGCAGAGAGGCAGCGTCCTATTTACCTGTTGTGTAAGAAGCTATGCTTCAGAGAATTCTGGGAAAGAAAAATGATGATCAAAAAGGAGACTTGGAGTTTCGGCTGCAGCCAAAGAAAGTTTGAAAAAAAGACTGTCTGGACAATATTCGCTCGGCATACTCTCCACGAGAAAATTCAGGGAGGGAAACAGGAGAAGCAAGGTTACCGAAAAGAGAGGCCGAGGCAAAAGGAGGCAGGAAGGGCAGGGGGTGATATTAAAGAGAAAAGACTTGGGGAAGAGGCGGGAAAAAGGGAATGAGGAATTAAACAAAAGGAAAGGAGAATTTGGGGGGGCGATCTGCATGTTGACAGGGGCTAGAATAAGTTTCGAAAAACGTGGAAGAGGGCAGGTGAAAAAAACCAGAAGGGAAAAGCTTAAGGGTGATATTTCAAAGGGGGAAATCCAGGAAGACTGGGTGATATAAAACGAAAAGGAAAAAACAATAGTCAAGGAGTGGTAAACGGTGGTGGGGGGGGAAATAGGTATATCGGGTTTGACGAAAGGCACATTAGCTTCAAGCTGCGAGCAACGTCCATAGAATTACGGGATCTGTCCTGAGGGGTAGGTTAGGGAGGGGATAGTTAATGGTAAGAAGGCAGAGGGGGGGAGGAATCAGGTGTTGGGGAGCAGTTGAGTTTGGAGACTCCGTGTGAAGGGAAAGGATCCAGTCAGGCGTAGAGAGTCTGGCGTCACGCAAGATCAAGGGGGGGGGGGTACGGTGGACAAATACGCGTAACAGAGAACAATCCTGGGATACCGGGGAACAAGGGGTCTGGAGAAAGGCACGACACAGGGGAGGACCGCAAAGAAAATGTTACAGATGAGGGAAAAGGGAAAAAGTGAAGTCGGATTTGTGGAACACAACTAAGTAAAGGAGGAAAAATAAAAACACGCACAGGTTGATAGGGATGGCCGTTCATTCAGGTACACAGTGGCAATCCAAACTACGTTGACTGGAAAAATAGACCCGAATTCTGACACAGGCAAGGGGACCTTTGCCGTAAAGAGAAGCAGAGATTGGGGGCGATACCACACTTAAGACGTGGGAAGTTGTCAGCCTGGAAAAAAAAACTAAGAACATTGAGAATTATCAATTCACAAAGATTGTCGATTATTTAATGGTCCCGGGGAAGAGGTTTAAGGCCCCAAGAAAAGCGAGGGAAAACATACGAAACCCCGCTTCAACCCAGGAAATAATCAAACCAACACTTGGAAGGATCATGGGAACTGGAGAGCGTTGTTGGAAATCGTTACCGAAGGAGGTATCAGCGGCAGTATCGCTCACCGAGGATAAGAGAATACCGTAGGGTCAAAACCCAGGATTGTTTTAAAAGGGGGGTCATATACTGGAATGGAAAGTTTGCCACGGTTGGGGAAAAGTACCGCATCACCTGAATAGATGGGATGTTCCCTGGAAGGGGATCGTTTGAACTCTTAATTTATGTCATGGTATCTGAAGAGATGTTGGGCAAGGGTACACGCCTCTTTAAAAGGGAGTGAGATATTTTATGGTTGAATCGTATTCGTAAGGTTAAACATTTTGAGCCCCATCCCAAAGACACGCTGAAAAGTAGCAAAAAAAAAGAATAAGGCCGGGAGAGGCTGCACGATTCATAATGAAATAATGGGATCCGGAAGAGAAGAAACTGCTCCCAAAGTACCTTGGAAGTAGCAAACGTGAGAAGATATAGCGCTCAAGATGAAGCCTAACAAGGAAAAGACATACATCATACTGCTTTAGTACTGGCGGGCACGAAAAAGTGGGGAAGGGGATAAAAAACCCACAAAGACTCAACAGGGGACCAAATATGGAAAGCTCCTAGTTTGGCCCGACAAAAAATCAACCAAGTCCCTTACCTGATAAATGGGGGGTAACTCTAAGAGAGTATGAATTTAGTGGCGGTCCAGGTGTCACCAGGAATTCCGCCCGAGGAACTGATGATCGAAATGGAGAGAACAAAAAGTAACAAAGGGCAAATGTATGATTGTTTGGAGGGTGAGATAGGAAATAGGGAAGGTTTTAGAGCGTAAAGAAAGAAGTGATCACTCGCACGGTACTTGTCGTCAAGGCTGATGATCGGGACGTTCGGAAGGAAACGGTAGGAAAAAGTTACGATAAAAGATGTCGAGAAGGTATCATGAGCGATAAGGTGGACGAGCCGCATATTTTTGAAAAAGTGTTCATCGGAGCCGAATAACTAGTATTCCAAGGGGTATCAGTATAGAATTTGGGGGGAAAGGGATGGTAAAAGTAGCGGATGTTAGAAGAAGAGTGAATCGCGGGATAAAAAATCACACCATGGGGGGGAAAGGCTGCTTGACTAAGGCATGAGGGGGAGGCGGGAGTACGAGGAAAAAGGGAATCGAAAGGTAAAATGAGCTAGGGGAGAAGAAATCGAGTTCAGTGGTTTGAAGGCGGGGGGTTAAGGGGGGGGAAGATTGGTTCTTGGTGATTGTTTTGGGTTTGGGGGGGAAAAAGAAAAGGAGGAAAAAAGGAGGAATAAGGTGAAGGATTGCCTCTTAGCGACTCAAACATGGCCATGAAATGAGTGAAAGGAAACACCTGGGACCAGAAAAGGCAATCACGCCCATGATTTCCACATCAAATTTCCAGGGGAGAAATCACCCTGGGTGGCGTCAAAAAGAAGACGCAAAAGGAATACCGGAGATCGAAAAATGCCATACGTGGCATTGAAGGTTCCGCCGGATTCGGAGAACTTTGCACGGGAAGAACGAGCAAAGAAGAAAAAATAGTCTAAAAGAGAGGGTCACATATGAGGAAGTGGGGACCGGGGCACTCTGCAAATCCAGATAAAAAAGAGATTTCCCTTTCATGAGCAGACGAGAATCGCTCAAACAATGGGAGACCGAACCATGAAGAGAAAAAATAAGGCTGGAAAGAAGGCACACCAGGGAAAGGAAGATTGAAAAAACGGACCCGGTTGGGGGGGTGAACGCAATCACGATAGGGGTCATCCATTCCGGGTGCGTCTAAAAGGATGGTGTTGAAAACGCAAAGGGGGAATCACCGGCTTTCGATAAGGGGGATGTAAAATAGGTCCTTGAACGCCCTGCGTTTCGTGACATGGGGATTGAATTTTACAAGGATGAGCAGGATTTAATCGGTGAATATTTACCGGATATCAATGTCTAGAGGAGGCAGAGTAAGACCTAAAAAAGGGAACCTTGGACCATAGAATAACTTGATGCCGCAAAATCTCCGGCATGAAACAGGGGGTGGAAGGCATCGGGGGGCCAATGGTCAAGGCCTTACTCGAAATAAACTAAAGGGTGGATGGGTTAAGGGAGAATAAACCGCTCAGAGGATTAAGGGAAAGAAGGGATGTTGCAACAAGGGGAGTAACCAGTGATCACAGAAGGGGATACTAGACTGAACTGTTAGGAGTAGGAGGAAATCGGGAACCAAGGATTAAGACAATCTCAAAGGAGGTGGTAGGAACGTAACGGGAGGACTATTTGGACGGGTAGTACGCGCGAGGCGATGATGGAAAGAGGAGAGAAAAAAAGAACTACCAGCTTCATATGAACGCGAGGAAGTTTGCAAAGGGGGGTTGAGGAGGGGACCCTAAAAAAAAGAATGCTGTAAAAGACAATCACCGGCGAAGCGAGGTTTAGAGCGCCGTGAAATGGGGGGAGAACGGGAAACGTTGAAAAGCGAACCTGCCCAAACTCATTCAGACGCCAAGGGTCGAGAGTATTGGAGCTCATGGAAAGGAAAGCAGGGCGGAAACAAAAAAAGAAGCGCATGAGGGAAAGAAGGTGGGCGCGCTCGTGGGGTGGTTCTACTAAAAGAAGGGGGGACAAAGGTCCTGGAAAAATAAGTTGGTAAAGTTGGGGCAGGGATATGGAAGAGGCTGGGAGAGACAGAGGGGAAGTAAAGACCGGCGTTCGGCAGTTCTAGGTTCTTGCAGCGAATGAGAGTTTCAAAAGGGAGATTTGGGAGAAGAGGGGGATAGATAAAAAAAAAGGGGGAGGAGAGAAAAGATTAAGAGGAAGGAAAGAAAGAAGGGAAGCAGAAAATAGGAGGACCGTGACCGAAAGTTTATTAGTCACGTTCAGAAAGAGGGTTTGAGGGGTAGGGAGAGCTGAGAAAAAAAAAGCGGATACATCGCGAATTAAGGGGGGCGCGTACGATCTAGGGGAAAAGGGGGGATCGGTATTGCCGGCGGAGAACTGCAACGGCTCGTCAGATAATTTGTTGGGGAGAAAAAAGTAGAAAGAGTTCTGGACGAGGGCAAAGCAAATAATACAATCTCCTGAAGGGGGGGACTTGACGCCGCCCTTAGATCCTCGGGTAGGGGCCGGAGAATTAAGCGGGAAGGAAAGAAAGACTAGGGAAAGGGTCGACCCCCACAGGAAAAGTCCAAGGAAGCCAAGGAAGGTCGAGCAGCGGGTCCCCGGAATCAATTTTTTCACAAGGAACTGAAAACTAGGAAGAAAAGGGCAAAAATCCCGACGAAGATTTAATGAGTAGAATGAATCATGGGAAGTCATTTCTGATAAAAAGGGAATATTCTACTGGAATAGGAAGTCTCTTAGTCGCCGAATATAAGCAAAAAGAAAGAAAAAAACCAGCCAGATGATAACCGCGAAGCACACGCTTCGCAACGCCAAAACTTCAGAAAAGAGAATAGAAAAAAGGAGGTCGAAATACAAACATAGCGGACACGGAGGAAGAGGGAGGGTTGGGAGGGGATTCCCAGGGAGAAGAAATAGACTCAGGTGCGGAAATGGGGGTTGTGGGGGAAAGAGAAGGAGGGACGCTAAAAAAGTCGGGAGACAAAAAGCTGAGACGCAACACGAAAAAGGAAGCGAGGCACCCAACTATCGTGGGATTCCTCAGCAAAAAAAAAAAAAAAAAAAAAGAAAAAAAAAAAAAAAAAAAAAAAATAAAAAAAAAGGGGGAGAAGAAATTTCCTTCTTAAAGCCCCTCTTGCGATATCAACACGGATTATTATTAAACTCGAAGGGAAAAAGGCGCACGGAAAGGAAAGGAAAAGGGAAAGTAGAGAGAGTTCTGAAAGGGGGTGCAGACCAAAATGTGTTGCCGCTCAAGGGGGGGCCAAATTCCGCGGTTGGGCAGAGTTTGCTGGAGCGCAAGAGAGTTTTCGAAAATTAAAAGAAACAAAACAATCAAAGAACCTCCCAAGGGCTATTAGAGATGGGAGAAAGGGATCGAATGCGCGAGAGGGCGGGGGGAAGCTTAAAGGGCAAAGACGAGGATTTGAGCCTTCTTCATAGGGTCGGAGGGGACAACAAGAATTTGGGGAGGGGGGGGGGGATTTTAGATTTACGGCTTAGCAGTACGGCAGACTCACAAGTCAAGCTGTACGCCGGGTTGTGAGGAGAATAAACGAGAATAGGTACAGGAAGATCATAAGAAAAGGGAGGAGAAGGCAATTCGACCGGCCGGCTGGACCGGAGACGGTGAAATTGGTCGTGAGAAAAAGGGGCAATGGAGGCGGCTTAGGGAGGGAGTAGCAATGAGGCACGAGGGAACCGGGGGACTCGCTAGAGGAAAGGCTCTTTCAGAGAAATAAAGCGAAAAGCAACAACGAAAAGGAACATAGAGAAACGCGAGAAATGACCAGCCTTAAGAAAGAAATGACCTCTGAAGAGATAACAAGGGAAAGGCGAAATATCTCCGAACCCCCGTCAAGAAGAGGCCTGAGTCAAGAAGAGGAAAGGTCAGAAAAAGTTCAATTTAGACTCCTCCAATGGCCATAAATTGAGGAAGGGAAATATCAGCGAAAGGGATGATATTGAAAAAAAGAAACCTCAGAAAAACTTCAAACCTGCCGATTGCTGAACGTTCTTCAGAAAAATTGGCGTTTACAGGCGTCTCTAATATGCTGAAAGGCTTTACAGAAGGAATAGTTGAAATGAGAGGAGGGAGAAGAAATTTCAGAGAAAATAGAAGGAGGATGAATAAAGAACTCAGGTTGGACCCACTCTCAAACAAGAGGAGAGAATAGAGCAAAAAAAAGGTAACTAAGGAATATACACTCGAAGGAGGAAAGGCCGACAGAAAGATTCTGATACGTTGGAAGTTAAGGGACCTTAAAAGAAAGAGCTCATCCAAAATTTGGAAGGGCTCAAATTGGTTGATGCAAAAAAGAGAGACTGAAAAAAAAAAAAAACTCGCACGCGGAGTTGATAAGAAGGAAGGGGCGGAGGCAGCCTGGCTCAGCACCATGGACGACTAATAAGACCGCAGTTTGAACAAACGAGGGAAGGAATTAGGGTCGTTTCTCTGACGGAGGGAAAGAGTCCGAGGGGAGAGCTCAGCTGCCGCTCCGTTTAATCCTCCGACCGAATCGGCAAAAGTGGAACGGGGAGGGAATAAACGACGAAATAAACCCTTTCCACAGGGGGGAGGATCGAATCGAGAGAATCTGCGAATACGGTCCCCCCATTCGTCATTCAAGGGAAAGGGAACTCCGAACATCTCTTGCAGGAGC
>Ga0179591_1311897_pt1 | contig 13051 bp, 17 predicted proteins | sample CZOMad2_1_08_16f_FD_182891 | JGI IMG/M metagenome (GOLD analysis project Ga0179591, IMG submission 182891) | Vadose zone soil fungal communities from Angelo Coast Range Reserve, California, USA - CZOMad2_1_08_16fungal (PacBio error correction) | ecosystem: Environmental > Terrestrial > Soil >...
CAAGGGAACACACTTACTTATAAATCTCAGGGGGCCGTCGGCGTCAGGGTTCATGGTCAGGTAGGGGGGGAAAGCAAACGAACAAGACCCAGTGGGGGAAAAAAATGGAAAAAAGAGTCTTTAGGTTCCTATCTGCGTCCCTCTTGATCAGGAGCGGCTCGCCTGGGCTCAGACAGTGGGGGGATTGCGGAGGGGAATATGTGCGCAGTAAAAAGGGGTTGGATCTTGGCGAAGAGTTTCACAGAAAAAAAAAGGGAGTTTTCCTGCTTAGGTCTCCATCTAGTCTAAGGGGGGCGAGGATGGGACAGAGAATAGGAAAGGAAAGTGGTCCGTAACAAGTCTACTCAGCGTCATAGGGATTGGGGCGTTGAAGGATGATTTAAGAGTCTCTCAAAGGAGGAGAATAGCTCCAAGGGAAAGGAGAAAGAGCCAATCACGGGTGCAAGCTTGACTCCTGGGAGAAAAGAATTTCAGGGTACAAACTCTGGAAAAAAAGGAGTAACATATCTTATGGAAGGAAAAAGGGTGGGAAACTTCTATAAAGATAAAAAAAACCTTTGTTATATATTCCACTCCTACTTATGTCCCAAGGTCGCTATTCGGGGGACTTCGAAACTCATCGCTATCTCTTAGGTGGGGGGGGGAAATGCGTCTCTAACGTGTCGTCGGGGTCCTCTCATTCTGGCGCAGGAGTGGGGGTTTAGCAATAGTAGTGTGTCTTTTGACCATCGGGAGTCTATGCAAACACCGAACTTAACAACTGAGAATACGGGACTGTCAAGTCTGGGAAAAAGATTGGGGAGGTCGTCGACAGTGGAAACAGGTTTTGACATACCATCAAGGGGGGGGTGGAGATTATTGTCAAGATAAGAGGAGGATGAGGGTGCAATCCTGGCGGTTTAGAAATTCAATGTAAGGAAGGATTGGGGGGGATCTAAAAGGGCCGTCGGAGCTAGTTTGAAGGGGAAAGGTTCAAAAAATTTCCTAGTAAAGTGATTGTGGTGGGGAGCTGTGTAGCGGCAGGAAAGACGAGGAGAAGGGCTGAGGCACAATTGCTACGGACTCCCGACATTCACCGATAAGATACGGTGCGGACGAGGGGTGGGCCAAGTTCGATTCTCTGGGTGCCAAAGGTAAGGGTTGTAGACAACAGACGCGACCGAGGATGACGGGGGGGGTGGTATTGTAGGCCGGGCGGGAGAAGTACTTAACGGAAGAGTCAGACTGATTCTTGTGGAAAACGTCGGGGCAAGAGTAAAGGTGACATAACAAAGGATTATACAATTGCTCGAAATCATGAGGGTGACCTCAGCCTACCTCGGTTTAATTAACGCGAAAACTGAAGAAATGGGGGAAGGAGCGAATAAAAAATCGATGGAAGAATCGCTAGTTTCCCTCAAGGGAGGGGTACGATTAATAAACGGAGGGAGGGGAGGAAATAGGTGTTTCCTTTCTCAAGGAAAAGTCCTAAAAAGGAAAATAACTATTCTGGATCGTCATATGAAAGTGGGAGCTTGGTTTTAATACTCGATCTGGTCCCATTTTCCCCAACAATCAGTCGGGAAGGAAGGACAACTTGGACGGACTCGTTTCATCGGTGGGATTAGACAACGCAAACGAAAAAAAAGAAGTGTAGGCAGATTGTAATACTCGGTTGCGAGAAAAGGGGTCATCAAGCAATTTAAAACTTGGTTGGGAAAGATCTGACGTACTGTTTGACGCAGTCCGAGGGGATTGAAAAAAAAGGGGAACCGCTTTCGGAGTTTAGAAGGATAAAGTCAAGATACAAAGGAAGAGACACATATATACAAGTCAATACACACCAGGCGGAAAAAGAAAAATAGCGAATGAAATGAGAAAGGTCACCGCCCAAAACCAAAAAGAATAAAAATCGGGGCTCTTAGCCTTTTTGAAGAAAAGGTAAGCCGAAGAATGATTAGCTAAGAGGGAGCTATGGAGAAACTTGTGATCCACCAAGCACGAGATTATTTTCCGTAAAAGTTTTGGGAAAAGAAGAAGATGGAGCTAAAAACCTCTCGGGGGGGGGGAAAGATCTTTTATTGAATCGGAACTTGACAGAGACACAGGTGAGAAACATTGGGAGGTTTGAGGGAGCAGACTTTTACCCAACCAGGAGTTTCTCAAGGACTGGAGATGGTGTTGGCTTGTGGGAAGTGTGCTAAGGAGGACTAAATAGGGGGGGAGTTACACAATAATGAATGTACAGATGATAGGGGTGGGTAATCTTTGGTGGCATTGTTGGGAGAGGCAATCATTTATTCTCGGCGAATGAGGAGGACCTATCACTGGAGGTCAGTATCCGCATAGAGCAGTCAAACGCGGAAAAGTGACTGACCGAGGAGGAAGGGGGGGAAGTCAATTACTTGGAAAGAACTGGGCTCACGATCTATACCTCAGGCCGATTTAGGAGGGGGGGGGGGGAATTGTATGCAGAAAGAGAACAATATTCACTATTCGGGGGGGGTAAGTGGCAACAGTTCTTTCCCAGCCGGGGCAATGAAAAGGGGCCTGGGAAAGGCATCGGAAAGAGAGTTAGAGGGAAAAGTGACAAAGATCCGACAAAGTATCCAGGTCACTAGAGACCTACTAGGTGCCGTTGAGACGGCCAACGAAAATCGCTCAAGAAGGGGACGTCAAGCTTTTTCGCTCGGCCGTAACGCATCTAGGGTATGAAGAAGGTTAAAAGGGTGGGGGATTGTCGGGAAGAGGATTGAGGAGCTCTGTTACAATCAAAGTGCAGCCGTCACTCGAAATCACCCATCTCATTCCTGTGTCCTTAAGACAGAATTTGAGGTTTCGGGTGTTCGGTCCGTGTTAAAATGCAAAAGGGAAAACGGTCTTAACAAGCTTCCGAAAAGAAGAGAAGGTGGTAAAGTCGTGTTGCTGGCACAAGGACGCGCGTGAGGGGAGGGAGGGAACTATTATCAATTGAAAAAATTGCCAACGCATATCCGAGAGTAACAAGCCAACTTAAGGATAGAGTAGATATTCTTTTCAGGGGGGGGTGTAAACTATCTTCGATGGAAAATATCATAAAAAACGTAACTTGGTATGAAAAAAAGCTTTTTTGCAAGGATTTCGGCGGAAAAGGAGGAGGAAAAGGGAGGGTCAGGTAGAAAAAAACCGGGAACGGGGAACTCTCTCAGATCTACAAAGGGGCAGGTACTGAAGTTCAGGAAGTGGAATGGCTTCCACCAACTCTGAGCTATAATTGGATATCATAATGGACATCTATGCAAAACGAGAGGCTTTTACTCATCTGGAGGGGGGGAAGGGGGGACTTGTTGATTGGGGAGGTGGGAGAAAAAGACCCATTCTATTTAAAGCGAGAGGATAAGGGGGATACGGGAAGGGCGGCAGATAGGTCGTCAGGTCGGTATCTGGGAGGGAGTCGACTGTGCCGGGGAGGACGGTTGAAAAAGGGAAGTCAAGGTACATATTTGAACGCAGGGAAGTGAATGTCTGACCCTGAAGAGGAAACAGGATAAGGTTCGCTCGGGTTGTCAGCCCAAAAAGGGGGGGCGCCAGAGGTCCTTGAATCTGCATGGCTGTGAACGGGACTCTTTAGATTAGAGGAATGAAAAGCAAGGGGGATTAAAGAGGACTGAGACGGCGCTACACTGAGATTCTGGGGAAAAAAATTGGTATGGGAAGAGTAACCTCGGGATTTAATTCAAAAACGCTGAAAACTTTCTTCTACAAGACGAACTTAACACAAGGGAATCACATCACAAAGCAGGAAGAGTCTCCCATTCCGGGAGCAAAATCTGGGGGGAAAAGGGAACCTACTCAAACGCATGTCACAACTCCAGAAAGAAAGGGGGGGGGCTAGAAGAACGCAAAGACAACTTGGGGCTTTGCCTCCAGGGAGGGAGGCAAAAATCGTGGCGATGGGGGGGGGAGAAAGTTACCTCGCCGTGCAGAAGAAGTTGGGGAGGGTGAGAGGGGGCTCATGCCAGTAGCAGAAAAAGGATATCGAGGACGCGGCAAAAAAAACACCACACGGGGGCTTTATGGTAAAGGTCAGTAAAGTAGGAAGGGCAGCTTGCGTAAATCTCTCAGTACCGGAAGAAAAGGTAGATCTTCAACTTGGGGATGGAAAGTGTGGGGAAAGTGCTGCTCAGGTCATAAACAAAAAAAAAAAGGTCTTATTGGGACTGTCGAGGAAGGGAAGGGCCGGGACAACCTCCTCCCGCAGGTGCAGAGAAAAAGAGGGACGATGGAGTGAAAAAAAAAACAAAAAAAAAGATTCACGCTTCTAAAGAGAAAAAAAAAAAAAAAAAAACCGAAAAAAAGGAGGGTTCTGGGGGGAAGGCGGTAACCGATCCTACTCCTGCTTACGGCAAGTTGAGTCGAAAAAGAAAGGACTGAGATTTTAAAAAGAAACATAACGCTCCCACCGTGGAATATTTGAAAATCCGGTAAGGGAAGGTCCAATCAAAAAAGGGAAACGCGTCCTTCTTAGAATAAAAGGGCATGTCCTTTGGCACAGTGGCCTGGCCTCTACAGCAGGAAGAAACGTGAGTAAAAAATCAAGTAGGGAGGGAGTTTCAGTAAACTCTTCAGATCGGATGGAGTGAAAAAGTCGTGAGTCGGATGGAGAAGTCTGAGCTTTTCGAGGTGGGAGGAGGTAGCTTTTCAAAGGCCCATCTGCTCGGAAGTGGAAAAGGAAAGTGGGGAATCTAATTCGGCACTAAAAAACCGAAAAAAGAGAGTACGGCGCGTTTCACCAGGAGAGGGCGATTCATTCCTAAAAGAACTATTTAAAGGGGGGGGGGGTAATCAAATGACGGGTTCATTCTCGCAAGTAGAAGCACTAATGGAAAACGGTTTGAAAAAAGGAGTATTTCAGCCTGGCGCATAAGAAAAAAATGAACCTATTGAAGAGGGAAACGGGGCGGGGTTAGGGGGAAATATTAAAAAGCGAAACAGTAGCTTAATTCTAGAGCGCAAAACAATAAGACATTGAAGAGATACTCATACATTGGCGAGTGAAGTTCTATTCATAGCGGTTTAACTCATAATAGAAAGAAACAGGATGGCGATCAAAAACCGCCTGGAGAGAACGAGGACAAAAAAAGGATGATTTAAAAGGGAGCCGTTCTCGAGGTAGGGCGAAAGGTGAGAGAGTAGCTTAGAAGAGCACTGATGGGGGTCGTTAAAACAAACGTCATAAATCAAATTGAGGACGGAAGAGGAACATTAGGGAGTAGCAAGTCCGGAAAAAAAACAAAATAAAAAAGCGATTTGGGTGGGGAGTTTGGTGGGGTGGGGGGTAAAATGCGAAAAAAGAGAGGGCACGGCGGGGGAGGCCACATTCAGACCTGAAAGAACTATAACGGCAGGTCAGCAAAAAGACCGCCTGGAAGAACCTAATTTTAAAAGGAGAAAAAAGAACGAAGTTGGGAATGTTGGAGGGGCCAGCTCCGGGGGAAAGATTAAAAACTGGCAGATTGTTCGGCCAGCGCTCAAAGTCGACCTTAGGAACATATGAGGTTCGGCAGAATGGCCAAGGCATCATGTTAAAGCTGAATCAGATTGAGAGATCTGTTCGCCGGCAGAAAAGGCGCTCCGCAAGAAGAAAGGGGGGGGGAAATGCTAAGAAAAAATACCTAGAGGAGGACCAGAAGGATTGAAGACGTGAAAGGAATTGTCTCCAACCCAGATGAAAGCAAATCTCGCCCGTCACATTGGAAAAAACACAAAAAGTTCCAGGTTAGACGGATCGAGAGGGGGACAGTCGGAAAGTATCATCGAAAGGAAAAGAGGAATAGGGGTGGCGGTTTCGGTGGGTCAAAGGCACGCCAACGGGGGAAGATCTCAGCAAAGAAAAAGAGGTTCACTCACGGGAGAATCAAAACAAAAAACGAGGAGATGAGAAAGAGGAAGAAGAAGTTGTCACGGAAGACGAGAAGGCTGACTTAAGGATCTTCCGTGAGGGAGGGAAGAAACCTCCACCCAGGAAATAGCGTCTTGACTCTTAGGGTAACGGAGGAGAAAAAGGATTTAGGATTCGTTCTCTCGAAGAAGGGGGGTGTGGGAAATCAAAGACGTGAGGGTGTGAGGAGGAGCATTTTGATAACTTCGTGAAGCATACATTTTAAAAAATAGGGGTTAGGGAAGGACATCGAAAAAAAAGGATTGTTGACTTATTTCAAACCTTGACAATGGAGGGGAGGAAACGAAATGGGGGGAAGCGAGCGGAAAAAGGATTGGGAATTCTGCGGGAAAGGCTGGGATAAGACAAGCAAAAAAGACATAGAAAGGGGAGGAATAAAACCCCTCCTTTCTAATATCTACATATACCAAAAGAAGAAGACACCTGGGGATCAGGACAAAATTGTCTCACTAAAGTTGTCATGGGCGTATAGGGGGAGGGAGAGGCAGAAATTCTGGCTGACGAGGGTGGGGGTGAGAGGAACGTCAGCGAATGAAGCCCTGAAAGGTGGGTAAGCTAAAAAAGGAACGTTGCGGATGGGTAGGGACGGCAAACGGGAGTCAATTGTACCTTGAACTCACCAAATAACTGGGCGAATTATGGGCAAATACTATGACTATTGCTGGGAGGGGACAAGAAGTAAAAGGAAGCTCCGCTCCAGACAAAAAAGAAGTAAGCAAAAAGAGGCGATGGGTGTTTTATGGGGAGTGGGGGGAAAGGACTTCTTCGGTCTACCGGGTGGTGGTTAGTTGGGGGGGGGGGGGGAGAGGCAAAAATGAAGTGGTTCACGAGTAGAGTGACAGAGGATATGCTAAGAGAGGAGGGTCAATTGACTGTCAGCATTTTAGAGAGAATTTACGGAGAGCGAGGGTATGGTGAGAAAATAGGGTTAGGAAGAATGAACTAATTGTGTTATTGAGGGGGGGAAGATACAGGCAAGGCCTCCATGTACCACAGGGGAGAAAAGATGGAGGAAAGAAGTGACAATTCGTAATTTCGGTTAAAAAAACCTAATACATATACTGGGAGGAGAATCGGAAAATCTTGCACGGGGGGGGGGAGGATGAGAAGCTATTCTACAAAGGAGATGGAGTTACTAGAAAAAAAGAGAACGCTCTGAGTGAAAGGGATGTTGGGGGATTGATCACTATTCGCTGGAAGGGGACGTTCCACTGCATCGGTGATGGGAGAGCACAAATGTCCTCAAGGTTTCAATCTAATGGGAATTGTTCCTTCTTGACTGGGACAGCTGGGCAGATAGCAAAAAATATCAAACGCCCAGACGAGTCCGCGGGAGGAGGGTAATACTTCCGAAAATCGCCAATGATGGCGGAAAATCTCGACAAAAAGGGGACTATGGGGGGGGGGGGGGTGCATAGCAGGAAAAGGCAAATTACATCGGAATGTTCAAATGAAAAGGAAGAGTTATCAATTTTTTTAAAGGATACCTAATCCTGGGACGAGGGAAAAAAGTGAGGGGCATGGTAAAAGGAGGTGAGTTTTATGCTCGGGAGAGAAGGGAAAAAGGGGGGCTCCTGGTCTAGAACAAGATGGGGGGGGGTTATCGTGGGGGAGGGAATGACCTAACTTAAAGGGAAAGGGGAGGTCCGGCATGTACCTCTCACTCTCCCCTAATTGGGCACTCGGCGATGTGAAAGACGCGGGTGTCGCTTTTCCATACATCAGGAAAAGGGGAGGATTGGGTAAAAAAGGGGATACGGTTTGACCATGGCCAAGTCAATGGGAGGAGAAGGGAAAAAGCTGATTTTTGGAGGCCTATCCGGGCAGAGAAAGTCATAAACGACACATAGAGACGAAAAGAAAGGGAAACGTGCTCAGCTTAAAAAAAAAAAAAAAAAAAAAAAACTGGGGGTATGCACTTAAGAGGATGGTGAGCAGAACACTACTCAGAAAAGAGGAAAAAGACCTTTTACGGATATCTGGCAGGTTTTTTTAAAAAAGAAGATCGCCTACTATTAAAAAGTTACAACAAAGTATCGCTCATTCCGAAAGAAAAAATAGTGGTGACGGCCGACCTTGTTGCTATGGTCATCGAGAAAAAAGATATTTGAAAAGTAGACAACAAGAGGAAGATGGAAATTTGGTGCAGAGAAAGGGGAGGCTATCACACGGTACACATTTGGGGCGGGGGGAAAATTGGATCGCGGTATCAAATTTAAGGAAAGAGTTTCTACCCGGTGAGGGAGGGTATTCTTTTAGGGTTGAGGGGGGTAAGGTGGTTCCGAAATAAGGAGTGGCGAATCGCATGTTGAAAGGGAAAGAGGTAAGATATGGAAAGAGACTTCTTGCAGAAGGGGGGCATCTCAGTGGAAGAAAAGGGAGAGGGAGCGATAAGGGGGCCGGTCAGTAAACTTCACTTAGGGAAAAGGGAAGGGTGTCTGGCTTAAAATGTCACTTCACTGACAGGTTATGACCTTCCCGAAAATCAAAGAGAGGATTCAGCAAAAGGAATTTAAGGAATTCAAAAGCTTATAAGATCGTCATGGGGTTCCATCGTGATTCAAAGTAGATACAGGTACAAGGTCAAGGGGGGAAAAAGCCTCAGTAAAGCGCGGAGACTCAAATGAGACCAGATTCTACCAGGGGAACAAAGAGCAAGAAGACTCAAGTCTGTCTAGGGGTCACTACGGAAGAGATTCACTTCCGTTCATCTTTCGCGCTTCAAAAGGAATAAAGTAGATGAATCAACTAGTTGCCCTGGGCTATCATCAAGTTAGAAAGTCCTGATTGGGTGCGCATCTGGGAGCAAATCCAGCATAAAAAAAAATCTACGGGGAGGAACCGTAGCGTTTTACTGCTAGAGGGATATGTATCTGGGAGTTGTTAAAAAAGCTTCACCAGGGTTAACGTGCAAGAAGAAGGCTTTCCGGACAACTGGATAGTAATTGTTTCCTCAAGAGGGGTATAAAGAAGGAGAAAAAAATTCTCTCCCGGAAGGAGTAATGTTGAAAATTAAAAGGGGGGATAAAACATTGGCCGTTTTATCCTCAATCAACAACGGATGAGAAAAATAAGGGAAAGGTTAAAGTGGCTCTCGGGCCAGGGGGGGAAATGTCCTAAAAAGAAAGGGTGAGAAGACTTGGTTGCGCAAAACTAAAAGAACAAAATCGGGTGGAAAAAAGTGAAATAGTGCTGGGTGGGATGGGTAAAGAAAAATTTGTCGAGGAGAAAAGCGCGGGTATAGCACTGACGGTGGCGGCATATACTCAGTGTCTGGGGGGGAGTGCCGAAAAGAGGATAAAAGAACTTACTCACAGAGGAAAGAACAAGGGGAAATGGATACGGAAGTAAGGAAAAATTGAATAATGAGAATTCTCGGGTGGTCGAAAGGCAATTCGGATAAATGCCTCGAGGGGGAAGACTTCGGAAGAAGCGGCGGCCGGAAGCGCTGCGGGCACTGCGGGGGAAAGAGGGGCCGGTAGGGGGGAAAGAAAGGGGAAAAGAAAAAAGACAGCTGCTTGTCGCCGGATTTTGGGAAACTTCAAAGCCGGCCTAGCGGATGAGGTGAGGCTAAGGTGTAACTGGAAAGCCCTTTTCGGAGGAGTCGGTATTCCTTTCTTAAAAAGTGTCTTGGACCGGGAAGGAAGATTAAATGATTACCTCCACTGAGAGAACAGAGGGGGGGGGGGGGGGGAGAACTGGCAGACAGGGGGGAAAAGTCACGGCAAAGAAAGGGGGAACAAACTCCTAGAAAGGTTCTAAACGTTCTTAAAAAATGATAGGAAAAAAGGAGAAAAAGGAAAAAGAAAAAAAAGAGACCCGTCATTCGGCTAAGTTTGTTGGGGGAGAAAGGACATAGAAAATGCAACCACGAAGAAAAAAGACATTTGGCTAGAAGAATCTTTAAGGCAAAAATCAAAACGCTTTTTCTTTGAGAACCGGGAGGGGGATCCTCAAAGGGTCGATTTCCAGCTAAAAAAAGTGTAACTCTTCCTACACCTGAAGAGAGGAGGGGAGTTAAGAGACTGGGGGGGTTGCTCGGGGTAGCACTTATTCTTAGATAAAGCTGAGTAAAGGGAATCTACTTAAAAAGCGTATAAGTGTTCTTTGGACAAAAGTTGTTAAACTTATTAAAGAGAAATCTGATAAATCCTTCGTACCTGCCGAGAACGGGGTCTTAGAAGAGGGTTGGAATATAGGGGGGAACGGGGTGAGGAGGAGAGACAAGGAGTTTATTACATTTCCTAAGGGGTGAGTGAAAAGGATCATCGGGACAGGGGGTCACCATCCTGGTGCAAATCTTCAGGGAGAAGGGAGATGAAAAACGTCTTGAACAAAATACGTCTTCTTAGCAGGCGAGGATGGTCCGTGGTGAAAAAAACCGATAAGACCCGCGTCAGGCTAAGTGAATACGCATGAAAAACGGAGAACGGGCTGCAGAAGAGAACCGTGAGGAAGGGCGAGCAGCCCTCGTTACTTCCAGTAAAGAAATGGGGAGCCTTGAAGTCCAGAGGAAAATGGAGTTGCGTTGACAAGTAACCCAGGTCTTTTCGTAGAGAGCTCTTGCCTGCAAGGCTGAAGGAATGCAAGAAAGTTCGTATCTTTCTTTTTCGGTGAGGAAAAGATACGGAGAAAAAGGGAGGTGAAAAGTTGCGATGGTCTACTCTGACATTCGAGGATGCGTCTCCACCTTGGCGTGAGGGTTTCTCTTGAAAAGGACTAAAAAAAAAAGTGCTAACTTTCGTGGAATTAAAAAGGGTTGGGGGATTACATAGGGGAGAACTAAATACCGAATCCAGGGGGAGTCTGTGTGTAAAAAACCTAATCCATCTTCATTTTTCCCGACAATACAAGACAAATCGGGTGAACTGATCAATTCGCGGCAGGTCGAATCGTTCAATTTTCGAGAATTGGGGGCACATGATCAGGATGGGAGAGGTTGGAAGGGATGGAAGTTGCACCTAGAGAGACAACCAATCCCTATGGGAAAAAGTATGAACTGATCATCTTTCAGACGAAAAAATCTCTCATCGGGAAGTAGGATGCTCGGGGTCAAAAAAGAATGGGGGGGGGGGGGGGGGGGGGGGGGGGGGGGGGGGGGGGGGGGGGGGGGGGGTGGGTGGGGGGGGATGACGATATAAACGCTTATCGCCGAGAAGGAACGAGAGGTTAACTCAGAAGGAAACAGGACTGATGGGGCTACATAAAAGCAAAAAACGGACAAAAGGAAAAGACTGCAGAGTCGACAGCAGCGCATTATTGCAAAGGGAAAGGGATATATTATGAAGGGAAGTGATGGCGACGGAGCTTGTACGGAGACGCAAAACTTGGAAAAAAGGAAAACAGAGACAGGTGGGAGAAAAAAACACAACGCACCTGAGGAAAGACATTAGTACGTCCGTCGAAAAGGGGGGAAAAAGTTATTGAAAAGGGGAGAAAAACGGAAAACATACAGAGAACGGCCGGTATGGTGTACGAATAAGGATCAGGACGCAGATCCTTCCCTCTCTAAAAGTAGCAGAAGAGAAAGGGAAATGGACTGCTTCTCTCCGCAATGAAGAAAAGGGAGAAGATTGGGTTGGCAGCCAGTGTGGGCCGGCAGGCGAAAAAAAAGCCTGGGAACAGCGATGGGAGAAACGAGCAGGAGATAGAAAAGAGAGCCGGATTCCAGGTCAAGGGAAGAGCATAGGGGGCGAAAGGGGCGGCGAGAAAGTTTCTAACTGCAAAATGTCCAGAAGAAGGAAACCATAAATTTTGACTAAAGGGGGGTTGGGAGGAATAGAGAACTATTTAAACTGTAAAAGGAGGAAGAGAGAAAGTCTGCAAACCCAAGAACCCGAATCAATTTGGAAAAAATCAAAAACGAAATTCGCTTCGACGGGTCGAAGACCGTCGCGTAAGTAGACATGAAAGGAAGAGAGAACCTGCCTGTGGAAGGGGGGGGAAATGAGGAGAACGGAAACGCCACCGGAAGATGATTCGGGCAAAAGATAGGAAAGGAAACCCTCGCAACCGTACGGGATGACTCTAAAAAAAAAACTGAGTGATGAAATAGAGTATCATTGGAACGGAGAGGGAGACAAGCTGGGGGGGAAAGGGGAAAGGGAAAAAGATGTGCGGAGATCTTCCAGGTTTCTCCGTACCCACCGAAAAAGAAAGATCGGGGGCCGGGTAAATTATGGATCAAGGAGAAAGCACAAGTCTTTCAGAGAGGGAAGGAAAGAACAGGGGGTGTTTTGCGGCAAAAGGGTCGTCTATATTTGGCTGAGGAGGGGGGGGACTGGCGTTCGTAAAGGACGTGCTGGTCCTCGCTAGCAGCGCATCGCGAGTCGGAGGGTTGTGTCATATATGAAAAAATTTGCAAATTGAAATGGTTTTGGAAGGGGCTGGAGGCATCAGGATGGGGAGGGATTATGTCCGACAAGAGGGCGAACGGATGAGACTGGAGGAAAAGGAATCAGGCTGCCTACGCCGTTGGGGAAGGCGGCAGTCCTGGTGTAGAAACATTCCACCTCCTCTCTGAGGGAAAGAGTTCGGGAAGGTCCAAAGTAATCACGGTAGGGAGTAGTCTTACGAGGGGGGGGAATTAAGGGAAAAGGTTAATCTTCATGTTCAAAAAAGTAGCTCGGGAGCTATTCTGGTCTCGAAAGAGAGGGGGCAAAAAGGAAGGAGAGAAAGTGAGTCCAAGACGGTTACCGTGGGCACGTACGAACTTAGGGGAGATGAAGGTTAGGCGGCAAGAAGGCGATATTTTCTTTCTCCAAAGGAAAACGCACGAAGAGTCTACATCACAGGAACAAACCAATATCTTACACGGAGGGAAAAAAGCAAAAGGAGGGGAAGTTGAAGAGGGACGCGTCGAACTGGTTTTGAAACTAAGCACTTGTATGAGGTATGAGTTAAAGGCTGAGGGAAAACTCGGAGTAATAAGGTTGCGGGAAAATATCGTCGGCCGTCCGGGGGGATAGAGTACGTTCCGGAAAAAGGTTCTGAAGGAGAATAGTGGACGTTTTAGCTAAATAGTTTTTTTCTATGTCGAGGGGGACACAAATCCATAAAAACCGACAACAAGGAGCGGATCTCGACTGTCCAGGGCGAGCTACATTGGAACCGGTAAGATATTCGGCAAAT
>Ga0179591_1318145_pt1 | contig 13051 bp, 21 predicted proteins | sample CZOMad2_1_08_16f_FD_182891 | JGI IMG/M metagenome (GOLD analysis project Ga0179591, IMG submission 182891) | Vadose zone soil fungal communities from Angelo Coast Range Reserve, California, USA - CZOMad2_1_08_16fungal (PacBio error correction) | ecosystem: Environmental > Terrestrial > Soil >...
GGGGAACTAAAGAAAGCTCAGGCAAGGCGCGTGGATTTGTATTAAAACCGTAGGGGGTGTGGAAAAATAACAACAAAGAAAAAATAAGCGGGTGGCAGCATAACAAAGGGAATCACGGAGCAACCCGTCGCCGAATTCGACTGGATCGGCTAAGGAGGATGTACTGGCCCAGGGTCTCAAAAATTAGTCAATCTGGTTCTCTTCATTCGGGGGGGGGAGGGAGAGGAAATCGAGGAGGAAAGAAAAAAGGGCAAAACTGGTCTAGGTCTTGCTGAATACCAGAGGGGGGGGGGGGGGGGGGGGGGGGGGGGGGGGGGGGGGGGGGGGGGGGGGGGGGGGGGGGGGGGGGGGGGGGGGGGGGGGGGGGGGGGGGGGGGGGGGGGGGGGGGGGGGGGCGCAATAGAGATACTGGCAATGTTTCGTCTAAAGGAAGGCTATTCCTCTGACGAAAGGGAAAGGCGGGGGGGGAAGAGTCTGAAGAAACAGCACCCGCAGGCATCTTACCGCTCCAAAAGGAAAAAAGGATCGGCGGTGATAAAAACTTACTGGCCTAGACGTAGATAAAAAGGGAGGGTAAAAAATCAGCGGGGGGACGAATCTGCATAATCGTACAGCGCTGGTGTAGGGGGGGGGGGGGGGAGGGGGGGTGTCGTTGTCACTAATAGCTTAAAAATCGCCTGTCAGCAGAAGATACCGGGAAGAGGGGGAGTTGTCTCGACTTCGAAGGCCGGTGGCTTGGGGATCAGGTCAAGCTGGTGGAAGGTAGCGTATTGCAATCAAAAGTGGGGTACACCGGGTCGAGGGACACTTTCGCATTTAAAATGGGATAAAAAAAAAGGACCGCACGTCCGTGTGAATAAAAGCGGAGAAGCAGGGGGGGGGGGGGACCCGAGCAGGAGTTGCCCCGAATAGGGGGAACAGCTCGGCAATGGGAAGAAGAACTTACAAAGAAGGGACCGGGAGGAAAAAACGGCATACTCAAGATGAGGGCAAAAGGGGGGGAACGGGAGAAAACTGTAGAACGTCTCAGGGGGACACGAACCTAACACGGGAAAAATGGGGGGGTGCGGTTTTGTCTATTTCAAAGACCTGGCATCGAAAAAGGTTAAAGCTGGTTGCTTAAGTACGGGGCACTTAAGAAAAAAAGCGAAGGAAAAAGGGTAAGCCGGGGGAGGTTTCGGGTAAAAAAGTGAAAAAGAATCAAGAACGCTAGCAATAGTACTCTCCTTCAAAGGCAATTAGGGAGAGGAGGGGTAATGAAAAAGACGACAGAGGCCGGCGACGAGGAAAACGGAGAAGTCCGCACAGCGCGAAGGAACCTGCCTTAAGGCGGCGAAGTCACAGTCGCATTGCTAAAAGAGAAAAATCAAAAAAAAAAAGGGGGGGGAAGGATCTTCTGAAGGGGAAATGAGGTTTGGGGGGGGCCTGACCCTTCTTCACAGGAGGCGGACAAGGGGAAAGAGGGGACTTACTTATTTATGTGGGTGCGTTTTAACGGCGGAAGTGGACATATGTCGAAGTTTCTAATGGGTGCGATAAAGGAACTACACAAGGCGGAGGTAAGAAGGCCTGAAGGGGAAGGTCGCCGCATCATAGTCAACAGTTTAAACTAACGGGGGGTCTAGTTGCGAACAATGAAAGACAAAGGGGACCGGGGCAAAAGCTACTCAGTCCAATCATCAGGGTAATTTTCTCGTGTAAAAATAGGAGAGGAGGTAAACTTCCTGGAACAAGGCGCGCAGACTATCTGAGACTCGGAGGGGGCGGACGATGACAGCTGCAAAAAAAGAGAATTCGGGGAAAAAAGGTTCCTAAGCCAGAGATCCCAGGTTAAGTGAAAAAATCAAGTAATAAAAAAGTCCGAAATATTCTGGGGAGGAACCTAAGCAAACAACTAAGGAAGACAATAGGTCCGATCAGGAGAGGCGGGGCACATGACCACAAGAAGGCCGAGGGAGGGGGGGAGGGTCTGTCAGTCTGTTATAAAAGACAAGCAGCGCCATAAGGTTCCAATCAGGGGGGGCTCGGTTCCCTACTCCTCTTACTACGTCAGGGGGAGAGAGAAAATCTGTGTATAGTAGGCCAATAGGTGCTGTATGGGCGGGGGGAGAAAAAAAAAGCGGGGCGAGGTTAGGCTTCTATCTATAGCTCCCGAACAGGCCGCTCGCTCGAAAAGCTAGGGCAATTCGAAGAAAAACGATTATGCCCAGGTTTTGCAGAGTGGTGCGGAGAAAGGCGCTTATGCTTAGTAGGGACCCCCTTCTCTAACCGCGGCAAGAAAGGGGGGGGAAAGGGACATTGGTTATAGTCAGCGAACGCCGGAGGGAAAGAAAATGATGCTCTTCAAACACAACCTTTGATTGTATATAAACACCGTTTGGGGGGGAAAGGAGAACGGCAGGGAGAGCAAAACAGGTGTTTCGGCAGCATTTATTGAGCAGGAATTACTTCGGGGACTTTCAGGGAGAGGGGGGGAGAGAGGGGCAAAACGGTTCAGTGGGGAAGCAAAGCCATGGCGCGGTGGGAGGAAGTGGCGGGGTAAAAAAAAATGGACCCTCAATGGGGGTTCTTCTCTAAGAAGGGGGAAAAAGACCCAAAAAAAAAAAACTCAAACCCTCCTGATACGAGACGGCCCGCGAGAAACGTCTGGGGAGACAAGGGGAGATTGAAACGGCCTCTAGGAAATGATGTCGGTTCAGAAGGCGAAAGAGGAAGATAAGGAAAAATCGACTCAAAAGGAGGTTCGGGGATTGAGGGGGAGGGCGGAAAAAAAAAGGAGGGCCGGATAGACTTGTTTAGCCGTAGACAAGGAGCAGGGGGCCATGACTCTGGAAGTGGGGCCTTGTATTCTCTAGGGGGGGGAGGCGCTGAAGGATGCCCCCCCAAAGGGGGCGACGGGATTTCATGAAATCGAAAGGGGACCAGAGAAAGAAAAGGACGCAACGGGAAAGGGGGTCCTACAACTTGGAGGCAGGACGCGAGCTGAGCTAGAGAGCGAAAAAGAGGATGGGGGGGTCGCTGTGCGGTAAGAGGATTTGGATATCAATCCTCGAAAAGGGGGGGGGTGGGGAAAGGGGGAGAAAGGGCGAAAAGGACTTCTTCGTTTAGCCCTGGTGAGGCGTGCGGGGACACATTGTCGAAAAAAGGAGGCATGATCGCGTACGAACTGGAAAACGAAGAAAAAAAGCCGAAGGGAAGAGGCAGTTGGGGGTCGGAGTCGCAGGGGGGCGGCGAGAGGCATCCAGAACGAAAAAAAGAAAAAGAGGTGGACGCGGGATAGGCTATACTTACGCTGACGGACAGTTCTCGCTGGTATAAAAGATGGGGAGACTGACAGGGGAAAGGGGGGGAAAAACGGATGGAGTTCTTGCTTTCTCATGGTAACCCAGGGAAAGGAGGGGAGGAGGGTTCGAGAACGCTTCGAAAACCTCACAGTACCGGAGTGAGAGAAAAAAAGGAAAAGGCGTTAGTCGCGAGCATCGAGCGAGGCCGGCTCCAGCTCTATCGTGCTAAGGCGGGGGTGAAAAGAGGAGAATTAAAGAAAAGGTGTGCATTGCTAGTAAGGCACCGGGCGAGTGCACGGGAATGGTATCTCAAAAAGTCGGAACTTGGGATTGAGAGGGGCGAAGAAAAGAGCGTATGATGCGGCGAGATCGTCAAACCATGTCAAGCAGAAGAAGGGGATTGGTGTGTGTGGGGGTTTTGAAAGGGATTTACTTGAAAGCTATTCTAAGGGGAATAGGGAAAGGGGAAAAAGGACTCGGCATCCTCTTCCTTCAAGACGGGGGCGAGCGAACGGGTCGGCAAGTGAATTCCCGTAGCTCGACCGAGTTTGGAACAATGCAGGGAGGCTCGCACGATTCTAAAGGAGAGTGGGGGGAAAAAAAGAAAGATCGTTGGGGCGCGAGACGACATACGGAACGATGCCCATGAAGGGGGATGAATCTGCCCCGAGCCCTCTATGGGGTGTGAAATACAGCCTACCAAAGAGGCAGGGGAGAATGTGGCAGGGGCCAGAGACGGTTGGGTCAAGACAATACTATAAATTTCGTATAGGGAAGGGGATGGGACGCACCATAGCGAGTCTAGGCTCCAGAGGACGGGAGGAAAGGGAAGCTCGTGGAGGAGGAAGGTCCATATTTCAAAAATTCATAGGATGAGGAGAATGCCGTGAGGGGAAAAATTAGACCCTACTCTAGTCACAAGCAGGACACGTATATGAAAGGGAAGATCCGCGCGATGAGGCGAATCGCAAAACTCGAACTGCACTACAGACTGGGGGGGGGACGGAAATTGGAGGGGGGGAGGGAAAAAGAGACGGAAAAAGACGATTTACTTTCGAGCCTAGTCTCTCACTCGGAGTAGAGTGGGGAAAACCTAACGAGTGCCTCGCCAAATATCCCTCAGCGGTCGGGAACTACCAACTAATAGGGAGGAAAAGAGAAAAAAGAAAAGGAGGAAAAGGGGGAAAAACCGTCAGTCGTTCTAGTATTTTGTTCTGGTATTATGGCGAAAGCCTTCTTGAGGGGGCTAGCGAGCGAATCGAAAAACTGAAATAACTCAGGGGGGATGACGGCCGGTGGGATACGTGGCAAAAAGTAGATGTAAGGACTCTTATTATGGGGCAAATTGGGGCGTGGTATCAGTCAGGGGGAGAAAAGACGGGTATTTCTCTCAAAGGAGCGAGGGGTAATATTCTCAGGTGGGTTCTTTTGTTGGGGGGGGGGGGGGGGGGGGGGGGAGGTCATGACACTCGGGGAAAATTAATGGCGCCGCAAAACGTATATAAGTACTTGGGAATTGGACTCTGGCAATGGCTATATGCTCCTATCTTCGAGGATAGAACACTGAGGAAGAGCCCGGCTTAAGACATGAGACGGGATCAGAGGGTTAGAAAAGTACTCATCGGGGCGTAAGGCAGGGAGGTGATTAAAACTGAAGAATTATCTGAAAAGGAGAGGGAAAGTCGCTTGTGCCTCTCGAAGCTGAACGACCACAGGGGGAGCCACGGGCTCGCGTGGAGGATGTAAACGCTTGAGCATATCCGATGTCGTAGAAATGTCCATAGGCAAAAAAGGAGGCAGCTCAAAGAAAGGAGGGGGGGGGGTTCGGAGCGATTGAAGGGTCAAACTCGGTCGCTTACCGGGATCATCAAAAGGACGGTAGGCGAAGCGCGCTGTGAGAGAGTGGGGGGTGACGTTCAATTGAATAGCGGTCTCCTAGATGGCAGTTTGAGAGGTATTGCTTTCAGCGGAGGGAGTGAATAGAGTTCCCCGGACTGAGAACTGATGCCGGTTCAACATGCGGGAAATATAAGAAAAAAAAAGGGGAAGGGGTAGGCATCAAGGGGGAATGACTCGTACTAGGGGGGGTCTCGAAAGGTGAACTATATTGGGAAGTTCCGAAAGTCAAAGGTCGAAACCGACAAAGAGGCGGGGAGGGGGAAAGGACGTAGGTTGCATCGAAAAATGCGTCCAAGGAATAGGAAAAGCAGGGTGGGGTGGAGGCTATTGACAGAAAATCTAAAAAAATCATATTATACTATGCTAACTAAGTAGGCAAAAAAGGGGAAAAAAGGCTAACAACTATCTCGTAATAAGATGCGGGGGAGAGTCGGAGGCAGTCTAGAAGCAAGTACCGTGTCACTGCAGATCTAATGGGTAGGTGCTGGGGAAACGAAGCATAAGAGGACAGGGGGCCAGGACTGCTGCAAATCGTAGTTGCTCAACGCGCCGTTTTCCGGGAGAGCAGCAACGGATATCGGAGAATTGACCGGATGTCGCTTAATACCTCAGTTATTGGGAAAAGTGTATGTGCAGTGGGAAAAAGGATAACTTATCTCAAAGGGAATAAATGTGGCTTTACTCTCTAGAATTCTGAGGGAATGTACCTTCTAGGATCTTTCCTAATACATATGACACAGCTAGGATTCAAACTAAGAAAAGAAAACTCGGAAGAAACTCAGACCATGCCATTGCATCATCTATTCTGTCTCATGGGGTCAATTCTCGTGATAAAAACGTTCATCACTTGGGAAAAGAAGGGAAAGGGAGGCGGCGATATATTCCTGCAAGCGATCTATCTAAAAAACGGAAAACGTGCTCTAAGGGAAGTCGAGAAAATGAAGAAAAGGGTCAGTTCTTTCACGTTTAGGGAGCGCTTGGAGCGATGCGGGCGTAGAATGTAAATAGTCTCACATAAACCAATCCTGAAACATAGGGGGGGGAAGGATTTAAAAAAAATATAGACATCCGCTTATCGATGCAGTTGTAAGGGGAAGTTCTTGCGGTGATGGAAAAAAATTCAGAGCCAGGGGAAGGACTGGGTTAACGGTTTCCCACGGGGGAAGGGACTTACTCATTCTTATCAGATGGGCGGTACTCTATGGGAGGTCCGGTGGGTAAGGGTCTAACAAATTGTGCAGGCGGTAAGCTCTATAAAAGAGACCTCACAGCTCTTCAAACTTTTTTACAATTTCATACCTAAGATCCAAAAGGGATATGGGGGAACCTTGTTCTGGCGAGTGGGGGAGATTAAAGGGAAAAAATTGCTCTGTCCGGTCTTTCAATACATACTGACCGGGTCAACTGAAAAAACGGGGTTGATCAGGGGAATAAAAAGGAGGGAAAGCTTAGGGGTGGCGCCATCTCAAGAAAAAATATACATAGAGTGGTAAAAGATTATGCTATTGTGGGGGGGAAAAAAGGAATCGAGTTTCTCGCGAGTACGGATAAACAGTTTCGGGGGGCAAATTCAATAGGGGGTCTTCATCGCCGTACATTGGGGAGGGGGGAGCTGGCAAAAAACAGAAAAAAAAAAAGGGTCCATCTTTGTGAGCGTGCAGGTGGCAACGTGGCCTGGGGTTGGCATAGTAAATGGAGTATGAAGAAGAAACGAGAAACGCTCATTAGCCACGCGTAGGGGGGTTCACGCGAGAAAAATGTCGACTAAGAAGAAAGCTCCAGCTTGCGGAGACTAGCGGTTCTGGGTGAGCGAAACGATGGCCGAAAAGAAAGGGAGAGATGCTAGACTAAGATCTCCTTACGATCCGTATTCGGGGGACATGATAAGAAGGGATGGGTTGCGCCGTCTGCTAAAGATGGCGGGCAATTTCCCATTGCATCGGTAGGGAAGAGAATTCGGGAAAGAAGTGGGTGCTTCACCCGTCTTGCTATTAGGCGCTGATCTACTGAGAAAGTACGGAGAGGAGAACGGTTGTGCACAGTTATTTCCTTTTATCGCATTCGCTGGTGAAATGAGCATATTATTGGGGGGGGCGGGGACAACTAGGGGGGTTTATGGTTTCGAATAAAGAAAAGTGGGGCACGAAGGGAGAAAGGGAAAGAAAGTAGCGGTGACTATCTCACTGAAAAATTTCCGAGCAATGTGTCGCCTCAAGGAAGATGAATCGCCGGTTACAAAAGAAACGAAAAAATCACAAAGACGAAGTCCTGGAAGGGGAGGGATTATTGAGGATCGCGGGGTGGGGGGGGGGGGGGGCGTGCGGTCGCAGCAATATCTACTCTTCGTAAGTCACTTTGACTTGGGGCGAGATGTGCAAAAGGGGAGGGGGCTTTTAGTGTCTGCGGTTACGAAGGAGGTCCTCGAGCTGTACGGGAAGGTGCGTTGGCGTTCAAAAGGGAAAAATTGAAGGCCTAATTTTATGTTGCAGGTCGGGAAGTCCACCTTTAAACTACGCGGCGCTCCTAGGGAAAAAGGTACGCGAGTAAGCGGGAAAAAATGAGGGGGCAGACCGGGGCGCAGACAAAAAACTCTAACGTGAGTGGGGTTGTGGGGCGGGGCGGGAAAGGCATTGAAAAAGGGGCCAGGGGGGGGACAGACAATTGGATAAAGGGCCGACGAATGGCAGATGGACCATTGGTACTCAACGGGGGAAGAGGGGTCGTGGAAAGAGGTAGGGTGCGTCTCAAGAGGCCGCGGGGAGAGGGGGATGGAAGGTCGAAAAGAATCTGAAGAGCAGGGGGCAAGGGCCAAAATTATCATACATAGAGCTAAGAAAGGGGGAATAAGGAATAAACGGCTGCTTAAGATTTCCTAATGCGGCGAGCGAACGTTCAGCCTGTGGGGGGGTGGTTCTCATTAACCGACAAGAGGGGGGGGGAGAAGTATGGGAAGAAAGACTAGAAGAAAAGAAAAGTTGCTCGTTTGGGGGGGGGGGGGTGGGGGGGGGGGGTTGGGAGCTGGGCGCTTGATGGGGGAGGAAAGTAGAAAAAAAACGACGAATGCAGAGTGTAAGAGCTCAGACCGGTTAGCTGTGGGGGTGGGTGGTGGTGCAGGTTGAGATTAGGGAAGTCCAAAAGAGGCTGCTTAAAGGGAAAGAGAGTGTGCTTAGGGGGGGGACTGGAGGCAGTCTACATTTACGATCACGATAGTGGGGCGGAGGAAGATCTCTCCAGTAAAGAAGGGTAGAAAAAAAAAGGGTCTATAGAAAAAAAACTGGTCGTCTGGTGTTAATAAAAGGAAAGAGGCTAGAGTTCGCAATTAAATGGCTTCCATAAGAGGGTCTTTCCTGGAGAAAGATAGACTTAAAGAAGGGACAATATCTAGGGGCTGCTGAGCGCTCTCAGAGCCAAAACGCTGATCAAAAAAAGCTGCCTCACAGGCTATTATACTCTACGGACCGGGGGGGGGGGAGCAAAGTCGGACCAAAAGGAGGGGGGAGGGGGATGTTTCTCATATTTCAACGCCCCACGACGCAATCGGGGCTGGCGAGTTTGAAAAAAAGAACACGGGAAAAGATCGCTCCACAGAAGAGCGCGAGTACATGAGCATTACTTCCTTTTATCAAAAAAAAGAAAGATGGGAAGAAGAAGAAAGAGAGATCGGACCGTCCACGTCAGTTGAAAAAAACGATACGCGGGATGTGTGTAACTTTAAGGGGAAAACGGGAGAATGCGGCTTGCGGATATGGATATCGCAACCTCTACTATTGAACGCTCAATAGAAGGGGGGAGGCACCCTTCAAAATGAGCGCGTTGAGGCTAAGGGTCAATTCAAGCAGGGAGCTGCGGCAGCCGAATGTCATGCTATCACCTTTTAGAGAAAAATACTCAATAGAGAAAAATACGGGAAGGGAGGAGACATGCATAAAGGACGGCTGTCGAGGGATGGCTGCCCAAGAGGCCGGCGCAGCGGGACGGCAAGATTGTGCCTGGGGTGCTAGGGGGGGAAGAAGGAGTCGTAAAAAAAAAAAGAAGAGCCTCGAGTACGGGGAAGAACAGTGGCGAGTCAAAGGGCTTGACAAAATACAGGCAACTGGGGTGGAAGAGACGAAGAGGGAAAAGGAGGAGCGCATGCAAGGGACGGGAGAAGGGGAGGTATCGTTAATAATGAGAGTCCAAGCTATCCAGGGTTCCGGGGGAAGGAGGAGAAAATGATATGTCGATATTTGGCTCGTGAGAGTGAATGGGGGCGGTGGGTGTGTGAGGTTGGGTAAAAAGAGCGTGTAGGGGTGAAAGAATTCATAATCATGCGCGAGCATTGTGAGAGGGGGGAACGTAAACAGGAAACCGTTTTGGATAGTTTCCCCGTATTGGGCACGAAGGCAGGCTGAAGAGGGGTAGGCACCTGGTCATCCAAGGAGGGTCGTTGGGGCTCTCACTGAAAAAAAAAAAAATCTGGAGTGACGCGCAACAGCGCCATGAGAAGACGAAAGCGGGTGAGCGTTCACCAAAGGGGGTGAAAAAGAAATGGAAAAGGGGGTCGACAAGGAGAACTGTAGTCGGATGAGAAGCTAGGAAGGCAGGAGAGGAAACGTAATGTAGGAGTGGGTAGGGAACTCTTATGGCAGGGGCAGGAAAGAGGAAGAAAAAACAAAAAATGGCCAAATTCTGAGAAGGTCAGGGTGTTGGGGGAGGGTTTGGCTACTAAAAAAAAGTACTTTGTGCAAGCCAGGAAATAGGGAAGAATCAATTGTCTCACTAATCACAGGAACTCGAGAAGGTCGAGGACAAATCGAGGGGGAGTGAAGCTATGCCAACTCTTAGGTCCATTTTCTAGATTCTTATCTGGAGGAAAAGTTAAGTGGAGAACCGGGGGAAGGGAAATTCGTCCAAAAGGGGAGGAAAATTGCTGTCATATCTCTGCGTTCTGGGCTGATGATGTCGTGGAAGTTCTCTGACCCGAGAGGAACAAAATGCTAGTACTGCAAACATTCTTCTCCAATCATGATTAGTGTACGGGGGGAAAAGGAGAAGGGTAACTTGGGAAATGCAGGGCAAACACTGCGGTAGGCGATTTGGACGCGAAACTAGACTCAACTTCTTTACCTTCTGAGAGAGACTCAAACCATCCAAGGCGGGATTCAGAGAAGAAAACGTTGAAAAGTCAGGGGAAAAAAAGCTCTCTATTTGTCTCGCTAGGGGCGTAGTGCTAAAACGCGAATCAAAGCGAAGGGAAAATGTGGGGTTGCAATCCAAAAGGATGCGCGCGAGATGCGCAACACAGGAAAAATGTCTGTGACTTCAAGGGGGGACCTCTAGAGGGGGGGGGAAAAAAGACGAACCTCCGGCAATCATGGTCGGGGCAACCGAGAGGGAAAAGATCTTATCAGACTCCAAAATCTCAGGTGTGTGACCCGTGAGTAAGAGGGTGAGAGAAAAGCCAGCTTCAGTGTCTAAAAAAGGGGGGAGGGTTGGGTAACGACCTACTGCGAGAAAAAAGTAGAAGGGCCGGCTAGGTGGCGCGGCGTTTGCTGGGTTTATAAAGGGAAGGGGACAGGGAGGCACTCGAAAGTAAGAGACCCTCAAAGATTTTTGGCTCAAATGAAAGAAAGAAAAAAAAAAAAGGCTAAAAGGAACGTTGGTGCTTTGTGGGATCCAAGTCACGGGGAGATGGGGCCAGATATCTCCTCGGTCCTGCAAGACCAAGTGGAAAGGAAACGTTAGAACGCAGGGGGAGGGGAAGATTCTGTGCGCAATCTCAAATCCACTGATCCAAGACCTAAAGCAAAAAGGAAGGGGGGGATGGAAGAGGGGAAAAAAAAAGTGCCCAATAAAAATAACGGATCCAGTTCATTCAGGGGGCTAAGAAAGGTTCAGGAGACAGGGTAGATTGGAAGAATTAATAACAAAACACCCGCTGCGGCCGCACACTAAAAAAGGCGAATCCTGTGATCGATTGGAAGTCGAGATTGTTCACGTTTGCGGGGGAAACAAGACTGCAGAGGGAGGGAGCCAGGAGCAGAACGCAAAGATCCGGCAAGAGCGCAAAGGGAGGTTCGAGCTGCGGGTAATTAAATCGACGCGAGGGAAACGCGATGGAAAAGGGGCTGCCTCTCTGCTCGCTTCCGAACCCTACGAGGTATCAAGGCTGAGAGACCGAGGGGGGGGGACTTCCGGACGCAATGGGGAGTTAGGGGGGTGAAGTCAGTAAAAGGCGGACGAAAAGGGACTTGGCTTAATCTGCATCTCGCGCGGCTCTACTGGAGGGAAAGTTTGAAGGGAGGGTCCATATGAGCGGCAGGAAGGCCTAATCTGAGGACGTACCGGCAACGTTTGGGGTGGCAGGCAAGGAAAGAAAGAGGGGAGCACAGAAAGAAGAATCGATGAGTTGGCGAGCTTTCTATTTCGGGGAGGAGGGCAAGAGTCGACCTCCGGTTGGGTGTCCTTAAAAACTGCTCGAGACAGCACGGGGGAGGCGGCAAAGAGGAGTAGGAACTTTTCGCTTATTCTCGATACAGCCGGATCGTAACCTGCAAAGAGCAAAAAAAAGAAGACGGAGGTGTGCAGCACAATGTTGGAAACGGGAGGAACTTACTTAATACTCAGCAGAAAAAGGACGAAGCAAAGTAGAACAAAAGGGGAAAAGTTCGGATGTGCGGTCTAAAGATTCGGGGAAGAGCGAAAGATCTGTCGAGGGAAAGGGGGTAGGTCGGGGGGAGGCTTAATTGATTTTCCTATGTCAAGTTCCGAAATAGGGAGGTGTCGGGAAAAAAACCGATCCGAGGGAGACTCGTGTTAAGAAGGTGTGGAGATGCTCGCCTCGCTCGTGCACGCCGCGGTAGCAGAAGTGAATTCGGCTAAAAGTAGAAGAAAGAGGATTCTCGCTGTATTCCTCTAATCTCTACTATTGAATTTTCTTGGAGGGTTTTTAGAATTTTTCAGGGACTCTGGAGTTCCAAACTAGAAATTGTACTTGAGCAGAAGAAAAAAATTCTACGTTATGGAAGGTGAGAAATCGGAACTCTTGCTTTCATGATTTCGGGAATCCAGGTTGGAAGGATAAAGGGGAGTAGAAGAAAATCAATCAACCGCTTACTGAAAGAAGGAAACTAAGCGAGTCTGTGCAATAGGGCTATATCAAGGAGAGAGAAGGAGAAAGAGCATGTCGTTTGAAAAATGATGGTTACTCGGTATTTAGAAGTACCGGCGGTGATCCACCAGAGTCAGTCCTGGGAGGCACGAAAGAGGAGGGGAAACTTGGAAGAAAGCTCGACTCTTCGAGAAAAATGAGACGAAAAGAAAACGAGGCGAGGGGGCTCATCATTTTACTAGAGATATAATGGCAAAGAGAAAGGGGGGATGGAAAGAAAGTTTCTTATAGGCTTCAACATGCATGCTCGCGAGGGGTGGGGAAATGGGTCGACAGTGCTTTTTCTGATCTACGTATACGGGGGGGAAGAGAGAGTGAGGGGGAAAAAGTCTCAAAAATATATCGTCTAGCGGAAGCTCTGAAACAGGGGAAAAGCGGCCTAAGTGGGAAGATAAGTCATTCCTGGAATCCCCCTACCACCCACCCCCCGAAGCATAGGGGAGGGAGAAAAGACCGCGGGTTAAAGGATCCGTTGCTTCAATCAGTAACTCAAAGGTTGCCAAGCAACAAAAAAAAGAAAGAAGGAGTGCAGGTCGGCTGAGTCGGAACGCCTTTATGACTTCACTCTTAGAAAGTGAAGAAATGGGGAGGGAAATTCTAGAGAAAGGTGCCACTCTTTCTAAAGGGCGCAGAGTGAAACGGGGACAGGGAGGGAAGAAAGCTGAGTTAGGGCGATCTCTGATCTCCCAAATATCCTTTTCGTCACGGATTGATTCCT
>Ga0179591_1343380_pt1 | contig 13051 bp, 11 predicted proteins | sample CZOMad2_1_08_16f_FD_182891 | JGI IMG/M metagenome (GOLD analysis project Ga0179591, IMG submission 182891) | Vadose zone soil fungal communities from Angelo Coast Range Reserve, California, USA - CZOMad2_1_08_16fungal (PacBio error correction) | ecosystem: Environmental > Terrestrial > Soil >...
GCAAAAAAGACATCAAAACAGTTGAGGGGAGATACAACACGCAAAATGGTGGGAGGGGTAGTCGAGCGCGAGTAATACGAAAGGAAAGGAACGTTCCAGCAGAGGGAAGCACTGCAACTTGAGTGGAGGTCGCTGGTGAGGGGACGGTGTGGTGGCACGGATAACACAAGGAGTAGGAAAAGAGAGCGAAAAATTTATGGTTGAGAAGACTAGCGAAAATAGGGAGGGAAGGGGGGAGGCAGGCGGATGCCTGACCTCGACGAACAGCCAACTTCACCGCCCTCCTTAAACCGCCGGGAGCGCTGCGTCTGAAGCGGCTCTGTCTCGCGACAAGAGGCAAAGTAAGGAAAAAAAATTGCCGCGGGGCGGAGGTTTGTAAAGCGCGACCGCCACATCGGAGGGAGATCAAAAAGGCAATGTTGCTGGCTAGAAGCACTGAATCGTTAAAAATACGGGGAGGTCAACAGAAGGTCAATTTGAAGGGAAAAAAAATCGGCCAGGGGGAATGGAAAGATTTCAGTCAAGGCAGGGGAAAAACGGATAAAGTATGCCGGAGCAAAGACGTGCCTGGGAGGACACTGCGCCATTATCTTCCTTCGAGGTGGACGGGAAGATAAATTGGCCGCGGGCCCACGTCGCTACGGTCCATTTGTTGGGGCCGAAGGGACTGCAGACGGCCGATCGAACCACGATTAGGAGAAAAGCTATTGGGAGGGAAGAGGGACGAGACCGCACGCGAACACACGCGGAAGATGAAATCAACGCTTACTTGAAGAGGGGGCACCGTGCCCACCACGGGCTGATGGAAGAGGAGTCAAGGAAAGGCAATTGCACTTTTCGTTCAAAGCTATCGAACACCATACATTGCCACTACGCCATCTTCTGACGTGGAGGGCGCAGAAGGATGAGGTCAAGGACATGGGACCAATGAAGAGGGGCGGTGAATCGGGGAAAAAATTGCGCAACTGTAACGCTCAATCGTGGGAAAAACTCGCAGCTAGGAAAGGCTAAGAAGCTATTGTATGCAATCATTCAAGAGATGATCAAAATGTCGGCTTATAAAGATGGACCGCAGTAGAATGCGAAAAAACTCGGCCTGTCTGGGAACCGGGCTGGGGGGCTTAAGCCGTGTGTGGGGGGGGGGTACTGAGAGACAGCATTCAGTCAAAGTACATGGGTCCGACCTAAGGAAAAAAAAGATTCGAAAAAAAGAAAAGAAAGAAGAGACGCCGCGGTGTTTTCATAAACCATCAAAGAAGATTTAGAATCTTCCACAAAAGAATCCGGGTTGTTTGGAGGCGGGGGGAAAAAAAGAGAGTCTGGAGGAAAAGGGGGTTCAAGCACGTCAGGAAAGGAACCCATAGGAGGAGAAACGCGTGATGGGACGGAAAATCAAAAAAGAGTTGGCACCAAAAGGGGGAACTTTCTTTTGGAAGAAAGAAATCCTGCTTGGAATGTCAGCTCGGTAAAAAACGGCCAAGAAAGAAAGGGGAAGGACGACGGGAAGAGGTGGGGAGCGATCCATTTGAGCAGCGGCGAGTGGTCGAGAGTCAGTTGAGAAGCAGCCATCGGAAGGTCCGCTGGGGGTGTCTGGGGAGATGTGGACAAGGGGGGTTGTACGGAATTAGGTATCACAAGTGGGACTTAGGCTTGAAGACATAACCAGTCAAGACCCCTAACAAATCTAAGCAGGGGACGAGGGAAACCTGCTGGGGGAGTGAGTATCTTGATGGCTCAAACTTCTCGGGGAAAACGAGGGTAGCTGCAATATCTCATCCCTGGGAGGAGTCCGGTATTCTGCACATATCCCCAGGGCGAAATGGCTGGGAGTTTTTGGAAGTCCTCAGAATAGAATAGTTCGTTAAATTCCGGGAGACACATTTTCTTTTACGAGCATGGATGAATGAGTCACCCGGAGGGCCCTTAGAAGACATGGGACTCTATCCCAAACAAAAAAGGGGGGGGGATGCTAAAGAGTGATAGGCAGGAAACTTGAAATCTTATCATCCGCTCGTACGACCAAGGCTACCGGAGAAAAGGAAACGGGAACGAGGAAGCAGTATAATGCTTCAGAGAAAGAAAAAAACGGCCAGCAAGGAATCTCCGGGTGGTCTGCTGCAGCATCCGGTCTCTCGGAAAAGAAGAAAAGGCGGAAAAATGGGTTAATCTAGCTAAAAATAATCAATCGGTCAAAAGGGGGGTCCCGCGTCGCCGGATGGTGTGAGGAGGGGGGGGCAAATAGAGTGCCAGATCGGTAGGAAATTCTCGGAAATTTATAAGGTACAACACAAGACAAACGGGAAAAAGAGCGCGCAAACCCCGCGGGACGGGTGGCTTCGCTGGAGGGAATCAGCATCGGAACAGGAAAAACAACTAAACGCGTGAAAAGGCAGATCGACTCCTGCCGAAAGGTAAGGCACTACATGGCCAGCGTGTGGGGAAGGGGGCTCTGGGGGAGATACATGCATTAAGCAGATCTTGCGTTCGTAGGGAAACGGAAAAAAATAAATGGTGAGTGCCCAACAAAGGGACTGTTCAAAGCAAAAGACAGTCAAAGGACGAATGGTAGACACTTCGATCTTCACCCTTTGAAATACCGACGATGCGCACTGCAGCACAAAAGCCAAAACAAAGAAACGGCTTCCCCGGCCGTTGGCGGCTAGAGCACCGAAAGCATCGGGACGAGTTGTCCTTGTTTATCAGGGAACACAACCTGACTGAGGAAAGCGGGAGAGGATAATGAGAAAATCGGGGCTTCTGCGTCCTGGGAATAATGGCAGAACGAGGAATCGTGAGCTCTTGCAAAAAAATCGGACGAGGCACACCAAAATGGGAAGGGAACAGGCCGAGGGAATCTAAGAAGGCTGGGGAGGTCCCCACATTCCATCTCGTAATAAGAGAGTGCCTTGAGGAAGAGAAGGGCACGTTCGCACAATCAGGGTAGTGGAAAAGTGACCGAGAATGCGCTGTACCAACCCAGGGACAGGTTTCCGTTGCTCCCAACAAAGTTGGAAAAATATCCCATCCGGCTAGTCCACAGGCATGGACAAACAAGGGCGACGCAAGAATTAGGGTCGGAAAAAGTGACATAGTAACTCACCTCGTTTGTGTAACAAACCGAAATCACTGACACCTGGCGGGCACGCCGACAAGAATGGGGGAAAACAGCGCCATAGAGGCTGTTCGCGGATCGGAGGCGGATTATTTCTATCGGATCAGGAAAGCCAAAAGTTCGGCGGCGAAAGAAATGGGGGTTCCAGAGCACCGGAAGAAAAGTGTGGGTCCGCCACTCGGGCCACTTTGAAGCTGGACCTATCGACGGGGGTGAAGGAAAGAGATCTCGTCAGGCAACTCCGTGGCGAGAGTTGAGGGGACTCAAAGCAGGAAAAGTGCCATCATGAGGGGAGATCAGGAAAAGGGTTATCCATTTGAAATCGACAGGCTATGGTCAAAAAAGGGAAAAGGCCCGATGCGGTGGAGATACATGGACGGCAGGATTTCTCGAACACGAAGGCCAGGGAACCAATTTTGCTGCAAGACTAGTCCAGAACATTGCCGGGCAGACCGCGAAGGGGTGGACAGAGCGAAACCTGAAAGAACCTTGAACGACGCAGCGGTGTAGAACTGGTAAGCTCTTGTCCGAAGAAGAGTGCCTAGAGGCAGCGGGACATAAAAAGTCTTGTCATTGGACGGGGGGAATGTTAAAGATTCAAAAAATTCCCAAGCTCTACTGAAAAATCCATTCAAAACCAAAGGTGGAAGGAGTGAGGGGAAATCCAAACTACAAAGTCAACAGAAACTAAACAACGGGGGGACAATAGAAATGGCGGGGGCCCAAAAAAGAGACGTTTTACTAAGTCAAGCAGCGAACGTGTAGGGAGGTGAATGCGCTGAGGAAGGACAATTACCGCAGCAGAAGAAAGGAAAAAACTTCCTCACAACAGGGGGTAAAACCGGGGCCGCTACATGAAAAGTACTCGTCAGACCTGGAAAGATCGTGAAACCGCGGATCGGGAAAGTCTTGGGAATAAAATTTTTTTGAACAATCCACAGAAAGAGCTGCCAATCGTTGCAGGCTGTAAGAGGAAACATTGGGGCCTCCGCTGGAAATCGAAAGGTCTGCCTATCACGTTGATGGCTTCGTTAACAAGGGGGGCAGAGGGGGGGAATGTGAGAACGCTTAACATTACTCGCCGAGTGGGACAGAGCAAAAACCTGCTTGAAAAGAGACCAGAACCGAAAAGGGACTTTCCTAGGGGGGCGTGAACTTAGCCGGATCTGCCAAGGCAAGACTTACTAGACTCACTCGTTTCCGAGGGCAAAAGAAATATTGAAAAGAAAGGACAGTGGCTGCAACCGACAGGTGGCTAACTGGAGACCGAAAAGTAGAGGAGCCGCTCGAACGGGCTGCGATCGTTTATAAAAACGAGTTCCGAGACCAGATGTCAATCGAACACTGAAAAAAAAAAACAAAAAAAGGCGAAGGTTTTCACGTTGCAACGCCGACGTAGCCTTGAATGGAAAGTTTGAAAGAGAAAAGAGCAAAACCACCGGGGAGGTACGTGCCGACAATGAAGGGAAAACATCAAGCGGGCGCTCAGAAGGAAGTGCGGAACGTCCTTGTCCCCATGCGATGAATATATACACAGTTGGCGATGCTACAACGAAAGAGAAAAAGTGAAAGGAAGATCGCCTGCCGCCACCGGCTCAAAAAAAAGGAGGTTATAGAGGCAAATTTCTCAGCCCGATGATCGTGGAAAGGATGGTGAAAAAGGGGGGAGGACTGCTTCGATGCGAAGGTTCCAGGGGGCCTTCACATTTGGGGGGGGAGGCATCCCGGGAAGGGTGCCAAGAAATCAAAAGAGGGGTGCAAAGAAGACGGTCTCGACTGCATAAGTCGACGATTCAGAGAGAAACACACTCAAGACACGTTCAGCCGCGGTTGAAGAGACCCACGAAAATAGGGGGAAAGGGGGGAAGGTCGGGGGAAGCCGCATTCGCGGGCCGGGTTGTGTCTTGGTGGGGGAGGGTCCTATACTCAAGGGGGTCAGCTAACGTCAAAAAAGAGGAGGAGAGAAGTGATTTGGAAGGAATCAAAAAAAAAAGGGTTGGGCACTACCAGGGACTGGATGGTTTGAGAGTATCAAAAGGGGGAATGTCAGGCTTCCGCAAACTTGGCAAAATGGCAGCCCCTTAGTCGAAAAAGGTCAGCGCGAAAGGGCGACGATTTGGGAGGACTGTAATCTGTGCACGCCATAGGAATCCAAAGGGTCAGGGGAATTTCAGGGAAAGGTGCGGGGTTCACTGACGGGTCCTTGGGAACTGCAAGTGCAGTTCAGAGTCACCGAAGGGTAAGGATCTGCGGGAAAAAAAAGCGACAACGGAAGCGGTCCCGGCACATGGGGACGGGAGAGGAAGGGGGAGAAAAAAAAAATTCGGACACTGGAGAAAAGTCAGGGGGAGAGGCCGAAAAGATGAGAATTCAGAGCTCATGCCAGGCGATCGCTGGCCTGGTTGAGGACAGTCCTTCATATAAACTTTCAGTCCCTTCTTAGAAAGGGTGGAAAGGGAGGGAGATCAAGATCGTCCACCCTCTTGTTAACCTGATCGCTCCACTAGCTAATATGCGAAAAGGAACAAAACTAGATTATAATATATGGAGAAGGGGGGAGCTCGTGGAGCGAAGGAAAAAGCGGGGGCACGAGCGGATCATAAGGAGAAAGTACACCGGAGAGTTGGGGAAGGAAAGGATCGCAGGAAAAAAGACTTGAAAACGGAGAAAGACTTACGAACAGAAAAAAATCATGATCGCCTGGTCTTTCTCCGGGCTTAAGTATACGAAAGGGGAGATTCTTCAGAACAGGGAGACTATCCCGTGGTCAAGGAATACGTTAGTGAGGACTCATGCGTAACTCAATCAGGAGACCATAAGTAACGTCGGATGAAGATTTGTACGTCGGGGACAGAGGAAAGGCCTGTCTTCGTGAGACAGGGAGCTGATTCAGCTGGGGAAGAAACCATTCGTGAACCGCACAGGGATCGTAAAGGGAAAGCAACCACCGCTTACATCTTGCTTCACGGAGTGGGAGGGAAAAAAATATAAGAAGCCCGCGAGCATATAGAGATAGACCCGCTGGCCCGTCGACAGCAGTGTCAATTTTTCCGTTGCGCCTGAAAAAAACTGACAAAATAAGCAGGAATTGAGAAAAACCCACCTGGGGCCCCAAGGTGTTGTCGGCATCCCAAGAAAAGGGTAAATAAGGAAGGGGAAAAAAGGTAAACGTAAATACCGTTGCGGACACTGTCTAAAAGGGAACCCCCCGCCAAAACACCAAAGGCCCAGCACAATCAACGAACGCCGCGGAAGTCACTAAGGAAAACTTAGTTGAATCGTTCTGGTATAGAAACAAGGGGGCGGGAAACTCGGGGCGTATTGGCCAGTTAGACGCAAAAATGTTTACAGTGTTCGACCATGAGCTAGCCGGGGAATTAAGTCGGGAATCGGGCATCTGTTAAGACAAACCCAAACATATGGTTCCTTGAAAAGGGACTAGCGGCGCGAAGCCTGACCTGTTCCCAAAGTAAAATACCCTCATTCGGCGCGATGATCATCAGACGCTATCAAGGACAGCAAGTTGAAGCGGTTCGGAAATAGGGGGGAAAGGCGAGGAAAAGTTCCTTGGAAGACGGGTAAAGGTAAAAGAAAAATGATATCACGACGCAGGGGAGCATCCCATGCAAGGTGCACAACATCGGATACAGCCACAATAGGTCATCTGGGGAAGGTCACGATTACTAAAACCGGGGTGTGGGTTAGCTATATGGGGCCAAACTAAAATGGCATATGTGGGGGAGATCAAAGAAAAGGCCCATCATGGGTGGGCACGGTGTCAAACACATCAGCCGAGGGCTGTTGAGGGGACGAGTAGGTGCGGAAGGGGACCTCTTGACACGACGAAACAACCGTTTCGCGCTAAAGCAATCTGGGGAAGGGGAGACAGGAAGGCTGCCCGAAATCGGTAAGCCACTGTAACTGGGGTTGGCGCTTCGGGGAATGAACGTTTGACCAGGACGAGCTTCTCGTCACTAAAATTTTTGAAAAATCAGGGGCTCCCATTCAAGACCCAACATAGGCAATTGGAATCTTTAGGGGGAGCCAGGGGAAAAGAATGGGCTTTGTATCCTATTGAAAGAGGCGAGGTCAGAGCGGGGGAAAATTCAATTTGGGTGAACCATCGGAAGTTAACGGAACGTGGTATGGGCTCAAAGAGATAAAAAACTGAAAAAAGTGCTCCTGGGGATTGTAACAAAAAAAACCTCTGCCTTGAGCTAAAGGCTAGGTGAAGGGACTTTAAAAAAAAGGGTATCTCAATACTGTACACAACTCGCGGCCGCGGGGGCAAGCCGTCAAAAGCGGGACTCAAGATTTCTAGGCAAGATAAAGCCAAGGCTGGGCAGGGCAAGGGTCTGGGGGAGGACTGTGCTGCGCGGGAGCTTAATTGCCATCCACCGGAAGCTCGAATGAGTTCTCATCCCCCGAACAAGGGGGCCAGGGGGAAAGGCAAAACGATACAGTTGTCACGCTCCGGCGCAACCGGATGATGGGGAGATTTGGCTGCAGGGATTCGTTCGTCAAGCTGCACAAAAAAAGGGGGGGAAAGTTATTGGGAAGAGGATGGCGGAAATTCATGACCGCGCTCGACACGCACGTAAAAAAAGGACTCCTTGACAAAAGTAATCAAGGAGGCTACATCTGGAAGGAAGGGAGGGAGGGAGATCAACGGCGTGCTACCACATACCCTGCGCGAGTAGTGTTGACCAGGTTGAAACTCGAGAAGGAAAACCCTAAGCTTATAGGTCCAGGCAATGGTTGCGGGCGGAGAGCAGAAAATCGGGTCACGATGGTGCGCGCCAAAGTGGGGGAAAGTGGGAAATTCACACCCGCCTCGCATTTAGGTACAAAAAGGCAAAACCTCGTACGATTACGGCAAAGAAGCGTGAAGAAAACTAGGGTTCCCTTAATATTGGCGGTGCGCTGCGAGATCTGTACCCAAGGGAAAACGAGACAGTGAAGGGCAAACGTAGGAAGCAGCAAATGCCATGAAGGCAACCAACTGGGGGGACTTCACAAAAAAACGTCTGAAAAGGAACACACGATTGGAGCCGACGGGGTGGGAGGGAGAAAAGGCGTGGAAAAAGAAGAAACTCCAGGGAGAATCAGAACTCACGCGGCGTATTCGAATTGGCACCGTTCCACCACAGAGGGACGGCGGAATTGCTCCAGGATGCAACTTTTCGTGCGACGACAAAACACAGTGAGCGTAATGGGAAGCTGACGAGGGGAAAAACGATCTGACGGGGACTCTTCCTGCTCTTTAAAAGGCATGGGCAAAGGGAGATGCACAAGGGGCCAAATTGTGTGACGGAACCTAAAGAATCGTGGGAAGCGAGAGTGAATTCGTGACTAGAAAAAAAATAGCTAAGTAGAAAGCGCGTTCCAGGTATATTCTAGGGCCGCAAGATGAGGGTCGGAGAGGTCCTTGGGAAAGCAGACTTCGAGTGACTCGGAAAGCTTAACTGGTCCCGCATTGAAGGGGTGTCACTAGTGGCACGAGCAAAGAGCAATCAGGCCGGGGATCTACTGCAAGAGGAAGAAACTTCAGAAGCGAAAGAAAACTCACAGAGTCCGCTCGGGGGGGGGTAATACCCAGACAGAGTTTACCTGCGGGTCGGGGTAAACCAAAGGTCGTGCCTTATTTGAGGGGCGGTGGGGCAAGGCCTAAAAAGAGAAGTCCAGAAAGGGGGGTCAGAGACCGTCACCTGTTTGGCACAACAGGCGTCTTAGGAAGCGTGACTCACCTAAGTGGGTAAAAAAACCAGGGACATTTTGGAAAAAGACCATATGCCTGCTGATATTGAATTTAGGGAACAGAGAAAAGGCAAAATGGGAAGACCGGGAGTTGCAAGTGAGCTATCAAAGCAGATCTACCTAGGTTCTTAGAGCAGGAAAAAACAAGAAGAAGGACAAGAAGGGAACGCGTTGCAGCAGTTGTCTTGGTCAAGGCGGTATCCCTCCCGCAGGCAGATGAAGACGAAAAGAAAAAAAGGGGGCACGGATCTCTGAACCAGCGAATCTCAGCGCGGGAGGATTTAGCGGGAGGTAGCGCAGATGACACTACATGACGAAAAAAGAGGACGCCTTGAAAGCCAAGGAGGGTCGGATGCAAGTGAGCAAGAGCCCATCCACCGAATAATTCTAGGGGAGGGGTCGTGCCGGCCGGTCAGAACGCGTTCATAGAGACTGAAAAAAGGGAAACGGTAATGGTCGGGGGAAGTGAGCCGTCGGGAGAAGGTCGTCGGAGCGTTACGGGAAAAAAAAAAAATGGCGGTAAGAGAAAAAACAAAAAATATGAGGATGAAAAAGTATAAAAGTGCTACAGGAGATGAATCGAAAGGGGACCATAACGCAACCGGAGACTGATCAGGCTCGTCAAATGGTGAAATTGGTAAACAGTCTATGAACGAGTGGACGGCCGGCACTAAAAAAAGCAGGAAGGGGGATGATGAGCGTGAGCATACCAGACTGAATTCGCGGTCTGACAGACTTAGATCCATAGGGGGTGGGGGGGAAAAGTCTCTACCTGTCATCATTTCACCGATTCAAAGCGTTGACTTGCGCGGGGGTCAGAAGCTAAGCAGTGCAGGGGAGCTGCATCTAAAACTTTCGCAACGGGGGTCAGGCTTGTACAAACACAGGAACCTGCACCCAAGAGGAAGAAGGCTCCGGCTATTGAGGAAAAGAAAGGCATCGAACCTAGAAGAGATGAAAGAATCGCTAAGTCACTCTTATAAGGCGAATAACAACTGGCTGCAGTTCAGTCGCCTGACGAGGAAGAGCAAGAATATGGGGACGAAAAACAGTCACCGGTGAGGTGCAAAAAATCTCGTGAGGAAGACCCTACATCTTGTCATAATTGGGGAAAAGGGGACGACTTAATCATCAAAAAAAAAAATTTTACCGGGGGGGGGACATCTGCTTGGGGGCCGGACGCAAAAAACAGCCCGATGACAAATACTCAAAAAGCGCAGTCTAGTTGAGCAAAAGTTAAACGAAAAGAGGGGGGAAACGCGTGTTCTTTTTGATCCAGAAACACTCGGGCGAACCTGTGAAGGGCCTTCGAAAAGGATAGAGGAAAAGGGGGTAGTACCATGAAGTATGCGGGCTGAGCGGGAATTGCGACGCAAAGCGTAGGCGAAACACCAACAAGGCAGAACAGTCCGATTGGACGAGAATTAAGGAACAGTTAAGTACAGTCCAGATGGAATAAGGAAATAGTTAGAGATGGGATCATTCTCCTGTAACTAAGAGTAAGGCAGAAAAGGGCGTTATTTACCGTTACATCTCGAGGCGTGGTCAAAAGCTGGGAAAGTGAAGTGGGATCTCATCCACAGGGTGGTTTAAGAGAATAAGATGTCCTTCAGTGGAAAAAGTGAAACCAGCAGAAAGTAGGTCAGATAGAAGAGTCGTGGGCTCAAAAATTGACTATCACTTTGTTTTGGGGAAGGGGGTATTTACTACACTGAAAGTCACGCAATGGCTACCACTAAGGGAACTGTGGGACATTGACCCAAAATTCCCATCATCCTTCTTTGGGAGCTAGGTCAAGAATGGGAGGGGGGGAAGGAGGAGGAGTCTTCAAGAGATCCTCAGAAACTTCGAAGCTGCATAGAAATTGTTTAAACTGGACTTCCATTAGACGGAATCGTGGGAATCCACCCATTCGTCTGAAAACACTTTTTGAATCTAATGGGCACTCGTCAGGGTAAAATCGACTTGAAGTGAATGGCGAAACGAAACCAGGTCAACGAGTCAGCACGTGAGGGGGTTGATGTCGCAAAAAGACCTGTCTTTTGATCCAGATGAATCGGCGATGAATTCGCATCAAAAGGCTGGTTAAGAGACATTGAAAACAGGGTCGGCGAGAAAGCAAGACCTGGATTCCTAATGTTTGGGGGGAGATACTCTCGCAAAATTAACGAGCACCGACTGAACGAGTAAACACCGGAACCAGAAGTACCCGAAAGCAAGGGGGAGAAGCCCGAGGGGAGAATGTGAGGAAAGAGGGAATCGTCGGACGGACAGCATCCTTGGGAGGGCGGTCCTGCGTGGCGGGCAGGGAGCTCTCAGTAATGGGGGGGGTCAGCTCAAAAATCCATCAAGAAAAGACTGAAATCTCGAAAAAAAAGACAAAGGGGGGGAAAGTTATTTGAAGAGAGTCACTCAGGGGGTGAAAATGAAAAAGATCTCAACAACAACTGGAGTGAAATTGCGTTACTTTAAGGGGGGTGCAGCTCACTCGGACACTGGGTCTAGTGAAAAGAGATTCGAAGGGAAAGTTAGGAAATGCAGGACAGCGGGCCAATGCAAACCCCGCCGGACAAGCCTTGGGGAAAGGGATTCGGAGGCCTGACGGGAAGAATTACCTAGAGTAGGAGGAGCGAAGCAACTTCTTGAGACCCAGGAGGATGACGCGGGATTATCAATGTTGTGTTAACTCCGCAAATCGCGATAGGGGGGAAAAAAGGAAAAAGTTGAGGACGGATAGCAAAAATCCCACGGGGATTGTTCACACCGAGGCACTTGGTAATGGCGCGTTAAAACAGACTCAGGGGGAGGAACGCGGCAGTACCTCTCAAACGAGGTAAAGGGAGGAGTCAAACAAGGGGCGGTAGGGCAAGCAAAAAAGAAGGGGGGACGTTCCTGCGGTGGGGGAGCTGAAAAGAGGAATTGAGCGATTGTCCTGACTAGGAAGATTTTGCCGCGGGTGGAAAAACTTCTAGAAATCATCGAAAGTGGCCTTGGCACCGACGGGGGAAAGGGGAAAGCATCGCAGGGAAAAAGGAGTTGCTGAGGCCGCTCGGAACGGGGTGCGGCCGATCGTTGACGAGACAGAACCTGCAAAACAAGAAAAAACTTGAGAAGAAAAAAAAACAAAGGTCTAAGCGTGGAGCACCCCACAGGAAAAAGGGACTGGGGGGTAAGGCCGCCTGCATGGCCCTCCCGCCGAAGGACAACAGTGTCTTAAGTTCAGGAACGACCGACCCTTCGTAAAAATGCCAGAGGGGGGAACCGGGGGGGGGGAATGGACACAGATAGTCGGGTGAATCGAAAAAAGTGGTGGAGAAATAGCACAAAACGGAGAAATGTAAAAAAGCAGGGAGGATACCGAAAGCTCAAAAACGACAGTGTATCGGGGTCCAGTAGATCAAAAAAAAGGAGGATCGGCGTATCTTACGGGTGGGGACGCGAAGGAATGAGTGGAAGCTAGGGAAAACGACCGGCCATTTCTGGGGGGCAGTCATCGACGAAGGGGGGCATCTCAATAAGAGCAGCCTGTCTCGCAGAAGGGGCAAAAAGGGGGGAAAACACGAGGACGAAGGCGAACAAACGACAACGTTTCCGAAAAAGTGTTGAATCTCCCGAACAAAAGTTTCCCGACGCTTTCGGAGAGCCGGGGCCAAAGGCATCGGGCAAAAAAAAAGTTAGAAGGGCTGGGGGGGGCTCGTCGGCCAAACGTACCGCAAAGGTCAGCTAGAAGTAAATAACACATTGAGGGCGAGAGGGGAGCGGACACGGGGAAGGTGGGCACAAAAAAGGGTAGGGAGGTCATACCGGAAGAGAGGAGGATGGTAGATCAGGTCAGGCAAAAACAACTAGCCCGGCAAAGAAGGTGCCATCGAAAGGATGCATTTCAACGAGGGAGGTTAGGTCCGTAAAGGATGCAAGAAAGCCATGTCCGACGTGGAGTAAGAGGACTAATTTTCTTTTGGGGACGAGGCGTTATCCATTTGGAGGCAAGTCAGAGGAAAAGCAAAACCGGGACACGGGGGAAAGCTAAACCGACGACCAAAGAGTGAAAAAAAGGCGGGGGCCCCCTGTGGTTTCGAGTGGAAAAAATGAGTTCCTACAATCGCGACCAAAGCTGTAAAAGAAACTTCGCAGAAGGAGGTTCGTCGGGGATCTGGCAGCTAGCGCTACCAGGGCATCATG